>Ga0136556_1001035_pt1 | contig 14671 bp, 15 predicted proteins | sample AntRauTorckE6831_FD_104780 | JGI IMG/M metagenome (GOLD analysis project Ga0136556, IMG submission 104780) | Saline lake microbial communities from Rauer Islands, Antarctica - Metagenome Torckler E6 #831 | ecosystem: Environmental > Aquatic > Non-marine Saline and Alkaline > Saline | place... | reverse complement strand
TTTTTTCAAATATATTCTGCTCCTTCCACCACTTAAGGATATCGACTTCCAGCCTGGAAAAATCAAGTTGTTTTACTTCTTTAAATTCTTCACTCATAAATTCTGTTTGATCAAATAGATGCGTCTTTGCTAATCTTCAGCTAACAAGGAGGATAGCATTCAGGCCATCCTGCTGTGCTATGTACATATTAAATTAAGCGCTAAAGATACAAGTCTTTGGCTTTCAAATCACACATTATTCGTAGAAATTTTATGATGTTTCCCTCAACCGAATGTAAAATGTAATTTAATAGCCATACCAATGGTTATATGTGAAGTCTCATTTTCAGTGATATTTTTCCTATTTTTGGAATCTTCCTTTTTTACGTGAAAAAAATTATATAAATGATAGATAAGAAAATCACAAAAGAAAACCCCTTCCAACTCTGCTTTGTATGCCTGGGCAATATTTGCCGCAGCCCCACAGCGGAGGGCATTTTCCAGCATTTAGTAAATGAACGAGGATTACAGCCGTATTTTGAGATCGACTCTGCAGGTACTTCCGCCTATCATATCGGTGAAAGCGCCAACAGTAAAAGCCAAGCGATAGCCAATAAGCACGGAGTTACCCTGCACTCCAAGGCACGCCGATTCGAATCTTTTGACCTCGGTTATTTCGATTTGATTATAGCCATGGACAAAGAAAATTTGTCCAACATTCTCCAGCTTGATTCCAAGAATGAACATGATGAGAAAATTATACTGCTTCGGGAGTTTGATCCTACACCCGAGCATAAAGAGGTTCCCGACCCGTATAACGGCGGCATAAACGGTTTTGAAAATGTGTTTGATGTGGTAGAACGGAGTTGCGAAAATTTACTGGATGAATTGGAAAAACACATTGAATAATGATTCCCGAATCGCTTAACGAACAGGTTGAAGAACTGCTTAATCAAGCCGTCAAAAATATCCGTCCTATTTCCGGCGGCAGCATCAATCAAGCGGCTAAAATTACCACCGGTGATAATCAGACATTTTTTCTAAAATGGAATGCCTCGGCTGCCTCTGATATGTTCCCGAAAGAAGAAAAGGGCTTGAGCCTTCTTTACTCTGCAAAAAGCGGGCTGCTTGTCCCGGAAATTATAGGCAGCGGTTCAACCCGGGAAAACATCGATTTTCTGGTGATCGAATTTATCCCGCAAGGCTCAGCTAATACCGATTCGGCACAACAATTCGGGCGGCGGCTGGCAGCACTTCACAAAAATACGGCTGATCATTACGGCCTGGAGCATGATAACTACATCGGTAAACTGCCACAATCAAATACACAACATGGGAATTGGACTGAATTTTTTGTGGAAGAGCGACTGCAACCGCAACTGCGTGCGGCCATTAAAAATGGGAAGTTCTCTTCTTCAATCACCAAAAATTTTGAACAGTTGTACAACCAACTGCCCGATAGTTTGGCGGATGAACCGCCCAGCCTGTTGCACGGAGACCTCTGGGGCGGCAATTATTTTTATGATGATAAAGGCAAACCGGTAATTTTTGATCCGGCTGTTTATTACGGAAACCGCGAGATTGAGATTGCCTTTACACATCTTTTTGGCGGGTTTTCATCCGGTTTTTATGAAGCATACAAGCAGGCATTTCCGATGCAACCGAACTTTAATGAACGGAAGGATATTTATAATTTATACCCCTTGCTGGTACATACCAATTTGTTTGGCGGTAGCTATGCGCGGCAGGTAAAGAAGATTGTAAAGCGGTTTGCTTAATCGCTTGATGTTAAATTTGCCAGAGCGATTAAAACAAATTGCTCTTAAAAAAACAAAATTTTTAAAATGTGTTACCCCTACAACCGCATCATCAGCCTGGTACCGAGCTTAACTGAACTTATTATCGATCTCGGACTTCAAGAACAACTCGTGGGACGTACGCGCTTTTGCGTGCATCCTAAAAATGCCGTTAAAGACATTCCCATCATCGGGGGGACTAAAAATCCAAGGCTGGAAAAAATAGCTGACCTCAATCCGGATTTCATCATCGCTAATAGGGAAGAAAACCGGGAGCAGGATATTCGACAGCTTCAGGAAGACTATCCGGTTGATGTAACCGAAATAGAAACCATTGAAAATGCCTTGTTGGTTATCCACCGGTTGGGCGAAAAGTTGGGCGTGAGTGAAATGGCCGAACAGCTCATAAACAAAATAAGCACTCGTCTTGAACAACGTCCCGACGAACCGCCGTTACGGACCGTCTATTTTATCTGGAAAGAACCCTGGATGACCATCGGCGGCGATACCTATATCCATGATGTGATGAATCACTGGAAGCTGCACAACATTTTTGGATCACAAGAACGCTATCCTAAAATTCCGCTTGATGAACTGGCCGATTATGATCCGGAGCTTATTCTGCTTAGCAGTGAACCTTTCCCGTTTAAAGAAAAACACCTGCCGGAGGTGCAGCAAGCCTGCCCTGATGCCCGCGTACTGCTTGTTGAAGGCGAATGGTTTAGCTGGTACGGCTCGCGTATGCTCAGCGCCTTTGAGCGCCTCAACGTTTGGCGCAAAGCAATCGCCTGAAACCACAGGTGATTCTGCTCACAAATTATTGTACTATTAGGCTGCTTAATCCGTTTTTATGTAAAACTATTAGTTCATGAACCACGCGTATTTTTACATTTTATGTTGTGCTATTTGGATCGCATTCAGCGTGCAAGCGAACGCTCTCCAAACTGCACAGAACGACTCGCTGCTTGTTGCTGAAGGCGAGGAAGCCACTGCCAAGGCCACCTATATTCAGGCGTTACAAGCTTTTGAAAATGAGCAATATAACCGGGCACTTGATCTGCTCGAATCAGCTTATCCAAAACTGAATAAATACAGCGGCGTTAATTTTGCTTTGGCCGATATTTATTTTCAACTCGGAGAAATTCCTAATGCTACCGAATATGCTATGCAAGCAGTTAGGTTAGATCCGGCCAATAAATGGTACCGCCTCAAGCTGGCCGATATTTATGATACGAGCGGACAAAATACCAATGCTATAAAACAGCTCGAAGCTGCGCAAAGATATCATCCCAAAGAGCGTGATATTTTAAGCCGGCTGGCTATTGCCTACGCCAACGAAGGCTCATTGAAAAAGGCCAAGAACCAATATAATACGTTGATTCAACTGGGTGCCCCCGCCATTGCCCTGCGCATGCAAAAACTTAAAATTTTCAGCCTGCTTGAACAACACGATTCGCTGGCCGTGGAGATTGATAAAATTCGTGAACTTAATCCCAGGGATTCCGAAACCTTTGAGCTGTTAAGCAATTATTATGAGGATTTAGGCGAAAATCAACAAGCTCAGGAGATGCTCAAAAAAGCCGGTCTGGATGAGCCCAACGATATCAATACGCTAAAAATGCGGGCAGAAATTTATGTGACTTCCTCGCAATGGGACAGCCTTGAAGCACTGGGGATTTCACTAATGGGTGATTCTAAATTAGCACCGGAGCAAAAACTGGAATTCACCCGCAGTATTTATGAATCGTTTGGTTCAGAGGAATCACCAAAACCACCGGTCAAGGTTGTACAGCTTATAATAGAAAAACTCTTGGAAAAAGAGACGCATTACATACCCGCACATAAACTGGCAGCCGACTTTTTTGCCATCACTAATCAAAGCCAAAAGGCGCTAAAACACCTTGCCGAAATCAACAGCTCAGAGCCCGGTAATAAAGATGCCTGGCTGCAGCGTTTGCAAATTTTATTGAATGAAGGCGATTCCGTAACTGCTCTGAAAATTGGGGAGCAAGCCGATGAAAACGTTCCCCAGGAACCTTTCATATATTATGCTATCGGTAGTTCTTACCTTTCAAAAAATAGCCCGACCAAAGCATTACAATGGCTGAAAAGGGCAGTGGATTTGCCCGCCCGAAGTAATTTGAAGGCTGATATATTTGAAGCGCTGGGAAAAGCCTATTTTAAAATGGAGCAGTGGCAAAGCGCTTTCGAAGCCTATAAAAACGCCATTGATTATGGTCAGCCCACGAGTCAACTATTAGAACGAATGGGTGATGCGATGCATAAGTTAAATAAGCCTGAAGAGGCGAAGCAGTGGTGGCAAAAAGCGCTGCAGGAAGATCCCGGTAATAAACGTTTGCAAGAAAAACTTTCTCAGTAATATTTTTTATATGCGAAACCTAATACATACTGCATTTATATTTTTATTTATAACAATACTTACGGCCTGTTCTACAACGGAAATCATTACGGATGAAAACTTCCGGCCTTCTGATATCAGTGCCGACAGTATTGTTGCCGGCATTCCTGATTACAGTACTACTCTTTTAACCGTAAAAGGAAAAGGGAAAGCCATTGTCAGTGAGCCGGAAAACAGCCAGCGAGCCACGCTTTATTTTTCCAGCAACCGCAAAAAAAGTCTTATAACAGCCAAGAACAGTATTGGCATTGAGGGCGGAAAGCTTTTGACTGACGGCGACTCCCTGCTTATTTATAATAAAGTTGATAAGTATGCGCGTAAGATATCGGTTAAAAATAATGACCTGGAACGCATCAATAATTTGGCCTCGATTAATCTGCTGGAGATCTTTAATATTCCGGTATCAAAAAAGCAGGTAAAACGGATATTGGAAAATGAAGATTCTTATTTGCTTAAGTTACAGTCGGGCGGAGAGGTGTTTGTAAACAAAAACAATAATTTAATTCAACAAATTGATCAACCCGCTTCATCCCAATTGCCCTATTCCCGGATTATTTATGACGCCTACGATACCGTTGAAGGGCTTTTGCTGCCGCGCAGAATTACTATCTTTAGCAGGAATAAATCCGCCAAAATTGAACTGCTCATTCAGTCGCTTCAGGTAAATCCTGAGCTGGGTGAATTAAAAATTGATTTACCAGAAGACATCAAAATATACCGGCAATGAAATCATTTATCTTTTTTATAGCTATCCTGTGCTGCGTGTTTATGGCTGCTGCGCCCGCTGTTGCGCAGAACTATCAGCAGATGTTACAGGATATCCTGCAGAAACAGGACAGCACCAAATCTGAAATTGAGCAGCTGGACGCTTTAATCAACCAATACCAACAGCAACTGAGCCGAACCGAAAAAGAGTATGATAAGATTTACGCCCAATATGAAAATTTAAAGCGTTTACTGGCCTTGCAGAAACAGAAAATTGCTTCACTGCAAAAAAAACGCCGCCAAATTAATGCCGAAGCTGCGGTCATAGAAAAAAAGCTTAGCAAACAGGAAAAAGAGCTCAAAGAACTTATTGAAGAGTACAAACAAACGATGCGCTATGTTTATAAGAACGGGCGCACTTCTCAACTGGCTCTTATATTATCATCCGGTTCGGTAAACCAATTGATGGTGCGTAACTACTACCTCAAAAAATTTGAATCATTCCGCGAGAATCAAGCCGAGGAAATAAAAGAAACTCAAAAAGCACTGAGAGAAAGCCGGCAGCAACTTGATGAAGCCGCTGAACGCAATAAGGAAATTTTAGCAGAAATACAGGTTGAGGAAGAAGAGCTGCAGAAAAAGAGCACAGAACAGCAGGCAAATGTTAAACTGCTACGGCAGGAAAAAGAGAAAAACGAACGGAAGGTAAGCCAGCTAAGTCAGCAAAAAAAAGAGTTGAACAGCACACTTGCCGAGCAGATTGCACTCGAGGAAAAAGCCAGAGAAGCAGAACGCGAACGCCGGCTTGAAGAGCAGCGACAGCAACAATTGAACATCACCTCAAACGAAGATGCAACGGTGGAAGAAGGCAATGCTCCGGCTGAACGCACCCTTGCTGAAAATACCGGAAACAATAGTAGTATTGGTTTTATAAATGATGAGGAGTTAGCCAAAATTGAAAACGCTTTTTCATCCCAAAAGGGTGCATTGGCCTGGCCGGTAGAAAGTACCACTGTTTCGGAACACTTCGGGCGCAAACGGCATCCGGTGTATGGTACCATTACCCCTAATTTAGGGATCGAAATTGTAACTGAACCAAGTGCGCCGGTTAAGGCCGTGCATGAGGGGTATGTATTTAATGTACAACCTATTGCCGGCTATGGTGATGTAGTTTTTGTTAGTCACGGCAAATATAAAACCGCCTACGGTAATCTAAGCAAGGTTTTGGTTCGCAAAAATACAATCCTTAAAAAAGGGGACGTAGTTGGCTATTCCGGAGATCAAAACTCAACACGCGGCGAGTCGGTTTTTTTTATGTTGCGTAATGGCAACCAAAACGTTGATCCGGAAAAGTGGCTAAAGTAAATGGTTGCTCAACTGCAAAAGTAGATTGTTTTAACCCTGCATGCCCCGCCGGTAAACGCAAGACGCCACGCATTTTCTCCGCAGATTTAGGAAAGCATCCTTTGTAAGCCATTGGTTTAGTTCGTATTTTTTGCATAAACCAAAATCAAATTATGGATCACTGGCAGCGTATTCTTGTATATTTATCGGCATGTTTGGTTGTAGGATTAGCCTTGGTTGTTTTTACGCACAGTTTTTTTGAATTGGCTGATGCAACCGGTTCTACAGGTTACATCGCCCTTTTTGCCTTTGGTTTTGTATATCTGAATCTAGGCTTTGCTATCAACCGGCGGTTCATGCTCAAATCGGACCGCAGCCATACACTCAACTACCTGATGTCATTTTTGATAGCGGCTCCCACAGTGCTCTGGATTTTCACCAAAGATGAAGGCCTCGGCGATTCCCTTTTAACTTTTACGGCTACCATCCTTTTTGCTGTATTTTTGGGCGCCTATTTCGGCATTCGTCGTGGGCGGGTAAAACGCGCCGACTACCTGAAAAAATATTTTGAGGAAAATGAAGACCAATTACCGGACGATCTGAAACGACAGCACGAGGATTTAAGTAACAATTAGTTTTATACCGTGTAAATGATGCATATTGAAAGAACCAAACCTCCTACCACTTTATGGGATTACTTAAATAATTTAACGTGAAAATGATGACAGACTTTTGTTAATTTAAGCAGCCATGGAAAAGAAATCTCATAGTCATTTTGATTACCCGCCTAACCTGCATGAGCTTGATTTGGCTACCCTGGTTTCGATGTATCGCGAACGGGGTATCCCAAAAAAAGCCCGACCGGGGGAGTATTTCGGATGCGCATTAACGCGTAAGGTTGTGAAGGACGGCAAATGGTGGTTCGGCCGCCACTATAGCCAGCAGGCCTGGAATGATTTACTCACCAAAAGTTGTGAAGGGTATCCGCTTACGGAGGTTGAAATGAATATATTGGGTTTGGCCATGATGGCAGAAAATGAGCCGCCCAAACGAGACTACGTGGAGCAAAACTGCGGCGGCATATCAAAGCTGGCATATATGATTGTAAATGATTTAAAAGAGTATGGTTTTTTGTCCATCGATGATCAGGAGCGTTTGATGATAACTCCCCGCGGAGAGAAAGCCCTGGAGGGGATTGCCCGCCGTATTTATGACAAGAAATTCAGCGATAAGATGTTGCATGTTAATCAGGCCGGTACCAAGCAGCCTACCATTGAACGGGCCAAAAAGAAGCAGGAAAACGAGCAAGCCAATCTTTTTTAGTATTCTTCACCCTTTATTATCATTTCACCGCAGGGATGCCTTCGGCAAAATCTTTGTTTCTTAGATCTCATCTGGCATTTAAAGCACCGATCTTTTTCTGTCGGTCAAGATAAAAATGAGAAATAGAACTCACCCTTTCCCGCATGCCTCTTCAACCGAATCAGCCACTACCTGTGCTACCCGTTTATCAAAGGCGCTGGGTATAATTTCTTCAGGCGTCGGCTCGTCCACACAATCGGCAATAGCATGGGCAGCGGCAACATACATCTTATAGGTAAAATTGCGGCTACGTGCATTTAGTATGCCTCGAAATAAACCCGGAAACGCCAGTACGTTATTAACCTGATTGGGGAAATCCGAACGTCCGGTTGCAATAATATGCGCGCCGGCCTCGCGGGCTTCATCCGGCATAATTTCCGGAACGGGATTGGCCATTGCAAAGATAATGGGATCCTTCTTCATCTTTTTGATCATATCTTTTTTAAGTACGCCCGGAACCGACACCCCAATGAAGACATCGGCATCTTCAAGCGCATCACCCAAAGAACCGGTTACCTTGTTGCAATTGGTGATGCCGGCCATTTTTTCTTTGGTAGGATTCATTTTGGCGCGTCCCTCGTAGATGATACCCTGACTGTCGCACATAATAACTTCTTGCATGCCTACATGCTGCAGCAGTTTTACGATGGCCACACCTGCTGAGCCTGAGCCGTTAACTACAATTTTAAGCTCTTTAAGTTTTCGTCCTGTAACTCTCATGGCATTAATCATGCCGGCCAGCGTTACAATAGCTGTACCGTGCTGATCGTCATGTAAGACCGGAATATCCAGTTCTTGTTTAAGCTGTTCTTCAATGGTAAAACATTTGGGCGCGGTAATATCTTCAAGGTTGATGCCGCCGTAGGTGGACGCTATAGCTTTTACAGCGGTGATAATTTCATCGGCATCTTGCGTGTTCAACACCACGGGCACAGCATCTATGCCGGAAAATTTTTTAAACAGTACGCACTTTCCTTCCATTACTGGTAGAGAGGCTTCCGGACCAATGTTGCCCAGTCCAAGAACCGCCGAACCGTCGCTTACTACGGCCACGCTGTTTTTCTTCCAGGTATAATCATACGCTTTGGAAACATCCTCGGCAATTTCGCTGCACGGTTTGGCCACGCCGGGCGTATAAGCAATGCTGAGGTCTTCTGGCTTATCAAGCGGCATTTTGGATGTTATCGCAACTTTACCGCCGTATTTTTTGTGGGCTTTGAGTGATTCATCGCCGTAATCATTGCGTTTTTCTGAAGGCATAAATAATTATTTTCAAACTTTTTAAAGAAATCTTGAATACTTGAATAAGGTATCGTATCAACAACATAAAGGTTTAAACAGTTTACAGAATTGCAGCAATTTCCTTGGGTGCGTCCCCGATGAAGAGTTTGATATACCAACAAATTTTATAGGGTAAAGCCAAGCACTAACATTATTGCATTATTTCTATATGTAAAAGTATCATTAAAAGAATTCGTCAGATCTACCTCGTATTTTGCTTCAATTCTGAACTTAACACTGTTTATTGATAAATTTTTAATACCGGCAACAAATGAACCGCCAACAACAAAATTATCAAGCTCTTCAGCAGTATTATCTTGTATTGTGGCAGAGGTGAATTCAAATTCCCCAGGTGAAGTGTTGATTAAAAAATCGATCCTTGGACCAGCTCCGATATACAAAGGTAATGATGTTGATAGGCTTGTATTTATAAAACTGGAAAAAGAAATGTAGGACAACCTTGACGTAGCTTCAACAGTTTGAATTCTCTGGTTAGTTTGATCAATTTCTTCTTGGGAATTTGTAAAACCACGACGGGAATAGCCCAAATCTAAGGTTGTGAACAATCTCTGGGATAAATTAATATCTGCAAAGCCATAAATTCCAAAACTTGCAACTCTATTGAATTCAAATTGTTTTGAAAAAGCGCTTGCAGATTGCGCACCAATTTTGAGGCCAAAGTTATCAACTTGACCAAAAGCAGTTGATGAAAAAAGAATTAGAACTAAGAAAGTTTGTAACGCTATTCTCTTCATCATATTTAGTTTTTGTGGTATAACACGCGTATATCCATCGGATGGTCCCAAAGGAACGCCTTCGGCACAAATCCAGCTTCCCGATGGAGTGGTTTGTAAAAGACCGTTTCTATTTTGTAGTCGTTGTATCACTCATCTGTGCCTGCAAATCAAACACATTATTTGAACGATCAATATCAGCCATGCGCTTGGATGGATCGATTTCGATGCGTTTTATGGATGATGAAGATTTTGGAATTTTCACTGAGTAGGTAGGATTCACCCACGGCCAGTCGGCATTAATTGTGCGGCTTACATTGGTGTATTGGTCGTTGGTTTTTTCACCGCGCATAATTCGCAACGGTATGTAAAAAAGTTCTTTGCTCCCGTCGGTATATTCAACCATAAGATCAATAGGCATGGGCGTCAGATCAACCCGCTCCAGGGTTACAAAAGTATTGTTGGCATTACCCAACACCGACTTTATGCCGTAGTCAATGGTTTTGGTTGATTCAATGAAGTACTGGTAATACCAGTCGAGCACCATGTTTGATTCCTTTTCCATCACCCGCAGAAAATCGCGCCCGTCGGGGTGTTTAAATTTCCACAGTTCAAAAAAGCGTTTCATTCCCTTATCAAAGGCTTTATTGCCAACTATATAACGGAGCTGGTTTAAGAAAACGGCGCCGGTAGAGTACGAGGCTGTTCCGTAAGCCGCATTGGTTTCATAGTGGTCGGCATGGGTATCCAGCGCTTCAAAGAGGCCGCTGCGTTGTAAGCTGAAATATCTTCCGTATGAACCTTGGTTAGGATCTTGATTGCCGCCGTTTAAAATATGATTCATTGTAAGGGAAGAGGTGTAGGTGGTGAAACCTTCATCCATCCACGGAAAGCGGCTTTCGTTGGTGCCCAGAACTCCGTAATACCAGTTGTGAACAAATTCATGAACGGTAACGCCCACCAGGCTGCCAAACGATCGGTTGCCCGTAATGAGCGTGCCCATGGGATATTCCATGCCGCCGTCCCCGCCCTGGATAACGGTAAACTGTTCATAAGGATATTTGCCGAAGTTTTCACTCATAAACTGAAATGCTCTTGAGGTGATCTCCGGCAGGCGTTCCCAGCTATCGGTAAGTTGTTGTTGCGAATATTGGTTAGCATTAGTTGCTACGGTATCCTGCTGGTAGAGGAAATGAAGCGTGGGGCCGTTTGGCACTTGTTTTTTAGTGTGAACAAAGTCGGGATCGGCACCCCAGAAGAAGTCGTGAACTTTGTCGGCTTTCCAGTGCCAGGTTAGTTTGGAATCATCACCGCGCTTAACTTCTGTTCCTTCTTTTTGGTAGTTATAACCTATTTCCTGCGGGTTTTGCAGATAACCGGTGGCGCCCATCACATAGGATGAATCGATGGTTATTGACACATCAAAGCTGCCCCAGACACCATAAAACTCGCGCCCGATATATGGATTCGGATGCCAGCCGTCTTCATCATATTCGCTCATTTTTGGATACCACTGACTCATTGAGAATTCTACCCCCTCCGCATTGGCCCAGCCCGAGCGACGTACTTGCCGTGGAACCTGACTGTTAAATTCCATTTCAAAGGTGCTGCTTTCGCCGGGTTTAATAGGTTCATTTAAGTTAACAACCATAATGGTGCCATCCACTTCATAGTCAACGGTTTGCCCGTCTTGCGTAAGGCTATTGATGTGGTGATAACCGATCTCATCATCCGGGAGATTAAAGATGCGATCGCCTACGCGTGCGTCGGGGTCTTGAATGGTGCGCGAGCGCACGTCCATCATGCTGCCGGGTTGGAAGGCATTAAAATATAGGTGATAGTAAACCTGATCCAGCGTATCGGGTGAGTTATTGGTGTAGGTAGCTTTTTGCGTACCCGTGAACTGATGGTTCGGCGCATCCACATCAATATTCATCTCGTAGGCAATTTCTTGCTGCCAGTAATATTTTCCCTGGCCAAAGCCGGAAATTGCTGTAACAGATAAAATTATGGTAATGAGTAGTAGTTTTGATTTCATATCAATTGTAGTTATTTAAAAATGAAAAGTTGAAAATGATGAATGAATATTTCTCACCTAATTTTTAATTCTTCATTCTGCATTTTTAATTCAGAATGTGTTTCGGGTTGCAAAAGCTCGGCTTAGCGTAGCCTCATCAATAAACTCCAGTTCCGAACCCATGGGAATGCCGTAGGCGATACGGGTCACTTTAACCTCGTCAAATGGATTCAGTAATTTGTTGAGGTAGTATGCGGTAGCTTCCCCTTCCGAATCGGGGTTAAGCGCCAAAATGATTTCTTCAATGGGCTGCTGTTTATCGTTTATGCGCTGCATAAGTTCTTTGATGCGTACATCATCGGGACCAATATTATCGAGGGGCGAAATGACCCCGCCCAGTACATGATATTTACCTCTAAATTCGTTCGTCTTTTCAATAAGGAAAACATCTTGGGATTCTTCCACTACGCAAATTTTAGAATTATCGCGCTTGGTGTTTGTGCAAATGGAACAGGGATCGTTGTCACTGATAACACCGCACACCGCACACCGCGTAATAGATTTTTTAAGGTTGACTAACGCATCGCTCAATCGCATAACATTCTCTTCCTGTTGTTTCAAAAGAAAAAGTGCAATGCGCCGGGCCGACTTACGTCCCGTTCCCGGAAGTTTGGCCAGCTGCTCAATGGCCTGCTCTAAAATTTCGGACGTTCCCTGCATGTTTTAATTTTAAATTTTGAATGATTAATGTTGAGTTAATTCAACATTAAAAAGTAAGCATTCAAAATTGAATTACATTCCTAATTTGCTAAGATCCATTCCGGGAATACCGCCGCCGGGCATCATATCTTTATACATACCCTGCATTTTTTCCTGCGCAGCTTCCTCGGCTTTATCAAGGGCTTTGTTTACGCCGGCCACCACAAGGTCTTCGAGCATTTCCTTGTCTTCAGGATCAATAACGTCTTTATCAAGACTAATACTGATGATTTTTCGCTCACCGTTGGCTTTTACCTTTACCATACCGCCACCGGCTTCGGCCTCAACCGTTACTTTTTTAAGTTCCTGTTTTGCTTCTTCCATTTTTGATTGGAGTTCGGAAAACTTCCCGAACATATCGGCCATGTTTTGATTCATAATAGATAGTGTTTTATAAATTTAAAGTTTACTTCTTTATCATCTCGAATTTAGGGAATTACTTCCTTCATGTCTGGCCGGCCTCTTTTGAAATAGTCTGATTAATCTCAAAGGGAACCAATGCCATCTCATGTCATCCCGACGAATGATAATGAGGAGGGATCTCAGGTGTTAATACATACGTTTTTTTCGGTTCTAATTACTCTCGCCGTTATTACATTTAAGATCCCTCTTTATTCAGTAAAACCTCTGAATTTCTCGGGATTACATCCTTTGTTATTACTGGTTCAAGTTATAATCCAATTCAGCCCCAAAAAGTTCAACCAGCGTTTTAATTTGCGGGTCGCGCTTTTGTAGCTTTTTGAACCGTTCGTATGGGCTCATGGATGATTCTTGGTGTGTTTTTTTTGTGACTTTACAGCTGAACCGCATGAAGCCACCAATTTTTCCTTCCAGGATTTTGGCCAGCTCACGTTTATGTTCTTCCACCATTTTTTTTGCAAAATCATCGTTGCAATGCAGCAAAAGTTCTCTGTTCTTTAATTCAACCGGCTCAACTCGCTGCATTTGAAAGTATAGCATTTGAGGCACATGCTCTTTAAGAGAGGTAACGTATTCATCCCAGCTTTCTTTTACATCATCAAATTTAATGGTACGGCTTGGTGATGCAGGAACAGGCGAATCACTTGTTGTTTTTTGGGATGATTCTTTTGTTTCGTTTTTTTTGACGGCCGTGGCTGTACCCGAGCCGTTTCCAAGTGATGGTGAACCGAAAATAGTATCAAGCCCATTATTTACCGGTGCAGAATCTTTGTCATCCGGTATTTTATCAGTATCGTCTTCAATTTCTTTCGCCGCCGGTTCCTCTTCTTCATTTGCTGCTATTTCTGAAGGCTCTTCCTGTGGCGGTGTTTCAACTTCCAGTTTAGAGGAATCATCAGCAGAACCATTTTGAGAAGCAGCGGAATTGGTTATGAATTTCCCGTTGCTACTCTTTTTTTTTAACTGCTCCAGCTTGGCTAAGAGCGTGTTTAGCTTCTCGCTGCGCTCCATGTGTATGAGCTTAAGCAGCGTGATTTCAAACTGAATTTTGGGTTGATGGGCTTCCTTAATTTTATATTGCGCTTCGCTTACAATATGCAGCATCCGCATTAAATCATCCTCGGAAAATACTTCAGATGCATCTTTATAACGCTTTTTCACGGCCGATGATGCTTCAACCAAGTGCATATTATGCGAATTTTTAGCTACATATACATTACGCAAATGCTCCGTCAGGCCTACTAAAAATTCCTGTATGTCATACCCCTCTTGCAGCAGATCGTGGATAAGTGCAAGGCCCGCCGCAGCATCATGCTCCTCAACCGTTTCCATAAACTGAAACATTCGATCGGTGCTGACCACATTCAGCGCCTGCAGCAGTTCTTCATGTTCAATGTCACTGCCGCAAAAAGCGATAGCCTGATCGAGCAATCCGAGTGCATCACGCAGGGCGCCGTCGGCTTTTTTGGCTATGACGTGCAGCGACTCGTTGTCAATATTGATGCCCTCCTCGTTGGTTACTTTTTCAAGCTGCCCAACAATTTCGTCAATGCTAATGCGCTTGAAATCAAACCGCTGTACGCGCGATAAAATGGTAGGCAGTACTTTGTGCGGTTCGGTGGTGGCAAAAATAAAGATGACGTGGTCGGGCGGTTCTTCAAGGGTTTTCAGCAGGGCGTTAAAGGCGGCCTTGCTGAGCATGTGCACCTCATCGATAATGTAAATTTTGTAGCGGCCGTTCTGCGGGGGAATGCGTACCCGCTCGCGCAAATCGCGGATATCATCCACGCCGTTATTGGAAGCGGCGTCAATCTCAATAACGTTCAGTGTTTGATTGAGTGATTCGCCATCCACC
>Ga0136556_1001030_pt1 | contig 14714 bp, 12 predicted proteins | sample AntRauTorckE6831_FD_104780 | JGI IMG/M metagenome (GOLD analysis project Ga0136556, IMG submission 104780) | Saline lake microbial communities from Rauer Islands, Antarctica - Metagenome Torckler E6 #831 | ecosystem: Environmental > Aquatic > Non-marine Saline and Alkaline > Saline | place... | reverse complement strand
GTCGACGCCAACCGAGAGATCACGTCGATGGTAGCCGTCTCGACGGCCAGCATTTCGGTGGCGTCGTGGCGCCACCCAGGTCGGTGCTGTTCTCGCTCGACGGCCGTCACCTCGGGGTGTGGTCGAACTGCCTCCGCAATCCGTGCGAGCGATCCATCACCGGTCGCGGCGACGTAGAACCGCGGCCGATAGCCCGTCTCCTCGCGCTCCACACCGGAGTCGGTCAGCGACCACTCGACCGCGGTCTCGGGTTCGGGAAAGTCGATGGTGTAGGGCACGTTCAGCCCTCCAGTTCCGCCTCGAGCGCGGCGATTCGGCGCTCCTGTGCGAGGACGATGGAGACGAGCACGAGATCGAGGTCGCGCTCCTGGTTCTGGTAGCCCGCCGCGTCGGCGTAGCCCGCAGCGTGCTCCCAGAGGCCGTCGAAGTGCTCCTGGTCGCGACGCCGGAGCGCGCGTCGATAGTCGCCCCAGTGGTCCTCGAGACGCCGGAGGCTGTCGCGGTAGGTCGGGTTAGACCGTCCCACGGGCGAACACCTCCTCGGAGAGCGTCGCCGTCTCGTGGATCGGCTGGCGGGCCTGGAGCACCTCCTGCCAGAACGCGAGCGTCGTCTGCACCCAGTCGCCCTCGAGTTCGTACACCAGCGTCTCGAAGTTCTCGCCGACGAACCGCGGCCCCATCGGCGTCTCCTCGACGGCGAGCGTCGACGCCGCCGCGGCGTCGACCGGCTGGGTGAACTCGTCCGCGCGGGAGCGCGTACAGAGAACCGGGATCTCGTGCTCGCGAGCCACGCGAGCCAACTGCGCCAGCGCGCGAACGAGCATCGCCTGGCCGTCGTTACCCTGTACGTCGTCACGGTACCGGGCGTCGATGTCCGGCACGGCGATGACCGCGGTGTCCTCGTCGACGTGCGCCGCGAGGTTCCGGATCAGCGCGGTGTGCTGGTAGGCGGTGAACCCCCGGGCGACCTCGACGCGGTCGAGTACCCGGCGGTCGGGAGCGACCGAGACCAGCGTGTCCGTCGTACAGTAGCGACCAGTGCCGACCCAGACGCCGCGACCGTGTTCGAGCAGCAGGTGGTCGACGAGCAGCGTCTGGAGCGGGACTCGAGGGTCGCCCTCGGCCTCGAGTAGTGTGATGCCCGCCCCGAGCGACGGGAGTTCGGGGATCGTGAGCGACGCCGTCTCAGCTATCGAGTAAGCCATACTCGTCCCAACGCGGAACGACGCTATCAGTGTCGGCTGGCGCCTTCCGATCGGTTCCGAACGGCTCAGAACCGCGGGACGTGCGGGCGATTCAGCTAGTTCCGAACGGTTCCGGGGAAACCGCGACGGCGGTCGGGTTCAGTACTTCGGATCGGCGCCGGTTTGCTCGTAGATGCGCTCCATGATGGAGTCGCGCTGGTCCTGCCACTGGGGCAGCGCCGACGGACGGTCCGGGTAGCGCTCGTAGTGGGCCAGGAGCTCTTCGGCGAGGTTCCGGACCTGGTAGATCTCCCAGATCTGGCCGAGGTGGCCGACGGCGCCCCGGATCGTCTGGAGCGCGAGCATCGGGCTGATCGAGGCCTTGCCGGAGTAGAGCGCCTCCGCGATGGGTTCGCCGGGGAGCGAGGCGAGCAGCGAGGTGAGTTCGTCGACCTCGATGGCCGTCGAGAGCACGTTGTACACGTCGAGCGCGGCGTAGCGCGCGCCGAAGTGGTCCATGATCCGCTCGTTGTAGCGCCAGAGTTCCTCGTCCGCGCGACCGCCCGAGATGGCCGAGATCGCCTCCTCGGCGGCGTACTGGCCGGAGTAGGCGGCGCCGGCGATCCCGCCCCCCGTCGTGGGGTTGACGAGCGCGGCGGCGTCGCCGACGGCGACCATTCCCGGCGCCGTCGCGGAGTCGTACGGCCGGCGGGTCGGGAGCGCGGCGCCGAGTTTGTCGACGACTTTCGCGCCCTCGAACTCGGGGCGGTTCTGGAGGTCCTTCCTGAGGTCCTGGACGAGTTTCATCGGTTCCTCGGTCATCTGGAACCCGAGGCCGACGTTGATGGTCGTCGGCGTGCGCGGGAAGTACCAGAGGTAGCCCGAGGCGCGGTCGGTCGGCTTGAACACGAGTGCGTCGTCCCAGTCGACGGGTTCGGGGACCTCGACGATCTCGCGGTAGGCCGAACAGAACTGCGAGTAGGAGACGTTCGTGTCGAAGGTGGCGTCCGAGAAGTCGGCGTTGTCCTGCAGTACCGAGAGCGCGCCCGCGGCGTCGACGGTGACGTCGGCGTGGAACGTCTCGACCTCGCCCTTGCGCTTGCCCCGGACGCCGGTAACGCGGCCGTTCTCCTGGAGTACGTCGGTGACGACGGTGTCGTAGTGGAACTCGGCGCCGGCGGCTTCGGCGGCCTCGATGAGCTTTCGGCCGAACTCCCAGCGGTCGATGACCGCGAGTTCGCCCGGGACGGGGATGTTGAGCACCGCGTCCTCCGAGGGGATCTCGAAGCGCCCGTGATCGACGCCGGTGTTGGTGAAGGAGGACTCGATCTTCGATTTGGGGATCGCGTCCGGGAACGAGTCGGCGCCCTTCAGCGCGTCGCCGCAGGCGATGTGGCCCGCCTCCGTCTCGTCCTTGCGCTCGACGACGGCCACGTCGAGACCCTCGCGGGCGGCCGTCGCCGCCGCGTAACAGCCCGAGGTGCCGGAGCCGACGACGACGATGTCGTACTCGTGTGTACTCATTTGGCAACTCTCGGGTCGGAGGGTGCAAAACTCTTTATCACGACGGCGGGGGGTGGGCGGCGCTGGGCGGCCGGACAGCGAAGACGTTCCAAAAGGCGGCCGGCGATCAGTCCTCGTCGCTGTCGTAGTGCTCGCCGGCGGCGTCGGGCGTCCGGGTCCGACCGACCAGCGCGAGTACGACGATGACCGTGACGTAGGGGATGGTCTGCATCAGCGAGTCCGGGACGGCGTAGTTCAACTGCTGGAGGCGGAACTGGAGCGCGTCCAGCGACGCGAACAGCAGCGACGCGCCGAACGCGCCGAACGGGTTGTAGTTGCCGAAGAGCATCGCGGTGATGCCGATCCAGCCCCGGCCGTCGATCATCGTCGTCCCGCTGCCGACGAAGCTCCCGACGCGTCCGAGCGAGAGGCCGGCGCCGCCGATACCCGAGAACACACCCGAGAGCAGGACGGCGGCGTAGCGCACCCGGCGCACGTCGACGCCCGCGGTGTCGAGGGCCTTGGGGTTCTCCCCGCTCGCGCGCACCCAGTAGCCGAAGGAGGTGTGAGCGAGCACGTACCACGAGAGCGGCGTCGCCAGCAGCAGGAAGTAGACGATCGGTTCGGCGTCGAACAGCACCGGGCCGACCGCCGGTAGCTCGGAGAGCACCGGCACCGTCCACGTGCCGAGCGTGTCGACGCCCGGGGAGTTGACGGCGCCCCAGATGACGTTGCTCGCAAAGGGGGCGACGCCGAGCGCGATCAGCCAGACCGCCAGCCCGGCGATCACCTGGTCCGCGCGGTACTCGATGGTGACCACCGCGAACAGCAGCGCGAACGCGGTACTTACGAGCACCGCGGCGTAGAACGCGAGCCACGTGGCCGCGAGCGTCGGGCCCGCGAGCGCGACCGTGAGTCCCGCGAGGACGGCCGTCGCGAGCACGCCGCCACCGCCGCGGACCGCCATCTCCTCGAACGTGTCACCCAGTAGGCCCAGCAGGGCGCCGGAAATCGCGAGCAGCACCGCGATCATCAGCAGCAGCACGATGCCCGGGCCGACCGCGGCAGTGCCGTCGCCGGTGAGCCAGTGGGCGACGGCGACGCCGGTGAACGCCGAGACGATCAGGAGCCCCTCGAGACCGATGTTGATCACGCCGCTGCGTTCCGCGAAGATGCCACCGAGCGCGGCGAAGGCGATGGGGACCGAGAGCCGGAGCGCCGAGGCGGCGTAGCCGGCGTCGAGCACCGCGGCGAACTCGCCAAGCGCCGTCCCCGGGAACAGCTGTTCGGCGAGCAGCAGAACACCGATCACCACCGCGGCGACGGCGAATATCGCGAGTCGGAGCGTGGATCTCATCGCCCACCCCCCATGCCCCAGCGAACGCCAAGCGTCCGGAAGAACTCCGGCATGGCGACCAGGAGGATCACCAGCCCGCGGATGACGCCGACGAGTTGACGGGGGACGCCCAGTTGGAAGTCGATCGAGAGGCTGCCGGCCTGCATCGAACCGAACAGCGGCCCGGCGAACAGCACCCCGAGGGGGTTGTTGCTCGCCAAGACCGAGACGGTGATCCCGTCGAAGCCGAGCGCGGGGACGCCGTTGACCCAGCGCCCGACCGACATCAGCACCCAGACGGCGCCGCCGAGGCCGCCGATGGCGCCCGAGAGCGTCATGCTCGTGACGATCATCCGCTTGGCGTCGACGCCGCCGTAGTCCGCGGCGTCGGGCTGGATCCCGGCGGTCCGGAGGTCGTAGCCGAACGCCGTCCCCCAGAGGATGTAGGTAACCGCGAGCACGAGCAGTATCGCCATCGCCAACGCGAGTTCGGGACCGAACATCGCGGACGCGGGCACGTCACGCGTCTCGACGCTCCCGCTGCCGGGTTTCTGGAAGTACGCCGAGACGAGGAAGAACGCCACGTCGCTGGCGATGAAGTTGAGCATGATGGTGGTGATGACCTCGTTGGCGTCGGCGTAGGCTTTCAGCGCGCCGGGGATGGCGGCGTAGATGCCGCCGACGACGGCGCCGGCGAGCATCGCGACGCCCGCGATCAGTACGCCACCGATCGGGCCCGAGGGCACCGCCCGGCCGACCCAGACGGCGACTAGCGCCGCCGCGAGGGCGCCGAGGACGAGTTGCCCCTGCGTCCCGATGTTGAACAGGCCGGCGCGGAACGAGACGGCGACGGCCAACCCCGTGAACAGCAGTAGTGCGGAGTTCTTCAGCGTCTCCTGGAAGACGAACGGGTCGTACAGCGGCGCCAGGAACAGGTAGCGATACACCGCGAAGGGGTTGTAGCAGAAGATGCCGAGTGACGGGTTCGAACAGGTCGCGAACACGCCGGCGACCAGCGTGACGACGCCGCCGACGAGAATCGCGGTGAACAGCGCGGCGACGCTGACGACCAGTCGTTCGCCCGCGGAGGCGTCGACGAGTCGACCCATCAGCCCCGCCAGGGGGTCCGGAATACGGTCAGTGTTCACTCCTCACCACCCCTGATTCGGCGTGGCATCTGCGGCACGTTCGGTGGCTTCTCGCCGGCCATCAGCAGCCCCAACTCCTCCTCGGTGACCTTCTCGGGGTCGACCACCTCGACGAGTTCGCCGTCGTGCATCACGCCGAGTCGGTCCGAGAGGCTGCGGACTTCGTCGAGTTTCGAGGAGACCAGCAACACCGCGGCCCCCTCCGAGCGCAGGTCCAGCAGTCGGTCGTGGATGAACTCCACGCTCCCGACGTCGACGCCACGTGTCGGGTGGGCGGCGACGACGGCGTCGGGGTCGCGGGCGAACTCCCGGCCGACGATGAACTTCTGTTGGTTCCCGCCCGACAGCGAGTGGGCGGTGGCCTCCGTGTCGGCGGGCCGGACGTCGTACTCCTCGACGATGGCTTCGGCGTGGGCCTCGGCGTCGTCCCAGCGAATGCGGCCCGAGGTAGCGAACTCCGTGTCGCGCTGGCTCCCCAGCAGGCCGTTTTCGGTGAGGTCGTACGGCATCACCAACCCCCGGGACTGCCGGTCCTCGGGGATGTACGCCATGCCGTCGTCGATTCGTTTGCGCCGCGGGGCGTCGGTGACCTCCTCGTCGCGGAGGTAGACCCGGCCCGACGCGGGGGTGCGCATGCCCGTGAGCGCGTCGACCAGTTCGGACTGGCCGTTGCCGTCGACGCCGGCGATGCCGAACACTTCGCCCTCGGCGATCCGGAGGTCGATACCGTCGACGGCGCGGACGCCGCGGTCGTCGTCCACGACCAGATTGCGTGCCGCAAGCGTGATCTCGCCGGGCTGAACGGGCGCCTTGTCGGTCTCGAACAGCACTTCGCGGCCGACCATCATCTCCGCGAGTTCGGTGCCGGTCACGCTGTCGGCGTCGACGGTTCCGACGTCCTTCCCGTCGCGCAGCACCGTCACCTCGTCGGCGGCGGTGGTCACCTCGCTCAGCTTGTGGCTGATGAAGATGATCGTCTTGCCGGCGTCGGTGAGTTCGTCGAACACGTCGAACAGCTCTCCGACCTCCTGCGGGGTGAGGACGGCCGTCGGCTCGTCGAGGATCAGGGTGTCGGCACCGCGGTAGAGCGCCTTCAGGATCTCGATGCGCTGCTGTTCGCCCACGGAGAGGTCCTCGACCGTCGCCGTGGGGTCGACGTCGAACCCGTAGCGCTCCGCGAGGATAGCCACGTCCTGGCGGGCGCGCTCGCGATCGACGGCGAGGCCGCCCCACTTCCGGGGCTCGTTGCCGAGGACGACGTTCTGGGTCACGGTCATCGGCTCCACGAGCATGAAGTGCTGGTGGATCATGCCGATACCGGCGTCGATAGCGTCCCGGGGGGAGTCGAACGTCCGCTCCTGACCGTCGACGACGACGGTGCCGGAGGTGGGCTTGTAGAGCCCGTAGAGGACGTTCATCAGCGTCGTCTTGCCCGCGCCGTTCTCGCCGAGGAGGGCGTGGACGCTCCCGCGTTCGACGGTGAGGTCGACCTCGTCGTTCGCGAGGACGCCCGGGAACTGTTTGGTGATCTGTCTGAGATCGACCGCTGGGGCGCTCATCTAGGTGTGAGTGTGGGGGGTGGAGGGTGTTTTCACCCGGCGACGCCGGGCGGACGGGCCGGCCGCTCAGTTATCCGGATCGGTCGGCACGTCGATGTCGCCGTTCCGGATGGCCTCCTGAGAGGACTCCAGCGCGCTGAGCACGTCGTCGGGAATCTCGCCCTCGTACTCGGTACCGATGACGGCTTCGACGCCGCCGGCCTCGAGGCCAAGCGCGACGTTGGATCCGCCCTTGAACTCGTCGTTGACGACGTCCTTGGTCGCGTTGAACACGGCGGTGTCGACGTGCTTGACCATGCTCGCGACGATGGCGTGGCTCGCGTCACTGGTCAGCGACTGGTCGCTGTCGACGCCGATGGCGAGTCGTCCGCGCTCGGCGGCCGCGCTGAACACGCCACCACCGGTGGCGCCCGCGGCGTGGTAGACGACGTCGGCGCCCGCGTCGTACATCGAACCGGCGATCTCCTGGCCCCGACCGGGGTCGTTCCAGGAGCCAGCGTACGCCGAGCGGACCTCGATATCGGAGTCGGCGTGGTGGACACCGGCGATGTAGCCGGCCTCGAACTTCTTGATCAGCGGGTTCTCCTTGCCGCCGACGAAGCCGACGGTCTTGGTCTCGGGGTCGGTGGAGAACGTCTTCTCGGTGTCGCTGTAGGTTCCCTCGTGGCTGAACTCCCGCGTGCTGAGCAGGCCGGCGAGGTGGCCGACCTGGAACGAGCCCTGGTGCTCGCGGAACGTGTAGGAAGCGACGTTGTCGGCGTCGAGTACGGCGTCGACCAGCATGAAGTTCTGGTCGGGGTACTCGGCCGCGTTCGTCTCGAGCGCACTCAGCTGTGCGAAGCCGATACACGAGACGAGTTCGTAGTTCGGGTCCGTCGACGAGGCGAACTGGCTCTGGAGCGTGCCGAACTCGCTCTGTTCCTCCGGCTCCGTGTTGGAAAAGGAGATGCCCAGTTCTTCCTCCGCGCGCTGGATCCCCGAGTGGGCCATGTCGTTGAACGCCTCGTCGCCGAGGCCGCCGAGCGCGTACACCATCCCGACGTTGGTCCCGGTTTCGCCCCCGCCGCCCCCGCCGAGACAGCCAGTCAGTCCGGCCAGCGTTGCGCCGGTCGCGCCCCCGATGAACGTCCGCCGATCGATCTGGTTACGCATCGTTGTGCATCACTCTCTGTGAGCGGGGGTTAAGCCCATCGTTTCTCGGGTGGGTTCAGTTCGCGATCTAACGTGTTTACCGACGGTTCGACGCGGTTTCTGTGCGAATCACTGTCGGACCATCGACGCGCAGTCGCCTGAATCATCCACGATCGTGGGGTCGCGTGATCGGCGCGTTTCGAACCCGAAACCCAGTCTCGAACCGGCCTGCACGGCCGCGAACCAGTGAGTCGCGATACCACGGATCACGGCTGGTTCACGCGCGTTGAAGAGTTCAGAATCGACACCAGCGCCGCGACTGCTTAGCCCTCCCACTCCTCGTACTCCCCGTAGATCCCCTTCGAGAGATACCGCTCACTCGAGTCGGGGAACACGGTCACCACCGCGTCGTAGGGCGCGTCGATTTTTCCGTCGGCGATCCCCCGAGCAACCTGCTTGGCGGCGACGGCGTTCGCGCCGGCGCTGGAGGCGACGAGATGTCCCTCCTCGGCGGCCAGTCGCTGGACCTCCGCGTGGGAGTCCTCGTCCGGGACGGCGTGGACCGTATCCACCAATTCCGGGTCGAACAGTTCGTTCGTGGACGTGTCGTGGGTCCCGATCCCCTCGGTCTTGTACTCGCCCTGCTCGCGTTCCTCGCCCAGGAGGGTGCCGTAGAGCGAACCCTCCGGTTCGACGGCGACGACGTGGGTTTCCTCGTGCTGTTCGCGGCCGTAGCGCGCCATCCCCATCAGGGTGCCCGCGGTGCCACACCCAGCGACGAGGGCGCCGACCTCGCCGTCGAGGGCGTCGTAGATCTCCGGGCCCGTGGTCTCGTAGTGGGCCTCGGCGTTGAGGGGGTTCGAGAACTGCTGGGGGACCGCGGCGTTGTCGAGTTCGTCCGCGAGTTCGTGGGCGCGTTCGATCGCTCGACCCATCCCGTCCTCGCTGGGGGTGTTGATCACGTCGGCGCCGAGCGCGCGCATCAGCGTCTGTTTCTCCACTGAGAAGCGTTCGGGCACGACGAAGACGGCGTCCAGATCCAACTGGCCCGCGGCGACGGCGATGCCGATACCGGTGTTGCCGGCGGTGGGTTCGATGACCGTGCCGCCGGGATCGACGTCCCCACGCTCCAGCATCCCTTCGAGCATGTACTTCCCGATGCGGTCTTTGATGCTGGCGCCGGGGTTGAACGACTCCAGTTTGGCGTAGACGGGGACCTCGTCGGGGCTGTCGTGGACTCGGACCAGCGGCGTCTCGCCGATGGTTTCGAGCACCGAGTCGAGGGGCTCCCGGTACGTCGTCATACTCCGAGGTGGAGGCTGGCGTTTGTGTAGCTTACCATCTCCGAGAACGGGCTGAAACCGCGACCGTTCAGTTCCCGCCGGCCGCTTCGTCGTCGCTAGCGGCAGCGGTGCCGTCTCCCTCGGCCTCGTTGATGTGGACCTCGGCGGCGACGGCGTCGACGTCGATGTCGTGTTCCTCGGCGATGGCGTCGAGCACCGCGCGCTGTTCGTCCAGTTCCTCCTCGATGGTGCCGACGCGCTCCTGGGTCTCGTCGACTGTCTGTTGGGTCTCCTCGACCTCGTCCCGGAGCTTGTTCATCCGTTTGTACACCTTCTCCGCCTGATCGGCGACGGTCTGGAGCTTCTTCGCGGTGCTGCCGAGTCCAACCATGCCTGTGAGATGGGGACGAGGGTTTGTGTCGCTTCCGGTGACTGTGCTCAGACGACGTGGTTCGCCAGTCGCTCCCCGGCGTCGATCCGTCGGACGTTCTCCCGGACCAGCGTCGCCATCCGGTCGGGGTAGTCCCGCGTCGCCGCCGCGGCGTGTGGCGTCACGATGACCTCGTCCATCTCCCAGAGCGGCGATGACTCGGGCAACGGCTCCGTCTCGAATACGTCCAGTGCGGCACCCGCGAGGTCGTCCGTCCGGAGCGCGTCGACCAGCGCTGCCTGATCGACGACGCCGCCCCGCGCGACGTTCACGAGGATGGCGTCGTCACGCATCGCCGCCAGTTCCTCGGCGCCGATCAGGCCCTCGGTGTCCTCGGTCAGCGGCACCGCAAGCGCGACGAACTTCGCGTCCGAAATCGCCTCCCGAAGCTTCGAACTGGGATGCACCGTCTCGACGTGATCGACGGGCGTCGGCGTGCGCTTGACGCCCGTGACCGCCATCCCCAGCGCGTCGGCGCGGGCGGCGATGCCGCGGCCGAGCGTTCCCAACCCGACCACGCAGAGTGAACTTCCCGACAGCGTGAACGGCGCGTCCCACTCGGCCCACGCCCACTCCTTGTCCCCCTGCTGGCTGCGGTACTGGTGGAGACGCCGGGCGAAGGAGAGCATCATCCCGGCGACCGTCTCGCCGACGCTGTCGCCGTGGGTTCCCGTGCTGTTAGTCAGGCTGATCCCCTCGGCCTCGAGTTCCTCGAGCGGGAATCGGTCGATACCGGCCTGCACGGAGTGGATCCAGTCGAGGCCGGCGTCGAGGAACGCCTCGTCGTACTCGAAGGTTACCAGTGCGTCGACGCCGTCAACCGCGTCGGTACCGACGACACGCACCGTGGCGTCGACGTCGGCGAGGCGATCGACCAGAACCCTCGGCGGGAACAGCGCGGCGATGGAGTCGTGAACGCCGATCTCTCGGACCATACGACGGGGTTTGACGCCGGGCCTCTACAGTTTATCGCAGGCTCATCAGAGAGACGCCGGTAAAAATGACGGCCGCCGCCGTCGCTCAGTTTTCCGCCCCCTACTCGGCTGCTGCCGGTGTCGGCTTCCGTAGTGCGGTCTCTCCACCGTTTTCGGTGGGGAACGGGCCCCCCGGGAGGTCGTCGACGCGCTCCCACTCCTCGTCAGTAACCAGCGCGTCGTCGAGTCGCGCGCGGAGTGCGTTCTCGTCGAAGTCGGTCCCGATCACGACGTACTCCGTCCGGCGGTCGCCGTGTTCCTCGTCCCACTCCAGCGTCGGTCGGTTCGAGCGGTAGAGGTCCTGTTCGACCTCGGGGAGCGAGTCGATCCACGGGCCACGAGCCTTCACGCGCACTGAAGTGCCTGCCTGCCCCACCGTCTGCCGGAAGTCGTTGCCTGCGATTCGGAGGGTGCCTTTTGATCGCACGACGCCCTCCGGGAGGTCCCGCAGGACGGCGGCGACGCGTTCGGGGTGGAACGGCCGGCGCTCTCGATACGTGAACGAGGTGACGTTGTACACCTCGTCAGGGTGTCGGTGGCCGTGGCGGTCGTCCTGACTGTGATCGTCGTCATCCCCGTCGCCGTGTTCGTGATCGTCGTTTTCGCGGTCTTCGAGCGCGCGCTTCCAGCCGGGGAGGTCGCTGACTTCGGTTTCCTCGAACCGCTCCACGTCGAGCAACCACGCCGGATCGACCTCGGAGAAGGACGTTCGGACCGTCTCGGCGCTCGGCTGGAGAGCGCTCACCAGCCCCTCGGCCTCGTCCAACTCCGCGTCGGTACAGAGGTCGGACTTGTTGAGGACGACGGCGTTGGACACCTCGATCTGTTCGACCAGCAGATCCGAGAGCGGGCGGTCGTCCTCCGCCGCGGCCGTCCGTGCCGGGGTCCCGTCGCCGCCGAACGTGTCAACCAGCAGGCGCGCGTCGACGACCGTCACGAGACCGTTCACGCGGTAGCGTGCCGCGGCGCGGGACGCTGCCGTGAACAGGCGCGCGACTGGGGCCGGTTCGGAGATGCCCGAGGATTCGACGACGAGGTGATCGAACGTGTACTCGCGCGCGAGGCGGACGACCGACGCCTCGAGGTCGTCCTGTAGCTCACAGCAGATACAGCCGTTCGATAGCTCCTCGACGCCACCGGCGACGTCGGTTTCCGAGCCCTCGGCGACCAACTCGGCGTCGACGTTCACGTCGCCCATGTCGTTGACGAGCACGGCGATATCCCGATCTCCCGCGTTTGCGAGCAGATGGTTCAACAGCGTGGTTTTCCCGGCGCCGAGGCTCCCCGAGAGCACTGTGACCGGAATTCGGTTGGACATGGTTGTTACTCGGTACCAATCGACTTTAACACCCGGATACCGGTACGATACGGCCGATCGAGCGGTAGCGGCGGGCGCGCAGCGGTTGCGTACGCTACGTCAATCGATCGTGACGGCGATGCCTCACGAAGGGGAAAACTCCCGGCAATAGCCACCGGTATTTGGGTATGAATGCTCGAAAGATCGACTGTGCAGTAAAATTTCTCCCCGATATGACAGATTCTATTACAATACTATTTAGTCCCTAATACTCTTTCATGGGTTTGAAGCAAGTTACCAATGGTACAAGTTATCTGGATCGTACTGGCTGTGCTGGTCACGTTCAGCGTCGGATACCTCGGGTACTCCAAGTACCTGTCGCGGTTCTTGGAACTCGACGACGACAACGAGACGCCGGCACACAAGTACGAAGACGGGCAGGAATACGTCCCATCGAAGAAACCGGTCTTGCTGGGACACCACTACTCGAGTATCGCTGGAGGAGCACCGATCGTCGGACCGATTACCGCAGGCGCGGTGTGGGGCTGGGTCCCCGCACTCCTGTGGATCGCCATCGGGAACCCGCTGATGGGATCGGTCCACGACTTCGTTTCGCTGTCCGGGTCGCTCCGGCACGAGGGGAAGTCGATCGGCTACATCATCGGCGAGTACGTCGGCGAGGGCGGCAAGAACATGCTGCTGTGGTTCGCGTTCCTCACCATCATCCTCGTCGTCGCGGTGTTCGCGCTCGTGGTCGCCATCGTGTTCGACGCGTTCCCACAGGTGACGACAGCGAGCTTCATCTACATCGCGCTCGCGCTGGCGTTCGGGGTGTACCTCTACCAGCTCGATGGCCCCTTCCTCCCGGGAACTGTCCTCTTCGTCGGGGGCGTGTTCCTCGGAGTCTGGGTGGGCATCCAGAACCCGATGGCGATCTTCCCCGCCGTCGGTGACGCGAGCTACCCCGCCGGAACGCTCGTGCTCGCGGACGTGCTGGGCCTCGGCAGCGGGCAGTGGCTGCCCGGCTCTTCCGCCTTCGCGATGAACCCCAACCGTGCCGCGTGGGTCCCGATCGTGATGGTCTACGCGGGCATCGCGTCCGCGCTCCCGGTCTGGGTACTCCTTCAGCCGCGTGACTACCTGTCGTCGTTCCTGCTGTACACGGGCGTCGGCGGCGCACTGATCGCCATCATCGTCGGTTCCCTGCTCGGGACGGCCGCCACGTCGACCGGCGGCCTCCCCATCGCGGACTCCCTGGGCGCCTACAACGGCTTCTGGGGCGTCGAAGGGGCAGGTTTGGCACCGTTGTTCCCACTGCTGTTCATCACCATCGCGTGCGGGACGATCAGCGGGTTCCACTCGCTGGTGTCCTCGGGGACGACGGCGAAGCAACTGAACAAGGAGACTGACGCCCGGCTCATCGGATACGGCGGGATGCTCGGCGAGGGACTGCTCGCAGCCGTCGCGCTGTCGACGCTGGCCGTCGCCGGGTTCGCCGACCCGGCCGGTGGTATCGGCTCCGCGCTCCCGAACTTCGCGACGGGCGGCGGGATCATCTTCACCAGTATCGGCATTCCCCAGTCCTTCGGGACGCCGTTCATGGCGCTCGTGCTCGTGAGCTTCCTGCTCACGTCCACTGACACGGCCGTCCGCCTCGGCCGGTACATGATGGAGGAGATCGTCGGCCTGGAGGCCGGACAGACCGCGTCCGGCTTCGAGAGCCTCAGCGACGGTCCGCGTGCGGCGCTCGCGGGACTGGGCCGCGGCCGCTACACGAACCCCCTTGTCCAGTCCGTGCCGGCGTACCTCATGGTCATCTCCGGCGAGTGGCTCACGCTGTGGGCGCTGTTCGGTGGCGCCAACCAGCTACTGGCCGCGCTCGCCCTGCTGACCGCCACCGTCTGGCTCGCCAACTGGGACGAGGACAAACAGCTCATCTCCACGGGCGTGCCGATGGCCATCATGACGACCATCACCATGCTCGGGCTGACCTGGCTGGCGTTCTACAGCAACCTCTACCAGAACATCATTCAGGGCGGCGCCGACGGGCCCGCCGCGATCGCGTCCTCGGTCGTCCAGATGGTGTTGGCGTTAGTCCTCATCGGACTCGCGCTGTCGCTGGTCAAGAAGGGTTACGAGAACATCAACACCGCCCGCGACCGCGGCGGTGCCGGACGGGCCGAACCGACCGACGACTGACAACCACACTTTTTCGCTTTTTTCTCGTCCGTTAGCGCCGGCTACGCGTCGCGCTCGACTGCTCCGAACGGCGGAGTCCAGTTGTCCGGGTCGGTTGCGATGGCCGTCACGGAGTCGTCGCCGGCGCGCACGCGAGCCATCACGAACGTCGTGTCGGTCCCGCCCGCGGCGCCGGTGGTCCTATTGTGCGTCGTCTCGGTGCCGAGCAGTGTCACCGAGCCGTCGGTGCGCCACCCCTCGACGGACTCGACGTCGTAGTTCGTCGCCAAGCCGAGGACGCGCGCGGTTTTCAGGCCGGTCAGGGGGTCCCGGACGATCTCCGGCTGGTCGACGACGGTGACCGCCGGCGACGTCAGGACGCCGAACCGCTGGCCGTCGCCGGCCTCGTAGACGCGCCGGAATACGGTCGCCGTCACGTCCTGCTGGGAGCTGATCTGCACGTCTCCCGTGAGGTCGACGTCGATAGTCGTCTCGACGGTCACGTTCTCGGCGGACAGAAGGGTGTACTCGTCCGATTCAGGCAGCGCCGCCGGCGTCTCCGCGGTGGCCACGACGGGTTCGTTGTCCTGCTCGGGCAGCACGTTACAGCCGGCAAGCGCGGCCGTCGCCGCCGTCGCGGCGGACAGGACGCCGCGGCGCGTGTGGGTTGTCACCATACGCGTTCCGTGGG
>Ga0136556_1001028_pt1 | contig 14753 bp, 22 predicted proteins | sample AntRauTorckE6831_FD_104780 | JGI IMG/M metagenome (GOLD analysis project Ga0136556, IMG submission 104780) | Saline lake microbial communities from Rauer Islands, Antarctica - Metagenome Torckler E6 #831 | ecosystem: Environmental > Aquatic > Non-marine Saline and Alkaline > Saline | place... | reverse complement strand
GCAACAATCGAAAGATCATAAATACCATCGGCAGCAGCAAATGCAAACTTACCCCCAGAACCAGATATATTAGGGTTAGCAATAGCTGTTCCATCAATAGAAAATATTGATGCTTTTGTATTGGTTCCCTGTTCATAAACTGTGGCTGTTGCAGCAACTGTATTACCAAGTTCATCTTGTGCGAAGAATGTTCTAAACTGCATTTTTATATCCTATGTTTATTAAGAAACAATGATTGTATCAAAGTTAATAATTAATTCTTGTGGACTTCTTTCTTCTGAAACATACCCAGTTTCAAAATATTGTATACCGCTTTCTGTTTCTTCTGTGTATTCTTGAGGCACGTAAAGAAAGTAATCAGCTAAATTTGATTTACTCATCCAACCTTTCTTGTTAGGGTATTCGTAACCAGCAATACGGTCTGCTAAAAATTTTGATTCAAGATCGTAACCAGCTTCACCGTTCAAATAATCCTGATCCAGTGCGTCAAAGAAAGACTGTCGATACAATCTAATAGAAGCTTTGTCCTTAAACCTATTTATAAAGTTATAATTGCCACCCAAACCATATTTAGGTAAAAGTGTTTGAACTGTGTTAGGAATTTCAATGTCATCTTGATATTGTAAAATCAATTCAATAACACTGAGATAGCTCAACTGACCAAACAACAAGAAACCCGCTGGATGCAAGACTTGTTTTACGATGTCTGCATATGCCAAGAAATCTTGTTGTGTTCTAATGGCGTAAGAATAGTTCTGGTAAAAGAAGCTATCTTGAAGATGCATGTTAGAGGATAACTGACCTTTGGTTCCGCTGTAATATCCTTTAACAGACTTGACAAGACCAAAGTGTGGTGTCCCTGAAAAAGAACTACTTGACACATCAGTAGAAAGAGTGTACGTGTCATTTTTTCCAATCGGTAAATCTAGAATGTCAACTGTTTTTACACCCTGTGATTCATCTATGCTGTCAATAACGATATACCCCTGATAAGCAGGTATAACCAGTTTTATTTCATCCGATTGACTAATATCATCACTGACAATGAATCGACCATCGTAAAGATAGTTGGTTGTGGCCACATCGTTAATGTAAACAGTCGCATCGTTTTTGTTAAAGAATGAAGTTATTCTTGTGTCAAAAGAACCATCTACGTTAGCCAATCTAACAACTTCGTTGGTGGTCATTCCATCAATAAGGATTCTTTGGCCGATTTGGTGGCCACTTCCTGAATCTGTGATGTCAACATTGTTGACAACAGGGATAAGCCATTCACTAGCACCAAGTTCTGTCTCAATTGGGAACCCCTCTTTAAACTCTCCACTGATCCCTGAGAGCGTCAGTTCAGTTACCACGTATCGACCTACATATCTTGTCTTAACACCCTGCACAGAAGCTGTGGCAACCTCTACGATACCTTGATAGATAGGGCGTGTCTGGCTTATCAACTGAAACTGAAATTGTTCAAAATTATTGGCATTGAACGTGACGTAAATCAAAGATTCGCCAGAATTCCACTCACCGTCACTGGTTTTCAGAATGTTGTCTTTTGGAACGTAGATTTCTGTAGTTTGTTCGTTAAACAAAGTCTTGAACAAAAACTTATAAGACTCATGGGAACCACGAGCCAAGTTAAAATCTTTTGACCACTTGATGAACAATTCTTTATCCAACAACACACTATCAGGAATATCAGTAAGATATTCGTTTTTCATGTGTTCTACATAAGAATCCAGCGTCTTTTCAAAAGCCATGTAATCAAGGTGATCCCTAATATTTGCATAGGGATTTTCATCTTGTGACAACCACTCATAATACGCGGCGATAAAGTCTAAGAACCTTGGATAGCTCTCAACAATATGACTGGGTATTTGTGATAAAATGTTATCTTTTATACTAGGCATGTATTAAGTGCCTCTTGTAGTGATTTGGATTAGCTCAATATCTGTTTGATCAATACTAATAATCTGACTCTGATTGACGTAAAAATTATCTTGTAATGGCCGAACAAAAACTCGTAGACTTTCTGTTCCATCAATTATGTTCAGAGCAAATTCAACTTCACCCGTTTTGTAATCAATTGTACCTATGTTAGAAACTCTGGTTATTGATGAGCTATCTACATAAGACAAAAATACATTACCCAACTTGTCATCATATACTTTTGTTTCTGTTGAATTGTTAGCTACAGAAAATCCATCAATAGCCAATGATCCAACATGGATTTCATTTTTAAAATTTACTGAGTACAAAGGATTTTCAAAGTTTAAAACATTCACATCTTTGTAAACAAGTTTATTAATGTCTACGCTGGTAATACCAGAAATCATCTTGATTCTTGAAATCAATTCCGATGGGTTTAGAAACAAACCAAAATCGGATATTTCTTCATTGTATTCTGTGACCACATTTTTAATAGCAGCCACAAGGCTTGAAAAGCTCAAGTTAGTGCGTCTGTTGTCATAAGAAAAAATTATGTTTAGATTGGCATGGAATATATCAGGGTCAACAATAATGGGTGTTACAGAACCAACATTCTTTGTTGAAAGAAAAGAAACCATCTGTTGCTTAACGGATGTTGTGATTTGACCACTATCACTCAAGATAGAAATAAATACCGTTCCATAAGCTGGTGGAATATTTGTTTCTCCACCCCACGCAATAGCAGACTTAATAAAAGAAAATCTTGTTTTTAAGATAGGAATATAATCAGTATCTGTTAAAGCCCTGTCTTGTGCTTGATATATTTTTGGCGCTTGAAAACGGATGCTATCAATATCTTCTCTTTCTGACCCACCATATGCTGCCGTTGTCACTGTGGTTACGATGTTGCTGTATCCAGATATCGTTGATGCTGGAACCAAGTTAGTCAGTCCATTTGCATTGTCTTGTTCGGTTGCAATATAGGTGATGGTAACGATATCGCCATCACTAGGCTCAAGACCTAGAATATTTTTACCAAACTCAATAACAGGCTGTGTATACTGGTTTTCTCCTAAAAAGTAAACCAATGCTGTATTACTAAACTCATCAATGCTTGTAGCCTTTGTGTAAGGCGTAGAGTTAACATTGATCAACATTGTTGCTGTGTCAGCATTTGTATTAGAAAGATTAATAGACTCACTAGCATATGTGTATCGTTCTGTGATACGTTGTCCCTGATATAAGTCTACATTGAATGCTTTGTAAGACTGAGAAACGTTTGAATATGAAAGAACATAAGCTTCATTGTTAATGAATGTGAATGAAACGTTGTCGCTTGATGCAATAAATTGTGTGCCAGCATCCATGACAATAGAGGTAGGGATGTTGGTTTTTTGTACAGGAATAACTTCAATATCACAAATGAGTCGTGAAGCTGTGGTTGATTTTGGAACATAGGACAATTTTTGTGCGTGTGATACCACGTTTCTTCGAATTTGTGCCGTATCTAGAAAAGACTCGTTGGCAACCATATTCGCTTGATACGAAGTAAAGCTTGTGTTATAAACCAAAAGATCAACAATGGTGTTGATAGCTGAACCTTCATAATCAATGTCTGAGAACTCAGGTTTTTCTTGAACAAAACTAATAAGACTTTGTTTTAAGTCTTCGGTGTCCAAAGATGTGACATTAAGTTGGTTAGCCATGATATACCTTTTTTAAAAATTAATGCTTAATTGTTGTTCTTCTAATGTATTTATAACAGAATAATAAATGTTTATGGTGATTGCGTTAGGGTCATCAGGAGTGAAAACTTCAACCTCAATAATTTCTACTTGCGGTTCAAAGTTTTCAATAGCACGAATAACGTTTTGTCGAATACCCTGAAAAAATACATCACCTACATTATTTTCAAACAAAGAAGATTTTACGTTCGTTCCATACTCTACAAAATACCCACGTTCGTAAAAATTAGTGAGTACGATGTTTCGAAGCGACTGATTGATTGCAGCCACACCAGACTTGGTAGCCAGATCGCCTGTTAGTGGATGAACAGTAAACGAGAGATCAATATCTTTTCGTGAGCTTTTAAAAATCATTATTATTATCCTGCAAAAACATTTTGTGAGCCTTCTGCCACCACTGAACCACATCCGATTGAATCACCAATTCTGCCCATGGGTTTTCCGTTAACAAAAACAGATGAAGAGCCACTTGACAATGATGAAACATGACAGTTCCCTTTTGGCGAACAATGTCCACTATAAGCATCACCAAACCGCTGAATACCAATACCGTTTGCAAACACATCAGAACTGGCCTCTGCGTTTGGTCTAGGTGGAAAAGTTTGGTGGCCTGAGCATAAACCACCAAATTGTGCTACAGGTAATGTCATACTATCTCGCTTGCCAATTTCTTGATTGTTTTGTTTGCTGCATCCCATGTAATTCGGGCTTTCAATGTGAATGTTCGCTCAACCAAAAAATCATCGTCTTCTGCGTCATTGGCAAAGACCTTCCACATATAGTATTTATACTCTTCACTGCTAGGTATTAGCTTATGAACTTTGGCACCGCTTGGTATATCAGAAATGTTCTGCACCGTCTTTGAATCACCATCAACAGAATACGCCATGTCAATGAATTCAGCTTGTGCGTTAACAACACCAGAAATATCAATATCTGTTCCATTATCAGAAACAGAAACCGTTTCTGGAAGCTCTTCAAGTCTTTTTGGTTCGTTTATGATTGGTTCATAGGTAACATCTAACTTGGTTCTAGTTTCTACCATAGTAATAGGATCAACTTCAATACGCTCTACAAAGATTGTGAATGAAATAGAATCACCAGAATCAATGGTTGCGATTTGTGCTATGTGTGACCATTCATATTCAAACATAATAGATTTTCAACCCCTGTTCAAATTTCCCATTAATCATGGTCAAAGCAGACCCACGTTGTGTTTTTGATGTTCCGTTATATGCAATATGCAACCAAATTCCGGCACCATGCTCGATTAAAATTTGGTCTGGACTCAAGTTCTCAGCAATCCATTCAGCGACCTCTAGGTATTTTTCAAAACTCCATGAAGGTTCCTGAATATCTACGGCTTGACCAAGCTCGTGTTGTGATCTTCCTGAACCAACTCTGAAACCACTATTGATTCTGAATTTACCAAACTTTTCATATAGAGGTTGTAATATGTTCACAGCCAATGATTCCAAATTACACACAATCTCTTGCTTAGTGAATCCAGCTTGATCACGTATAGTATGTGCAAACAATGCACCACTTGATAAGTCACCAATAGTAAACTGAGTTCCTGTGAGTTTCTGTGATGATGTAATCCCAGAACTGATATCTGTAGAGCATAACAAAAGCTCTACAGTTTTTTGTTGTCCCTGTGCTACGCCTTCTTTTTTAACTGAACCATCAAACGAAGAAGGCGCGGTGTCTTCTGGGAAATTTGCTGGTGTCGAACCAATTTCTGCTGGTTCGTCTAATGCCGCAAACCTACCTGCTCTCTTTATAACAGCACCTGCTGATTCTAAGCTGTACTCAGCGGGCAGAATAATAGGAATAGAACCATTTCCGCTTGCTACACCACTGTTAAAGTCTATTGTGGAAGCATCCAAACCAATTCCACCACCTGCAAGACTTGTAAGGGATTTACCAATGCTTTGTTTTAAGTCGCCAAGAACTACTTCTGTTTTGTTTCCATCCACTTGAATATTGTGATCACCAGAAATATGTTGATTGAGATTTCCACTCACACTCATGTTGATATCACCATCTACGTAGAGAAAATTATCCCCTGCTGTGATGCTGTAGTTATCTTTTACGATCCTGACCACTTGTGAGCCATCTGGATGCAGTTCATAGAAAGACCCTGACCGATGGTATACATGCAACCGTTCTGCCCCCTCAGTATCGTCACACTCAGTCACATGACCACTGTTGGATTGAGTTACCTTGTTATTAGGATAAGTTGTGTTGTAAGGTGTTTGTGGTTCTGTCCATGACCCACCACCCACAATTCCAACATTTTTTATTGTGTTGGCTTTCTTTTCTTTGATGATGGTCTGATCAATGTCTTCATTTCTAGCGAGCTTATTGATATCGTTCACACCATTAGGCATACCGTTCAACGAACCAATAATCATTCCGTTTTGTAATGTCTGATCAATGAAATAACCAAACACCAAAGACCCGATGTTGTATTTTGGGTTTGTGCCAATGCCACCTTGTGATTCTGAGTTATTAACAACGCACATAAACCATTTCAACTGGCTTGTGGGTAGCTCAGAATGGTTTTCAGAGTGATAACTGACAACTCTGACCCGAACCCTACCTAATTTTTCTGGGTCGTTCACGTCCTCTACAAAGCCCCAGAATGGAATAAACGGCGTTCCTATCATTTACCAACCTCAAATGCGTCTTTAACTAATTTCATAGTTTGTGTGTATTGAGTTCTTTTTAGTGTGTGTTTTATTTCAGCTACAAGAAACTTACCAGAATAGGGGTCTGGGATTTTTCCTTTGTTAGCTTCTGTACCCCACACTGGCAAAGCACAAATAATGATGCTTCCACACACGTTGTTTGTATCACCAAACACGGTTATTCTTGCCGCATATCTCTGTGTGTTTAAAATAGTGTTGATATTTTTTAACCTAAAGTTCTGAAAAGGTTTCTGAAAATCATCAACATAGGTATAAAGTTTGTCTGTGTTCTTGTTATTTACAAGCTCATTATTAAGGTTTGGAGTCTTTGCCAGCGAATTTGTTTTGTTAAACTGGCTTATATTGTCATATTCACTTTTGTAGAAGCTTTTTTCAAGCAAATTTAAGTTTGTGCTACTTGAACCCAACACACCATCATCAATCTGTTGCATGAAATCAGGGACATCAATAATAGAATAATCTTGAATGGCTGAAAATGATTCTTCTTCTTTTTTTGAAACATCATAATAAATGTTGGCTGTCTTATATTTGTACTGTGTTACTGGGTCTTGCTTGTACAAATATTCAATAGGCAAATAACAAAATTGTTGATTGTTCTCAAAGTAAAGATACCCGCCTTCATTGTTAACTGACATGGAACGGCGCGACAAATTAGCAATGACCTGAATCGGGTTTTGATTAGCCCCTACAAAGTGATTAATTTCTTTTGTTTCTACGCTTATCAATTTCTTAGTCGAAATTTTTTCATGAAGAGACTTGACAATATTCGAACACACATCATTATATGATTTGGTGACTCGTGTTCTTGAATTGTTAATAATTTCATCTGAACAAAAATTTAAAAGCAACCCCGATGTGTGTTCGTTAATGCGTGTTGGTGGTGAACACTTATACACAATTCCACTGACTGAAATTTCTTTGTTGGTTCCAGATGTTTCAAAAACAATCTCAACACGTTCGCCGTTTCCTAGAAAGTTTTCATTGTAAATTGAATTGGTATCCATGATTGTGATATTTCCAGACATACCAACACTGAACATGGATTCATAGATAGAAACATCCATAAACAATGGTATCAGGTTATGAGCAACACCATCATCAAATTGCAGTTCTAACTTTTTAAGAACATACGAACCATTTTGTGTATACTTCATAGCCTTTCAGCTTCCTCGTCATGCATATTGACGTAATCACCAATATAGTCTGTTCGAATCAAACGAATACTTCTCTTTTCATCGTTCACTTCTGTTTCATATTCGTAATTGTTAACATCCAGTCTGTCATAAGCAGGGTGTTCAACCTGAACAAAATTCCCTGTCTGAATACTTACACTGTGGTGTCTTGCATACGGATCGTCATAAGTATTTACAATATACTGAACGAGTGATTCTTGTTCCATGGGCCATTCATTATAATAATCAACAATCTCATTGAAGTGGAGAATCACCCATGCCAGTTCTACATCATCATAAAGCTTATCAGCCAGTATAACAGGAGTATCCCCTTCTTTTAAGTCATACTCAATATAGTAGCTAGGGTTTTTAAAAAGTGGATTGATGTAAAAGGATCGCTTTGCAACATCAACCACTGTGTAAGAATTACCACCCATCAAATAATTCAGTATAATCGGAAACTTTTTAAAATAAGCCATCTTAAAATCCTTCCGTATGTCTTTGTTTTGAAAGAGTTTCAAGCTCGAAAAATTCAAGCGTTAGTTCTGTAAAGAATGGCGAACCATCTGTGTATGTTGAAAAGGTATTATCACCACCATACGTCACGTTCATATTTGTTAATGCACAGGTAGAGACTTTAAAAAGAAATTCGTTTTCTATTCCTTTGTTTAAAAAAGAAATATCAAATTCCGATGGAAAAAGTTGATAATTATTGACATTTCCGTACTTAATTTCTGGTGCGCGATGAAATTTCAAAAGATCAATAATATTTTTGATAATCTTTTGTTCTTCTTCTGATTTTGGGATAAATTTAAAGGTGAAGCTGAATGACCTGTTCTGTACCCCGTTAAAGATAACCTCTGTATAGGGGTTAGATATACTTCGAGTGTATGCTTGCTTTGCATCTTTTGTGTTTATACCTGTAAGTGTTTGTGTCGCACCTGCAAGTGTGTTTAACAAAGCATCTGGTGCAACAGTCTTTGCAGCTTCCCACATGGATTTCCACGACTGTGTACCTGACAAGTCACCAATGCTTGTAGCTGCATCAAAGACACTACCAACACTCTCTAGATTGGTTGTGTTCCAATCTGAGCCATACGCTGTCTGAATGTTGTTAGGAATATACAACGCAATGCTTTTATCAATGCGTCTTGTCGAACCCACCATTTTACGGGCAAGGCTTCCTGACGTTGATTGTTGGTAAACTGGAACTTCACCGTCAACAATTTTATATTTCTTTCCCGCGTATTGTGAGCCTTCAACCACATTGATGTTAATGAACATGACATTTCGTGTGCCATTGATATCAATGTCTTGTGGAAAAGAAAGAACTTTGTAAGCGCCTCGCTTATTTCTGTTTTCATTATCCAGATCATTATCCAGCTTTTTAAACATACTTGATGATATACTCATGGTTGAATTTCAACCTCCGTCATAATTTTAAATACCCAACCTTTGTTTTTACAATAGGCTGTTGCTGCTTTCCATTTTGCTTTGTTAACGTGATAAGTGATGACTTCGTTCAAGTATCGTTCTTTTTTCTTACCTTTAGCCTTTGGAAGTTGTGTTTCTCTAAGGGGTTTGATTTCAATCAGTGTAATAACTCTTACCCCGTTATTATCTGCAACCACAAAAACATCTGGATAATAACGATGAACTCTGTTAGTCTTAGGAGAAACGTAAGGAATTTCTATAATTTCTGCCCCCCATGCCACCACTTTTGGATTGAGGTCAAATTTCTTGAATACCTTCTTTTCCCAGCCGCTCCGAAAAACGCATTTTCTAGGATCACCTAAATATTTATCAGGGTTTTGTATGTTATAAATCCCTTGGTGATATTGACCGCGTTTATTTGGTGGAGCTACGTTTTCTGCCATGCTGATTCCTAGCTATTTTGATCACATGACTATTTATAACGTGGTTGTTGACAGGAATTTTTTAGTGTGTTAAAGTTAAAGGCTTAACAGAAAAATAAGCAATGATAGGTATTTCCTATCGACTACTGTTTTATAATTAAAAAGTTCAATCAAAAAAAAGGATGTGATTTTAGTTTTTGCGTTATAAATAGAATTCGTAAAGTTAGAATTAAGTGGGCAGGCCACTATAAAATAGGTTGATCTGTGCAACGCCTCAAATAGCAGCAGCGATTAGAGAAAAACAAGCCCTAACGGTGGGGGTAGGTGGTTTAGAGGATTTTCAATCTTAGCAGGGAAAATTTCAGATCACCCGAAACGGGGTTTAGAATGGTGTGTATTTCATGGTCGTTAGCCGACCTAGCGAGGTCTGGGTGTTCCTTTTAGAATCATCCCCCGATAAGTTGTTTTCCTTGAAAAATCTAAACCAACGGAAGTATGTGTTACTGGTTGAATTAATGATCCTTTGAAAATGCAATTTGATGACGAAATTGTGTTGTCTCTAAAACGGATTAAGGTGGGCTAAAGCCCCCATTCTCTTTTGTACCATTAACCCATCAAGAGATACTATTGCCTAGAATTTAGTGCTTGCATCCCCTTCAAAATTCCTTTATACTGATTGTAGAAATTGAGAAATACCTACCCAAACCAAAAGGAAATACATCATGGAATTATTCATCACACACCGCATCACACAAGCTGCAATGAATGCCTTTACCTTAGACGAAGCTCGATATGAGAATTTTGTGTTGGTGGTTGACATGGGTATGAACGACTTCTCTGTCATTGATTATGACAACAGTTTCAACGCATTAATCCCAACTGTTGTTGAATTACTGAAGGCTCTGTTTACATTGTTGACCGTAAACTAAAAATCACAGAATTCGCAGAGTGAGGCTGGTGAATATCATCCAATACCAAAATAGGAAATAACTATCATGGATAGCAAATTGATAAGATTAGTTAATGCAATTCAAGATATGGATTGGGGATTGGATAATTCTCTTTCTGCCCCTGAAAAAGAAAATTTTTGGGTTCAGTATCCAAACAAACGATGTACCATGAAACACAATAATAAGAAAAGTAGGATGTCAAAAAAAGATAGGATAGAAAAGAGAAAGTAAAAGAAATCTGCAAGAAAGAAAAATAGGACTTGACCCCATATACAAAATGACTTATACTGGTTGTAGAAATTGAGAAACACTTAGGAGATTAACAATGAAATATTCAGACGTTGTTTCAAATAATCTAATTCTACCAAAAAAATCATTGTATACAATGAAAGATTGTGATAAAGTTCTTACAAATAGTCTGTTTGAAAAGAAAACGCTAACATTAAGTCAGGCAGTTTTTATCGTAAAATGTAGTGCAATTTACCACGACACAGACTATAGTAAATCAGTAAGAGATTATTCCTACGCAAACGGAATATATACATGGGTTTCTAAAACTGAGTCTGCTTAAAATTTTACTAGGGGATTAGATAATGTCTGTAGCAAATACAATTCTTGAGCAGTTTGGTGGTGGTCGTAGCACATACATGATTGGCGCTAAAAATCTTGTATCCCACAACGAAAAACGTGGTGGTGTTTCTATGAAGCACATGAAAACCACCATCAATTCAAAGCCTGCTAATTATTTCAAAGTGTTGTTAAATGAAAATGATCTTTATGATCTTGAGTTTGGTTGGATTCGTGGACACACTTACACAGTTCGTGAAACTATTGAAAACGTTTACGCAGAGGACTTAAAACCCGTTTTTGAAAATACCACCAAACTTTACTTGACTATGGGAAAAGTGAAAGTATGAGCGATTTTGAAAATTCAGTAAGAAGGTTGTACTGGCTTGACGGATTGGGTCAAAACGGAAAAGATTGTTTATCAGACATTTTGTATGAATTTTTAGAGGTTCCACCAACAGACACACAAATTGAAAAAGCATTTTTATTGATACCTTTTGACGACATCTGTGACGCCATGAAATTTGGAATGTCTGATACAGAGGTCAGAGAACATATTTATTCATATTTCGAAAAGAATCCCTTGTAATTCAGACCTCAGTATGAAATAATGGCTTTGTACTGAGGGAATGACCTCTCACCCATTAGGAGATTGAATCATGGCTTTTATCACCAAAGAAACAACCAAGCTTATTCGTAACGCGCTTAAAGCTGAGTTTCCAGAAATCAAGTTCTCAATTACCATGCGCGACCACGCAAAGATTTTTGTTAAAATCATGAAATCACCGTATTTTGCAGAAGATGAGTCTAATTCCAGCGGATTCTACCACTTGAGAAATCACGCCAATAAAGATGTTATCGCAAAGATTGAGGACATCGTTCGAATCACAGGTAACTACTACGATGATTCTGACGCAATGACCGACTACTTCGATACCGCTTTCTACTACGATATCGAAGTTGGTAGCTGGGACAAACCCCACGTAAAAACTGCATAAACACTTGCAATGCCTCGCTCAGTATGAGAAGATACCCTTGTACTGAGAGATTGACCAACCAATTTGAATTAGGAAACTATATTATGAGCAACGTAACTTATATTGATCGTGAATTTTCAGCCCGTTTTGATGAAGAAGTCGCGCCAATGGTTCTTGAAACTTATGATGCAGATGATAGTATCGCATTTAATGAGTCTTTCAATGACTGGACTGATAGCCTGTGTAAAGATGGTGATATCAGCCAAGAAGTTTATAACAACGTGTGTTATGTTGGCAAATATTCAGGAGAAGAATAATGAGCGTTTATGAGAAGTTGGGATACAAAGATCGTGCTGATTATCTAGAATTTCTTTCTGGTGATCTTGAAATTGATATAGATACCGTGTATGCTGTAGCAGAACTACTAGGCCCAACAGAAGATTTTGACGGTCTTGTTAGTTCACTTGAAGACATGTAAATGAAACGGGCCTATACCATAGCGGTCTAATGGAACGTACTCATAATGCGTTATACTCGTGTTCGAATCACGGTAGGCCCACCATTAAACTCAGGAGAATTGTTATGAACAAAGAATATTCTGATCCACTTATCGTATGTACTTTTATTGTTGCTATATTGATTGTTATCATGGGAATCTTCGCACCAAAAGAAAAGCAACAAAGTCAAGAAATGAATGTGTCAATACAATACTGTACCATGTGGAAAATCTGGCATGACTCAGATGGAGAATATGGTTGGCCTGATAAAAACAATTCCTATGAGAAGTGGTGTGTAGATGAGTAAAGATTTAACTAATTACACCATCACCGTTTTCCAAGGTATCTTTGAAGGTGAAGAGTGTTTTGAAGCACTGGTAAAAGAAATTCCATACGTAGCAGAATATGGGGACTCATATGATGAAGCGTATGAATTAGCTGTTGACTCCATTCAAACAACCGTTGAAATTTACGATGGGACTGTGTGAGAGCTTGGTGACACAAGTTTAAACATAGACCATACCTAGCGCATAGGGCAAAAAGAAAGCCTCTTAGAGTTTGTCTAAGAGGCTTTCTGTAACTACATTAATCTATCTTCTTCGAACATTTGCAGTTACTATCTGTTCCCATTCACCTTTTAATCCATCAGCATTAATCTTAGTCACAAGAATATAATTTCGGTTATCAATAAATGGTAAATCTATAGGTATATCTGCCCTATACTCACCACCACCAATATGAGATAGAGTAACAGATGCCATCAATTCTTCACTTGTTTCAAGAATATCAACCACAACAGAAGCGTTTTCAATAAATCCTACAAAATTTGTAGATGATATTTTTTTAACACCAATATACTGACTGTTGTTTAATAATATCATGTTGATGTATTAGAATACTTAGCAGTTACTTCCAAAGTATCGCCTTCATCGAGAGGTTTGTTTCCTTTTTCAAAAGCACCAACAGAAAATAGTATATCTGTAGTTCCGCCTTTAGTCGATTCAGCTACTAAGATAGCTCCACCAACGGTAGTTCCATCAGTATCACCCGTAAACTTTGCACTTACTCCCGCATTATCAACGGATTGATCTAACACAGTTCCAGAAACCCATTCAGGTCTTGTCGCTTCACTATAGGCTGTAACTTCTGTCCAACCTGTGTGTGATGCCATAGTATGTGTCGCATTTGGGACTGGTGTATCTGAGGTTAAGCTAACATACCATGTTGTAATTTGTGTGCCACCTGCAAGAGCTACGTCAAGAGCATAATCCAAACCTTCATTCACAACCAAGTTTTCCCAATTATCTAACCACTTGAGTTCACCGTTCTTATCAAAGCACCTAGCTTCCCATGTACCCTTTGTACTCACATTAGTTTTCATATTACATTCTACCTTTAATTAATTTTTGTTTTATCTGTATCCAGATATGTTGTAATGCTTGTATTTCCATCTATATAAGTCTTTATAAAAATCACTGCACTCAAGAACCCAATAGAGTTTGGAAAATTATACTCATCAAATAACCCAAATGATTCTTGTATCAATGCGCTTGATGTTCTTTCACATTCAATAACAACTTTTGTTGAATAAGATTCAAACAAGAATGTTAAAATCTTCGTCATAGTTGTATTATACACAGATTGTAAATTACTAGATTCTGTTGTATTTATAACAATTGATTTTAAAGTATTAATTGTTTCTGAAAAATTAGAACTACTCTGTAGCTTTGTCACAATGGTTGATACAGATATTGCGGTCATAGCAAGGGATGTATCCCCCTTCACAAAAGAAAGCTTTGTACTCGCTGCTAAGAATTTGTCAGTATTATTTGAGCCTTCATTTATGATATTTTGTTCAAGTCTTATCAGAATAGCTTCATAGTCATCTGTAATTTGTGAATCGTCTATTATATTAACTAAAGAATGTGACAATACAGCCCAATCCTCTCTCATCATCAACGCTTCAACATAACTAGATACCAAATCAAGTCGAATTTTTTGATCTTCTGTAAAATGTGTTGTGGATGCAAGAATAGCCGCCAAAAGTTTATCTGTAGTATCCACATCAGAAGATTTTAAGCTTTCATTAATTGATGATGAGTAATGTGATTTTGTTTTAATTGATTCCGAGGAAGAAAAATCTTCTGTTATACTCTGTACTGTGTTATAAACTCTTTTATAATTTTCTTGTGTAGAAAAATCTTCTACGACACTTTGTCGTGATGTATGAACTACTTTGTAAGAATCTGAAATATTTTGGTTTTCGATAATATCAAGATATAAAATAATAGATTCAGCAGCCGCAGTAGTAAACCCAGTCCAATCAGACCAGCCAGACACGTTGGTGCCATC
>Ga0136556_1001016_pt1 | contig 14876 bp, 22 predicted proteins | sample AntRauTorckE6831_FD_104780 | JGI IMG/M metagenome (GOLD analysis project Ga0136556, IMG submission 104780) | Saline lake microbial communities from Rauer Islands, Antarctica - Metagenome Torckler E6 #831 | ecosystem: Environmental > Aquatic > Non-marine Saline and Alkaline > Saline | place... | reverse complement strand
GTCAAGCCATAACATGGAACGGTGATGTTCTTTGATATGCTGTACGGTTTTCTCTTGGTAATTGTGCAAGTTGTGTCTATGTAGCATGTGTTCCCCATTGTTGCGCCATTGCGTCGGCTATACCTTGGTATGTTTTAGAACGTTCTTTTGCTCTATCTTTACCTGGTGGCAGGTAGTGTAAACGTTGACGTTCGTTATCTGGCAACTTCATCATTTCTTCTTTAACGTTATTTGTTTCTTGTAGCGGACATAATCCTTCTAACCATAAACATGTCGCCTTTTGCTCGGTATGACCGAACATCCACGGGTGTATTATTTGAGATTGTTTAACGTCACCTATTAACTGTTTTCCATATTTGTGCATTATAGGGTTCTCGATAGCTTTCTTTTTAATAGGTGCGTTTAATAAACGTTTGAAGAACGCAGCACCTTCAAATAACTTAGGCCAACGAGTCACATCTTTATGTAAATGGCAAACTCCCGAATTACTTAAATAGGTGCAAGGTGGGTGTGCTATCAATAAGTCAAATTTTGTAAAGTCTAAATCGAAAATATCTCCTTGGTAATGATGCCCGTTTATCTCAGTTGGTAGAATGTCACAACTCACCGCGTTATGCCCCATCTTACTGAAAGCCTCGCGTACTACACCACTGTATTCACACGCTATTAATACATCCATCTAACCCTCCACTACGTCTTTACTTGTGTACTTTTCAGCGTTTTTCATAATCTCATTACTTAAATGCCAATCACCCTCTAACAACGAATCCATTGCAAGAATTAACAACCTATCAATCAACCGCCTACCCGACTCTTTGGTGTCAATCACATAAACAAGTACACCGCGTTCACGTCTTTGTTGGTGATCGATGAACTGCTTAGGTGTTGCACGTTTACCCGGACGTTTATACTCAATGAATACCATGAGTCCATTCGGGAAGGTTAAGAGTCTATCCGGCACACTCATCTTTTGAAGCGATGTGTACTTTTCAAAAAGTACGTTTAACTTCTTACAGTAAACGCGGTTATCGCCCTCGACATCCTTTTCTAGTATTTCTTTTTTCTTACTGAGTTTGATTGGTTTGTTCGGTACGTTTTTTGGTATTAGTGTTGTCATTATCACAATCTCCATTATCTGATTTAGAACTAAAACTTGTAGAGTAGACCAGTACAAGTACGAATAAAAACCAACCCCATCCGTCTTTTCCGTGCCAAGCTATAACGCCTGCACCAATTGCCAGTGATATACATAGCAGAGCGTTCCCTATCATAAACAGTTTCATATCATCCATCTCACTTCTCCCACGTTTTTAGTTTAGGTTTCTTAGTCATCGATTCAAAGTTTTCCCACTGTGAGTGTTTACCTTGGTGATTCTTATAGCGTCCACACTCAAGCTTTAAGTCTTTGGATTTATGTTTGCAGATTGATTCGTTATTCATGTTTGTATTCTATACCTGCATGAAATTTCAAATGGTGTCGCTTAGATTCTTCTATGTGCTTTTTTATTGCTAAGGTCTTGTTTTTAAAATAACCTTTAGAAACCACTACACCCATGACCCTAATTTGGGAAATCCAACGATTATGGGTATTGCACCAATGTAAACCATTGTAACCAGACTTGTTATTACTAGATAGATTCCTGTTAAACCCGTTTTGACTTCTAGTAGCTTCTCGTAAATTACTAATTTTGTTATTGGTTGTATCTCTATCCGTATGATCTATACAATCAGTTGGGAACGTACCTGTATGATATAACCATACGAGGTGGTGTGTTGCATATAATTTACCATCTAACATTATTTTAAAATACCCAAGACCATGACCAGGGCTTGCCTTAACGAATGATCCTGCGATTGAATGTTTTTTAGCACGACCTCTTGTAAAATTATTTATGAACATTCCGTCTTCTTTATATGTCAAAAGTTCTTTCAATCGTTCCTGTGTCAAATCTTTCATCCTCTAACCTTTCTAATCTCGTTTTCCGTATAAAACTCATCCAACCAATCTTGGTCAATGGAGTGTAGTAAACTAAACGCATCAACTTCTATATTACTACCAAATAAAAACTGAAAGCCTTCATTCTTTAAGATCGTAGCGCGTGTCTTTGCGGGGTACTTCTCGGTCACTTTAAAAAAGAAAGTCTGACCGTTTTCAAATCGTTGTGCGATAACACCAAAGTTCCTACCCGTGCAGACTGCAAGGCGTTGGTTACTTTGAATAGAGCTAAAATCGACTGCACCTTTTGGTGTCTTACGATCGTTCTTTCCATCAATGATTAACGTTGGTGTCATGCCAGCACGTTCCAAATGATACGCTACCGTATTCATGTATTTCATTTTAGGTGCTGTTACTAATGTATATAAAGCCTTAGCTTCTTTAATGTACCAACTGTAATCAATATCAACAATCGTATCGAATGTATCCGGTAAGTCTGGAAGTGGTACACATGAACTACTATTCGATACGATACCTGCGTTACCTTTAACACCGTCGTGCAGTGGTGTCTTAATAATCTCAGCACCATTGATAGCTTTATAAAAACGCACCATCTTACCAAGATCAACATCACGCCATTTAACTGACCAATCGCCCTTGACCTGTTGTGTCATCAAAAACTCTTGAATGTCTTGGCACTCAGTGATGGAAAGCGTTATATCTTTACCGTGTGCAATGTAGTCGCTGACAGAACGTGCCACAATTTGAGCATTAGGTGTGTGACGTAAATCAACTTTACCCATCTTAGGGATGTTGAATATACCCTTTGTTTCGACACTCCCCGTATCAGTTACCGCAATATAATTATTCACGTCTTTTTGACAGAACTTATTGAACGTTATATATTCCATATTCAATGCGGTTAACACTTCCCATTCGACAACAACGTCACGAACTTTAGATTCAACCTCTTTCTTACAGACAATTACAATACCGTCAGTGTTTGCAGAGACAGTCGTTCCACCTACATCACTTACCATAGCGATAAGTGTTAATAATCCAAGTTGACCACCTACCGTAATTGCTGCCATAATATACGGGTCGTATAAAGCACTATAACCATCGTTCGTTTTACCAAACGTACCATTCACGATAATTTTAAGTCGATCTGCTATAACCTTATTCCCTGCTTCTTTAGCAATAACCCGTTGTGTAACAATTGGTGCGAACGCTGCTTGAAAATAATCAACGCCTTCAATCACCCAATGTCGAGGGCTCAAGTTCTGACTTAACATGAAGTTCGGATAGTACGACGTCACATCCGGTTCGATCATTACTTCATCTTCTTCTGGCATCCATGTACCGGGACCATCGACAGAATGTAATCCACCAATGCCCATCTTGTACCAACGATCACCAACGTAGGCGGTATCGCTTAACGCACCTTCTTCAAGCTTATAATCAATAATATACACTTGACGTTCGAACAGCTGATTACCTTTATCGATAACTAACTGCAAGGTTGGATATTTGGCAACGTCTAAGTCTTTAAACCATGTCGGTACGTGTACTGAAAACGAGGGATTTTGAAGCACATTGTTACGCGCTGTATCTTTTAACTTTTTCTTCTTTAAGCCTGTGTACTGTTCCATCTTTTCGCAAAGAATCATTTCAGCAACTTGAGCTTCGCCTTTAGAACGTAGATCGATACCGTGTTCAATCGATAAGTCGCGGCGTAATACTAATTCTTTATGTATTTCTTTGGTAAGCTTTTGTGTTATTTCTAAATCGTTAATGTTGTACTTGGCTACCACTAACATCTCTTCAGGTGTTAAGTTTGCGTGTGGATTAACCGGTAACTCTTGAAGTTTTTTATGACCTAAGCACACACCTATCTTTTTAAGTGACATTTGATTAGGTAGTATTTTAATGAGGTCAATACTTTTAATATCTTGTATGAAGTTCCACGCCGGTACACGATCCTCAATCAATTGAACGGAGGTACGGTATGAGGTGGTGACACAAGGTGACGCTAAGAATTCACTTAACACCACGTCGTCATAGTTTGCAGAGTTGAATCCTACAAGTGTGTGATCTGATTGCTCTATCCAATTGATAAACTCGCGCAGTGGTTGTAATCTGCTTATATCTGTATCAGTAAAATCATACTGGTAGACAGTGCCGTCTGGAAGCATGAACCCCACTTCAAAAAAGTTAGGGTTAACTTCCAAGTCGTACATCACAAGATTATCAACTGAATATTGCATTCGGACTACTCGGTTATGATTGAGGACTTCGCTTCTGTTGTTACTTCTTCTGAGTCGTTCTGTTGTTGCATTCGAGCATCGACAACACGTGGTGCTAATGCCATAACGTTACATAAAAAGATTGCATCTTTGAACTGTTGATCCCATGGAAGTTCTGAGTATTCAACAATACAGGGGTGTGTCTTTTTAACTTCATCCTTCACAGGACCATAAACCCAACCGTCTTCTATTTTGAACTTCATCCAGTTGGCATGAGATTCGTCTTGCTGACGTGGGGCTTCAAGGTGAAATACAACACCATCTACCGCAGAGTTCTTAACGTGCTCTGGTGCATCTTCCCAGTTTACTTGCGAGTTATCGCCCAGCGTTTCGCAGAACGCTTTGTTGGCATGGTGACACACCTTTGCGATGTTACGGATTTCTTGTTGTACGGACATACAATTCTCCTAATCAAATAATTCTGAATTTAGTTCTTCGATCAAAATATGACATTGCGATACAACGTCGTGTAGTTCAACACATCCCTCCGTCAACACTTCTTTTAGACTCCTGCCACCCACATCTGACTCCGCAGGTTCGTTACAGGGGTCTGCGTTGATTCTAGATTTGAGTCCTTGTAATCGATCTCGTATATCCCATACAGAACGGATCGCATTATTTAGACTTTCATGTTTAGAGTCAGTTCTATCTACACACGTTTCGGGTTCGCAACTTTTTATATTACTTGACATACAAATTCTCCATTTAAAAGTGGGGGGGGGTGTCGGGACGTCCTTTTATTGAACGGGTATTTTACGGGAAACTTGACACCCCAATTTAGGACTCTTTACTACGCACCAGGTGGCGGTGGAGGACTTCCAGCCGGAGCTGCTGCGGCTTGAGTTGGTGCGCCCGGTGGACCACCTGCTGGTGCTGCTGCGGCTTGAGTTGGTGCGCCCGGTGGACCACCTGCTGGTGCTGCACTTTGCGGTGGTGCAACATTTGCACTCGCTGGAACGGATGTATTAACTTCAATACCTGCAAACGCATCGACTCCCCTTTGGCCACCCGATACATTCAACGCTTCACCTTGTACATCAAACATCACAGGACCTAAGCCAAGACCGATACCAGTACCGCCACCTTGGTCGAAACTATAAAGATGTAATGATATGTACACTTGTGCACCATCTTTAATAATACCAGGGTTGATGATTGGTTGACGTGCGCCATCTAATACTTCTATTTCAAACAAGGATTTCGCGTTACCGTACAACATACCGCGTTTAGCTGCTTCGGGGTACGTGTCACTCTTATGAATACATTCATAGAACGGCCAGTTGAATTTAGGAGCTTGCGCTTCGCCTTTTTTAAATGCCGCCGTAATCAACGCATCGATTTGAGGTTTGATAACTTGAGCGTACTGCTCAGCTGTAACTACAACACCCGTGTTGTACTTTTCCGTACCCGTAGAGTTACGCGGCTTGCTAGGCACAAATAAACTTGGGAATGCTAATGTTACAGGACCTACTGTAAACGGTTCACTTTTAATACTTGTCATACTTTATACTCCGGTTTCTTTTGTTGGGATTACTATATCTTTGAACGCATCAAGTGCACGTTCCGATCCTATACTTTGGCGTTCGTCAGACTCCGGTGCCATCACTAACTTACCTTTCGGTTTATCGATAAGCGTATTAAGCTTCTCAAGTTTAGCGTCTGTCATCTTCGGTGCTTTCTTAGCCAATTTTAAGATTTTCTCAACACCTAATAGTTTAGGATCAGCGAAAAGCTCGTTCTTCTTGACACCTAAATTCCGTGTAAGGTGTTGTTCTACTTTATCTTCGTCCAACCATTTACGGATACCTCCTTTACCTCTTACTAGTTTTTGACCGGGCACAGGAACACCATTCATTAAATCTTCCTGTGCGGTAGCCTTTACGCTTTTAATAAAGTCCGTGATTATATCGGCGGAGTCTATAATTAAACGACGTTCCTCTTGTGACAACGATCGTGGATCGCGTAATACTTTTGCCTGTAATTGCTCAACGTTCTTAACTTCAAACGCCTCCATCGATTTATCACGTAAAGCTGGACAGCTAAGGCGTGAACGTTTGACAGGGCAAAACTGACATTGCGATTCACCTGCGACTAATGGTGCATTTGGATCATCGGTTGCAATAGCGGCTTTGCGAAACCATTCCGCCCACGCGAACATATCAGCTACGGTATATCGCATCTTGCGTATAGGACCGTCTTTATGAAAGGCACGTGGTTGTAATGCCACCATATCTACAAACTTAATCTTACGCATCTGCTCAGGTGTTAAATCTGCCAGTACACCAAGTCCATATAATATAAATTGTAAATTGTTAGCGACTTCAACAACGACGCCCTTACCGTATTTTAAATCAGCAATCGTGATTACGGGGGGTGCTATCAATGTTACGTCGGCTGTACCTTTACAATCGTCACGACCAAATAGTTTACCGGGGAACACTTTACGTTCGGCATACATCGCCGTCCCTTCAACTTCAGTCTGTAACATTACCCAATCGTAAACCGTTTCAATGTGGTCTACCATATCTTGGTCAACTTCAAACCCTTTAGGTTGTATAGTACAAGGGTTAAAGAATTGACCGAGATACGCGCTAGGGTGTTTACTTTCTAATAAACATTTTTCTAACAGTTCGTGCGCAGCCGTACCTTCTTCTGCGGAGATTCCACTTTTATCCTGAATCTTACGTTCAGTGATTAAGTTAAGTGAACCTGGACATTTAGTCCAACGGCTGGCACTAGACGGTGAAAGTCTGGCATGACTCATCCTTCTACACCAAGTTCTACCAATTTAGCATTGATGATGTCGCCAATTTTAGAAAGCGCCATATCAATACCTGGCGTCGCTAAGTCGGTCACACCTTCTGCTGCACAGATTGCCATGGTTGCAGCCGGATCACCTGTCGTTGCAGATAAAAGATTACAACGTGACATGGTGTATTTATACCAATCGGAACCTTCACTAACAGGTGCAGAGCCTTGAGGTACTGTTTCTACAACCGCGTCAACCGTTGCGACTACCGACGCGTCTTCTGGGTCAGCTTGGAATAACGACTCAGCGACTACGGGTTCGGTAACGTCAACTACTTCTGCGGTAGATTTTGCTGGCGCTTTCGCTTTCTTAGGTGCTGCTGCTTTTGCTTTTGTAGCTTTCTTCTCAACTGGATCACCTTTATCAGTATCATTGACTTCGTCTTTTACTTTTAACGACATTACGTTTATCAAACGCTCCATCGCTTCCGTGTTTTTATTTAGGGCTTCTTCTAGGGACATACACTTTCCTCTTTTGGTTTATGAACTTTTTAAATTTTCTACAGACATTATCAGCAAGCCAACTCCTCTATAATTAAAATCTTAAGTCTCACCATATCAAAGTTACCCGTTGCCATACCTGGGTCTACTTTAGGTCGAGGTCTATGTTGCGTTATTTCTTCATGGCCTACAACCATATCAATATGGATACCATTAACTTGCATCAACCGAGCGCAGTGTTTCGCGCAAGTCGTGTATTGTTCGTCTGTAAAACCCGACGTACTCGACCCGATGAGTTCGATACCGTATGAGAAACCGTTCCAATACTGACGACCTTTATACGTAGATGATCCCGCGTGGTACGCCTGTTTGTCTTCTGGTACGGTGAGTGCAATACGCCCATCTCTACCGATGAAACAATGCGCAGAGGCGTACATTCTTTTCTCTGTATCGGAATCACCTTTTAAAAACTGAAAGCGTAAACGTTTTTCAAGATTCAAGTCGTGCATTAAAACCTGACAGTCGCGCATATTGTACGGGTCTTTAGGCTGCACGTTGATACATGAAAAGTAGTGAATGACAATCGCTTCGGGTTTTAGTGGTGAGTTGCGATAACAGTAACTTGGTAAAAAGGATTCCACGTTTTTCTCCAACAGTTTAAATTTATTAAGTAGCGCGACCATGATTAGGATGATAGTTATATTCAAGTTCTGCCGACTTACGGATACAACAAGCTTCAAAGAAATCGCTATGTGTACCTAAACCTATGAGTTTTCCGTCAGCTTGTACGTAAACTCTCCAAGATTTTCCATTTCTTCGCTCACTCAATCCTGTTATTCCAGTAGTACTATCGTTACGAAGTTTTGAGTTCTTAGAGTTTTCAGAATTGTTAACAGCACGAAGGTTGTCTATACGGTTATCGTCACGTATACCGTTTATATGGTCTATCTGACTTTCAGGAAACGTACCATACGTGTATAGCCAAGCTATCCGATGGGCCAAATGATATTTCCCGTCAATGACTAGTCTTCTATATCCTGTGTAATTCACGTTTCCAGCTATATATCCCACTTGTATAGAACCGGTCTGTTTTATCCATGTAAACGCTCCGGTGTCAGCGTTATACATCATAAATTCTTTGACTTGTTTCAAAAGTTCCAACTCTTTAACTACCTTCGGGTCCATTTTATTCATGCCTTCTGATTCGGAAACGCGACTATACACCCATTGGGGTTCAGATGTCAAACCTTTCTTTAAAATAGTTTATAATATATAATTCAGATACGTTATTAGCCCCTAACCAGAGTTGTAGTATGCACGGACACCAACCCCAACCTATCGTCGATTCCGCAGGTCCACCAATCTTAACCGTACTTGGCGTAACAGGTGATCCTGTATTCTTTCATTTTGAAACTTTCCCACAACTAGTAGCAACGATGGCAAGTGTTGTCGGTATTGTTTGGGGTGTGATTAACATCGGTAAGTTTGCACATCACGTCTATCAATTAAAAAAAGCTAAACGTCTCGCTGCTAAACTAAAGTAATTACCCCTTGACATAAGACCCTATTCCGTTGTACTATTTTTGTCCTGAATTTGTATACATGGAATCCTTAAATGTCCTCAACAGAACTCCCCGTAAAGAAGATCACTAAAGACGCTAAAATCGATATACGCGTCCCGTCAATAACCCGTCAACAGGCTGACATACTAGCCGCAAAAAGTAATCTCACGTTATCTACGTGGTTACAGCTGGTGATCGAAAAAGAATACAAAAACTCTAAGTAGTCTAAACCCAAATTAGGAGATTAGGCTATGCTAGAACAGGTATTCGCCTCTATTACACAATGCAACACCTTGTCGAAACTCGACGCGGCTTTAGTCTATGCCAAGTTAGCTCCCGTATTTCCACTACGTCCGAATACAAAACTTCCGCTAATCAGGGGTAGTTGGAAAGAATACGCAACCCAAGATGAATCGTTAATACGTCAATGGTGGACTAATTACCCAGACGCAAACATTGCATGGGTTCAAGGCGATCCTATATTAACGTCTGATTTAGATGTCAAGAATGGCGAAAACGGTTGGGATAGTTATCAAGAACTTAACCCAGGTGACGTGAGTGCGCCATTACAAATAACGCCTTCCGGTGGCTATCATTTAATTCATAAATTCGCACCGAACTTAATTAACTTTACGAAGAAAGGTGTGCAGGGTGGTATTGATTTACGTACTACCAACGGTTATATCGTTGTTGCACCATCTTACGTCATAGACTCAAACCCTGACTACACGGGACCTTACGAATGGTTACAAGATGGTGTGGTTGAAGACATACCGACTGCCGTATTAGACCAATACAATACATGGTCAACCGAAGTTACCGTAGATCGTGATTTAGATATGCCCGAATCGACACCTTGGGATAAACTAAAACCGCTTGACGACTTATTACTAAGAGATAAACATCGCATATTCTTACAAACAGGTGAGATTAACGAGTCATACGAGAACGATAGAAGTCGTGCACTTCTAGGCGCCACTATTGCATTGTATCAACTGGGCCTGAGTGACGAAGATGTTTTAGGGTACTTAGAAGATTCACCTGTCGCTATGGAATGCGCAGAAGATCACAGTACAGAACGTCGTGCATCCGTTTGGTTGTGGAAGTATACCTGTATTAAAGCACGTGAAAAACGTACACCTGCGACGACACAAATAAGTGGTGAAGAAGCGTTTGCAGGGATTAACATCTTAGCGCAAGTACCCGAAGCCCCAGGTGAGACGGATCGTGAACGTTGGGTACGTCTCGCTGAAAGAATCGATCCGAACAACGATGTAGATGCCGTCAAGATATTTCGTGAAGCGAATAACATTAGCCCTATTTTCGGTAATCAGATTGCCGATATTATTCAAGAAGTCGCAGGGTTTAGAAAGTCTGACTTAGAGAAAGCCGCTAAGAAAGCAAACCGTGAAGTCGCTTTGTCTATGAAGGATACCGGCGCGATGTATTCACGTCGATCAGGTGAAGGTTTACCGATTGGCCACCCTGTACTCTCTCCCCCTCCACAAGTCGTTGAGTCGTGGGAACAGTTTGTAGGACGTTACGTGTTTATATCCACTGAGAATAAATGGCTTGATAGATACACGCGTGAAACCTTATCACCCGAAGGCTTAAATGCTAAAGAAGCGCACACCATCGAACGATTGGCGATAGAAAGTGGTGACGACACCCGTCTTCGTGCTTGTGAGGCGTTAGCTTTACGACCTGATACATTGAAAGTGGATTCTCGTAGTTACTGGCCAGGGGTTCATAACGACCTTATTCACATAGGTCGACTTGACGCAGTGAATACATGGCAGCCTTCAAACTTAGTACCTGTCGAGGGTGATATTTCACCTTGGTGGAACTTGTTCAAACACTTATTCCCAGAAGAAAGCTCACAGATTCGCATACTTGATTGGATGGCGCACGTTATGCAGCATCCTCACATTAAGATTAACCATGCGTTATTGATTGGTGGTGGGCAACGTATTGGTAAAGACAGTATTTTCCAACCATTAATTTATGGCGTGGGTGTTAAAAACGTTAAAAACGTTAAGGCTGAAATGCTTGATGAGAAGTATGATGATCACTTTATTGGTGTGAAACTTGCCATCTTACAAGAGATTCATCGTGACGGATTTAGAGACGCTAAGGCGATTGAAAATAAGATGAAGGTTTACTTAGCTGATCCACCGTTAGAGATGGAAATGCGTAGACTTGGCGCACCGAGTGTGACACAGCGTAACCTAATTCAAATACTTGCATTCACTAATTACCGTGACGCATTACACCTTGGTGCTGAAGGCGATCGATACTTGTGTGAATGGAGTGATGCTAAAAAGCTTGCGCCTAAATACTACAAGGCGGTATACGATTGGTACGATAGCGACGAGGGTTATGCCAAAGTTTGTCACTATCTACTCAATCGTGACATATCGCACTTCGAACCTAAAGCTGCGGCACCCGTTACTAAATGGCGTGATGAGATGGCTGATTCGGGTAAGTCGGACTTAGATTACCAAGTTGAAGATATTATTGATCGCTTACGTCAAGATAACCTTGAGGCTAGAACGCGCCGTGTTACGGCTGACAAGGATGGTGTCATGGTTAATGCGGCGAATATGAACCTTTATCACGAAGTTCGGTACATTACACCCCGTCAAGTGTTAACGAGACTCGGAACGAATGTACCAGTATCACTCAAGGCTGTGACGAATATTCTTGCAACCCTTGATATACAGAGACTTAATGGTTCATCTGATCACCGTTATCGTGTACCGCGTATCTTTGTGGACGATCAGTTTGCAGAAATCCCAGGTAAGGATCGATTTAAGGGTACAATTAAGACACACCTTTATATTGTTGAAGCTGATGATCGAGATATGGCCCCCGAACTTGCTGACGTGCGGCTGGGTTTATGCCCTCCCAAACTAATAAATGATTACTTGTCAAGTCTGTAATTGATTTAATCGCCCACGCCCTTTACAATAGAGCTTTCTAATCTATGAGAGCCCTATCATGCCAACTGGAACAATTACCACTAACGCCAGCACCACTCGTGTACTTAGTCGTCAAAAATCGTCTAACGCTAACGCGCAACTACATTTAAGTGGTACATTCGACGGCGGAACTGTTCAAGTTGAAATGCTTGCAGATGGTGCTGATACTTGGCTTGCGATCAATGGCGGCTCTTACACCGCTGCAGACGACGACATTATCAACCTAACTAATCAACGTTATATACGCTTAACCACGACAGGTGGTGGTGGTTCAATGGCTATTGTCTGGGACTTGGTGTAACCGCACCGTGTCAATGTTGTCGCCAACAATAAGTTCGCCGATTAGTGATGTCGTTGCGCCTGTGATGGGTGTTGTTGTACCTTCACCTTCACCTTCACCTTCACCTTCTCTCTGTTCTGTACCAACAATTGCTCAATTATTTACTAATCAACAAGCAGGCGTGGTTAGTGATTTACGGGTTACTGGCACAAGGAATGTAGCTACAGGAACGGGGGGATCTCTGGCTTATTATGGTGATCCTACGCAGCAATTCACAAAAAGCTCAGGCGTAGTTCAGATAAATGCTAAGTGGATTTCAAAAGTTTCTACTGCTACAGATTTAAACCGAGCTATGGGTATTAACTTATTAATTATTGATGCAACAACAAGTCAGCCAGTTGCGGACTTAGTAGTTAATCTAAGAACATACGGTGCTGTTAATGTAGGCAACGCTATTATTGACAGCCTTGGTAGCTACAATGCTAGCAATGTTAAATACGACAACATGACAATAGCTAGTGGCTACGAAATTGCGCTTGGCTTAAACATGGCAAATGGCGTTACAAACTTTTTAGATAGTGATGGTAGATCAGGTACATTAAAAATAGCTGGTGCTTTTGACAATACCCATGCGCATCAGATGTTGCTTGGGGTTTTTACAGGCACAACATTGAACGATTCAGTTGTTACAGATTTTAATACGGGTAGTGAGGCTTTTGGTGTAACTATACCAAGCGCAGAATCATGGTGTGCTTAACATAGGAATTCAGTTATGACGAGTGTAATTAATGGGGTTTATAATTATGAGCACTAAAACCACAAGTCGCAAAACCGATATGATGAACAAGTCGTATGCTATTAATGGGTCCCTCACCTTTGCATACATTGGTGTGATGTACAATCTAGGGCTTCCACCCGATCCATTAGTTGTGACTGCAGCATTTGCCGCGTTAGGTGTTGGACATGGTACGGCGAACTGGGCGAACGGTAGGGAACATACGCGATGTTGACGCAGATTAAAGTTTACATTTTAATCGCACTATTTGTAGGTAGTAACGGTTTCGTTGGTTACACCACTTATAAATGCGTAACGAATAAATACAAAGCTAAAGCATTAGCACACCAAGTTGAATTGACTAAACGTGATAACGCGACTAAAGTATTGCAAGAAGTCCACACTCGTGAAATTGAAAAGGTTGTCAACGATGCAAGAACTAAAGCACTCTCTATCAAACCACTTATTATTAAACCCACTAAAACTCCTAGTTGTGACGCTTACCTTAACGACATTGATCGCTTGCGGGACGAACTCATCGACACAATCCCCGAAATGTTCTTGGAGAGTAACGAGTCCTAGCCAACGCTGGGTTAAGTCATCTGAAATACCCGATCGTGAAACGCGTGTACGTGAAAACTTTAGACGGCATTTAGATTCATTAGAACGCCAAGCTAAAATGATTCAAGATCAACACTGGTGTGATGCGAAACTAAAATGAGTACATTCACTAATCCCGTAGAGTTTATAAAACACCCTGACGTTAAGGGTTTATATATAATCACTAAGACTTTTAGGTTTTATTACGCGGATAGTTTACATGGTGAATACGTCGAAATACCCGCCAACACCATCACCAACTTTGCAACCATCCCTCGATTCTTACAGTGGTTATGGAAACCCTACTCAGACGAACAACGTGCACCATCTGCCGTACATGATGGGCTAGTCGGTGAGTTCGGTGAACCTGTTTGGGTGATGCGAGATAATCAACGTATTAAACACTTGACGTGGGGAGAATCTGCGTTGTGGTATCGTGCAGCATTACGTGCGAGAGGATGTCCTGGTTACAGGCGTCAATTCTTTTACCGTGCTGTACTTGCGTTTGGGTACGTTAAGACTTTATTCGCTTAGGTAACATTCTATCGAAGGCCGATGTTAAGTTGCATACCAACGCTTCCATTGCCTTGTCGTAAGCTTCTTCACTTGCGTGGCGTGTTCTGCCAAGTTCTACCAAATCACCCGTTACGACGTGTAATATTTCGTGTAAGGCGGTATGCTTGATGTCTTTAGTGAGTTCTCTAGCCGTATCTACCGGATATTCAGTGGAAAACGTAAGGTTGGCAATATGAGCGTCGTGGCTATATAACGTGCTAGCACACACACCATCGTCCAGCTCTTCGTGTTTAAAATATAGCTCTATACCTTGCAGATTGAAGAACTTCTGCCACTTAAAGCATTCTTTCTTGAACAGTTCGAAATGTTTAGCGGTTGTCTTCATTCTCGCGTCTCTCTTTAGCTTGTTTTACAGCTTTTCGAATAGTCGCAATACTTACAGTTCCACGCTTGGGTGGCGCTAAAACTTTACGTTTTGAAAGTGGACTACCATTCTTGGCTGACATTTTTAGAGTCCCAGTTGCTATCGTTGGACTCCTTTATCGCATGGAGCTGTTCGATTGTCCACTCCATTTCGTCTAATAGATAGATATATAAAATGCACAAATTCAACGCACAGCGATCAGCCTTACGGCCATCGGGCTTACCGTCTGAATGGGCTCTCCATTTAT
>Ga0136556_1001013_pt1 | contig 14922 bp, 17 predicted proteins | sample AntRauTorckE6831_FD_104780 | JGI IMG/M metagenome (GOLD analysis project Ga0136556, IMG submission 104780) | Saline lake microbial communities from Rauer Islands, Antarctica - Metagenome Torckler E6 #831 | ecosystem: Environmental > Aquatic > Non-marine Saline and Alkaline > Saline | place... | reverse complement strand
CTTTAGTATCTGCCCAGTTGTTTAGGTCTAGTCTTTTAGGTAACCCTAAGTATCTAATAGAATCTATAACTCCACTTACTTGTGTATTTTTAATTGTAAACATTTATATCACTCTCTCCTTTTTTAGTGTGTGTCTTTCCAACTATCTCCAACATCGTATTCTCCATCCAAAGGACATCTAAAATCAAAATGTTCTCCAGCTTGTTGAATACCTTTGACAGCTTGTTGACCTATAATATCTGCTATCTCAGGTCTACATTCTATCTGCACTTCATCGTGAACATTAAGCATAAACTCATAGTCCACTTGTGGTTTATAACCAAGTTCCTGAATGTTTCTATCCATAAATACTAAAGCTTTCTTCATAATAACAGCTCCAGCACTCTGTAGTAACACATTCAATGCACTATAGATAGCTCTAACAGGAAGCTTTCTTCCATCAAGACCTATAAGATGTCCTCTAAATTTAGCTACATTCTGTACTGTATCTTGTAGCTGTCGGATACCTTTAGTCTTCTCAAGGAATTTACTTCTTAGTTTCTTTCCGTGCTTTCTTTTTTCTCTTGTTGTAGCACCTTCAGGAGCTGTAATCTCACCAAGTAATTCATCACCAGCACCATAAAGGAATGCATAGATAAATCTTTTTGCATCTGATCTTTCATCAAGTCCTGCTGAATGTTGGTTAGCTGTATGAATATCTTCTTCAAGAAGTATCTTTGTATATCTACCATCATCATACTTAGCCATATAGTGAGCTAAACATCTAAGCTCTAGACCACTAGCATCTGCTCCAACTAACTTCCAGTCTTTCCTTGGAACAAATAGTTCTCTACATTCAGCACCATAAGGTGATCCTGTAGATGGAACTTGTGCCATGTTAGGTGAGCTGTGTGTCATTCTTCCTGTAACTGTTCCATTTGTATTTACATATCCATAGATTCTATTGTCATCTTTAACTAGCTTAAGCCATCCGTTCCTGCCATCAGCTAACTGTCCAAGTCTTTTACCAAGAGTAAGTGATTCCACTAACATCTCAGCTTCAGGAAAAGGAAGTTCTTTAAGTACTGATTCAGATACCTTTGGTTGACCACCATCAGTATATTCTGTAGGTTTCCAATCATATTTTTCCATCAGTCTTTTATAGATATGAACTCTACTGTTCGGGTTAAAGGTTACATAATCTATCTTTTGATAGGTAGCTCCTTCTACATATCCATATCTACTGTTATCTCTTTTAGCTGTGTATGGATCACCTTTAGGTTCTATCCATGAACCGAATGTATCTATAAGATCTACCTCAAGTTTGTTAGATTTAGCTACAAGTTCTGAATATAGTTTCTTTGCTTTATCTACATCAAAACCACATCCATTGTCCATTTGTCTTTTAATAATAGTCATTACATTATGTTCAAGTCTTAAAGCTTCTTTGTCATATGGTTTGTTACTAAGTTTCTTAAATAATTTAAGTGTTACTTTAACATCTAATCTACAGTAGTCTGACATTTCTTTTGACCAATGTTTCCAGTCTGTGTCTTTACCATAGTCACCTTTGTGAAGTCCTAATCTTTGACCATAAGCTTCCAAGCTGTGTCTACCTTGAAGTCTTTTCTCAAGTCTTCCCTGTTTGACTAACTTAGGATCTACAAGCCATAGATCAGGATAAACAAGTCTTGCAAATATAAGTGTATCTATAACCTTTTCAGGCTTCTTAAAACTATGAAACTTCTGAATTACTGGTATGTCATAGTCAATAATGTTATGTCCAACAATCATATCTACTTCTGATAGGTGTTTAATTCCATGTTTTACATCCTCTAAATCATAGGTGTGTATCTTTCCATCCCTGCTGTCATATAAACTTATTGTGTGGATGGTCGATATCTCGGATAAATCAAGTCCATCAGTTTCGATGTCAAAAATGATAAAGTCCATTGTACCAAACTTCCTTCCTCCCTTCTCCTAAAAGGATTATAGTTCTTCAGGCATTTCATTCTCACTTAACCCGAAGTAGTCTTTATATGCTTTTAAATATTCTTTTTTATTTAATTTCTTTCGTACACCAAGTAAGGCATAACCAGCTATATCTTGCCAAGCTGATTCATCTCCTTGGTCACCTTCAGTCAACCTAAATATCTTATCTAAAACTCTAGTGATTGAAAGCATTTCATCATACTGATCAGGTTTAATTCCATCAGGATATAAAACTCTTAATACATCACCTGATCTACCAAAACTGTCACCATATTGTTTTTGCTTTTCCGCCACTAAATCACCAATGTTTTTTCCAATACTTTTAAAACTCGGGGTTTTCTCCAAAAATGTTTTTGGCTTCATTTTTCTCCTCCTCTTGTCTATGTTCATTCAATTCCTTTTCATCTAAAGCTGTCAGTCTTCCAGTTACTATGTTGTATCTACATACATCTGCCAGTCCTGTAAGACCAAACAGTCTGTTCTTCAGCACTCTTAAGTTAGATATATTAGGATTCTCAGCTTGTTGATCTCTTTCAACAGCAATGATATTATCACTTAACTGTTTGATACTTCCTGATCCTCTAAGCTGATTAAGAGTAACTCTTCCACCTTCTTCATGAGCAGACTTCTGTCCTTGAGGCACTCTTAAGTGACTGATAAGAAGCAAACCTACACCTGTATGTTCAACAATAGATCTTAAGTTTGTCATTAAGTTATCTATAGTTCTTCGTTCATCTCCACCTTCAATACCTGAAACAACAATTGATATATGGTCAAGCACTATGAAATCTACATCAAGTCCTGAAGCTAGGTATTTAATCTTTGCCATTAAGTTATCTGATTCTAAAGAACCAAAGTGATCATAAAAGAATAAATTATCTGAGCTTATGATTTCTTTATGTGACTTCTCAAACTTCTCAGGTTCAACAATAGATTTATCAAGGAACAAATCTCCAAGTGGTACTCCAAGATCTATAGCCATGAAACCTAAGGCTGATTTCTTTACACCTTCTTCAAGTGCTACATATCCAATCTTTAAATCGTGTTGTTTTAAAAGATGAAAAGCTAGTTCACGAGCAATTGTAGTTTTACCTGCTCCAGTACCAGCTGTAAGTGTAGTTAACTCTCCCTTTCTCAAGGTCTTTAACATTTTATTTAGTTTTGGATATTGAATTTCATAACCTTCAGCATCTTCTTCTGACATTAGATATTCTAAAGTTATATCTGAACCTGCAATAATTCCATCAGGTCTATATATTTTTGCATTGAATATAGCAGGGGCAATCTCTGCCATTTTACCACTCTGCATCATATCACTAGCATCTTTATAGGGAGCAAATGTAGCCACCCTCGCTTTTCCAGTTTTAACTAATGGTGCACATTCAGCTATAGCATCTCTACCTTGTTGATCATTATCAAAAGCAAAGACAACTTCATCAAAACCTTCTATGAATTCTAAGTTTTGTTTTATATATTTCTTAGCTGATGGAGCTCCATTCGGAACAGAAACTACAGCCCACCTAAGGTTGAACACTTGAGCAATAGTCATTGCATCTATCTCACCTTCAGTAATTACTAATCTCTTTCCAGTTTGCCAAAGATGTTGTCCAAATAATTGTATCTTTCCAGTTTCTCCTTGCCATCTAAATTGTTTATCTTTTGTTCTTAAATGTTGAGCAACTCTATTCCCATTCGCATCATGGTAGGTTGCTACTTGTACTACTTCACCTTTATCTGTTGAGTATCCATAGTCAAACTTCTTGCAAGTTTCTTTCTTGATCTTTCGTTTGTTTAAAGCTTTGAAAGTTATATCTGTTTTCAACCCTTTAACCCTCCTTCTTTTAGTGGTCTTAACTTCACCACCATCTTCAGGAGGAAACCAAGTCTGACAACTGAAGCAATAAGCTGAACCTGTACTATATACAGACTTAGCATCAGATGATCCACAAGCTTCACAAGAAGTGTGGTATAGAAACTTGCCATCCTCCTCTTTATGATGGTTCATATTTATTCCCCCTCGCTGTATTTTCCATTTAAGATGTTACTTACTGTTGGTTGAGATATGTCTAAGATTAAAGCTATCTCATGTTGTCTATAACCTTGACTATATAACTTTTCAACAACTGAAATATATTTAGTCATTTAGTTTTTCCTCCTCACCTTTTCCCCTAAAGCTATGTTTTTCTTCGGTTCTTTCAGCCAACTTGTAGGTATTCTTTTTTCTGCCCATTTGAAACCATTCTTATCAGCCCAATCTGCATATGTAGTCTTACTTCCTTTATAGATAGGGTTCTTAGATCTTTGAAACACAAAACGAATATCTAAGTCAGGATGTTGATCCTTTACCCATCCATGTTTCTGTCTACCTTTTACAGTAAGTCTACCTTTAGCTTCAATAATAATTCCGTTTGGAAGTATAAAGTCAGGAGTATAAGTCCTGTTCTTCGATGGCTGTTGGAACTTTAGTTTTAACTTTTCGTATTCAAAAGGAACTTTCTGTTTAAATAATTGTTTGCCTATTCTTAGTTCAAATTTACTTCTACATTTATTTTTAAAACCTTGAAAACCCTCAGGTTTAAACCCCCGAGGGGTCCTTGTTTTCTTCTTCTTTACCATATTATTTTATAACTTCCCTTCTAAAAATCTTCTTCGTCAAAGTCAGGTGTTTCATAATCTTCTGATGAACTATCCTCCTCGCTGTCAGTAGTATATACATCAGCATCAAAACCATCTTCAACTTCACCAAAACCATAGAAGCTAGAATCTGCTCCTCGTTCTGCTAATTCAATAACTTGTACAGCATTAAGTTGCATAGAAACTCCAGCCATCTTAGTACTTGCCATATAATAAGGATTAGGAGTAAAGTTTATTCTTAGTTTAGAACCACCAAAGATCTTAACTTCACTTCGATCTATCACCTTACCTTTAGCATCAAAGATATCAGGAGTTAATACCATATCACCATTCTTAGTATTGATAATATGTTTCATCTTAAACTTAACCTCAACCATTCCAGTTTCTACACCTTCGCTGTCATATTCTTTTTCATATGCAGGTTTTTCAATTAACTTAGCTACATCTTGAGGTCTTTTCTTTTGTAACTCTTTCTTAGCTTCAGCAACTGATTGATCCACCATAGCATCTAATCTTTCAAGGAATTCTTTATGCTCCTTAGGATCAAGCAATAAGCTCACACGGAACACTCCTTGAGGATCAAACTTTGTGTCAGGTTTGTTCAACCACGGATACTTTGCGATACCAACAGGACTTGTAAGTCTTACTCTTTTCTTTTTTGCCATTGTTAATTAATCTCCACCTTTTTATAAATATATTTTAAGTTTCTTGCTTCTATAATGTCGCCAATTAAACTACTACATGGATGATCTAAAATTCTAACTCTCATTGATGGTGATGAGGTTTCTATAACTTTAGCAAGTTTTATATTTTCATTTCTATATGTATTTCCTTTTACAAAATCTCCAACTTTAAAATCAAGTTCTTTTTCTTCTTCTACAATCTCCATCATAATATTAAAAGGTACTACATCTTCAGTAGCAACCCAACGAAACTCATTTTCATAGTTACCATTTAAAACAAAGACTCTTCTACGGGCATTCTCTCTTACACTATGCTTGTTCTTGTAATTGATGCGACATACTGAAAACATATCCATCTTATGTGGAGCATTCTTGTATGTGTCATCAACCACCATTACCAACTCACCAACTTCATAATCTCTTCTGTCGCCTTTTACCAACTCACCAACTTCATAATCTCTTCTGTCGCCTTTTTCAAATTTAATCATTTCTTAAATCTCCTCCTTGTAAGTTTTATTTTATTCTATAGTGGGGTACTAAACATTTTCTTTAATAATTTCATGTGCATCTTCCCTGTTCTCACGGGTATCTCTCATTACAACACTATTAACAACAATATAGTTTTCCATTTACTAAATTCACCTCCTTTCTTACTGTTAATCAACAGTTTATCTACAAGCATGCCTATGGTCATCATTTACCAACGACTCATTTTAGGCAAAGAAATACAAGGAATCTGCAATTACATCTAAATCTAATGATCCCTTGGATGGTGCATCAGGCAACTCATCAGTATCTAATTGCTCTAAAATCTCATTCTTAAATTGTTCAAGTACATCATTGTTTCCATACATATCTATAAACTGTGCTCTAATCTTTCTATGTAAACCATCTGTATCACAAGCATGTGTTCCATATGAATCATGTATCATAGCAAAGTTCTTAATGTTTTCGGAATCAAAGGAAGCATTTACAGTTAGCATTAGATGTGAGGCGTCCATACTGTGAACGAAATTCGGGCTGACTCCTGCAATCTGCTTTCTAGTGTTAAGTTCTTCTGTATCCTCTCTAACGGATAGTCTGATTCTTCTTGATACTGAACCCCAAAAAGTTTCGACTCTAGTAGTTTTTTGTTTTTTATAATACTGGTATGGCTTAAAGCCAACAGGTGTAGTCCAATGAATTGGTTGTTTCTCTTGGTTAGCAATCTTGATTACTTCTTTCATCCAGTCCATAACTCTACTGGCAGAAGTAACAACATCTCCTAAGGATTGATTAATCTTTTTAGCCATGTAGTAACTAGCTTTGTAATTGTCAACATGGTTTCCTAAATAACTTTCTTTTTCATCAAGCTCTACAATCTTATTAAAGATCTGATCTCTCATTCCAGTTTGAGTAACACCATAAGGCATGGTCATTACTGGTTGTTTAGCAATCTTTCGTGTAACCTTATTCACCCATCCACGGGCAACATCAACATCCTTGAAGTCAGGATCTTTAGCTTCTTCCTTTATCAATTCATTTGCCCTATCAGCAACTCGTTGATAAACATCCTGTGGAGTTTCAGAAGGAATAAGGTTAACAGCTTTTCCAGCTACAGGATCTTTAAGCATTCCTGCGAAGTTCTGTAGACCGTTGCAACTACCATCCATAGCTATTGGTAGGTGACTAACGAAGTCCACACCTTCATTGATGTATCCTTTGTATTCCATTGAGGCACTAAGGAAGCTCCAAGGATCATCAGCTTCTTCCCAAAATCTATTATTGAATGGATCTCTAGCACTCGCTAGTATTTCAAAACTATTTTCTTCAGTCCATTTAACTCTATCTTCGAAGCTAACTTTATCAACCCCGAAGGTGTTAGCTAAATGTACCTTTAACCAGTAAGCTCCTCGTTTACCTAATGGTTTACCTTCAGCAAACTGTAGGAGTGCTTTACCTGTATCATCACTTTGAGGATTGATGTGAGGTTGTAGTGGATATACTCTACCTCTCCAGTCCAACACATATACAAAGTAAAACTCCTCTTCACTTTTAAACTTCTCAGCTACCCATAATCTTTTAGATAATTGAGCTCTTTTTGATTTAGCTTTTACTCTTCTGTTGTATACATCACGGGCTTCATTCTTCCACTTTTGCACAATTTCAGGATGATCTTCTTTATATGCTACCCATTCTTCATCTGTAAGTATTCCCCAAGGTTTCGGTGGAAGAGGTTCTTCTCGGTCTGTAGGTAGTCCTCCAAGACCAAGATCATTAGCCCAAGCCTCCTGCATCACCTCTAGAATTTCGTTGTTTACTTGCCATTTAGTTTTTTGTAAAGTGTTAATAGCTTTGTAGACTTGAGGCATCTCAGTATCTTCAAGTAATTTAAGAGCTTTCTTATTGTAAGACTTAACCAGTTTCACTTGTAAATTAGATTCAGTACTTAAGAAGCCACCATTGTAAGGATTACTCCATTCTCTAGGTTCTACGATCATTGGAAGGAACTCAGGACTGAGTAACTCACATTGAGCATGGTGTTCTTCTATCCATTTCTTAGCTTGTTCAGTACCAAACAACATCCAAGTACTGTCATAACCTATTTGATCTTTTCTTGCAAGACCTGTAGCTTCTATAAATAATTCAATAAGTTTTGTTCCAATAAAAACACGGTCTATAGTATCCCATTGTGTATCTGTTATATCTAGCTTTCTTTTAGCTCTCATGATTACGGCTTTTCTGTGGTGTTTATTTTGTGTTCTACTGTTTAAGTCATCTTCAACTGCTTTAAGATACTTAGGAGCTTCTTCTTTAAACTTTACATATTCATGATGTGTTATAAGACTATTAGCTAAGTTTATTGCAATGTTTTGGATGGCTTGTGCTTCATCAATAGTATTTAAACAAGCTCTTGAAGTGATGTAAGCTATCTCGTAGCTGTCTATAGTTCTTAAGAATTTCTTTGTTGACTGTGTTCTATGTCCACCTCTAGACTTTTCTTTTAGTTTATCTATAGCTGTCTTTAGTGGTTCTAATGCTTCTTTCATAAGTGCTAGTCCAGGAGGCATTTCTGTAAGTGGTGTATCTTGGATTTGTTTTCTATATCTTTGTACTCCTAGTTGTACACTCTCTTGTTCTAACTCTAGCTGTCTTTGGACTTTTGTTTTAGATTTATTCAATTGTATCTCCTCCTCAAAGAGATCTTTAGTTATTTTTTAAGACTTTGTCTACCTGCTATCTATAGTGGGGTACTAAAAATTTTATACAGTTATCATTTGCCTTTCTTTACTATAATCAGCAGTCTTTACACACTATTGATTATAATCTTGCATTCATCAACAAATGTTATTAGACATAGAAAAACCCCTCTAAAGGAATAGGCTATACTTCAACCTCCTCCTTTAGAGGGGTTAGTGTACGCCATTTTATTAAATTATTTATTCTTCTAAAATTGCTAATAGTTCTTTTCCTTTTTTACTTGGTATGAAAATATAAGACTTACCATTAAAAGGATCTTGTTGCTTCTTTCCTAGACCAAGTTCTTCAAAGTGTTTGATTGTATTATACATAGCTGGTTGTGATGAATTAATTCTAAGGACAACTTCACCTGTAGTAATTCCTTTTTCCTTGTTCAGTTCTAGAAAAGCCCATAATTGTTTTATAGATCTAAGTGTTTTATCGCCTGTGATTTCATGCCATTCATCAATAAATTTACAAACTGGATGTAAACAATTATCAGCCATTTTACATTTATCCCTCCTCTCAATTATAGTTTGTATTTACTATCTACCTATAGAATCTAGAGGACTATAATCATTAAAGCCTTTCTGTAAATCAGTTCCATAAAGGTTCACATATTCCTGTGTCATTTGTAAAGTTGAATGACCAAGAAGCTTTTGTAATCTCAAAGGATCAATACCATTTTTTACAGCTAATTTAGCAAATGTATGTCTATAAAGGTGAACAGATGTTCGTTCAACTCCTCGCATCTTATGATACCTTTGGATTGCTGAAGTAAAACCTTCCTTGGATAACCTTGTGAAATCATTAGTTGTGCAAAATAAATAATCTTTATCTGAACCTTGACGATAAGATAAATACTCTCTTAGAACTTTAGATAGCTTGGAACTCATTGGTATAATCTGTGCCTTTTTGTTTTTTGTTCTGTTTAAATTGATTAGTCTGTTTGCAAAATCAAGGTCACCAATTTGTACATTAACTACTGTATTAAGTCTAGCTCCTGTGCCTATTAGAAAGTTAACAGCTACCCAAGTTCTATAAATTGCAAAAGTAGTATCTTTTAAACTCGGTTTCTTTAACAAAGCTTCTAGTTCTCTATCTGTATAAGCTTTCTTAACCTTTTTCTGAGCATTCATTAAGCTAACTGAAAGCTTTTTTGATAGATACTGTTCACGGATACCAAAATTAATTAAAGTTCTAATGCCTCTAATGTTAGTATTTACAGAAGTTATTTCAAGATCTGTACTTCTTAACATTTCTTTGTACTCGTAGATGTCTTGTTGTCTAATTAAACCACATTTATCATAGCCTTTGGTTTCTTTAAGCCACTCGATAAACTCACCAGCAGTCTGCCTATAAAATCTTTCAGTTGCCTTAGCTAAATTCTTAGACTTGTTGAATATAGTAAATGAATTCCATAATTCATCTAAACTAGATTCGTAGTAACTTCTTTCCATTTTCATGTTTTATCATAACCCACTTCCTTCCCCTTTTTTATGATATGACAAGAGTAATTATATCATAAGATAACCATTGATGCAACAATTTCTTAATAGAAAGTCCATAGGTATTAGTCAGCAGTTCAAATGGCAAAATAATCAGCAGTCCAGCCTGTTATGACAGGGCTGAAAGGGTGTCGAAAAAAATAGCTGACTTGTAATCAGCAGGTTGGAGGTTCAAGTCCTCTCATCAGCTCCAAATCATTGATATGACGGTCATTAGAGCACTTCTAAAATTTCTAAAAATGCCGTTTTGAACTGCTGATTATTAAAGGTTTTTCTAATAGTCATCAGGGTATATTTTACTTGTGAAACCTCCCCTCACCAAGCCCAAAAAGTAGATATAAAAGAAAGTACATAAAGACCAATATCCCAATCCAACTTCTTCCACTTATTGCAGTTGAAAGTAAAGATGTAAATGCCATTCCCATGACCATTAAAAAACCATCAACTTTTCTTTTAGTCTTTTTACTGAACTTAAAAGTTTCCCATTCTTCACTAAAATCACTATGCCAAAGTTTAACTAAAAATTCTTTAATAGTTATCACCCCCTTTTTTAATATTTGATAGAGCTTCAGCCCTTCAGAAAGCCCAGTAACCTATGCTACTGAGCTTTTAGCTGGACTAACTGTGTAATTCATTTAAGTATTCCTCAGGATTGCCACAAGCTGGTTCTTGTCTGTCTACAGCCCGCTCCTTTTCCCTCCATTCATAAAATTCAGCCCATTCAAAGTATTTACATTGACCAGCTACATTAAAATAGCAGTTCTTTTTGTTGCATTTGTGAAGCAGTTAGCATCAACTCCCTTTTTAGTTATTCTTTTCTTTTAATAGACTTAATAGGTTTTATTCTTTCTTCAGTTTCTCTTTTAATCTGTTCTTTAGTTCCATCAGCAATTATTTCTGTGCTTGTGCCATCTTTAAATTCAATTTCCCAAAGTGTTGAAGGTAGGTCAAAGTATCCCATAGTTAAGCATTTCCCCTTTCTTTTTTAGTTATTCTTTAAAAGAGATCTTTTTTCCTTCTATTCCCAACGATCTAAAATAGTATCAGCTAACAAAAGCCCTACAAAAGGTGTCAAAAAGATGATAAGACCAGCTTTAAATATAGCCATACTGTCACACCACCTCTACTTCTAAATTAGGATGTAAATCTTTAATCTTTTTAACCATATTCTCAGCTTCTTCACGGCTTTTCCATGTGCCCCTTGTGTGTATCCATATACTGTCTAATAATTCATTCTTTAAGTCTGCTATGGTCTTCTTCTTGTGCTTTATAGACTCTTGAAAGTATATCTCACCATCTTCATAAACAAATTCACCTTTATGAGTATGGAACTTTAATTTTTTACTTGGTTTATGGTTATAACTACCACCAAATCTTTTAAATTTAAGCATATTATATCACCTTTTCCTTTCTCAGTTCTTCCCAGATGTTTGAGTAATTCCAACCATTTTCATGAGTAAATACCTTAATGCCTCCATCAGAATAGCAAGGTTGCCAGTAGTCATACCTTGAGTTAATAACCTTTACTAACTGCCTTGGTATGTCTATATGTGTTGGATAGTCTTTTGGATAGTTTATAGCCACTTCAGTAGGTAGTATTATTTGCCTTCTTACGGTATCACTAAAGCCCATTGAAGCATCTACAACACCATTTTCATGTTTAGTCATTTTTAATTTATACATAAAACCCCTCCTCTATTTAAGGACTTATTTTACTTGTTGCAGTACTTATGTACACTCTAAGCCCTTCAGAAAGCCCAGTAACAGCTGTTTTAGTAGTTACTGAGCTTGTACAAGGTCTTAATAGCTAGTTAATTAATGCTCCTGCTAAGTGTTTCAAATAGTCATTTATATCTGCATTTACAAAGTCAAGTCTAACGATTTTTTTATATATTCTTTTTTGTTCTCTTTCAGGTGCATTCTGTAAAGCTTCAATTACTACTTCATTGCTAATTATATGAAAGTTGCCTTTGTGGTCTTCAAGTTCCCATTGAACAAAGGTTAAATCTTTTTCTTTAAAAAATACCTGCATCTTTTTCATAGTTGTTACACCTCTTCCCTAAATAATTCTTCATGAATGTCTGCAAGTGTTTCAGCTATTTTATCGCTAATATAAGCTTCTTTATACTTAACAAACCTTAAAATTTGACTGATGTTAGCGGTCAGTTCTCTTTGCTTGTTTGCATTCCATTCTGCAACCTTTTCACTTAATATTTTTTTAGATTGCTTCAGCCCTGCTATAGAATTTACTTCTTTATCTGTTAACTCAACCATAACTGGAAGGTGGAAATGGTCTGTAATTTGCCCTTTGTGATCTACAAAATACACTTTATTACCTTCGTGAGTTAATACCCATAGTTCATTCTTGTACATAGCTACAACCTTTTTAAACCCTTCTAGTTTATAAAATTTAATATGCTTAAAGCTTGTTTTGTAATAGTGCTCAATGTTGCCAAAGCCTGAACCTTCCCAACTGTTCCTCTTTTTATCATTTACTTTAATAGGTGTCATTTTTAAATCATCCCTTTTTTAAGTTTTTGAAGAGGTTTAAAAGCCCTTCAGAAAGCCCAGTAACTTAACTATTACTGAACTTAAAAGTTTACCATTCTTCCTTTTAATATTTGATAGAGCTTCAGATCTTCTTTTAGTCTTTTTACTGAACTTAAAAGTTTACCATTCTTCCTTTTAATATTTGATAGAGCTTCAGCCCTTCAGAAAGCCCAGTAACCCATGCTACTGAGCTTTTAGCTTGGTTTTTAGTGAGCTATAAAAGCAGGTTTCTGCCCTGTTACACAGTACATGCACTCTTTTACACACTTAATACCGTCACCACTTGCTGAACCTTTACACTTAAAAGCTTCATGATTATTTACTAGGTGATTTATATGATCTTGGTCGCCAAAGTTTAGGTGCTCATCTATATAGCTATTAATTAGGTTCATGTTGTTGAGTTCTGCAAGTTCTTCAAGTCCTTCAACATAACCCCAGCTCTTACTATATCCGTAAAATTTAACCGTTGGATGTTCTTTAATAATTCGCATCCATAATTCAACATATTCTGAGCTGAAAAAATCACCACTTTCATGGATCCTAAAAATCAAACCTTTGTTTCGCTTCTCAGCTAATTTAAGTTCGTTATGAATTTGAAAATTAATAAGATCTTCAAGTAAAGCAGGTTCAAACTTAGCTAAATGCCAATTCTGAGCCCATTTAATTCTTGTATTCTTGTACATCTTAATAGAAGGTAAGGCATAACATTTATCTTTACAATCTGAGCAATTAGGACAACTAGTAACTGGTAGCAAACTGAAGATTAATAAACGATTTCTTTTACTTGGCTTTAATTTGCTGTTCTCAGTACTGCACCTATTTAGCTGAATGTTATCATTGTCAGTTATCGCCCATTCTTTAATTATTGCTTGTTGTTGCTGGTCTTTTCTTTCATAAAATTTAACTTCTCTTTTTAGCATATTTTTCATTTTTAAATCATCCCTTTTTTATGTTTTTTTGTGTTAATAAATCAGCTAAAAGCTTCTAACTAATAAAAGCTTTTATATCATTTATTGACAATTAATAAAGGTTAAAAAAAGACGAATAAAAATTTAAAAACTGCTTAAGCCTCTTACTCTCTCAACGGTTCGGTACTGTTTTACATCTTATTTATTGCTGGTTCAAGCTTTCAGATATCTAAAAGCTTCAGCTGATCAAAGGTTCAAACAATAAAGCCCTGTTGGTCATAGCTATAAGTCCTGCATCCTGCCAGTTATAGCTTAAGCCCGTTGTAACGGTCGGCACCGTGTATCTTCAAGGTTACTTTATTCAGCTTTCAAGGTTCATCCTTTTTTATAATAGGTCTGAGATATCTCAAACGGTTTAAAAAGGTTTCGGTGCTGTGTTGTTGTGTTTTGATGTTACAATTAGAATTATAAGCTATGTAAAAGCATTTGTCAAGGAATTATTTATAAAAAAGTTAAATAAATTTAAATATAGATTGATTAAAGTATGGCTGAAGCTATGATATCACTAGCTTTAAAGAATTTAAAAAAAAGTTTAATCTTTTTGTTAGATACCTTTTAAAAGGTTCTTTATATATAATATAGTAGGTTTTAACAAATGATATAAAAAATAAAAAGTTAAAGATCTGATTTAATAATGCTTGCTTAATGCTATCATATTGAAAAGCTTTATATAAAAATGTTAAAAGAATTGTTTGCTTGTTGTTTGCTGGATGTTGCTACAAGCCCCATATAATAGTTAATTGATAATGTATGCTATAAGATGCTATAAGATGCTACAAGATGCTACAAGCCTCATATAATAGTTAATTGATAATGTATGCTACAAGATGCTACAGGCCCCATATAAATGTATGCTATAAGATGCTATAAGCCCCATATAAATGTATGCTACAAGATGCTACAAGATGCTATAAGCCCATCAATAAAAAAAATATAGATACAAACTCAAACGAACAAAAGCGAACAAAAGCGAACAACTGTTCGATAGAATCCCCAGCATCCCTAGCAGACCAACGACAACACCAACTTCGTAAAATAAACCTTTTACGAAATAAATATAAAGGTTGTTGATTTGACAGGCTTCAGACGGCTTTTAGTCACTATATATTGACCAGCGGCCAGCTAAAAGAAGCTTTTTATATAAATTGAAAGGTTTTTCTAGCGATTCGATCGTTTTTCTCTGTATAAAATGTAGGGAAAAAACGCCATGGGGGAGCTTTGGCTTGTCGATCCCTCGATATACCCCTTCAGATTTTTTCGTCATTTTAGAGTGTACCTTTAGCCCTGCTTTCGGAACAACTCAATGCACACCTTCGGAACAACTCAATGCATCCACCAACCCCTCTACATAAGGTTATCTATATGTGTTACTTAATGCTTTCTTAATGT
>Ga0136556_1001002_pt1 | contig 15026 bp, 13 predicted proteins | sample AntRauTorckE6831_FD_104780 | JGI IMG/M metagenome (GOLD analysis project Ga0136556, IMG submission 104780) | Saline lake microbial communities from Rauer Islands, Antarctica - Metagenome Torckler E6 #831 | ecosystem: Environmental > Aquatic > Non-marine Saline and Alkaline > Saline | place... | reverse complement strand
TAAATGACTTTTTTAGCGGTTTGGGTGATGGCTCCACCGAATGGGGTGCTACGGGTGAAATTAAAGTGGGCGTTGACCTGGGTAGTAATTTTAAGCGTCAATCTACGCTCGAGATCGGCTATTTCTTTTACTACTTTGACCAAGGCATTCAAATTTTGGAACCCCGCCGACCTGTTTCTAATACTCAGGGTGAGATAATTGATATTGTAGAATCCTTTGATGCCCAAAAATTCTTTGGTACTCCTCAAATTAAGTTTACGTATAGCGGGTGGTGGTAGCTTATACCCTATACCCTATAGCCTATGCCCCTTACCTACAAACTCCACCTTTAAATAACCAACATTTTATGTGTAAATAATGCAGGTATAGCTTTATACAGAAGCAAAAACCTTGTACATTCGAACACAAGTTTATCCATCACTAAACACGCATTGTGCGCTTAAGTCCATTGCTCTTTACTTAAAATGTCATCCCTTCCAAAGGAATCCCTTTGGGAGAATCCCTGTTTTTTGGGTGAGGGATCTCAACTGTATTATAAACCATGTCCTTTGGGTCAAAAAAACTTGTATTAATGCTTGGGATCCCTCGTCGGGGAATGGCTTTTTCAGCTAATCATCCTTTAAAGTTCCTCGGGATGACAAATGTAATGATGTTTAACCGCACAACGAATCATTAAACATACTTTATCATGAATTTTATTGACGAAATTGTAGCTCGTCAGATTATCGATTCAAGAGGAAATCCCACCGTTGAGGTAGATGTAATTTTGGCAAATGATATTGTGGGACGGGCATCGGTGCCGTCGGGAGCATCAACCGGTGAATATGAAGCAGTTGAGCTGCGCGATGGGGGCGATGAATTTTTAGGTAAAGGCGTAAAAAAAGCGGTCGAAAACGTAAATACAATCATCGCCGATGAACTGTTTGGATTTGAAGTATTTAACCAAATTGAAATCGACGAAACGCTTATAGAACTGGATGGCACTCCAAACAAAGAAAAACTGGGTGCCAATGCTATGCTGGGGGTTTCGCTTGCAGCCGCGCGTGCCGCAGCCAACAGCCTGAACCTGCCTTTATGGCGATATGTAGGCGGAGTGAATGCAAAAGTGCTGCCCATGCCAATGATGAATATTATCAACGGCGGGTCTCATGCCGACAATAATGTAGATTTGCAGGAATTTATGATTATGCCGGTAGGCAGCTCAACTTTTTCGCGAGCTATACGTACCGGGGCCGAGGTTTTTCATCATTTGAAAAAAGTTTTGGCCGATAAAAATTACAGCACCGCTGTTGGAGATGAAGGGGGATTTGCACCCAACCTAAATTCTAATGAAGAGGCGGTAGAAGTTATTTTACAAGCGGTTGAAAAAGCCGGCTACACACCTGGTGAAGATGTGGTGATTGCGCTCGATCCGGCAGCTTCAGAATTTTATGATAAGGAAAAAAGCGTGTATGAATTTCGATGGAGCGACGGTACAAAACGCGATGCCGATGATATGGTTGCCTTTTGGGAATCATGGATCGAAAAATATCCTATCGTATCTATTGAAGATGGCCTTTTTGAGAACGACTGGGATGGCTGGATTAAACTTACAGCGGCCATAGGTGACAAAGTACAACTGGTGGGCGACGATTTATTTGTTACCAACACCGACCGCCTGGCCCGGGGTATTAAACAGGGAGCGGCCAATTCAATACTAATTAAAGTGAACCAAATTGGCACCTTAACGGAAACGCTGGATGCCGTTGAAATGGCACATAAAAATGATTATACGGCCGTCATTTCGCACCGCTCAGGCGAAACGGAAGATACCACTATTGCCGATTTAGCTGTTGCAACCAATGCGGGCCAGATAAAAACAGGCTCCATGAGCCGTACCGATCGTGTTGCCAAATACAATCAGCTCTTGCGTATTGAGGAACAATTGGGTGACAATGCTATTTTTCTCGGCAGGGATTCATTTGGTATCTGACCGGCTTACTACAGGATCCTTGTCTGAATCCGGTGCTCTTAAAAAAAACTTCTTATCTCCATCCGCCGCTCTGCTGCGGATGGAAGCCTTCTCATTCCGGAACAGAGCACCGGAATGAGATAGAAAAAAATTAGCTTTTTTTAAATACCACTATGCGAACCACCCGTACCGCCTTGCAAAATTTCAGAAATCATGTGGATACAAGCGTTGAATGGGCGCCGCACATGAATGTAATTACAGGGCATAACGGTGCGGGCAAAACCAATCTTATTGATGCGATCCACTATTTATGTATGAGCCGCAGTTTTGCGGCCTCCAGCGATCGGTACGTGGTAAACCAGGATGCTCCCTATTTTATGATAAAAGGGCATTTTGAAGGGAATATACGTGCAAGCTTTGAGGTCGGCTGTTCCTATTCGCGGGGTGAAGGGAAGAAAATATTTGTGAATGAAAGTCCGCTTGACCGGCTTTCCGATCTTATTGGAATGGTGCCGGTTGTAGTGCTGGCACCCGAAGACAAAAAGCTTACCAGTGAAGGCCCCAAAGAACGCCGTTCATTCATCGATTCGCTCATCAGTCAAATCTCACATGCTTATTTAAAAGATTTGCTGGACTTTCGACAGGCACGCCGGCAGCGGAATAAATTGTTGCAGCAGTTCCGCGGCGCCCGAAGTGTGCTTATAGAATACCTGGAACCTTGGGATGCGCAGCTCATTGAATTCGGTTCTCGAATTGTAGCTAAACGCACACACGTTTTGAATCAGTTTCAAGATTATCTGTCAAAACAATATCAGATTATTTCCGGGATGGAGCACAAACCACATTTACAATACCAAACTTTTTGCGAACCTTCGGAAGATATAGAAGAGATCAAAAAACGATATGGCAAAGCTCTTGATGAAGCCCGAGACAATGAGCTTGATCGCGAACTTACAACAGTGGGCCCCCACCGGGATGAAATTGTATTTTATCTTGACGATTTTGAACTGCGAAAATTCGGTTCGCAGGGGCAGCACCGGCTTTTTGCCTTGTCCATAAAACTGGCACAGCTTTTTTATTTTTCGGAACATCTGGACGAGCTTCCCATTTTTTTGCTCGATGATGTATTTGGAGACCTTGACACCCAACGCACCGAAGTACTGTTGCAGGCGCTTATAGAACATGCGGGCCAAACATTTATTACATCAGCCAGCCCTGTACTTTTTGATCAATTTGTGACTTTTGATGGCGTTAAAAACCGCAAATACACGATAAAAAGAGGGGAGGTTACAGCACGTTGATAAAGCTTACATTTTGGTGTGATAATGAGGTTTTGTATCTCTATTTTATATAACATAACACGTTGAGGTATTAAAATTAACTTGTCATCCCGAGGCAACCAGCGTTTTAGCTGGTTAACGAGGGATCTCAAATGTTTATAAGCGAGAGATTCAACCCCTAAACACGTTAACATATTTACCGACAAAAAACTAAATAACATGGCTCGATTCCGATCAGATCCTCCTAAACCGTTAAGCGATTTAGTTAAAAATTTTTTGGATGATGTACCGCATCGCAAACGGTTAAAGCGGGGAATGATCCTTTCGCTTTGGGCAGAGACGGTGGGGGAATCTATCACCGAGCAGACAGAAAATATTCATTTTGAATATGGAAATTTGGTGCTGCATGTAAAGAATCCGGCCTGGCGGCACGAAATTCATATGAAACGCTTTAGCATTGCAAAACGGCTGAACGATAAAGTTGGTGAAAAAGTAATCAAAGAAATTGTGGTACGTTCCTGAATAATTAAGAGAGCATAAATTTTTGCTGGCAAATCTATATTAACGCAAACATGATAGAAAATGTAAAAAATAGAATGAAGGAAGCGTGGGATTCTCTCTCTAAAAAAAGTAATGAAGAGGGCATGTCCGGTATTGGCAGAGAGAGAATAATTGTTTTTATGATAGCCCTGATACTTGCTGGCGGCTTATGGCTGGTGGTAAATTTTAATCGTGATTATAATATTGACGTCAAATTACCCATTGTAGTGGGTAACATTACCACCGATCAGGCCTTGGCCAAGGAATTACCGGACAAGGTAACAGCCAGTGTAAGCGGGGACGGCTGGAGCCTGATCAATTTATATCAAGACCCACCGCGGGTTTATATAGATGTTTCCGAGCAACAGGTGAATCTATTTGAACAGGTGCGCCAGCAGATGAGTACCAATCCCAATGTTTCGGTTCAAACAGTGGAGCCGCTGTATTTGCAACTTAACCTTGAAGAAAAACAATCAAAGAAAGTGCCTGTTATTTCCAATGTTAATGTGGATTTTGCAAAACAATATGGATTTTTTACAAAACCAGAGATCATCCCTGACAGCATAACGGTAAGCGGAGCCACTTCAAGAGTTGAAAATATTGACCGGTGGCCCACTGAAGTATTAAAACTGAACCGAATCAATAAATCAATATCAACCGAGGTAGCTCTTATAGAGCCGCCATCACTGATAAGATTATCGCAAGAACAGGTTCAGTACCGGGCCGAGGTTGCCGAATATACCGAAGCAGAAATTACAGTGCCGGTTGAAACACGGGATTTTCCGGCGGGACTGAACGTAACGTTCAGTCCATTGTCAGTGGATATTAAATATCAAATTCCGCTTAAAGAATATGCCGCATTAAAAAACAGCCGCCCGTTCGCTGCTTATGTAACTTATTCGCAGATAAAGCAGGATACGAGTGGCTTTGTAGAACCGCAAGTTGATGAATTGTTGGAAAAGAACTATTTGAATGTCCGAAAAATTACCCCCTCTAAAGTGGCCTATTTCACCATCATCAGGAATTGAAATTGAGATTAAGTTTGAGGTTGAGGTTGAGGTTGAGGTTTAGGCTAAGGTAAATCTCAACCTCAACCTCAACCTTAGCCTAAACCCTAAACCTCAGCCTCAAATGGTTCGATGACCCCATCAACAGAACGTGTATCATCAAAAAATGCGAGAATCTTCAGCATCACCTCATCCACCAGTACATCAGGGCAGGAAGCGCCGGAAGTAATAGCAATATCTACGGGTTGATTGGTTTGGGGCAGCCAATCACGGGTTTCTTTCATTTCTTTATCCCACTGATTGAAATGCCGGATGGATTGCGCACTTTCTATTTCCTCCGCATCGCGAATATGATAGGTTGGAAAATACTGTTCAAGAATTTCAACCAAATGCATGGTATTTGACGAATTGTAACCACCCACCACAATGGCCAGATCAGCATCGGTTTCTGTCAGTGCAAGCGTCGCTGATTGATTTTCGTTGGTGGCATAGCAGAGGGTATCGGCGGTATCGGCAAAGTGATCCAGAATATCGGATTCGCCGAATCGCTCAATGGCCGCTTCTTTCAGGATATCCATCACCTGCTGCGTTTCGGTAGCTAACATGGTGGTTTGATTGATGACACCGAACTGCCGCAGATCCTCCAGCGGGTTGAAGCCCTCGGTACTTTTATGTCCGAAGTATTCTTCGAAATCAGCAAGCGGACGTTTTTCGGTCATTATTTCAGCCAGTACCTGTGCTTCTTCCGGGTTGAGTACTACCACGCACGCGGAGTGATCAGCGCTGTGGGAGAAGGTAGCGCGGGTTTCTTCATGACGATGCTTGCCGTGAATGACCAGCGAGTAATCTTTTTTGCCAAGCTGGGCGCCGCGTTTCCAAACCTTTTCCACAAACGGACAGGTGGTGTTAAACTCGTACGGGTCAATGCCCTGTGCTTGCAGCTTTTCCTGGATTTCAATAGTGGTACCGAAGGCCGGTACAATCACAATGTCGTCTTTATCCAGCGATTCAATAGGGATGAGTTCCGAACCGTCGGTCTCAAACAGAAACTGAACGCCGCGGTCCAGCAGATCTTCATTGACCGTGGGATTGTGAATCATTTCGCTGAGCAGGTAGATATCCTTATCGGGGTTTTCTGCAACGGCCCGGTAGGCTATATCAATGGCATTCTCCACGCCGTAGCAAAAACCAAAGTGGCGTGGTACAAAAAAGCGCACGGGACCAAAATCGAGCACACTCGGCTCCAGATCCTTTTTGGTAGGATCGGTGATTTTGTTCGCCTCTTTTACCTTGCGGATAATCGGCGATTGGTACATTGTTGGAATATCAAATTTCTTGCGACCCATCTTTTGGTTAATCGTTATTGGTTATTAACGCGTTTAGGGATTATCCCGGAGGCATTCTCTTAGAGTCCTATAGACCCATAGAAGAACCCGTTTTGTCATCCCGAGGCATCCGCCCCGATTATTTGGGGCGGATAAAGAGGGATCTCAAATGGTGTAACTGCCATTTTTCGTATCCCGGAGCAGAGCACCGGAATGAGATTAAATTAATGGAGAATTTTAAGCTTTAAATATACGAAGCTTTAGGGGAAACATCAGGTGTTGTAGCTCGAAATATTCTGTTTTGATGGAGCTGCGCTCCCGATGAAAGGCATTTAAGATTAACGATTGCAGATTAGGGATCTAAGATGTTTCAAAGCCGAGACCAGATCTCAAATCACCAATCATAAATCACTAATCTAAAATCACAAATCCCTACGCTTCGGCCACTTCATCCAGCCGTACGCCCACCAGTCGACTGATGCCTGTCTCCGGCATGGTTACGCCGTACATCATTTCGGCTTTTCCCATGGTTTTCTTGTTGTGGGTGATGATAATAAATTGTGTCTTCTCACTGAAGCGCTTAATCATATTTGAAAAGCGGTCAATATTGGCGTCATCCAGCGGGGCGTCCACCTCATCGAGCACGCAGAAAGGGGAGGGCTTTACCAGGTAGATGGCAAACAGGAGGGCAATGGCCGTCAGCGTTTTTTCGCCGCCCGAAAGCTGGTTGATGGTAGAAGGACGTTTGCCGCGCGGATTGGCCTCAATTTCAATTTTGGCCTCCAGCGGGTCCTCGGCATCTTCTTCAATAGTAAGGTCGCAAAAATCATCCTCATTAAAGAGCGTATGGAACACATCCTGAAAGTTGGTACGGATTTTTTCAAACGTTTTATTAAAACGCTTGGTTGCCGTTTTATTGATTTCATCGATGGTTTCCCGGAGTTCGCGCTGTGCTTTTTCGAGATCGGCAATCTGTTCTTCGTAAAAATCCAGCCGTTCTTTTTCCTCATCGAACTCCTCAATAGCCAGCGCGTTTACCTCGCCTATTTTATTAAGTTTTTGCCGCAGCCAGCTGATGCGTTCTTTAGCTTCGTCCGGTTCCTTATCTTCAGGCAGGCCAACCTCAATTTGATCCATCAGCGTCTCGTAGGTTTCCCACACGTGATCGGAGATATTGTTGGCCTGCATCTCAAATTTTTCTTTAGCCATAGATAAGTGATGAACCAACTCCATGTTCACTTCTTTTTGACGTCGCACTTCTTTTAGTTCCTTTTCAATCTCGTTAATTTTACCGCGCTGCCTGGCCGAAGATTCCTGAGCCGCTTCCAGGGTTGAATCTGCTTCTTTCTTTTTTTCTTTATCAGATTTTAGCTTTTTCTCAACTTGGGCAATGGTCTTTTTGAGCGTCTCAATTTTATTTTTGGCCTCTTCCTTTTTCTCTGTACGGAGCTCAATGCGTTCCTTAATGCTTTTTATACCTTCTTCAGCCCGTTTAATATCGCGTTCATGGTTTTCAACCTTATTTTGTAAATTTTGATGTTTCAGCCGGGCATCATTAAAGCGACTTTGGGCGATGGAACGTTCTTCTTCAAGCTTTTTAAGAGTCTCTTTTTTCTTTTTTTGTTCTTGCGTTAATTTTTCAAGGGTTGCTTCCAGTTCTTTTTTTCGCGGCTCCAATTTTTTGAGTTCTTCCCCGGAGCTTTCATTAGATTCAGCAAGCGCTTCAGACCTTCTTTTAAGCTCTTTGATATTATCCCGGTAGATCTGAATCTTCGATGTAAGACTATTGGCGCGGCCTTCTATCTTGCGCACTTCCTCCCGGCTTTTACTTAGAGCCTTTTCCCGTTGGTCAATATTTATTTGTTGATGCGACTTCTGAAGCTTATCAAGCTCATTTTTACTTTCAGCTATTTCCTTGTTCAGACGGCTTGCTTCTTTTTCCAGTTTTTCAATTTTGTCCTTCAACCCAACACGCGTGCCGGCATTCTTACCGGTGCTCCCGCTTTTTAAAAACTGCTTGCCGGTTACCACTTCGCCCTCCTTAGTGACAGCCGTTACGCCGTCCTGAATATTTTCGTAGGCATCCTCAACGGTCTCACAAACAATAACTTGTCCCAGCAGTAATTGGTTGAGGGCCTTAAACGTGCTGTCAGTATCAACCTTATCAGCCAGCGATTGTGGATGGGTGTTGTACGATGCAGCCAACTGACCAAGCGGTATGAAGGTGGCCTGCCCTTTGTTATTATCTTTTAAAATCCGTGCCGCTTTTTTTGCATCATCCAGCGATTCAACCACTACAAAATTTAACACATTGCCGAGCACGGCTTCCAGGGCAACAGCATGTTTTTCATCGGTTGAAATTATATTGGATACTACTTGGATGAGGGGGAAGTCTGCGGCATTATTTTCCAGTAAATATTTTACGCTTGAAGGAAAGGCTTCGTTCGAACTGGCAATGTCCTGCAGTAAATCTATTTCTGATTCAACAGAATGCAGCCGGCTCTGTTGCTGCCGGATGGTATCTTTTAATTCATTTTGTTTTTGGCTAAGCCCTTCGCGTTTTTGTTTGGATTTTAGAAGTTCAGTCTCTTTTTGCTCTCGTTCATTTTGTGCCTCCTCTAAATTCTCCGAGAGAGCATCTTTTGCCTGGACCAAACGATCTATCTCTTCCGATAAATTTTTGCGTTCAATCTTAAGACGGTCAATTTCTTCATCCCTGTTCTCCAGACGCGTTTCAATTTTAATGCGCTTGGTCTGCAGTTGGCTAAGTTCGTGGTTAGCGTCATCATAAGCTTGCACGATTCCGACTAAATCGTCACGCTCCGAGCTGTACTCCTGTTGTATGGAGCCGTACCTTTCCTTCGAACTTTCAAGGTTTTTTTGGGCCGTTTTAAGCTCTTTGTCAAAAGAATCCAACTGCTTTTTACTGCTTTCAAAAAGCTCGCGCAATTCTTTTAAATCTTGTTCTCCCTGGGCAATATCGCTGGAGTATTGCTCAATAATATTCTGTTCGGTACCAATCTTGCCGCGCGTAATTTTCAAGTTTGTTTCGGCTTCGCGAACGCTGTTGGCAAGCTGGCTTACGCGGCGTTGAGCTTCCGATTGGTTGCGTTCTTTTTCGTTGAGCGCCTGCCGGGCTTCTTCCTCCGCTTGTTCAAACTCCTTGATTTTGGAAAGTATTTCTTTCTTCTCCTTATCGGCATTACTGATCCGCTTTTTCAGCGGCTCAAGTTCATCCTGAATCGTATTATATTTATACTTGCTGAGGGCTTTGTCAAGATGATCGAGTTCTGCGCGGTATTTCTTGGCCTTTTGTGCTCTCTCGGCTTGGCGTTCCAATGAGTGAACTTTTTTTCGAATTTCCGAGAGCAGGTCTTCCACCCGTTGCAGGTCGGTGTTGGTACTGTCGAGCTTGCGCAGGGTTTTTTTGCGTTTATCTTTATAGCGGGTAACGCCGGCGGCCTCCTCAAAAAGCCGGCGGCGGTCATTGTTTTTGTTCGTCAGAATTTCTTCTACCATTTTAAGCTCAATAACCGAATAGGCATCGGAGCTCATCCCGGTATCCATAAAAAGCTCCATGATATCCTTTAACCGGCAGCTGGTGCCGTTAATCAGGTACTCACTTTCTCCGGAGCGATACAGGCGACGGGTGATGGTAACTTCGCTGTATTCGGTAGGCAGCAGTCCTTTATTGTTTACAAAAGTGAGGGAAACTTCGGCCAGGCCCAGCGCATTTTTTTGGGCGGTGCCGTTAAAAATTACGTTAGCCATACTTGAGGAGCGTAGCAGGGTGGGGCGCTGTTCGCCCAGTACCCATCGCATGGAATCGACGATATTTGACTTCCCGCATCCATTAGGACCAACAATAGCGGTGATACCCCTATCAAACTTTACGTCGGTTTTATAGGCAAAGCTTTTAAAGCCTTGTAATTCTAACTCGGAGATATACATAGGTTAAATTTCAAATGATATAAATCAAATAACAAATGTCTGTGTTTATAATTTGGATATTGGAATTTGAAATTTGTTTTTCCAAAGGAATCCCTTCGGGAGAAATTTGTGTTTTTGAGTATTGGTATTTACCCTAAACGGTCAATATTTCCTTTTCTTTACTTTCCAGAAGTTCATCTACTTTTTTAGTATGCCCATCGGTACTTTGCTGGATTTCTTCCTCAGCTTCAAATCTCGAATCTTCGGGAAGGGAATCTTTATCAACCTTATTTTTGATTTCGTCATTAGCTTCACGTCTAATATTTCGGATGGAGATCCGTGCATCCTCGGCAATCTTTTTTACATGTTTCACCAGTTCCTGGCGCCGTTCTTCTGATAAAATAGGCAGCGGAATGCGAATAAGGTTTCCATCATTACTGGGATTTAACCCCAGGCCGCCGGCCATAATAGCTTTCTCAATATCTTCGAGCGAGGATTTATCATACGGTTGAACGGTAAGCAAGCGAGCCTCGGGAGCGCTTACATTGGCTAATTGGTTAAGCGGTGTTTTTGAACCGTAATAATCTACTTTAATACCATCTAATAAAGAAGTTTGAGCTTTACCCGCGCGGACATGAGAAAGCTCCTTCTTAAAATATTGCACAGACTCATCCATGTTTTGGTCGGCATTATCAATAATATTTTGTAATTCTTTAGGTATCATAATTCTGCTAATCTAAATTAATGTTGAGCAAATTATACTGCAATCAAAGATGAATTTAATCATTCTGACTTTCTTCCCAAACTACGGTCGACCCAATTTCTCCATTGCCCGAAATAGCTTTATTTAGATTTCCGGTTTTGTTCATATTAAATACAATGATGGGGGTTTTGTTTTCGCGGCACAGCGTAAAGGCGGTAAGGTCCATGATATCAAGCCTGCGGTCAAGCACTTCATTTCCGGTGATGGTCTTAAATTTCTTGGCATCGGGATTTTTTTCAGGATCGGAATCAAAAATACCGTCCACCCGCGTGCCTTTGATGATAACCTCGGCGTTAATTTCAATAGCCCGCAGTGAAGCGGCGGTATCGGTGGTGAAGTAGGGATTACCCGTGCCGGCCCCGAAAATAACAACGCGGCCTTTCTCGAGATGGCGAATGGCCCGACGTCGTATATACGGTTCCGCAATTTCTTCCATCCGGATGGCCGACATTAATCTTGTTTGAACTCCCTTGCGTTCGAGCGCATCCTGCAGGGCCATGCTGTTTATCATGGTAGCAAGCATTCCCATATAATCGCCTTGTACGCGGTCCATTCCTTCAGTAGCGCCCTTTACGCCGCGAAAAATATTGCCCCCGCCAATAACAACGCTCAGTTCGTACCCTTGCTCATGAGCGGATTTTATTTCATCAGCATAGTGCGTTAAAATGTCACCGTCAATGCCGTGCCCCTGTTCACCTAAAAGAGCTTCACCGCTAACTTTAAGTAATACGCGATTATATTTTTTATTCTCCACAGTAGTATTTAGTGATATTAGCGATTAGTGATTTAAGAGCAACCTCGTTCGACCGCTGATTTCGCAGTCTGACGAGTAAGTATGTTTTATTCATTCGACGGACGGCAAACCAGCCGTCTGACGAAGTTCATTTAAATCTCTTAAGCATAAAAAAAAGGCTACCGAATTGGTAGCCTTTTTTTAAAACAGTTTTTAATTATCCTCGCCGAGCTGCAGCCGGTGAAAGGATCTCACCAGCGGCATATCATTTTGTTTGAGGTAGTCTTGAACCGATACGCTGTTGTCTTTCACAAACTTTTGATCTAACAGTACCCGCTCTTCATAAAATCGACGAAGCTTGCCTTTGGCCGCTTTTTCGGCTATTTCTTCGGGCTTGCCTTCGTTCAAAAGCTGCTCTTTAGCGATCTCCAGTTCTTTTTCAACAACGGAGCTGTCCACATCATCCTGTGTAACTGCAAGCGGATTCATTGCCGCCACCTGCATGGCTACTTCTTTGCCTATATCATCATTAATAGAGCCTTCAAACTCAACCAAAACGCCGAGTTGATTTCCGGGATGAATGTATGATATCAACTGCCCATCGGTTTTAGCAAAAACCACTTTACTGATTTTTATTTTTTCACCAATTTTACCCACCATATCCTTTAAATGATCAGCTACAGTAAGGCCGTCAACCTTGGTTTCCAATAGTTCATCAACCGAGTTAATTTCATTCTCAAAAACAAGATTTACAAATTGATCGGCGCGGGCCTGAAAATCTTCGTTGCGGGCCACAAAATCGGTTTCGCAGTTTATTTCCAATGCAGCCGCTGTCGATCCCTCATCATTAACCTTAGTGACAATTAAGCCTTGGTTTGCTTCACGGTCGGCGCGTTTCTCTGATAATTTTTGGCCTTTTTTGCGTAAAATTTCAATGGCCTTTTCAAAATCGCCGTCTGCTTCTTGCAGGGCTTTTTTGCAATCCATCATACCAGCACCGGTTTGGTCTCGTAGTTTTTTTACATCTTTTGCGGAAATACTCATTTTAGTGTTGCGCTGTTTAGGTTTATAATATTTTTATTTGTAGTGCACTAAAATCTATTCTTCCTCACCGGAAGAATCATCATCTTTCTTTCTCTTTCGCCGCCGGCGGCGTGTTCCGGTAGCTTTTGTTTTTACACTTGCTTCAGCCTGTTTTGCATCTTCTTCTGCTTTTTCCAGAACCTCTTCTTCATTCTGAGCTTGGCGCTCGGCGTTGCCGGCAATAATAGCATCGGCAATAGTTGAGCTGATAAGTTGGATGGTTCGCGCAGAATCATCATTGCATGGAATAATAAAGTCGGGTATATCAGGGTCGCAGTTGCTGTCAACCATCGCAATAATGGGAATATGAAGCTTTATAGCCTCCTTTACGGCAATGTCTTCTTTAATAGTATCAACCACAAAAACGGCGCCGGGCAGATGATTCATGTTTGAGATGCCGCCGAGCGTCATCTCCAGTTTTTCATGCTCCCGGTCAAGCATAAGCGTTTCTTTTTTGGTAAGCTCTTCGTAGGTGCCGTCGGTACGCATGGTGTCAATTTCCTGCATGCGCGAAATACTTTTGCGAACGGTTGAAAAGTTGGTGAGCATGCCCCCAAGCCAGCGATTGGTTACAAAAGGCATTCCACAGCGAATTGCTTCGGTTTTTATGATATCCTGTGATTGTTTTTTGGTGCCCACAAAAAGAATGGTTTTTCCGGCCCGGGCAAGCTTGGTAACCTCGTCCAGCGCTTCCTGAAAAAATTTCTGTGTTTTTTTTAAATCAATAATGTGAATTCCGTTGCGCTCCATAAAGATAAAATCTTTCATCTTTGGATTCCAACGGCGGGTTAGGTGGCCAAAATGCGCCCCCGATTTAAGTAGTTCCTGTAGCTCTGGTACTTTAGACATGGTAGTATATTTAGGTTTGAGTTAAGCCTCTACACAGGTCATGCCGGGCACTAATTCCGTCGCCAAAACTTTCGGGACAAAACACTCGGTGCACTCGGTCGCTGTGTATGTGTTTTTTTGTTTAATGTATTGGTTAATAGTTATTAGAATCTCTATGATCACTGTTTATGGTTGGTAAAAAAAGCAAGTAACCAATAACCACTAACGAATAACAAACTATCGTTTAGAGAATTGTCCTTTCTTGCGTGCCTTGGGTTGACCGTATTTTTTGCGTTCAACCATGCGGTCGTCTCGCGTCAATAGCCCGCGTTCTTTAAGCACGCCGTGAAATTCCTCGTCATGCTCATCAAGTGCACGCGCTAAGGCGTGTTGGATGGCGCCCGACTGGCCGGTAGTTCCGCCGCCGCGCACGGTCACCTTAATATCAAAATTGCCGCCCATTTCTGTTACTTCAAGGGGAAGCGATGCTACATTACGGTGAGCCTGCGTTGCAAAATAATCATCCAGGTTTTTTCCGTTAATTACAAAATCGCCGGAGCCGGACTGTATATACAGGCGGGCAGTAGAGGTTTTTCGTCGTCCGATAAAATTTTTCTGTTCCATACGTTAAATTAAAAATCGATTTTTTCGGGTTGTTGTGCTTCGTGGGGGTGAACTGCTCCGGCATAGATACGCAAATTAGTTAACAGCTTTCTTCCCAACTTGTTTTTAGGAAGCATGCCTTTAACAGCGTTTTTAGTCAAAAAGGTTGGATCTTTCTCCATCATTTCTTCGGCCGTAGTAAAGCTTTCGCTGCCCGGGTAGCCGCTATGGCGGAAATATTTTTTTTGCTGCATTTTCTTACCGGTCAACTTAACCTTCTCGGCGTTGATGACGATTACGTTATCGCCGGTATCCATATGCGGGGTAAATTCCGGTTTATGCTTTCCGCGCAAGTAGCCGGCAACGCGGCTTGCAAGCCGCCCCAATGATTGTCCTTCGGCATCAAAAAGAACCCATTTCTTATCAATATCTGTGGGTGTTGCCGAAAATGTTTTATAACTGTTTGTGTTCACGGTAGATCTGGTTTGAAAATTGCTTTTGTTTGAAGTTTCGCAAAATATGAGTATTTGATTCAATTTGCAATAATTAATCATTTCAATTTGATGGATCATTACAAACAGACTTGCGATACCAATAGCGTCCTAAACGATTAAAATGCATGATGCTCAACCGAGTGGATTTCATCGGAATAATAGGATAGGTCTTCTTCTTTTTCGTCAGTGTAGCCATGAAAAGCCCCTGGAAGGGGGTAAAGATTGGATATCCGTTCGCTTTTTATGGCGGTTGATTGAGGTTTTCCGAAAACCTTATTCTCCCGACAGCAGTCGGGACGAAAAAGGGCCCTTTTGCCGTAGGCATCCCTTCGGGGCTTTTGGTTCCCAGCTTTGCTGGTCCCGTACTTTCGGGACTTTGGGCCAACAAAGAAAATGATCAAGACCGTATCAGAAAAGGCTTGGGGGTTAAAACACAAATCGTAAAATAATAGCCTTTTCAAGCAAAAAATGAACATTATTTTTGATTTT
>Ga0136556_1000997_pt1 | contig 15052 bp, 16 predicted proteins | sample AntRauTorckE6831_FD_104780 | JGI IMG/M metagenome (GOLD analysis project Ga0136556, IMG submission 104780) | Saline lake microbial communities from Rauer Islands, Antarctica - Metagenome Torckler E6 #831 | ecosystem: Environmental > Aquatic > Non-marine Saline and Alkaline > Saline | place... | reverse complement strand
CTCGCCACCCGACCGCTCGCGCTGGCGGCAGTGCTCGTGACCACCCTCGCGGGCGTCAAGATCATCGACGACGCGCAGGACTACGAGTACGACCGCTCGATCCGGAAGCGGACCGTCGCCGTGGCGCTCGGCCCGGGCCGGTCGCGCTCGCTCGCGGCCGCGCTGCTCGCAGTCGGCCTGTTTGCGGTGGTTCCGCTCTCGATCACCGGCGTGCTCCCGCCGAGTGCGCCGCTCGCGAGTCTCGTCTTCGGCGCCGTCGCCGGTATCGCGGTCCGCCGAGAGCCCGGGACGGCGACGATGCTGCTCGTCCGCGGTGCGTACCTATTTCTCGCGGTGCTGCTCGTCGCGGTATTTTTCGAACCGCTCGCGGGCGCACCGCTCCCGGATATCACCGTCTTCGGTCGGTACACCTACCTCCTCACCGAGGTCGTCTTCGGCGCCGCCGCAATCGCGCTACTGCTCCGGGCCGGAAACGGCGCACTCCGGCGCGCTGCACGGACGATCCCGGTGCTGTACCCTATCGCGTACGTCTGGGACTGGTACACGCTGGAGGTCGGCGTGTTCGCGATTCAGGTGCGGACCGGGATCGACCTGCTGGGAATCCCGCTGGAGGAGCACGTCTTCATGCTCGTCGTGCCGGCGCTGGTGTTGGGGGTCCACGAGACGGTCAATCCGCGGGAGTGAGGCTGAGGGTCAGTCGTCGCTCGGGATCGTTGGCTCAGCACAACCGCGGCATGGGCTCCGGTCGTGACCCGACGGTCACTCCCGGTCGCTCGCCGCGGTTGGCTCCGCCGCCATCTGGATCTCGTCCACACTCGCGTCGGTCTTGAAGCAGGTCCCGCCGTAGTGGGCTGGACTCGCCTCGTAGCCGGCGTCCCGGAGGTCGTCGAGGAACGTTTCCAACTTGTTCGCGGGTGCGCCCCACTGCTTGCAGAGGCGGTGCTGGTCGTAGTGGGTCGGCGTGTCCAGTTCCACACTGAGCGTGTCGAGCAACCGGCTCACGCGCTGCCACTCGCCCATGTTCGGGGTCACCTCGGCGGCCACGTCGTCGACGAACTCGCTGTCGGAGACGGGGCCGAGCCAGATCGGTCCGGCCGCGGAACACCGCGAGGAGCCACAGTTCGGGCAGTCCTCCGGCGGGTGGGCGATCCGGCCGTACTCGTGCTCGCGGTAGAGACAGTCCTCGCAGTGGTAGACGAACCCCAGCCACTGCAGCGCCTTGTCGGCGGCCGTCGCTTTATGCGTGAGTTCGAGATACGTCCGGGCGTAGTGCCGGGTCGCGTGCGAACAGATCGGTTCGACGGCGACGTCCCGGCGCGCGGCGACGCGGGACATCGCGCCAATCAGGACCCTGAGGCCCATCTCGCGGTGGAAATCCGTGTTCCGCGGGACGGTGTCGTACTTCCGCACTCCGGAGTCGAAGTGCGCGCCACAGAGCGGCGCGGTGTCGGTCGCGGTGACACAGAGCAGCTTTCGCGTCCCGGCGACGGCGGCGTCGGCGAACGGCATCGGCGTCCCGAACGGGTCGAGGTCGACCACGTCGAATCGCTCCTGGTGCATCAGGACGTTGGCGTCCGACTGGACGACATCGCCGGGGAGGTCGTTCAGCGCGAGGTTCTCGCGAGCGAGTTCGACCGCGTCGGGGTCGACGTCGGCGGCGGTCACGTCGTAGCCCGCCTCGGCCGCGCGGGCCGCGCGGACGCCCGTGGCGGTCATGGCGTCGAGGTAGCTGAGCGTGCGCTCCTCGCTGTCGGCTTCGACGTTTGCGGCACCGTTCGTCGGTTCCCCGGCGCGGCTGACGTTCGCCGCGCCGGCGTCGGTGCGGTGTTCGAACGCTCGGAGCACCGCCACGGTGAGGTCGCGGTTCAACTCCATCTCGGGGTTGAAAAACACCGCCTCTCCCGCGCCCTCGCTGCTCCCGTCCCGCGGATCGGGTGCCTCGACCGTTACGTCGCCCTCGCTCACGCGCATGGTCGTTGGTGGTCGGGGTGCGCGGAAAGCGGTTCTGATGTGGGCGCTCGCTACTCGCGTTGCGGCGGCCGAGTCGGCCACTCCTTCTTAACCCAGCGCGCAGAACGGACGGTATGGACGTGTTCGTCTACGGCACTCTCACCGAACCCGAGCGAGTCGCGTCGGTCGTCGACTCCTACGCCTTCCTCGGGTCGGCGGTGCTCTCGGGGCTCCACCCCGTGCAGGGAGATTTCCCCACGCTCGCGCCCGGTGGGAAGACCGGCGGGCGACTGCTCCGGACCGACGACGTCGACGCCCTCGACGACTACGAGGGCGTGAATGAGGGGCTCTACGTCCGGATCTCGGTGCCCGTGGCTGGCGAGGGCGCAGGCGACGACATCGACGATGAGGTGGCGGTGTACGTCGGTGATCCTGCGCGCCTCGGCGTCGCTGACGAGGTGACGTGGCCAGCGAACGACGACGAATCGAGTGGGCGAGACGGGTTCGAGGCCCGAATCCGCGCCTATCTCCGGGGCAACGACGTTCGTGTTCTCCCGCAGTAAGGTTCGTTGGATCGCGTCCGCCGAACGTACTCCCCGCCGGTTTCACTTTCACCGTGGTCTGCGTACCCTTATGCCCTCGCGTTGCCTAGCAGTGAGTGCACGCAGGTGACGCGTGTTTCCCCCATTCCCCCTTTGACCGAAACTCCTTAGCCGCGGCCGGCGGATTTTCGCCGGTATGCTCTCGCTCGCCGACGTCGAGGCGGCCCGCGACCGCGTCTCGTCAGTGGCCCGCCGGACCCCCCTGGAGTACTCTCACAGTTTCTCGCGCATGACCGACGCGGAGGTGTATCCGAAACTCGAGAACTTCCAGCGCACCGGATCGTTCAAGATCCGCGGCGCGACCAACCGGATCGCCACGCTCTCCGAGGCGGAGAAAGACGCCGGCGTGATCACTGCCAGCGCGGGCAACCACGCCCAGGGCGTCGCACTCGCGGCGACCCGGGAGGGCGTCGACGCCAAGATCGTCATGCCCGAGCACGCCCCCATCGGGAAAGTCGAGGCGACCGAGGGGTACGGCGGCGAAGTAGTGCTGTTCGGCACCGACTACAACGACGCCCAGGCCCGCGCCCACGAGATCGAGGCGGCAGAGGGGCGTACGTACGTCCACGCGTTCGACGACGAGTACGTGATGGCCGGACAGGGGACGATCGGCCTCGAAATCGCCGAGCAGTGCCCCGACGTCGACACCGTGGTCGTCCCCATCGGCGGCGGGGGACTGATCTCCGGCATGGCGACCGCGCTGAAGGCGACCCTCGACGACGTGCGCGTAATCGGCGTGCAGGCGGAGGGTGCGTCGAGCGTCGCCGACTCGCTGGAGAAAGGGACGCGTCAGGAGATCGACGCCGTCGACACCATCGCCGACGGTATCGCCACGCGCTCCGTCGGCGAGAAACCCTGGGAGATCATCCAGGAGCGCGTCGACGAGGTCGTGACCGTGAGCGACAACGAGATCGCGCTGGCGCTCACCTACCTGCTCGAGCGCTCGAAGACGGTGGTCGAGGGCGCCGGCGCGGTGCCGATGGCAGCGGTACTCGCCGAGGCGTTCGACTACGACGAAGGCGAGACCATCGTTCCGGCGCTCTGTGGCGGGAACATCGACCTGAACGACCTCACGACGGTCGTCGTCCGAGGACTGGTCCAGATGGGCCGGTACATCAAGATCCGGACCGAACTCAAGGACAATCCCGGTGCGCTGGAGCGGCTGGTGGAGATCATCGCCGAGCACAACGCCAACATCTACGCGGTCCAGCACGACCGGACCTCCCGAAACATCGCGATGAACGCCGCGAAGATCGTTATCGACATCGAGACGCACGGCCCCGACCACGTCGACGAACTGCTCGCGGGCCTGGAGGACCGGGGGTACGAGATCGAGATGCTCGTCTAGCCCCGTCGAATCTCGTACTCCACGGTCAGAAACGTCGCGCCGCAGAGCCACATCTCGTGGGTGGCCCGCAGGGCTATCGCCTCTCCTCTTTCTCCTCTTTCTCCCCCTTCTCCCCCTGCTTCGACGGGCCACACCTCGAACGACTGGCCGCCCGGCACCTGCATCGGTCCGAGCGGCGTCCGGAGGTAGAGGCCGGGGTCGCCCGATCCCTCGGTCGTGAGTCGGATTCCGGTTCGGTCGTCGCCGTCGATGGCGAGGTTCTCGGGCCGGAGTACGGTGTCGACTCCGCCCCCGGGCACGGGGACGGAGATGTTCACGAACCCCTCGCCGTCGCGGTGGTGGGTCGCGTAGAGCGCGACTAACACCGCTTGTCCTGTCTCGGGATCGGTACGGATCCAGGCTCGCACGTCCTCGCGGGCTGGTTCGGGTGGGTCGTCGTCGACGCCGACGGCTCCCGGCTCCGAAACAGCTAGAAACCGGCTGTCCAACCGGTGCCACGAATTGTCGCCCGGCCCGGGCAGGTTGAGCTGTTCGATCTGACTGGTGAAGCGACTCGCGACGGCGGCGCCGGTTCGGAACGGTCGGTGCCACGTCACACGGTAGCGCATTTGGTAGTCGCCGGTTTGCTCGTAGAAGCGCCGCACCGCCGGGTGGACTCGGTCGGGATCGAACGTCTCGCCCGCGAAGTGGGCCACGTCCGCGACTTCGCCTGCCGGCTCCCCGCCGGTCGTCAGCCCCTCGCGCTCGACGAAGTTCGGGCCGACGTACCAGCCGGCGGTGACTGGCGAGAGTGGCACCCCGCTCGCGGCCTTTCGCTCCCGTCGGCCGGCGACCGCGAGCAGCGCCGCCGCGGCGACGACCACGACCCAGAGCCACCGGACGAGCGTTCGGTTCACGTGCGCAACTGGGGCGTCATCGCACTTGAAGCGTCGCCCCGCGGTAGGGGGAATTAAGAGGGATCCGGCGCCATCTGCGGGCGTGAAAGAGATCATCAGCACCGACGACGCTCCCGGCGCGGTGGGCGCGTACAGTCAGGCGACGACCAACGGCGAGCTCCTGTTTACGGCGGGTCAGATCCCGATGACCCCCGACGGCGAACTGCTCGACGACGCCGATATCGCGACCCAGGCCGAGCAGTCGCTCTCGAACCTGCAGGCCATCGTCGAGGAGGCAGGCGCGTCGATGGGCGACGTGCTCAAGACGACGGTCTTCCTGGCCGATATCGACGACTTCGAGGAGATGAACGAGACGTACGCGAGCTTCTTCGACGACGAGCCGCCGGCCCGGAGCGCCGTGCAGGCCGGCGCGCTCCCGAAGGGCGTCGGCGTGGAAATCGAGGCCGTCGTCAGCGTGGAGTGAGGCCCCGCACGAAGTCGGCGCTGCTGTGGGGGACGGTGGGGCTGCTCGCCTTCCTCGCGGCGGTGCAGGGCTACCAGCTACTGGTCGCTCCGCTGCCCGTCTCGCTCCCGGCTATCGTCGCCGTCGCGGTCGTCGTCGCCGCGCTCACGGCCGCAACGGCGTACGTCTCGGAGCACCGACTCCGAACGAAAGGAAGGACTTAACCCACACAGGGCGGTAGATTCGGGCGAGCCAGGATGGCCGAACGGTAAGGCGCACGCCTGGAAAGCGTGTTCCCTTATGGGATTCTGGGTTCAAATCCCAGTCCTGGCGTTTTTCCGCAGTCCACGTGAGCGAGGAGCGCAGCGAGCACTAGCATCGACGAACGCCTGGCGTTTTCCGCGTGACCCTGCGTTATCGTCTGCAGGGTCACGCACGACCGTCGACGAATCGCCGCTTCACTCTGAAGACTCGGAACGACACTTCTCGAACGCGGTCTGCAACGCGCTGCCCGCGTCGTCGAACATCTCTTGGGCTTGGGGGATGTCCGGGTACGGGTCCGGGAGGTGTTGCATGTTCAGCACGTCGTGGATCAGCGCCGGGTAGTTGATGTAGTCGACGTCGACGCCGGATCCGTGGAGGCGTTTCGCGTACGCGAAACTCTGGTTCCGCCAGAGCCCGAATCCGGTCGACAGCACCGTCGCCGACGGCAGGTTGTTCAGGTCCGAGGCGTTGTACAGCGGCGAGGTGTACGCGTTGTGCGCCGCCTCGCCGTAGGGGAGGTAGCGCGACCCGAACCAGGCCGCGTCCTCCGGGACCAGATACGGGTTCTCGACGGGGCGGTCGGTGGGGAAGATGTACGGCTTCGCGAGCGTTCCGACGGGGTACACCAGCAGTTGGTGGGCGAGTTCCTGCTTGTCGTTCGCCCGTCGCTGGAGCGCCGTGACCGTCGAGAGGTTCGCGCCGGCGCTCTCCCCGGCGATAGCCACCTGTTCGGAATCGGCACCGATCTCCTCGGCGTTCTGGACGACCCACTCCGTCGCGGCGTAGGCGTCCCGGACCGCCGCCGGGAACGGGTTCTCCGGCGCTAATCGGTAGTCGACGGAAACCACCATCGCCTCCGAACTGTTCGTCAACGAACGCGCCACGGAGTCGTGCGTGTCGAGGTCACCGAGCACCCAGCCGCCGCCGTGGAAGTACACCGTGACGGGGTAGGGCTCGGACCCCTCCTCGGGCGTGTAGACGCGGATGGGAATCTCGGTGTCGTTGGGGCCGGGAATCTCCATGTTCTCGACGTCCCCGACCGCGTTGTCGGCCTCCTCCGGTTCGACGTCCTCGATGAAGAGCTTCTGATACGCCTCCCGGGCCTCCTCTGTCGACAGTTCGTGAATCGGCGTCGCGTTCTCGGCGAACACCTCGAGGAACTCCTGGGCCTCGGCGACCGGTTCGTCCGCCGGCTCCGGCGGTCGGAACCAGTCGTCTCCCTGCGCGCCCTCTGATTGGCCGACGGCAGTTCCACTACCCCCGGCCAGTCCGGTTACTGCGGCGAATCCGGCTGCGCCTTTCTGCATGATTGATCGGCGGGTCTGTTCGTCGAGGAACTCGATTGGACTGTTGCGGTCTGTCACATATCGGGGCAGTAGTGTCAGTCCATTAAACAGGAGGCGCATAGCGCGAGTAGTGTAACTCAATCGCGGAGAACAATTGCGACTCTGCCAGTCCGTTGTGTGGTACTGACCGTACGGTCCGCATCTCGTCGTCATCCACGAGTGATTCGCCGCCGTCTGTTCCAGATATCTCCTGATACAATCGGTATCGGATCTCGTGATACCGACGTATCTCGAACTTACCGAGAATCGCCCCCGAAAAAACCGTCCCCTATCGAGGCTTCTACGGCAGGGCCGTCGTTGTGGGTGGTGCAAACGGCCACACCGGAGCGACGGAGTCGTCGACTACTTCTCGATGATGCTCTCTTCGACTTTCTCACCGAAGTGGCGCCCGCCCTCCTCGTAGTAGATCAGCACCTCGTCGCCGGCCTCCAGATCCGTCACCGCGGTCCGGCCGTCCTTGGTCGGTACCTTCACCGTCTCGGCGTTCTGGAGCAGCGTCTCGACCACGTCGATGTCGCCGTCGACTTCCACCTCGGCCTGCACGCGGAACATCGGGCGCTTCTCGATCTTCACGCGACCGACGATGGCCTCGCGGGTGTGGCCCGCAGTGTCTGCGACCTGCACGCGGTCGCCGGACTGGAGTTCTGCGAGGTACTTCGTCTCGCCCTCTGGCGTCCGGACGTAGGCGTGGACCGCGCCGGCGTTGACCCGGAACGGCCGGGAGGCGACGTACGGCGAGTCGGCGGTCTCCCCGTGGACGAAGAACAGACCCCGGGAGAGCGATCCGACGAGCATCCCCTCGTCGTCCTCCAGCAGCGACCCCGTGTCGATGCAGACGCGGTCGGCGCCGCCGGTCTCCTCGACCTGCTGAACCTCGGCGTAGCGCAGATCCAGTCGTTCGCGCTCGCTGCGGTCGCGCACCTCGACAGTTTCCCGGATCACGTCCGGATCGTCCGTGTCGAGCAGCACGTCGTCGACGCCGATCTCGAGCGTCTCGAACGCGGTGGCGGCGGCGTCGGCGTCCTCGACGCCGGCCACGAGGTTCGTCGTCTCGCCGACGCGGGCGATGAGGTTCTCGAGCGGGATGACGTCCCAGTCCTCGGTCGCGACGACGGTGTACTCGGCGTCGCGGGCGGCCTCCTCCGCGAACTCCTCGTAGTCCTCGTCGAACACGCGAACGTAGGCGCCCTGCGCGCGGTCGTCCGAGCGCCTGAGCGTCGTCAGGTCGGCCGACCCGGAGAAGTCCGAGGGGAGGTCGACGGTGCCGTCGCCCTCGCCGTCCTTCCCGACGACGTAGATGTCGGGTTCGGTGTCCTGACTGGCGTCGACGATATCGTCGTCGCGCTCGCCGGTGCCCTTGAACGCGGCGACGTTGACACTCCCCAGTTCGCGCACGCGACCCACGTCGGCCTCGTCGACCAGTACCCAGTCGACGCCGGCCTCGAGTCCCGCGGTGATCCGTTGCTTCCGTGCCTCCCAGTCGCCGACGGTGTCGTCGGCTTTCAGCCACACCGAACGCGTCATGTCCGAACGCTCTGGGGCAGGTGGCTTGAACGTGGCGGATGGTGTGGGCGAACGGTCAGTTCGGCAGCCGATCGGCGCGCTCGAGCGCGAACATGCCGACCACCATCACCCCGACCAGCAGCGCGAGCCCCCGGTACGCCGTCACGTAGGGCACACCGGCCTCCACGAGCGAGCCCATCACCCACGAGCCGGGGGCCTGGGCGACCATCATCGTCCCGCTGTAGACGGCGTAGGCGCTCCCGCGGTTCTGGTCGGGAAAGGAGTCCAGCAGGAACGTGTCCATCGCCGGGAACAGGCTGTGGACGGTGTAGCCGAGGACGGCCGAGACGGCCAGCAGCGCAACCGTCCCGGTGACGACCGTCAGGACGAGGACCACGACGACGAACGAGCCGGCGATACTCAGCAGGTACTTCGTTCGCGGGAGTCGGTCGGCCAGCCAGCCGCTGATCGTGAACGCGGGCACCCCGGTGGCGAAGACGAGCGTCAGGGAGTTCCGGGCCAGCGACGGCGTCATCCCGCGGGACTCCATGAACAGTTGGTAGAAGTTGAACATCCCCTGCCACGCGAAGCCGAGCGTCCCCATCACGGCGACGCCGAGCAGGATCGTGGGGTACTCCGCGCGGGCGGCGCCGAGCATGTCGCGGTCCTTCGACCCGGCGTCGGGCAGTTCGACCCCACGGGAGAGCGCGAACGTGACGACGGTGATGCTCAGCCCGGCGAGCGAGAGCGCGACGAACACCAGGCGCCACGGCTCGTCGACGGGGAGCCCGAGTGCCAGTTGCACCGGCGTCCAGTCGACAGTGGTGCCGATAGCGAGCGTGACGACGGGTGCGGCGACGACGGCGGCCAACTGGCTCGCGGTCCCGTGGATGCCCAGCATCCGCCCGACTCGGGAGGGGAACAGTTCGCTGACGAACGTGTTGCCGGTGACGAAGTAGAGGCCGGAGGCCAGCCCCGAGAGGCCGGCACCGAGGATCAACAGCGGGAGACTGTCGGCGACGGCGGCGCTGGCGGCGCCGGCGGCGAGGATCAGCCCCGAAGTGAGGAGGACCGGGAGTCGACCGACACGGGTCAGGAGGTAGCCGGTCGGGATCCGCGGGGCGGCACTGCCGACCCAGACCGCCGTCGCGACGAGACCGGCCTTCGCTTCGCCGACGCCGAACGCCAGCATGAACACGCTGACCAGCGGCGCCATCACCACCCGCGCGAAGTTGACGAGGAACACCTGCCCACAGAGCGCACCGAACAGCCGAGAGCGGGTCACGAACTCGCTTAGCCATGGGGTGGTTCAAGCGTTCCGAATCCGAGCGGGGCCTTTTACCGCACGCGGCCCAAGTGGGAGGTATGCAGAGCACTCGCAAGGGCCTCCGGAGCGGCGATCTCGAGAAGGACACCTACGAACGGCTCAACTGTGCCGAGTGTGAGCAGACGCTCGGCACGGAGAACTCGCCGGACGAGGTGTACACGGTCCGGATCTGCCCGGACTGTGGAAAGGAGTGGAAGGAACTGCCCTGAGTAGCCGACTCGGAAGGACTGAGCGGTTCGGACGCTCGCCACCGTTGGCCTATACACAGTCACAGCATGGGTCCGGGCCGGCGACACGAGGTCGCCGGATGGTCACGCGCCGTCTCCAGAAATCTGGGATTTCTGGTTGGCAGACGAGAGCCTGTGGCTCTCGTCGACATGACTGGTTACGCACGACCGCGGCGTTAGGCTCGGTGACCGAGACACGGAGGTCTCGGCCGTGAGCTCGCCGCGATCGGCTACGCTTCGATGATCTCGTCTTCCTCGAACTCAGGAACGGTGAGCGACCCGTCCAGCGACACGACGGCGTCGCCGCCGACCTGCACCGTCTGGCCGTCGACGCGCACGCCGACGTAGCCCGGACGGTCGAGGAAGTGCCCCTGCTCGAACGTCATCCGTTCGGGGAACTCGTCGTCGAACGCCGCGAAGTGGTCGAGATACGCGCCGCAAGCGCCGGACGCAGTCCCCGTCACGGGGTCCTCGTCGATGCCGAGGCCGGGGACGAACGCGCGGCCGTGGAGCGTCGAGTCCCGACTCCGACCGATGGCGTCGAACGTGAACACGTAGACGCCCGCGGTGTCGTGCTTCTCGGCCAGTGCTTCGACGGCGGCCATGTCCGGCTCCATTCCCGAGAGGTGCTCGAGGAAGTTCACCGGAAGCAGCAGGAACGGGAGGCCGGTCGAGGCGTACGCCGGCGGGAGGTCGGCGCCCACGTCGCGGAACGCGTCGGGGTCGATCCCCAGCGCTTCGCCCGCCTCGTCGTAGTCGAGGTCGACCTCGAAGATCTGCGGGGCGTTCTGAGTCATCCAGACCGATCCTGTCTCGGTCACCTCGATGTCGAGTACGCCGACCGGCGTCTCGAGCGTGTACGTGCCGGCGTCGATGGCGCCGTCGTCGAACAGCGCGCCGTGGGCGGCGATGGTCGCGTGGCCACAGAGATCGATCTCCTGGGTCGGGGAGAAGTAGCGGACCTTGCGGTCGGCCGCCGTCGAGGACTGGAGAAACGCGGTCTCGGAGACCGATAGCTCGCGGGCGATCGCCTGCATCTGCTCGTCGGTCAGGCCGTCGGCGTCGGGCACCACCCCGGCGGCGTTACCCGTCAACGGCTCCGTGGTGAACGCGTCGACGAGGAGCGTCCGGTAGTTTTCCATGCCCGGAACTCGGTCCGGGTCGGTTTAGTCGTGGCGGGGTCAGAACCCGGCCAGCAGCACCACCAGCGTCAGCGCGACGCCGAGGAGGACGAACGCGACGCCCTCCAGCGTGGGGGACTCCGGTTCGATCGGTTCGGGTTCGTGGACGGCCGCCTCGCCGTCCTCCTCCAAATCCTCGAGGCTGACCGCCCACTCCTCGTCGTCGGTCGACGCGTCGGGGGAGTCACTCATCGATCGATCCGAGGGTGCCGCGGCGGAAAGCCGTTGTGGGTGGCCGATCCCCACCGTCGAAACCCCTTTGTCCGCGAGACTCCCAAGTCAACGCGTGACACGTGGGGTCGACGAGGAGAAGCGAGCCACGCTGAAGCGGTTCGCGGCCGCCGGTGCGGCCGCGCCGTTCGCCGCGCTGGGCGGCGAGAGCGACGCCGACGGCGGCAGCGACACCCGCGACGCCATCGCCGGCTACGTCGCCGCCACCCCGGGTGCGCACTTCTCGAAACTCCGGGACGACCTCCAGTTGGGCACCGGCGAGACCCAGCACCACGTCGAACGGCTGGTCTCCGAGGGGACGCTGGTCTCCCGACGCGACGGCGACTACCGCCGGTTCTTCCCGGCCGGCCGCTTCTCCACGTTCGAGCAGACCGCACTGGGCTACCTCCGACGTTCGACCCCGCGGGGGATGGTGATCGCGCTGCTCCGCACCCCCGACGTGACGGGTGCCGATCTCGCCGAGGAACTCGGCGTCTCGCGGGCGACAGTCAGCAACCACGCCGCCGCGCTGGAGTCGGCCGGCCTGCTCTCCCGCGAGGGCGGCTACAGCCTCTCCGAACCGGAGACGTTGCTCGCACTCCTCGTTCGCTACGCCGACTCCTTCGACGCCGGCGCCGACGCGTTGGCGGCTAACGCGGCGGATCTGATCAGCTACGACCCGTAAGCGTGTTGATAGTTCACAAACGCTAAGGCCGCAGCCACCCATTTCGAACCGTGCCCGACAACGCCCTGCTCTGGCTGTTGCTCGTGGTGCCGATCGCGGCGCAGGTGCCGCTCCTGTGGTTCATGATGAACCGCATGGAGATCGACGAGGCGCCGGAGTACACCGGCGCGGAGATCTGGGGCGGCGAGGACGACGACGGCGCGGCCTACCGGCGAGAACTCGGCGACAGCGGCCCGGCGACGGCCCGAACCGAGGTCGCCGACGGCACCACGCGCTGTCAGCACTGCGGCACGGAGAACGTTCCCGCGTATCGCTACTGTCGGGGCTGTGCGCGGCGGCTCTGAGCTACTCGGCCGGCGTCACTTTCCAGGTCGTCCCCGAGGAGTAGCCCCACTTCTCGATGTCGAGGCCGTGATCCGTCGACAGCAGCGCGCGCATGTTGGCGCCGACCTCCTTGGCGGTCATGTCCAACTCCTCGGCGACCAGCCGGGACTTGAAGTACGTCTGCTCGCCCGCGGCCTCCCGCAGGTGGTTCAGGATCCGGGTCTGTTTCTCCGAGAGATCGACCGGCGTCGCCGACACGCCTGCGTGACTCATAGCTCCCCGTAGGGGTTGTTCACACTTCATGCGTTTGGTACGACCGGTTAATCCGCTCGCTGTCGTGCGGTTTTCTTTCCGAATACACACCCACCGCAACCGATAGCCGCCCGTGAGGTACGCTCGGTTAACGGTCCGGCACCCACCTCCCTGTCGTCGACGCCGCGCTCCCGGTCTGGCGGGCTTCCGAAGCTACTTACCCGCGCCCGGGCCTACGAGGGGCATGAGCAACCCCGCCGACGGGAGCGACGCCGCCGAGACAGCGGCGGGGTCGACGACGCCGACGCTGGAACCCGCGGCTATCGGGGTCAGCGTCGTTCTACCGGCGTACAACGAGGCGGCGACCATCGAGGAGACGGTCCGAAGCACGCTCGAGACGCTGGGTGCGTTCCTCGAACCGGGGACGTTCGAAGTCATCGTCGCCGAGGACGGCTGTGACGACGAAACGCCCGAAATCGCCGACCGACTCGCCGCCGAGAACGCGGCGGTCCGGCACTTCCACAGCGACGAGCGACTCGGGCGCGGCGGCGCGCTGGAGCGCGCGTTCGACGCCGCACACGGCGAGACGCTGGTCTACTTCGACACGGATCTCGCGACGGACATGAAGCACCTCGAGGAGCTGGTGAACACGGTCCGCAACGGCGACGCCGACGTGGCAACCGGGTCGCGCTGGATGCCCGAGAACGTCGCCGACCGCCCCGCGAAACGGGGTATCCCCTCGAAGGGGTACAACGGCGCCGTCCGACTGTTCCTCCGAACCGGCATCCGGGATCACCAGTGTGGCTTCAAGGCTATCTCCCGGGAGGCGTTCGAGGCAGTTCACGACGACGTGGAGGACCGCCACTGGTTCTGGGACACGGAACTGCTCGTGCGCGCCCAGCGCGAGGGGTTCCGGGTGGCGGAGTTCCCCGTCGACTGGACGCCGAAGGGCGACTCGAAGGTGGATCTCGTCCGGGACGTGTTCGGGATGGGGAGTCAGATCCTCCGGACCTGGTGGCAGCTATCGGTCCAACCGCGGCTCAGTCGGCGGGTGACGCTGGCCGCGAGCGCGCTGCTCGTGTTCGTCGCCCTCGCGCTCTCGACGCAGTATCTGGACTTCTCGGCGGTTCTCGACAACATCAGCCGGACCGATCCGACGCTGCTCGCGGCTGCGACCGTCGTCTACCTCGTATCGTGGCCGCTCCGGGGGATGCGCTACCGCGACATCCTCGCGGAGTTGGGGTTCGACGAACGGATCGGCTTCCTCACGGGGGCGATATTCATCTCCCAGACGGGGAACCTGGTGTTCCCCGCCCGCGCCGGCGACGCCGTCCGCGCGTACGTGGTGAAAGCCAGGCGGGATATCCCGTACCCCTCGGGACTGGCGTCGCTGGCGGCCGAGCGCGTGTTCGACCTGCTCACGATCACGGTCCTCGCGGGCGCGGTGTTGCTGGGCTACGCCGCGACGGGTGACCTCGCGCGAGTCGCCCAGTCGCTGACCGGCGCCTCCGAGAGCGGCCGGATCGCGGTTATCGTCGCCGTCGGCGTCGCCGTCGTCTCCCTCGCCGCCGTGGCGGCCATCGTGCTCTCGGCGCGCTCGAACCAGAACCGGGTTCGCGCCCTTGTCACGCGGTTCTCCTCTGACTCCTACGCCGACGTCGTGGCGGGCGTGCTCGAGCGGTTCGTCGGCGACGTCCAGCAGGTCGCCGGCGACCCCAGAGCGTTCGCCCGCGTCGGCGCCTCCAGCCTGCTGATCTGGACGCTCGACGTGGTGACCGCGGTGCTCGTCCTCGCGGCGTTCGACCCCGGTCTCGAGACGGCGACGCTGGTGACGGTTTCCTTCTTCGCCGTCTCGGTCGGGAACCTCGCGAAGGTGATCCCGCTGACCCCGGGCGGCGTGGGGCTGTACGAGGCCGCGTTCACCCTGCTCGTCGCCGGCCTGACGCCGGTAAGCGCGACGGTCGCGCTGGGCGCCGCCATCGTGGATCACTTCCTCAAGAACGCGGTGACGGTGATCGGCGGCGTGGTCTCGATGCTCGCGCTCAACGTCTCGCTGACGACTGCGGTCGAGGAGACCGAGAACGTCGACGAGGAGGCCGTCGAGGAGCCGGCGTAATCGTCGAGATGAGGGCTATTCGCGGTCGTGAATTCTCTCGCCGAAGGCGAGGCCGAGAGCCGACTAATGAGGGACGGCGAAGCCGTCCCTCAAGCCGTGCGGGCGACTCGTGGGTCGCCCGCAGACTATCAGGAGGCTCGCAGGTTTTCCGTCGAGCTTTTGCCAGCGACCGAAGGGAGCGCAGCAAAAGGTCGCGGTTCAGTAACGGTCGGTGACGAACGGCCCCATCGCCGCGGCCGTCGCCGCCGCGAGCGCGTCGTCGCGGTCGACCACGCCGCCCGAGAGCGCGCCCGCGGCGCCCTGCTTTCTCGCCACGTCGTCCTCGCCGAGCACGTCGTCCATCACGGGGCCGAGTTCCTCGCCCGCGGCCACGCGCTCG
>Ga0136556_1000993_pt1 | contig 15091 bp, 15 predicted proteins | sample AntRauTorckE6831_FD_104780 | JGI IMG/M metagenome (GOLD analysis project Ga0136556, IMG submission 104780) | Saline lake microbial communities from Rauer Islands, Antarctica - Metagenome Torckler E6 #831 | ecosystem: Environmental > Aquatic > Non-marine Saline and Alkaline > Saline | place... | reverse complement strand
GACAGTTCTCTGGCCCACCCCCCGAGAGTGAGGCCAGTGATCCCGCTGAAAAGTCGTCAGAGGACAAAGGCCAGTCGTCCGGTGATGACGATCTGATCAGCGACGATGAATTTGAAAACCTGTTGGACGAGCTCCACGGCAAAGGCGCCGGGCCGAGTGTGCAACCGGGCGACACCGGAGAGCAGCCGGCGACGAAGAAACCGGAGCCAAAGCCGCCGTCCAGGAAGGAAGAAAACAAGCCCGCCGAGAAGCCGGCCCCGGCAGCAAAATCTGCTCCCAAGGAACCGGCGCCCAAGGGCGACACGACGGTACGGGTAGATACCAGCCGGCTTGATGACATCATGAACATGGTGGGTGAGCTGGTTCTTGTGCGCAATCGCCTTCAGCGTCTGGGTTCTGAAAGCGAAGACAGTGAAATGCACAAAGCGGTCTCCAATCTTGATGTGGTAACGTCAGATCTTCAGTCGGCGGTTATGCAGACCCGCATGCAGCCGATCAAGAAAGTCTTTGGCCGTTTCCCGCGGGTCGTTCGTGACCTCTCGCGCAGCCTCAAGAAAGAAGTGGACCTTGTCATGCACGGCGAGGACACAGACCTGGATAAAAACCTGGTCGAAGCGTTGGCTGACCCGCTCGTTCACCTGGTTCGCAACTCGGTGGACCACGGCATTGAAGATCCGGATGTTCGAGAGCAGAACGGCAAGCCGAGAAAGGGCACCGTTACGCTTTCGGCGGAACAGGAAGGTGACCATATTCTGCTGTCCATCTCCGATGATGGTGCGGGTATGGACCCGGAAGTGCTGCGCCGTAAAGCCGTTGAGAAAGGCGTTTACGACGAAGACGCCGCCTCACGTTTGACCGACAGCGAATGCTACAACCTGATTCTGGCGGCCGGTTTCTCCACGAAAGACGTGATCTCCGACGTTTCCGGACGGGGCGTGGGCATGGATGTGGTGAAAACCAAGATCAGCCAGCTTAACGGGCAGATCAACATCGAATCGGTAAAGGGTAAGGGCTCCGATATTATCATCAAGGTGCCGCTGACTCTGGCAATCATGCCGACCCTGATGATCATGCTGGGGAACCAGTCGTTTGCGCTGCCTCTGGTCAATGTTGTGGAAATTTTCCATCTTGATTTGACCAAGACCAACATTGTCGATGGTCGTGAGTGTATTGTGGTACGGGAAAAGGTGTTCCCGTTATTCCACGTCAAGCGCTGGCTTGTGCCGGCTGAAGCCTCGAACGAACACCCTAAAGATGCGCATGTGGTCATTGTTGCCATGGGCACACGACAGGTTGGTTTCGTGGTTGACCAATTGATTGGTCAGGAAGAGGTGGTGATCAAGCCGCTGGGTCGGGCACTGCAGGGTACGCCTGGTATGGCCGGCGCCACTATTACCGGGGACGGCCGGATCGCGCTGATTATTGATGTACCCAGTCTTCTGCAGCATTACGGTTAACCATAAGCACGCAGAAGTCCGGGATTGTTTAGGAGAAATGGATGACAGTTTCTGTCCTGGTCGTTGACGATTCAGGCTTCTTCCGCAAACGGCTGACGGAAATCCTGACGGCCTCGGGTCAGATAAAAGTGGTGGGTACCGCCTCAAACGGGCGGGAAGGTGTTGAGCTGGCTGAAAGGCTCCGCCCGGATGTGATCACAATGGACTACGAAATGCCGGTTATGGATGGCATTTCGGCAGTTCGGGAGATCATGAAAAAGTGCCCCACGCCGGTTCTGATGTTTTCCTCGCTCACTTACGAGGGGGCCCGGGTTACTCTGGACGCCCTTGAAGCCGGGGCGGTGGATTTCCTGCCCAAAAATTTCGAGGAAATTGCCCGGGATAGCAGTCAGCTGCAGAAGATCCTGATCCAGCGGGTGATGGATGTATGTGGCAGTCGGCCCGGTGGAAAAACACCACCCAGTGCCCCTGCGCCGTCGGCTTCGCCCGCACGGCCTGAGGCACGCAGGCCGGCAACACCAGCCCGGCCGGCACCACAACAACGGGCTCGCCCGGGAACTGCAGAGCCGGCGCATGAAGCCCCGCGCCGTTCAGCAGCAAAAACTCCGGCCCGTCACTATCAGGTGGTGGCTATTGGCACCTCCACTGGTGGGCCTGTGGCGCTGCAAAAAGTGTTGACTGAATTGCCCGCCTCGTTCCCGGCTCCGATCGTGCTGGTGCAGCACATGCCTGCTAGTTTCACGACGGCTTTTGCAGAGCGCCTGAACCGGCTGTGCAAAATCCAGGTGCGCCAGGCTGAAGACGGCGATGTATTGCGTCCGGGGCTGGCTTTGCTGGCACCTGGTGGCAAACAGATGATGATCGAGAATCGGGGCGGCCAGGCAAAAGTGCGAATTCTGGCCAGTGATGAGCGTCTGAACTACAAACCCTGTGTGGATGTGACGTTTGGTTCTCTTGCCCGCAGCTTTCCGGGCAAGACCCTGGGTGTGATCCTCACCGGTATGGGCGCAGACGGCAAGGAAGGCTGCCGGATGATGAAGCAGTCCGGTTCTGTGATCTGGTCGCAGGATGAAAAGACCTCGGTTATCTACGGCATGCCCATGGCGGTCGCCAAGGCCGGCATTACCGACGAAGTTTTGCCACTTCAGGAAATCGGGCCGAGACTGGTTGAAGGCGTGAGCTGATGGATATTCTCAGCCTGCTCGGGATCACTCTCGCTTTTGTGGCGATTCTGGGTGGTAATCTTCTGGAAGGTGGCGCCCTCAGTTCCCTGTTCAATGGCCCGGCAGGGCTGATCGTGGTTGGCGGGACGCTGGCCGCAACCATTCTGCAAACCTCATGGCCGATACTCAAACGTGCCTTCATCCAGGTTCGCTGGGTGTTCGTGCCGCCTTACGTTTCCATGGAAGATGGTATCGGCAAGGTGATCGACTGGAGTGTAAAGGCCCGCAAGCAGGGGCTGCTCGGGCTTGAGGGCATGTCTGAAAGGGAACCGGAAAATTTCGCACGCAAAGGCCTGCAACTTCTGGTTGATGGCGCCGAGCCGGAAGCCATTCGCAGTATTCTGGAAGTGGATCTTGAATCCCGGGAACAGCGTGATCTGGAGACGGCGAAAGTATACGAAGCCATGGGTGGGTATTCACCGACCATCGGCATTATTGGCGCGGTGATGGGCCTGATCCAGGTAATGACCAACCTCGAAGATCCGGAATCGCTCGGCAGCGGCATTGCCACAGCCTTTGTCGCCACGATTTATGGTGTGGCCCTGGCCAACCTCCTGTTCTTTCCAGTGGCCAATAAACTACGCGGTATTATTCGTGAGCGGACCCGGTACGAGGATATGATGATTGATGGCATCATCGCCATTGCCGAAGGCGAAAATCCCAAATCCATCGAACTGAGACTGCGGGGCTTCCTGCAGTAAGCTTACGGGACACCAGCCTATGCGTCGGCGCCGACAGCCACAGGAGGATCTCCACAACAAGGAACGCTGGCTGATCTCCTACGCGGACTTCATTACTCTTCTGTTTGCTTTTTTCGTGGTGATGTACTCGGTATCTTCAGTCAATGAAGGTAAGTACAAAGTCCTTTCCGATACATTTACCGGCGTCTTCAACGCCCCGCAGCGTTCCCCGAAGCCTATCCCTATTGGCGAAAATTCCGCACAGGCTCCGCGCGTTGAGCAGCAGGAATCAGCCTCTGAGCCGGCGGATGAGCCCCGGGCGACCGACCTGGACGCCCGGGAGAGGGAAGAAGTACTGCAAACCATGGCCAACCAGTTGGAAATGGAGTTTGATGAACTGATCAACCAGGGTGTTGTTACGCTTGAATCCACTGATCAATGGCTGGAATTGAACCTGCCGAACAGCATGTTGTTCAATAGCGGGGACGCAGAACCTCATTACGATGCATTCCGGGTGATGGAAAAGATCGCCAAGGTACTGCGCGACCGCGACAATGCCGTGAAAGTTGAGGGATTTACGGATAACCAGCCCATTCGCACCAGTCGCTTCCCCTCAAACTGGGAGTTGTCAGCCGCCAGGGCTGCAGCCGCAGTGCGTATGTTGACGATGGAGGGCATTGAACCGGAGCGGCTCGCTGCAGTGGGGTACGGCCAGTATCAACCCGTGGCCCGGAACGATACCGAAGCAGGTCGGCAACGCAACCGGCGGGTAGTGCTATTGATTTCAAAAGATGCCAGTATTCGCGGTGCCATGCGCTGAGTCTGATAACGGTAACCCTGGCCGATTTCGTGCGAATTGGCACACTTTCTGTATTACTTCTGTTCTGAACATATTGAATCGGCAAGGATTTGCCACCTTCGGGTGGTGTTGGTGTCAAGTTGCGCCATGTTCTGCCGATAAAGACTATGCCGTCGGTACATTGTGACGTGCCGATCCGTGGGTGGAGTATCAAGAGTGCGTATCTGGGCAGTAGCGAATCAAAAAGGTGGTGTCGGTAAAACAACGTCAGTTGTTGCCTTGGGTGGATTGCTCGCTCAACAGGGCAAGCGTGTGCTTGTGGTCGATCTGGACCCCCATGGTTCGCTTACCAGCTGGTTTGGCTATGATCCGGACACCATTGCTCACAGCGTGTTCGATCTGTTTCAGCATGAGGGAAAGGTGCCGGAAGGCCTGCCCGCCCAGCTGATTACCGACACAAGCTGCCCGGGACTGTCATTGTTGCCGGCCAGCACGGCGTTGGCCACCCTTGAGCGAAAAATGGTTGGCGTGGGCGGCATGGGCCTGATTATATCCCGGGCGCTGGCCCAGCTGTGGGACGATTTCGACTACGTGATACTCGATAACACGCCTTCTCTGGGCGTTCTGATGGTGAATGCCCTGGCGGCGTCTCAGCACCTGGTGATCCCGGTACAGACAGAATTTCTGGCTATCAAGGGGCTGGAGCGCATGCTGCACACATTGCAGATGATTATGCGATCCCAGAAAAACCAGTTGTCCTATACCATCGTACCTACACTCTACGATCGCCGGACTCAGGCTTCGGTAAAAAGCCTGAACCTGCTACGTAAAACCTACACCGATAGCCTCTGGCGGTTTGCTGTCCCGGTTGACACCAAATTCCGCGACGCCAGTCAGAATGGCGTTATTCCGTCGGTGATAGACCCCAACACCCACGGCGTGAGAGCCTACAGCCATTTGCTTGACGATCTCCTGAAGCGGACCGAAAAGCTCAAGGAGCCTCAGGATGGCTGACAAAAAAATGACACAACTGGCAGAGCCGGAAGCCGCAATCGCCAGTTATCTGGACGATCTGCTGCATACGGCGACCAGCACGGCACTGGAAGATGAATGGGTGGAGCCGGAATCGAAACCGGAGCCCGACCCCGAGCCTGAGCCGCCGAAACGAAAATTGAGAACGGTGGTCCGGTCAAAGCCGACACCGGTGGCTGAAAAACCGGCGCCTGCGCCAGAGCCGGAAGTGAAAGCTGAGCCACGGATCAGTGTCACGAAGGAGGTTGAGGTTCCCGTTGCCGAACCGCAACAGGCGCTTGAACCCAAGCCGGCGCCGGATGAACCGCCGGCACGGCCGGACTGGTCGGAAGAACCGTTTGAGTGCCTGATATTTACCGTGGCCGGGCTGAAACTGGCGGTGCCTCTGGTCTTGCTGGGTGCCATCCATCGGCTGGAAAGAGACGATGAAATTCGGCCGATACCGGGTAGCCCCCGCTGGTACATGGGCATGCGCCCGGACCGGGACCAGAATTTGCGAGTGGTGGACAGTGCCGAATGGATCATGGCCGGTCGGGTGCCGGCAGAGGCCCGGGACAATTACCGGTTTGTGATCCGTCTGGATGACAGTGAGTGGGGGCTGGCCTGTGACGACGTTGCCCAGTCCTTCACGTTACGGCCGGATGAAGTTCGCTGGCGCACCGGGCGAAGCAAGCGTCCCTGGCTGGCCGGTACCGTGGTAGATCACATGTGCGCGCTGATTGACGTACGCGCCATGGCCAAATTACTGGTGCGCGCAGAACGCGAGCACCATCTGGACCTGAGCTGATCGGGCCAGTTACTGAATGAAACCGTGTGAGACTGGCACGGTTTGTGCCCTTGATTATAGTATTGGGCACTGATGATGAATTTTTGACGATCAGGTTGCCCGCCGGGCAGCCAGTAAGGAGAGAGCGTATGGCATCCCCGAGCGGACAGCAAAATCAGGCCCAGGATGATCAGGTACTTCAGTACGTGACCTTCCGCCTGGATGACGAAACCTATGGCATTGATGTCATGCAGATCCAGGAAGTCCTGAGGTACACAGAAATTGCACCGGTACCCGGTGCGCCGGATTATGTGCTGGGTATTATCAACCTGCGGGGTAACGTGGTCACGGTTATTGATACCCGCCGCAGGTTCGGGTTGGCAGACGCAGAAATTACCGACGCCACCCGGATTGTCGTAATGGAGTCTTCCAGCCAGGTGATGGGTATTCTGGTGGATTCCGTGGCTGAGGTGGTTTACCTCAAGTCCAGCGAGATTGAAACGGCCCCGAATGTCGGCAATGAGGAAAGCGCCAAATTCATTCAGGGTGTGTGCAACAAGAACGGCGAGCTGATTATTCTCGTCGAATTCGACAAGATGCTGACAGACCACGAGTGGGCTGAAATCGCATCGCTGTAAAGGGTAGTTTGCAGCGCTTTCGATGGACGTCCACCGGGGTCAACAACCAACGGAGACGTCCATTATGAGCATTGCCATTCCTTCCTGGCTCCCGTGGGGCCTTACTGCAGCGGCCCTTTGCCTGGTTCTGTTGCAGGGTATTGTCCATGGTCGGCGCATTCGGGCCCTGCAGGCCAACCTGAAAGACCGTTGTGACACGCTGGGGCGTGAGCTGCATGCCACCACCAGCGGTAGCATGGGCGTTGGCCAGCGCCTGGTGGCCTGTGAACGCCAGCTGCACGAGCTACGTAACGCACTGGATGAAATGCGCCAGAATGATCCGCTGAGAATTTCCTATGATGAAGCCGCGCGGTTGGTTGATCTTGGTGCGGATATCGACGATCTTATGGATACATGCGGAATTTCCCGCCCGGAGGCCGAGCTGGTTTCAGCGCTGAAGAAACGTCAGGCGGCCTGATCCGACGCTGTTACGGACGCTGCTGAATGAAACTGATCTACCCGAGGGCCGAAGCGGCCCTCAATAGTGTCTCCCGACATGATTTCGTCGCCGGTGCTGACATGGCACCGTCCATCACCGGCCACTCCATTCCCCGCCAGGAAACCGTCCACCATCTGCTCGGGCTGATGCCTGAAATCGAACCCGATCAGGTGGTGATGCACATAGGTGGTGGTTCCGGCTATCTCACCGCGGTGCTGGCGGAGCTTGCTCATCGGGTTATCTATGTGGACCGCAATCCGGTGTTGGCAGACGCGGCCAGGGAACGTTTTGTCAGTCGTGGTATGCACAATATCGATATCATTGAGGCCTCGGCTGACAACGGCGTGGAAACAGACGAGCTCGTCGACCTGGTGCTCAGCACCACTTTTTTGCCCAATCCGAAAGTCCTGCTTGCCAGCCTGCGAGATGGAGGCAGCCTGATATGCCTGGAAGGCAGGGCAGGGCCGGTACCGAGTGTCGCCATGTACCGGCGTGCCGGTAACAAACTGGAACGGGCCAGAACCCTGGGTTGGGTGGATTTCAATCGTAATGCCGAGCAGATCCTGATTGATCTGGGCCTGGTAAACGACAGTGACCTGGAGCAAGCCCGGGCCGAAGCCGCAATTAAGAACGAGCGTGTTCTGGATGTTTTGCGGCGCTCTTTAAACATGGAAGAGCTCGACCTGTACCGCTCTCTGGCGCAGCAGCGCGGGATGGTATTTACCGATGCCGATGAAACGCTCAACCACCTGAACCCCGACCTTTTCAGGCGCTTCTCCCGAACGTTTCTGGATCTCTCACGCGTAATCCCGGTGGGTGAAGAAGAAGGCACGCTTTTCGTCGTAACCGACGACCCTGACGCCCGAACCGACCAACTCGAACGACTCACCCCAAAACACCGGATTATCTGTCATCTGGTGACCCCGACCGATTTCCGCCGAATCTGGTCAGCACTGGATCTGACGGTTAAAGGCAGCCGGTTTGTCGCTGAACAAACCGACATTCCCAAGGCCCGTCCGGAAAATGAAGACGGTGTGAAAGATCTGCTTGGGCAGGCAACCAACAAACACATCAGCCCCTATCTGGTGTCAGTTTATGAGGCCATTCTGCTGGATGCCGTCAGTGAGAAGGCCAGTGACATCCATGTCGAGCAGTACGAAGGCCGGGTGCGTATTCGCCTTCGGGTAGATGGTGATCTGCACGACTTGCCCCAGTACCAGCTCTCGGCCCGTGAAATACGGGGCGTGATCAACGTCATTAAATTGCGTGCTGAACTCAATATAGCCGAGCATCGCCTGCCCCAGGGCGGGCGTTCCCGGTTGCAACTGGGTGATGCCACTTACGACCTGCGCATCCAGACCCAGCCGTCCCTGCATGGAGAGAATGCCATTATCCGCCTGTTGCCCCAGACCGGGCGGGCGATGACCATTGCCGAGCTGGGGATGTCGCCAGCTGTGGGCACCCGCTATCAGCGATTGCTGGATAATCCGGCAGGTCTGGTATTGGTGGTGGGGCCGACTGGTTCGGGTAAATCCACCACGCTCTATGCCGGTCTTCAGACCCTTGCTGACGATGGCCGCCGCAAGGTCATTACCGTGGAAGACCCGATTGAATACTCCATCGATAACATTCAGCAAACCCGGGTGCGCTCGGAAATTGGTTTCAGTTTTGCTGACGCCATGCGCGCGTTTGTGCGTGAAGATCCGGATGTGATTCTGGTGGGTGAGATCCGGGACCGGGAAACGGCGCTGGAAGCGATCAGGGCGTCCCAGACCGGTCATGTGGTGCTTTCTACGTTGCATTGCAATGATGCCGTCGATTCGCTTCAGCGATTGTATGACCTGGGTGTTCATCCGAACTCTATCGCCGGCGAATTGCTGGCGGTGATCGCTCAGCGTCTGGCCAAGCGCATATGTCGCCATTGTCGCAAAACCGCTACCCCGGATCCTACTGTTCTCGCCGAAGTCTTCCCGGACGGGCCGCCGGCCAATTTCACCTGCTTTGAGGGTGAGGGCTGTGACAAGTGCAATGGCCGGGGCACCCACGGGCGGGTTGCGATCGTTGAATACATGGAAGTGGACACGGATATCCGTAATGCCATTTCCAGTCAGCCACCGATTGGCGAGCTGCGTTGGCGGGCACTGGATGCCGGTCTGGTAACCATGCGGGACAGTGCGCTGGATCATGTTATTGAAGGTATTATTCCCTTGTCTGAATTACCGCGTATTCTGCCCAGAGAGCGCATGGCGCCGGAGGTTCGCGGTGGCCGTAGGAGCAACGGATGACAGATAACAAACAAGCGGCCAATGGTGTTCAGCGTAAGCCGGCAGAGGTGATCTACCGTGCCGAGCTCGACACCTTGGTGGAGGAAGATTCGGGGCCGGTCCCGCCAGGCTGGCAGATGTCTCCGAAGTCTGTGGAGAAATTCCTGTGCGGCGACGAGGCGCTTGGCATTGAACGCAAGTTTGTGGCCGACCGCGCCCTGATTATCCGTATTATTATATCCCTGTGTACCACTCGCGGTTGTTTGCTGGTCGGGGAGCCGGGAACCGCCAAGTCGTGGTTATCGGAATTACTGGCGGCGGCGATTTCCGGCAACTCCACACTGACGTTGCAGGGTGGTGCCATCAGTCAGGTCAGTCAGTTGCTTTACAGCTGGAATGAAGCCCTGTTGCGCGCTGAAGGCCCGAGCCGCAGAGCGCTGGTTCCAACCCCCTTGCTGCGAGGCATGATGGAAGGCCGGCTGGTTCGTTTTGAGGAAATTGCCCGGTGTCCGCAGGCGCTGCAGGATGCCATGCTTTCCGTTTTGTCGGACCGGGTAGTGGTTGTTCCCGAGCTGAGCGGGGATGACGGCGTCATCCTGGCCCGGGAAGGCTTCAATCTGGTCGCCACTTCCAACAGTGTCGATGAAGGTGTGCACACCATGAGTGCCGCGCTCAAGCGGCGTATGGATTTCGAGGAAATCCGGCCCATTCATAACCTGGCGGATGAAATGGGCGTGGTGCGCCATGAAGTGGCAAAAGCCAACGCGCAGGCGGGTGTGGATGTACCGTTGAATGAAGCCGTTATTGAAGTGCTTGTGACCATGTTTCATGAGTTGCGAAACGGCCAGACCATGGATGGTCGAAGCACAGACCGCCTGGCCGGATCAGCGCTTTCCACGGCAGAAGCGGTTTCGGTTGCGCATTCTGCGAGTCTGAATGCCTGGTACTACGGGGGAGGCGCCGTGACCATTGAGCACCTGATGCATCATGTGATTGGTTCGGCGCTCAAGGACCAGCCGGAAGATCGCCGGCGCCTGAAGCATTACTTTGAGACTGCCATTGCCCCGCGCAAAGGTGAGCACTGGCAGCAGGCGTGGGGGATGCGCTCACTGATTCACTGAATCGTTGTGATCCGGGGCTGCATCGCCCGGTGTTCGCCCGCGGATGTGAAAGGCAAACGCCAGTATTTCCGCAATCACCCGGTAGAGCTGTTCCGGTATCTCATCGTTCAGGGACAGGCGGGCAAGAATGCTGGCCAGTTCCGGGTTCTCGTAAAGGGGCACCTCGTGCTCCCGGGCAATGCGGATGATTTCTTCAGCCAGTTCCCGGGTGCCGGTGGCAGAGATTACCGGTGCCCGCTCACCATCGTATTTCAGGGCGACTGCTGCCGGGATGTGGCTGTCAGATTCTGATTTTTCCTCTCTCATGCCTTGGTATCCACCAGTCGATGTTCCAGTCGGGTCTGAGCCTGTTGTGGGGCGCCGCGGCGACAATCAAGGTCGGCCACTTCCAGGCCAAGATCGCTCAGGCTCTGGCGCAAAAGCGGGAGTTCCTGATGCACCTGTTTTAGCGTGGACTGTTTTTCTACCCACACCTGCGCGCTGACAGAAGGGTGCCGGAAGCTGACATCAAAATGCAACGGGCCGGCTTCATCCAGATCGATCGACAGCGTTAACCTCCATTCACTGATGCTGGTGCGTTCCGGTTTGCCAGCCTCTTCCTTGTGGTGTTCATATTGCTCCAGGCGCAACTGGGCAATTTTCGGTTCCTGCTGGGGCGTCAGCCAGGGCAGCTCAATCAACTGGGTGCTGACCGGTGTGCCAGGCTCAGCGCCGGCACGGGCTGTCAGCGTCTGGCTGTGTAGCTGGTTGACGGTAATGCGGTTAAGCATGCCGGCCAGCATTCGCAGCATCTGGCCGACATTCGCCGGTTCGCTGGAGGTTTGTGGGGCTGCTGGTGTTGTCTGGGGAAATTGCAGAGGTGCCTGCATGAATTCCTGGCTGGGCGTCGGCGTCAGGCGATTGAAATGCTCCGGGCCCTGCTGTTGGCTGGCCAGCAGGTTGGCGACTACCCGCGCCAGGGCCAGTTTCAGATCCGTCGGGGCGGGGGTCGACTGGCTGGTCTGCAAAAGCCGCGACTCGGCAAATACGCCACTTTCTGACAACCACTGCTTGACCTGGTTGGCCGCACCATCGGCTTTTCCGGCGCCTGGTACCATGTTGTCCGCTTTGGGCATTCTGGCGATCAGGGTTTCTAGCGCCTGTTGAGCGCCTGCCGGCAACGGCTGTACCGGATTGGAGCCGGGTAGCTGTCCGGGTTGTGCTGTCGGTTTTACGCCGGTGCTTATGGTGTTTACGAGCTGCGCCAGACCGGTTTGCAGATTCTGCTGCCAGGGCAGGCGTTGGGCCAGGGCTCGTGCCACCGTGGATTCCTGGCTGGGCGCGAGCTTGCCAATCAACTGCAACTCGTTGTTGGCGCGCATCACTTTTACCAGGTCGCCCACCGACAGATCTGGCGCCCGGTTGCCGGTGTTTACGGCAAGGGCCCGACCTTTGAGTTCCAGAATCAGCTCGTGGCCGCCACCTTTTTGTTGCAGTATTTCTGCCACCCTGGCCAGAGCCGTTTCCCGGTTGGTCATCTGCAGCTGGGCCAGTTGCTGGCGTGCGGTCAGGGCCGGATCAATACGGCTGCCGGCCTCTGCATTCGCTGAAGGCCGGGCTTTCGCCATGGCCGCTGCCTGCCGGGCCGTCAGTTCCGGGCTCTGGGTACTGGGAGTCTGTCCGCCTGGAAGTTTCATGTCATTGATTTGATATGGGGCACGAGTAATCCTGCATTGCTTTCGTTATAATACGCAGCGCTGGCAGCGAATGCCTTTATCCATGCACCCGATGCCTGCTGTGCATCCCTCGCTCTGATACGGAGCCCTGATGTCCGAGCCGTTACTACAGGCTGTCAATCTTGAGTGCGAGCGAGACTCACGTCTGCTGTTCCACAACCTTTCGTTCTCCATACTGCCCGGTACTGTAACCCGTGTCGAGGGGCCGAATGGTACCGGTAAGACCACGCTGCTGCGCATTCTGGCGGGCCTGAATGATGCGTGGTCCGGTGACCTCCTGTGGTGTGGCCAGCCGCGTTCCCATCAGCGTGAGTCGTTCCTGCGCAATATGCTCTATCTCGGCCACCGGCCCGGCATCAAACCTTTGCTGACGCCACTGGAAAATCTGCGGGCACTGATGGCCGGCAGACGCCCGGTAACTGACGACATATTGTCGCAGGCGCTGGCCGGTACTGGCCTGGCGGGGTTTGAAGATGTACCTTGCCGTAACCTGTCAGCCGGGCAGCAACGTCGGGTCGCTCTGGCCCGATTGTTGATTGCAGACGAACCCCTGTGGTTGCTGGACGAAGTGTTCACCGCCATCGATGCCAGCGGAGTACAGGCAATTGAATCGCTGTTGCAGCAGCGGGCCGACGAAGGTGGGGCCGTGCTGGTAACCACACACCACGACCTGCAGCTTCCGGGTATGAACCGGATTATCCTGGGGGAGGGTCAGAGTTATGAGTCTTGATGCTCACCCGGCCCTGAAACCGGTGGAAAGTGGCATTGGCCCTTTGCGTGCCATGATGGCGGTATTTTCCCGCGACATTCGCGTGGCGTTTCGCCAGCGCCAGGATCTGCTGAATCCGCTGCTGTTTTTTTTCATGGTGGTCACGCTATTCCCCTTGGGGGTTAGCCCGGAAGTGGAATTCCTCAAACAGTCCGGTGCCGGTATCCTTTGGGTGGCGGCGCTTCTGTCGGTGTTGTTGTCGCTGGACCACCTGTTCCGGCACGATTTTGATGATGGCACGCTGGAGCAATTGATACTTCAGCCCCAGCCTCTGTTCCTGCTGGTGCTGGCCAAAACCATGGCGCACTGGATACTCACCGGTCTGCCATTGGTGGTGCTTACCCCGATACTGGGCATAATGGTTCACCTGGACGGGAACTCTATTGCCATTCTGTGTCTAACGCTGCTGATCGGTACACCGGTACTCAGCCTGATTGGCTCCATCGGGGCGGCGTTGACACTCGGATTACGGTCGGCAGGTGTACTCTTGTCACTGCTGATCATTCCGCTGTACATTCCGGTGCTGATTTTTGGCACCGGAACCGTGGCGGCAGCAACAGAAGGCGCACCGGTGGCAGGCTATCTGGCGTTGATGGGAGCGTTTCTGGTGCTGGCACTGACCCTGGCTCCGTTCGCTTCGGCAGCAGCCTTGCGAATCAGCATGTCTAATAGCTGACCGGTTCTGTGAGCCCGGCAATAACGAACAGTAAAACAGCAAGACGGTGACCAACTGATGTGGCAATTCTTTCACAAGCTGGGTTCTCCCAAGTGGTTCTACGGGATAGCAACCCGCTTTATGCCCTGGCTATTGGCCGCAGGGCTGATTATGCTCCTGGCCGGACTGGTCTGGGGGCTGGCGTTTGCGCCAAAGGATTATCTTCAGGGCAACAGCTACCGGATCATCTTTATTCACGTACCGTCTGCGTTCCTGGCTCAGTCCATGTACATCATGATGGCGGTTGCGGCCGTGGTTACTCTGGTCTGGCGCATGAAGCTGGCCGACGTATTCGTGAAAGCGGTGGCTCCGGTCGGGCTGGTGTTTACTTTTTTGTCACTGTTTACCGGTGCCATCTGGGGCAAGCCCACCTGGGGCGCCTGGTGGGTCTGGGATGCACGGCTGACCTCTATGCTGATCCTGCTGTTCCTGTATGGCGGGGTGATTGCGCTGGACCGGGCCATCAATGACGAAAAGTCAGCGGCCCGTGCGGTTGCGGTGCTGGTGCTGGTGGGGGTAGTAAATATCCCGATTATCAAATACTCCGTGGACTGGTGGAATACCCTGCATCAACCGGCCACTTTCAAGCTTACCGAGAAACCCTCCATGCCGACGGAAATGTGGGTGCCATTGCTCCTGTCCATTCTGGGGCTTTACCTGCTATTTGGCTGGCTGGCATGCCTGAGAATGAAAACAGAGATCCTGACGCGGGAGCAGCGAACCCGCTGGGTCAAAGAACTGGTTATGGCGGGGAGGCGCTGATTCATGGCATTCGACTCCTTTTCAGCATTTATCGCGATGGAAGGCCACGGCCCCTACGTCTGGGCCTGCTACGCGGTGTTTTTGGTACTGGTTGCCGGCATGATGATCTGGTCGGCCAGACGCAACCGGGCAATTATTGAGGCGTGCAGGCGCCGCTTCGAGCAACAGGAAGTGACAACCGGCAAGGACGCCAGAACGCAAGCAGCGGCGTCTTTCACCCGAGTAGACGTTTCCCAGGACTGACAGGCGGTAAATGATGCATCCGATCCGAAAAAAACGACTGACCATTGTGCTGTTTCTGGTGGTTGGTATTGCAATAGCAGTGGGTCTGACCACCTACGCCCTGAGACAGAATATCAACCTGTTCTATGACCCGACGGAAATTGCGGCCGGTAATGCCCCGGTGGATGTCAGGATCCGTGCCGGTGGCATGGTGGAAGAGGGCAGTGTCAAGCGTGACACCGACAGCCTCAACGTACAGTTACGGGTGACCGATTATTCCGCCTCTGTGCCGGTTCAGTACGAAGGCATACTGCCGGATCTATTTGCCGAAGGGCAGGGTGTGGTGGCTATGGGCCGGTTGAATGCCGAAGGCATGTTCGTGGCGGACCAGGTTCTGGCCAAGCACGATGAGAATTATATGCCACCGGAGGTGGCGGAATCGCTGGAGCG
>Ga0136556_1000990_pt1 | contig 15127 bp, 14 predicted proteins | sample AntRauTorckE6831_FD_104780 | JGI IMG/M metagenome (GOLD analysis project Ga0136556, IMG submission 104780) | Saline lake microbial communities from Rauer Islands, Antarctica - Metagenome Torckler E6 #831 | ecosystem: Environmental > Aquatic > Non-marine Saline and Alkaline > Saline | place... | reverse complement strand
GGACCGCTGGGGCCGTGGATCGAGACGGACGTTGATCCCCGGAATTTGGATATGTACACCGAGATCGACGGCGAGCGCCGGCAGGAAGCGAACACGGAACTCATGCTCTGGGGGCCCTACGAGCTGATTTCGTTCCTCTCGGAGCGCTTTACGTTCCGGCCCGGCGACGCCATCGCGTTCGGGAGTCCGGGGAACCCGGGGACGATCGAACCGGGCGACGAGGTGGAGATCCGGTACGAGGGCGTGGGGACGTTGCGGAATACGGTCCATTCATCGAACGGGTGAGAGAGGCCCGTTTCGATAGCGACCTGGACAGCATCCGCGACGACAACGACATCTCGAAGCACGGACGCTGGGATCGCAGGGCGTCGGGCCCCGAGCCCGACGCCCAATCCAGTTCCCGCCCCCGCGTTACCGAGAGTCGAAAGCGCTCGTTCGCCTACCAGAGATCGGCGATTACGGCTGAAATCTCCCAGAAGCAGTTCGAAGAGGGACTCGTTCGGAAACCGACTCGCGCCATTCCTTGAATATTCCCCCAATATGCTCTCGATAATCTTTTGAGTGCCCTCGGAGAACATCCACTCGTGTCTCTTGAACGGGACCCTGGCACCACTCTCGCCGATGCCGGGGAACGAACGCTGCATATTGGACAGGACCGGCCGATCCGGATCAGTACCGGCCACCGGATCCGCCACCATGACGGTAAATGTAGTCGACCGCACGGCCACAACTACCAGATCTCGATCGATATTACCGGCGGCCTGAGTGAGGACGGCTGGGTTGTCGACAAGGGCGACGTGACGGACATCATCGACGAGTGGGATCACCGGTTCCTCCTGGAGAAGGGTGACCCGCTCATCGATGCGTTCGAGGCGGGCGGCGACGCCGATGGTGTCGTCGTCCTCGAACACCCGCCGACGGCCGAGGTAATGGGTGTGCTGCTCGAGAAACGCCTGCTCGGGGACCTGCCGGACCGCGTATCTGCCGTCGACGTCTCCGTTCGGGAAACGGCAGAACTCTGTGCTGGAGGCAATTGATGCCGGTCAACGCAACTGCAGAGACTGTGGGGAACGAGTCATCCGACGTGGTCGGACTCCCGATTAACGAACTCTTCTACTCGCTCCAAGGAGAGGGGACTCTCGCCGGGATGCCCAGCGTGTTCATCCGAACGAGTGGGTGTAACCTCCGCTGTTGGTTCTGTGACTCCTACCACACCTCGTGGGAACCGACTCACGGACAGTTGAATCTGGACGAAATCGTCGAGCAAGTCAAAGAGCACGAGCAGGCCGAACACGTCGTCCTCACCGGTGGCGAACCGCTGATTCACGAGCGATCGGTCGAACTACTCGAACGGCTCGACGAACTCGGCTACCACACGACCGTGGAAACGAACGGGACGATCTATCGCGATGCGCCGATCGACCTCGTGAGCATCAGTCCGAAACTCACCTCGAGCACGCCGATACCCGAGAAAGACCCCAAAGGAGACGGCGAGTGGGAGGACCGCCACGAGGAACGACGCATCGACGTCGACGCACTCGCCGACCTCGTCGACGCCTACGAGTTTCAACTCAAGTTTGTGGTCACCGACGCTGCGGACCTTCCGGAGATCGACGCCCTCGTTGACCGCGTCCGCGAGGCGGCGTCGACGAGTGTCGCCGGTTCGGACGTCCTCCTGATGCCCGAGGGAATGACTCGCGACGCGCTGGATGAGTCCCGAAACGAGGTCGCTGAACTCGCAGTTGAACACGGCTACCGCTACACGCCACGACTCCACGTGGACCTCTGGAACGACGCCCCCGGAACCTGATTCATGGCCCGAGACCCCCAACTCTCAACGCGACCCAACGAGGAGAGTATCGACCACGAGAAGGCCCAACGCGCGACCCGAATGCTGCTCGAAGCGCTGGGTGAGGACCCCGAGCGGGACGAGCTCGAAGACACGTGGCAACGCCGCGTCCCGGACGCCTTCACGACGCTCACAGACGGTTATCGGGCGTCAGCAAAGCCGAGGATGCGTACGTTCGATACCGAATCGGATGACCTCGTGATCAAGACGGGGATCCCGTTTTACTCGCTGTGTGAGCATCACCTACTTCCGTTCCACGGGTCGGTCGAGATCGCATATCGTCCTGACGAGGAGGTAGTGGGCCTCTCGAAACTCCCGCGATACGTGCGCTGGCAGTCCCGTCAGCTGACGATGCAGGAACGGTTGACGAACGATATCGCGTCCGGACTCGCCGACGAACTGGGCGCCGAAGCGGTAGTTGTCGAAATGAACGCAACGCATCTCTGTGAATCTATGCGCGGGATCGAGACTGAGACGACGACGACGACACGATCGACGGTTGGGGAGCTCTCCGCCGCGGAACGTGAGCAGTTCCGGACGGCGATCGGGCGTTCGGAGGGCCGCCGATGAGCGACGGGAAGCGGGCGGTCATCCTCGCCTCTGGCGGGATGGACTCGGCAACGGCGGCGGCTATCGCGAAGGAGCGTGGCGACGAACTCTACATGCTGCACACCTCCTACGGTCAGCGCACCGAGTCGAAGGAGTACGACTGTGCGACGGCCCAAGCCGAGTACTTCGACGCCGCGGATTTCACACACCTGACAACGGATCACCTCTCGAGGATCGGTGGCTCCTCACTGACTGACGAAGGGATGGACGTCGAGGAGGCGAACCTGGAGAGTGAGGAAGTACCGACTTCCTACGTTCCGTTCCGGAACGCGAACCTGCTCTCGATGGCGACATCGTACGCCGAAGCAAACGACTGTGATACCGTGTTCATCGGCGCACATTCCGAGGACTTCTCCGGCTATCCGGACTGTCGCCCGGAGTTCTTCGACGCGTTCCAGCAGGTCGTCGACGTCGGGACGAAATCGGGGACGGATATCAGCGTCGAGGCCCCGTTCGTCGAGTGGTCGAAGACCGATATCGCGGAACGCGGCCTCGAACTCGGTGTCCCCTACGAACACACGTGGAGTTGCTACCGAGACGAGGCGCCGGCGTGCGGGACTTGTGACGCCTGTGCGTTCCGTCTTCAGGCGTTCCAGCGACTCGACGAACGTGACCCGATTAGCTACGCCGACCGGCCCGATTACACGAAAAAGTCCGCGTAAGGTGCCCCGGGTTCGGTGATCAAGAACAAGCTACGACGGGACCGAACACAGAACCCAGGACACAGCGCGGTCCTTATCAGTCCGAACCGACGATTCAGACCCAATGAGTAAGTCAGGCGAGTTCTGCCCTCGCTGTGGCGACGACGTGCCCGAGCGCCCCGAACCGCTCCCCGGGGAGCCGCGGGACCGCGACGCCGCCCTCTGTGACGCCTGCTACTTCGAGGACTTCGACCTCGTCGACGCCCCCGACCGCATCGAGGTGCTGGTCTGCTCGCGCTGTGGCGCAGTCCACCGCGGCAACCGCTGGGTCGACGTCGGCGCGAAGGACTACACCGACGTCGCCGTCGACGAAGTCGCCGAAGCCCTGGGCGTCCACCTCAAGGCCGAGCAGGTCCAGTGGGGCGTCGACCCCGAACAGGTCGACCAGAACACGATCCGGATGCACTGTACCTTCTCGGGACTCGTTCGCGGCACGCCCGTCGAGGAGGAAGTCGTCGTCCCCGTCAAGGTCTCTCGGGGGACCTGCCAGCGCTGTGGCCGTATCTCCGGCGGCGCCTACGCCGGCGAGGTGCAGGTACGGGCCGAGGAACGGGTTCCGACCAACGGGGAACGCGAGCGAGCGATGGAGATCGCTCACGAGATGGTCGACGAACGTGAGGCCGACGGCGACCGCGAGGCGTTTGTCACCGAGGCCAAGGAGGTCGACGACGGCGCCGACATCAAACTCTCGACCAACAAGCTCGGGCGGATGCTCTCGAAGCGCCTCGTCGAGGAGTTCGGCGGCGACTTCGAGGAGTACGCGACGCTCGTCACCGAGGACTCCGACGGCAACGAGGTGTACCGCGTGACGTTCGCGGTCCGCCTGCCGCGCTACCGCCCGGGTGAGATCATCGACCCCGAGGACGGCGACGGCCCGGTGCTCGTCACCTCCGTTCGGGGGAACCTCAAAGGCCTCAGACTCGCCTCCGGCGAGCGCTACGAGGCCCGGTTCGACGAGGGCGACGCCCCGGACGCGCTCCGACTCGGCGAGCGCGAGGACGCCGTCGAAACCACCGTCGTCGCCGTCGAGGACGAGCACGCGGTGCAGGTGCTCGACCCCGAGACGTTCGAGACGGTGAGCATCGCCCGCCCCGAGTTTTTCGACCCGGACGCGAGCCAAGTCGACGTGCTCAAGTCCCGGTCGGGGCTGCATATGGTGCCCGCGGAGGGCGTCACCGGCGCGTAAGCCACCGAATATCCACAACTCATGAACTGGAAACAGCTACTCGCGATCACGATGGTCGTACTGATGCTCGGCTCCTCGATCGCCTACGCGCTGGCGCTCTGAGGCCGGTACTCGACGTTCACCGCGTCCCAGATCCACGCCAGCAGCGGACGGCTCGTCCCCTCGGGGCGCTCGACGCTCACCTCGTTCCACCGGTCGTAGCGGTAGCGCTGCCAGTCGGTCTCGTTCCCGTTGCTGGAGTGAACCGTGATCGACCGCAGCCAGCCCGATTCGGCGTCGACGGCGACGGTCACGTTGCCGTCGAAGCGCTCGGGCGGCGCTGAGGCGTTCTCCGAAGAGCCCAGCAGCCAACTGGCGACTGTGTCGTTCTCGGTCCGGAGTCGAATCGTCCCGTTCGACTTCGAGACGGTCGTCTCCACGGCCGGACTCGCCAGCGTCGCCGCCAGATCGCTGCGGTCGAGGCGGTCGGCGTCGGCCCAGAGGTTCAGCGCGCGGGACTGGGTGCGGTCGGGATCGTCCGGGAAGCCGTGGAACGTGGCGCTCACCTCGTCGGCGTACACGTCCGGGCCGGAGCCGACGTAGCCCGCTCCGTTGGCGATTGCGTACTCGCGCTCGCTGCGCTCGACGGTGTACCGCAGGAACACACAGCCCCCGTCGCGACGGGTGACGTTCTCGCGGTCGCACGGGGTAATCCAGTCCATCCGGTAGTCGTTCGTCCCGGTCGCGTTCAACGCGTTCAGCGCGACCTGTTCCGGCGGCCCATCGGTTTCGACGGGGTCGGGACCGGGTGGCTCGTAGAACGGGTCAGCGACGCCGATTGCGCCCATGACCAGCGCGGTGAGAATGGCGGCAATCGCCATCCGGCGGACGATGTCCTCGCCGAACCGGGCCCGGAGAGCGTCGGCGATACGGCTCATCCGTCGCCTCGCACGTCCCGAGTGGGGCGACTGCTCATCCGTCGCCCCACACGTCTCGAGTGGTGCGACTGCTCATCCGTCGCCCCACACGTCTCGAGTGGTGCGACTGCTCATCCGTCGCCCCACACGTCTAGAGTGTTGCGACTGTTCATCCGTCGCCCCACACGTCTCGAGTGTTGCGACTGCTCATCCGTCGCCCCACACGTCTGACAGCGGGTGGTTGTCCCGCTTCTCCGCGTCCGCCTCGGTGCGGTTCGTCGTCGACGCCGACGCGCTGGTTGCGCTGGACGATTCGCTGGAGGAACCACCCGACGACCCGCTATCCGAGCCTCGACGACGCTTTCGACTCGTGCGACTCCCCGAACGTGCGCTCGGACTGGCGTCGACGCCCGACAGCGCCGCCTCCGGGTCGGCCGCGGGGAGTGTCGGCTTCGATAGTCGGTCGACCTGCTCCTGGAACCAGTCGGGGATGTCCGCGCTCGCGCGGTCGAACAGTTCCAACAGCGAGTCGTCGGCGAGGTAGGTGGCGCCGTAGTCCTCCGGCGAGCGCACGACGCGGCCGCAGGCCTGAATCACGGTCTGCAGGGCGGCGCGGTAGTACCACGCCCACTGGCCCTCCTCGAGACGCTGCTCGACCCGGGAGTCCTTCGTGTTGAGGTACGGCGCCTTACAGAGCACCTGCCAGCGACAGAGGTCACCCTCGAGGTTGAGGGCTTCCTCCATCTTGACCGAGAGGAACAGTTCCGGTTCGTCGCTGGCTTTCCACGTTTCCAGTTGCTCGTCGCGGTTCTCCCGGTCGTGGACCCGGATGCGACCGGCGACGCCCAGTTCGGCGAGACGCTCGGCGAGTTGCTCCTGAATCGCGTAGGAGTGACAGTGGATCAGCCCCTTCTCGTCGGCGTGTTTGGCCATGAGGCGGACGATCAGGTCCGCGATTTCCGGGAGCGTCTCGTCGCGGTGCTCGTAGGTCATCTTCCCCTGGGTCGTGTCGAACAGCGGGCGGTTCTCCACGGGGAACGTGTGCCCCACCTCGACCAGGGCAACCTTCTCGGGGTCGAGGCCGACGCCGCGGCAGAACGCCTCCTTGTTGAGGATCGTCGCCGACAGCAGCGCGAACTTCGAGCCGCGGTCCCAGACGGTGTGTTTCAGGTACTTCGCGGGGTCGAGGGGTTTGATCGTGATCGATCCGCCGGCGCCGTCAGGCTGGTCGACGACCCACGTCGTCGGCGACTGGGGGTCGCGGTAGTCCTCGACGAAGTAGCTGAGTTCGCTGATGAGTTCCTGTAGTCGGTCCCGGCGGGCAGCCTCCTCGGGCGTGAGTTCGGGCTTGGTGAGCAGACGGTCCTTCTCGGCCCCGCAGCGTTCGAGCAGTTGTTCGGAAAACCGCACCGCGCCCTCGACTGGGTCTCCAGTGGCGTCGGTTACATCGGGCACGTCGACGTCGTCCCAGACCGGGACGCGGCGGGGGTCGAGTTCGACGGTGGCGTACATCTCCGCCCACTCCGCGAGGCCGTGGGCCTCGTCGACGACGACCACGTCGCGCATCCGGAACACGTCGCTGCCGGCGGTCTGCATGAAGTACGCGAGCGTCATCGCCGCGATGGACTGGTTGCTGGCGATCGATCGGTCCGAGAAGTACGGACAGCGATGACGGACCGTGCAGTCGAACCCCTTCTTACGGACGCAGGGGGCCTGATCGACCGGGGTGTCGTGCTCGCCGGGGAGGATGCAGTCGTAGTTGTTCTTGCCGCGGATGATCCGGAACTCCTCCAGCAGGTCGTCGGACTCCACGTCGTCGAGTTGGCTGACCTGCGGCGTGGTGTAGTAGGCGCCGGTGGGCTGGGCGGGGTCGGCCTCGTCGACGGTCCGGGCCGCGCCCATGATCGAGCGCGCGAGGAGGGACTTGCCGCTGCCGGTGGGCGCGCGGACGAGCACTACGTCGTTCCCGGCGGCGAAGGCGTCGCGGATGTCCGCGAGCGCCTGCTCCTGGTTGCCGCGGAAGGAGGGTGCGGGGAACGAGTCGGGGATGCGGGCGGGCTCCACTCTGGTTGGTGGTAGACGCTCGCGGGGATCAAAGTAGCGCTCCGCCAGCGCGCTACCGAACCACGTCCGCCGCGACGCTTCCGATCCCCTCGACTTCCGCCCGGACGTGCGATCCGGGCTCGATCACGCCAGCCCCCGGCGTTCCCGTCGAAATCACGTCGCCCGGTTCGAGCGTCATCACGTCGGAGTGGTACGCCACCAGCTCCCGCGGCGAGAACGTCATGTTGTCGACGACGTTCTCGGCGACCGTCTCGCCGTCGACGACCGTCCGAACCGTCGTCTCAGAGAGGTCCGTTCCCGACGCCGGCACCGCGAGATGCGGGCCGAGCACGAGGAACGTGTCGAAGCTCTTGGATCGGGTGAGGAACCGCGGGTTGCGCTGGAGCAGGTCCTCGGCGGTCATGTCGATGACGGGCGCGAAACCCGCGATAACGTCGTCGGCGTCCTCGACGTCGACGTTCCGGCACGCCCGACCGATGACGACGGCCAACTCCGCCTCGGCGGTCACGCGCTCGCTGATCGGTTCGGGCGGCAGTCGGATCGGGCCGCCCGGGCCGGTCGCGGCCGTCTTCGGTTTGAAGAAACTCGCCGGCTCCTCGGGCGCGTCCTCCGAGAGGTCGCCGGCGTGCTCGACGTAGTTGAGGCCGATTCCGAACAGTTTCCCCGGATCGTCGAGGAACGCGCCGAGCGCGTGCTGTTCGCGAGGTGTCGGGTTGGCCGTCGCCTCGTCGACGCTGGGGAGCGTCCCTGCGGCGGCGGCCGGGAGCGCGTCACGGACGCTCGCGTGCTCGGGTGCGGCCGCGGAGAGCGGGACGAAGCCGTCGTCGTCGCCCAGTAGCGAGTCGCCGTCGGCGGTACGGGCGAGGTAGCGCATCAGCGCCACCTCCGTCGAGATCGAATCGGGGTCGACATACACCCGAGGGCGTGGGCCTGCACCATCAACGTCCCGGCAGCGTCTCAGAGCTGATACTGGGGGGCACAACGTTTTGTGTGAACCCGTGGAAAGCCGTGTATGGAAATGGTGGAGCCCCAGCACGGCCTTCGGGACTCCCCCATCCCCGTCGATCTGCTCGCCGAGGGCCAGTCGGTGCTCGTCCGCGGGCCGGCGATGTCGGGGAAGTACGATCTACTGCTCGCGTTGCTCGCTTCGCTCGCCGACTACGCGATGTTCGTCTCGACCAGCCGGCAGGTGACGGGCGCGCGGCGGGATTTCTCGAAGTACGACGACCCAGAGCGCCTCGCCGTCATCGACTGTTCGACCCGTGTCGGGGAGCAGCCGGACGCGGGCGACCTCGTGCGGTACGTCTCCTCGCCGAAGAACCTCACCGAGATGGGCGTGAAGTTCACCGAACTCGTCGAGACGTTCGAGACGAGAGGCGTCGACGCCGCCGTCGGGGTCCACTCGCTCTCGGAGCTAATGATGTACTGGGACGTGGACCGCGTCTACCAGTTCCTCCGTGTGCTGCTCGCGGAGTGTCGTGATCTGGGGTGGCCGGCCGTCGCGGTCGTCGACGACGACGCCGCGGGCGAGCAGGCGGCCACGACGCTCACTCAGCCGTTCGACGCCGTCATCACCACCCGGGCCGACGAGGACGGGCGGGCGTTCCAGTACCACGAGGCGGGGAGCGAGCCCAGCGACTGGATCCGGTTCTGAGCCGGGCGACGAGTCGCCTCACTTTTGCCGCCGTCGTCCCAATCGCGAGTAATGGCCGACTTCGACCCCGAGACGTTCGAGGAGGAGAAGTACCGCGAGCACTTCGCCGAACTCCAGCGGGCGTACAAGGACGCGTTCGAGGTGATGACCGACGAGTTCGAATCTGATCTGATCCACGCGATCGACCAGCAGGTGCTCAACGAGTCCGAACCGCACTTCGTCGACGGCCGATTCGAGGTGGAGCTACCCGAGAACCCCGCCGAGCGAGTGACTGCGGTGAGCGCCGACGCCGAAACCGTGACCGAGACGCTGGATCGTTACACCGAGGAAATCGCCGCGCAGCTCCACGGGTTGTTCGGCGTCGATCGGGACGAATCAGCCGACTGAGCCGGGTATCGAACGTGTTCGGGACCCCCGAACCAAAGGCATAAGCGGCCCGCTTACCAACTGAGTGTATGAGCACGGAGAGCCAGTCCGGCGACGACGACCTTCGCGAGCGCATCACGAACTTCCTGCGCCGCAACTTCCCGCAGATCCAGATGCACGGTGGATCCTCCTCCATCACCCACCTCGACCGCGAGGAGGGTGTGGTCCACATCCAGCTCGGCGGCGCGTGTTCGGGCTGTGGGATCTCGCCGATGACGATCCAGGCGATCAAGTCCCGGATGGTCAAGGAGATTCCCGAGATCAACAAGGTCGAGGCCGACACCGGCATGGCCGCCGGCGCGGACGGCGACCTCGGCGGCACCGGCGGCAGCAGCATGAACGCGACGTTCCCGGGCGAGGGCGAGGACGACGGCGAGGAAGACGAAGGCCCCCAGGCCCCCTTCTAAGCCGCACGCGCCCAGTTCCCGTGTTTTCACCCGCGTAGCGACTGCCCCGGACTACCACGCCTTTTCACGACGGAGCCCGAACGGTCAGCCATGAGCGAGGAGTTCGACAAGGAGGCCGAGCGGGAGAAACTCCGCGAGAAACTCGAGAAGGACCAGGAGAAGCGCAAGGAGACCCAGCGCATGAGCGAACTCCTGCTGCAGGGCGCGACGATGACCAACGAGCACTGCGAGCACTGCGGCGACCCCCTGTTCCGCGACGGCGAACGGACGTTCTGTCCGACCTGCGGCGGCGGCGACGGCGCGGGGGAGGATGCGGCAGAACAAACGCAGCCACAGCAGCAGGCCCAGCCCGCAACCGAGACACAGCCACAGCAGCCCGAGCCCCCGGCGCGTTCGAACGACACCGAACCGGCACCACCACAGTCGACCGGCGCGAGCGTCGACGAGCAGCCGACACGAGGGCGACGAGCGCCCGAATCGACAGCTACCGACGCTGCAGGCCCGCGGGCCGAACTCCGGCGTGCGGTGACGACGACGGCGCGGAAAGCCAGCGAGGCGACCGACCCCCGCACCGCGACGGCATGGCTCGAAGCGTCGAAAGAGGCTGCCGAGGCGCTGGCAGCGCTGGAGGAGTAAGGGCTACTCGGCAGCGAACTCGATTCCCGTTATCTCGAAGCGTGCGCCGCCTTCCGAGCCGTTAGTCACCCGAACCCGCCAACCGTGCGCATCAGCCACCTGTTGGACGATGCTCAACCCGAATCCGGATCCGCCTTTGGCGGTCGAGTAGCCTGCGTCGAACACGTCCTCTCGTTTCGCCTCGGGAATACCGGGGCCGTCGTCTTCGACGGCGAACCCGTCGTCTACCGCCCCGACGGTTACGCTCACGTCATCGCGACCGTGCTCGACGGCGTTCCGAAAGAGGTTTTCGAGAAGTTGCTGGAGACGGTTTCGGTCCGCTCGAATCGTCCCTTCCGCTTCGATGTTCAGTGTCGCGTCCGACGTATCGACGTGTCGCCAGCAGTTCTCAAGGAGCGCGGGAAACTCGACCGGCTCGATCGCTTCGATCCGTTCACCCTTCCGGGCGAGCGTCAGGAGGTCTTCGATCAGCGTTTCCATCCGGTCGAGCGCCGTCACCACGTCGTCAAGGTGCTCACTGTCACACTCCTCGACGGCCAACTCCAGCCGCCCCTGAGCGACGTTCAACGGGTTCCGCAGGTCGTGGGAGGCGATCGACGTGAACTCGGTGAGTTGCTCGTTCTGTTTCTGGAGCCGTTCGTTCACCCGTCGGCGCTGGAGTTCGTAGCTCACCCAACTACTCATCAGATCGACGAGCGTCTCCTCCCAGTCCGAGAACTGGTCGGCCCGCGGCTCCGTGTCGTAGAAGCAGAACGTCCCGTAGATCTCGTCTTCGACGAAGACGGGCGCACCGATGTAGCACGAGATGCCCCACTCGGAGAAGCCAGCCCGATCCGTTTCGTCGGGAGTGTCCCGCTCGACGTCACCCAGAACGAGCGTCTCTTCGGCACTCACCACGATCTCGCAGTTGGTCGCCGACACCGGCACGACGTCCCCGGCCTGAATGCTCTCGTCGTCGGCGTCGACGAACTCGAACACGTACTCCTCGTCACGGATCTCCGAGAGCGTTCCGTACTCCGTATCCAGTTCCCTCCGGCCGAGTTCGAGGAGCGCCTGTATCTGTTCCTCGAACGAGCGGTGGCGGTTCGAGATGATGTCGTGCATCTCACGGAGGACCCGCTCGTGCCGTTTCTGGTCGGTGATGTCCTGTACTGCGCCCCGAAGTGTCACGACCTCCCCGTCCTCGACCGTCGGCATTCCACGGATCCGAAGGCATCGGGCCTCTCCATCCGGTCGCCGTAACTGTGCCTCGATGTCGAAGGACTCGCCCGAATCGAGTGCCCGGTCGACGGCGTCCTCGACGGTTGGACGGTCCGCCTCGTGAAAGATGTCGAGGGCGCCATCGAGCGACGGCTCCTCGTCGTACGCAACTCCGGACAGTTCGAAGAGGGGCTCGGTCCAGAACACGTCCAGCGTGTCCGGATCGAGCTCCCAGCCGCCGACGTCGGCGATGCGCTCGGTCTGTTGCAGCAGGTCCCGTGTCCGTTCGAGTTCGCGTTCACGTTCCTTGTGGTCGGAGATATCCCGGACGAGTGCGGTAAACCGCTGTTCACCGTCGACGGTGGTTTCACCGAACGAGATTCCGAGCGGAACCTCGTGGCCGTCCCTGTGGAGTCCAGGGAGTTCGATCCAGTCCCACTCCACTCGTCTGGTTTCGTCCTGAAGGAATCGGTCGATGGCTGTCTCGTCTCCCTCATGAACCCGCTCGGGCATGATCGTCGACAACGGCCCGTTCACGAGCTCACTGGCGGGGTAGCCCAAGACGTCTTCGACGGCGTCGTTGGCGTATTTGACCGTGCTGTTCGCGTCGATCGTCACGACCGCGTGTGTCGTGTTCTCCGTCAGCGCCCGAAACCGGGCCTGCGTCCGTTCGAGTTCGAACCTGCGCTCGACGCGCTCCCGGTTCCGGAGTGCCCGGTGGACGAGTTCGGCGACGTCGTTCGCGAACTCGATTTCGTCGTCAGTCCACTCGCGGGGGCCGCCGGTGTGTTCGTGACAGACGACCCCGACGGCGTCGCCTTCCGAACGGATCGTCGAATCCAGTAACGCCCCCACACCGTGTTCTTCGAGGTACTCTCGGAGTTCTGCCGTTCGTGGGTCGTCGGTCACGTCGGGGACGACGATCGACCGGTTCGACTCGAGCACCTCGAAGTAGGCGGGACAGTTCTCCACCACGAGTTCCAGGTCGCTCTCGTGGGCACCGGTTGGCCCGTCGAAGTGGTCCACACACCGGAGTGTGCGACGGTCGTCGCCGTCGAACAGCCAGACGTTGACGCGAGGGACGTCTAGCACGGTGGCGGCGGTTTCGGTGATCCGTTCGAGCGCCGTCTCGAAGTCACCGCCGATCACGGCCTCGTCCGTCGTCAGTTCGAGCAGTGCCTCCCCTTGGTGCTTCTGACGCGCTCGTCGACGGTGTCGTTCCCGGTTCGCCCGGTACTGTTCGACCGCGTTAGTGATGCGGTTGGCGAGAACCGTGTACTGGCTGTTGTCGGACTGCTTCTGGAGGTAATCGGTCGCGCCCGCGGAGATAGCGTCGCTCGCGACCTCCTCACTCCCCTTGCCAGTGTAGAGGATGAACGGCAGATCGGGGTGCTCCTCACGGACGAGTTCGAGAAACTCGAGCCCGTTCCGGCCGGGCATATCGTAGTCGGAGATGACGCAGTCGAACTCACCGTCCACGAGCCGAGCGTGTCCCTCGTCCGCGCACGGTTCGGTCTCGATCTCGAGCCGACCCGCTTCCCGTTCGAGGAACGTCGCCGTCATCTCTGCGAACCCCGGCTCGTCATCGACGTGGAGTACGCGAATGCTATCCGTGAGTATCCCCATGGCTCTCGAAGCGTTACGAGCCACGGTAGATAAGTCCTCGATAAACACCCACATGAGATAAGTGAATATATTGACTAATACGCGCTGTGCGTACCGTACCACCGCTGAACCGATCCGTCGGTTGACGGTTGCCACGAGGGTACGCGAACTACGTGGGATCAGTCGGTGTACTCGCTCCCGACGACCTCCCGCAACCGGTCAGCAGTAACCTCGCCCACGCCGTCGACGGCCATCAGGTCCTCCTTTCGGGCGGTCATCACCGCCTCGACGGTTTTGAACTCCGCCAGCAGCGCCCGCGCGGTGACGGGCCCGATGTCGGCGACGCTCCCGACGACGTACTCCTGCTGTTCGGCCAGCGTCTTGCCGGATTTCTCGCCGTGGACTGAGACCGTCCGGTCGCTCTCCTCCTGTTCGCGGCTGGCGACGACCTCCAGTAGATCCGCAGTATCGTCCTCGTCCTCGGTCCGGAGCACGCTGGCGTCGAAGTCGATAGCCAGCGAGGAGAGCGCGCCGCGGATGGCGTTGGGGTGGACGTTTCGCTCGCCGTAGAGGTCCTCGCCCTCCAGGATCACCACCGGGCGGGCGTACGCCCGCGAGAGGTCGCCGACCTGCTCGAACATCGAGCGGTCCCCGCCCGTGAGGGTGTCGAGGAAGTCCGAGACGGACTTGCGCTCGACGGCGACGCGGTCCGAGAGCACGTAGTCGCCGACTTCGAGCGTTTCGAGGCGCGTGCGGACGCCCTCGCGCCGGGAGAGTTCCTTCGCGATGGGCGAGTCGAGTTCGCGCTGGTCGACGACGACTTCGACGACGTCCCCCTCGGGGTCGGAGTCGGCGGTGGCGACGACGCCCTCCGTGGGTTCGGCATCGACGTCCGCCGCCGTGGCGTCGACGTTCTCGGCGTCGTCGTCTTCGGCCACAGCAGCCTCACTTTCGTCGTCCGCCTCGTCGTCCTCCGCCGCGAAATCGGTCAGTCCGGGGTCGAGTCGCTCCTCGCGGGCGTCGTCGTCATCAGCCGAGCCGCCGGACTCGCCGGCTCCTCGTGCCGGCGAGCCGTCGAACGCCGAGAGCGCCTGCTGGGCGTCGTCGAGTTCCTCCTCCACCTCGTCGGCGACGCCTTTCAGCTTCCGGAGTTCCTCCTCCATCTCCTGTTCGCGCCGGCGAGCGATCCAGAAGAACGCCTCGTCGCGAGTGTCGTTGGCGAGCAGGACGACCACCTTCCCCTCGGCCTGTCGGCCGGTTCGGCCTTTCCGCTGGATGGAGCGAATCGCCGTGGGGACTGGCTCGTAGAACAGCACCAGATCGACTTCGGGCACGTCCAGACCCTCCTCCGCGACGGAGGTCGAGACCAGCACCTCGAACTCGCCGTTCCGGAACTGGTCGAGGCGTTCCTGCTGTTGGGTCTGAGTCATCCCGTCCGAGCCCTGCTTGTCGCCCTGCCCGACGAACTTCCGGGTGTCGAAGCTCTGGCCCAAAAACTCGGTGAGGGCTTCGGCAGTGTCGCGGGACTCGGTGAACACGATGACACGCTCCCCGTCGCCGATGCCGAGGGTTTGGGCCAGCAGGATCCGGGCCTGCGAGAACTTGGGGTGGAGGCCGTCGTACTTGTCGACTTTCCGCATCGCGCGCCGGACCCGCGGATCGCTCACCATGCGCTGGCTGGCCTTCGACGCCCCCGAGGAGCGCGCGTCCTCGCGCTGGCGCTCGAAGTAGCGCCGGACGGACTCGACGGACTGGGTCTCGACCAGTTCGACCGCACGCCGGAGCTTCATGATCTCCGCGTGGGTGCTCATCCCCTGGTATCCCTCGCTCTGGTCGTTGTTGATGAGCTTCTGGAGCTCTGCCCGCATCCCGTTGAGCTTCTTCTGGGAGAGGT
>Ga0136556_1000984_pt1 | contig 15172 bp, 13 predicted proteins | sample AntRauTorckE6831_FD_104780 | JGI IMG/M metagenome (GOLD analysis project Ga0136556, IMG submission 104780) | Saline lake microbial communities from Rauer Islands, Antarctica - Metagenome Torckler E6 #831 | ecosystem: Environmental > Aquatic > Non-marine Saline and Alkaline > Saline | place... | reverse complement strand
TTCTGTACCTGCTCCCGCATTTGCTCGATCAACACCTTCAGGTCCACCGCAGCCCGGGTGACGGCAGCATCCATACTCTTGCTACTCAGGGTATTGGCTTCCCGGTTCAGCTCCTGCATCAGAAAATCCAGCCGCCGGCCGATGGCCTCGTCGTTCTGCAGAGTTTCCGTCACCTCACTGACGTGAGCATCCAGCCGCTCCAGCTCCTCGGCAACATCACTCTTCTGGGCCAGCATCACCATTTCCTGGGCCAGACGGTCTTCATCCAGCTCTACTCGGGCCTTCTCGAAGCGCTCCCTCAGATTCTTTTCCTGGGCCGCCAGCAACGCGGGCAAACGCTCACGCACCTCGGCCACCAGCCGGGTCATGGTCGCCAGCCGATCCTCAAACAACGGCCGCAGGCGCTCGCCCTCGCGCTCACGAACCGTTACCAGCTCGGCCACCGTTTCCGCAAACAACCCTGCAGCCGCGTCTTTGGCAGCACTGTAATCCTTTTCGGGCACTGACATCACACCCGGCCAGCGCAGAATATCCAGGGCGCTGATATGGGCGGGATTATCCAGAATCCGGTTGACATGGTTGGCGGCCTCATTGATCGCGTCCACCATTTCATCGCTGATCTCGAAGCTCTGTACCTCTCCGTCAACCGACTGCAAACGCATGGACACATCCACCTTGCCCCGCTTCAAACCAGAACGCAGCTCTTCCCGGAAGGTATTCTCCAACTCCCGGAACGCCTCCGGCAGGCGGAAAGACGGCTCAAGATACCGGTGATTCACCGTCCGGATCTCACAGGTCAGAGTCCCCCAGTCACCACGGGCTTCCTGACGGGCAAAGGCTGTCATACTGCGGATCATAATGGCTCCAGTAATCATTGAAAGAGACCCGATTCTAGCAGGGCTTGCGCGCCAGCGGCGAACCCGACGAAAGATGTAGCAGGCGCTGCGTGTTATACTCCGCCTCCTCATGAAAATTCGCCCGGCGAAAGCGCCGGACATCTCAGTTCAAAAACAGGACACACTATGCGACCAAGCGGCAGAACACCCGAACAACCCAGAGACGTTCGAATCACCCGCAACTACACCCGCCACGCCGAAGGTTCGGTACTGGTGGAATTCGGTGACACCAAAGTGATCTGCACTGCCTCCGTCGAAAACAAGGTACCGCCTTTTCTGCGCGGCGAAGGCAAAGGTTGGATTACCGCCGAGTACGGCATGCTGCCCCGCTCCACCGGCAGCCGCATGGGCCGCGAAGCCGCCCGTGGCAAGCAGGGTGGCCGCACCGTGGAAATCCAGCGCCTGATCGGCCGCAGCCTGCGCGCCGCAGTGGACCTCAAGGCCCTGGGCGAACACTCCATCACCATCGACTGCGACGTCATCCAGGCCGACGGCGGCACCCGTACTGCGGCCATTACCGGTGGCTGTGTGGCGCTGGTCGATGCACTGAATCACCTGGTGGCCGAAAAGCGCATCAAGAAATCTCCGCTCAAGCAAATGATCGCGGCGATTTCCGTGGGCATCTACAAAGGCACCCCGGTTGCCGACCTCGACTATCCAGAAGATTCCGAAGCCGATACTGATCTGAACGTAATCATGACCGACCAGGGCGGCTTCATCGAAATCCAGGGCACGGCCGAAGGCGCGCCGTTCCAGCAGGACGAACTCGACGCCATGCTGGCCCTGGCCCGCAATGCCAGTGACAAGCTGTTTGCTATTCAGAAGGAAGCTTTGGAAGGTTAAGCCCGGCGTTAACGCCCGCAGTCCCGGGTGGGGAGACCTTTCCGGGACACGCTACAAGCACATCCATGTGCGCTCGACTCCGGCCTTCCCTGGCCGGAGACGGTCCCGGAAAGGTCTCCCCACCCAGGCCCGCTACTTGTTACTACTCTCGGAACTGCGGCTTAGGGTGCCTGCACGGCACGCTCCCCCATACTCCGAAAGGTTATAGCAGAAAATTCCTCAGACCCCGATCTCGATATCGTAATCCATAATCACCGGCGCATGGTCTGAAAACTTCGCAGTCGGATCAATCCAGCCATCCATGATGGTCTTGCGAATCCCCGGAGTCAGTAACTGGTAATCCACCCGAATACCGGCAGCTTTGCGCGGCCCCTCAACCTGCTCGGGCCACCAGGTAAACTGATTACCCTGCTTGTTGATTTCACGGAACGCATCAATACAGCCCATTTCATCAAACAAACGGTCCAGCCACGCCCTCTCATGGGGCAGAAAGCCGGAGAAATCCATACGGTGATACAACGGACTGGCGTCCGTCACATGGTGAGCCGTCTGCAGGTTGGCACAGAGAACAAACTGCCGGCGCTTGCGCAGCGTTTTCTGCATATGAAGACCAAAAGCCTCCATGAACTCATCCTTGTGATCCAGAACCGTCAGATCATCCTCGCCCGTCAGCTCCTCCTCACGGCCAAGCGCACAGGGGGCCAGCACAGAAGCCACTGAAACCTTGTCAAAATCGGCCTGGATGAAGCGCCCTTCCCGATCCGCCTGTTCATTGGCGAAACCGTACATGATGGCCTTCGGGAAGTGGCGGGTGTATATGCCTACACCGCCGTGTTCATTGAGCTCGCCGTCAATGAAGTACGCCTCATACCCTTCCGGAATCAGGTTCTGATCTTCCACCTCGTAGGCTCGCATGCGGTGATCCTGAACGCACACCACATCAGCGTCCTGCTCGGCCAGCCAGTCAAAAAAACCATTTTCAACGGCCCGGGCAAGGCCATTGACACTGATCGATACTACCCGCATACGTATTCCCTGATTCGGTTTGTGTGTATCATACCGTTTTTACATTCTAATTAAAGTTGCAACCCCGCCAGAAGCCTTGCCATGCACGAGTATCAGAAGACATTCATTGAGTTTGCCATCCAGCGGAATGTACTGCGTTTCGGAGAATTCACCCTGAAATCCGGGCGAACCAGCCCCTACTTTTTCAATGCCGGGCTGTTCAACACCGGCGATGACCTGCTGCAGTTAAGCAAAGCCTATGCCGCAGCAATAGAGCGTAGCGGTCTGAATTATGACATTATTTTCGGACCAGCCTATAAGGGCATTCCGCTGGCCACCGTCACCGCCATGGCGTTGGCAACAGACGGTAACAGCAAACCCTTTGCATTCAATCGCAAAGAGAAGAAAGATCATGGTGAAGGCGGCAATATCGTCGGCGCCCCCCTTGAAGGCAAGGTACTGATTGTTGACGACGTGATTACCGCCGGTACCGCCATCCGCGAATCCATCGATATTATCCGTGCCGCCGGTGCCGAACCGGCGGGCGTGCTGATTGCGCTGGATCGCCAGGAAAAAGGTAACGGTGAACTGTCCGCCATTCAGGAAGTGGAAAAAGAGTTCAACATCCCGGTTGTCAGTATTATTCGTCTGGAACAGGTATTGGATTACCTGAAAGCCAATCCGGAATTTGCCGGCCACGCGGAGACCGTGGCGGCTTACCGTGACCGTTACGGAGTCTGAGGCATGCAGCATCGCCCGACCACATCTGCCGCCATCGCCCTGCTCGCAGCCCTGGGCATACTGGTTTCAACCGGTGTACAGGCGGGCATGTATCGTTATAAAGACGAAAACGGGCAGTTGGTGATCAGCAACACCATTCCTCAGGAAGCCACCAAACGTGGCTACGAAATTCTCGGCAACAACGGCCGGGTTGTGGAAACCGTAGCGCCGGCCCCCACTGAAGAAGAGATTGCCGCCCGGGAAGCCCAAAAAGAGCGCGAAAGGCAGGCCGAACTTCAGCGCCAGGAAGACAAAAAACTGCTGGATCGCTACAGCCATCCGAATCAGGCCGTACGGGCGATGCACCGTAAAGTCCGGGAAATGGAAGGCATTATTCAGCTTAAGCGTGGCAACATCTCGGTCATTTCCAGCCAGCTGGACAGCGAACAAAGCCGTGCTGCCGACCTGGAACGTTCAGGACGCGACGTACCCGAAGCGTCTCTGGACAAAATCCGGCGGCTGGAATCACAGATGGATGACATCGAGCAGGAAATTGCTGACCAGCGCCGGCAGATCGAAGACATGAAAGACCTGTTCAAGGCCGACATCAAGCGCCTCGAAGAGGTGACCGGCGAGAAGCGCACCCTACCGCTGGAACCACCGAAAACGGACCGAAACGGCCAGTAATATCCTACTGAGGTAACAGGGGCGCCCCAACCGCGCCCCGACTCATCACCAGCGGAAAAGTACCCAGCTTGGCACCAGCAGATCTGTCTCACCTTCACGGATCCAGCCTCCGCCGTCTGCCGGCACCAGATAGTATTCCGGGCCCACTTCCGGCACCACCTTGATCTCTCTCAGCTCGCCGTTCACACGGTATTCGTAGAACACCTTGTCTTCACCGGGACGGATGACAATTTCTGATCCGCCTTCGGGCCGTTGATAATCCGAAATCACAACCGGCTCCTGGGGTGTAACCACAGGCGTGGTGTTCAGAGCGCTCTGATCCTGGGCCAGGACCGGCATAGAGACACACACTGACAGCACGGCAGAACAGGCGATTCGCTTCATTTTCATGATACCCTTTATGCAATATTTGAGGGAGCTTCTGGGTTGTCCAAAGGCTCCCGACTACAGAGTTGCACAAGCAAACCCACGCTTCAATCAGAATCCGGACCTGTTTCAACATGACTGAGAAAAAGACCCCACCCGTGGTTCTTGTGGACGGATCGTCCTACCTGTTCCGTGCCTATCACGCGCTGCCACCACTGACCACGAGCAAAGATCACCCGACCGGTGCCATCAAGGGCGTGGTCAGCATGCTGCGCCGGCTGGAGCAGGACTTTCCCGGCTCGAAGATGGTGGTGGTGTTTGACGCCAAAGGCAAAACCTTCCGTCATGACATGTATGAAGAGTACAAGGCCAACCGGCCACCCATGCCGGATGATCTGGCGGTGCAGATTGAGCCAATCCATAATATTGTCAAAGCCATGGGCCTGCCCTTGCTGATTGTGCCCGGGGTAGAAGCCGACGATGTGATTGGCACTCTGGCCGATGAAGCCACCAGCAAAGGCATTGATGTCGTGGTGTCCACCGGCGACAAGGACATGGCGCAACTGGTCAGCGACCATGTAACGCTGATCAACACCATGACCGAAACCGCCATGGACCGCGAAGGCGTGGCCGAGAAGTTCGGCGTCACCCCCGAACAGATCATCGACTACCTGGCCCTGGTCGGCGACAAGGTGGACAACATTCCGGGCGTGAACAAGTGCGGCCCGAAAACCGCGGTTAAATGGCTACAGGCCTATAAAGATCTCGACAACCTGATGGAGCATTCCGACGAAATCAAAGGCAAGATCGGCGAATACCTGCGTGAAGCCACTGATACCCTGCCCCTGAGCCGGGAACTGGCCACCATTCGCACCGACGTGGATCTGGAATTCGGCCTGGAAGACCTGAAACTCCGTGAACAGAATGACGACTCCCTGCTCGAACTGTTCAAAGAATACGAATTCCGTAACTGGATTGCCGAGTTGGAAAACGCCGATAACGCGTCTTCCGGGACAGCCAGCAACCCAAACCCGGAACCCGCAACCAGACCGGAAAAACGCTACTCGGTGATCACCGATCAAACCGAATTTGACCAGTGGCTGGAGCGCCTGAAAAACGCAGCCCTGTTCGCCTTTGACACCGAAACCACCAGCCTTCGTTACATGGACGCCGAAGTCGTCGGCGTGTCTTTCGCCATTGAACCCGGCGAAGCCGCCTATGTGCCACTGGCCCACGACTATATGGGCGCGCCAGACCAGCTGGATCGGGACGCCGTACTGGCACAGCTGAAACCACTACTGGAAAGCCCGACGCACAAAAAAGTCGGCCAGAACCTGAAGTACGACAAAAACGTACTGGCCAACCACGGCATCAATCTGGAAGGCATCGCCGAGGACACCATGCTGGAGTCCTACGTGTATAACTCCGTCGGCACCCGCCACGACATGGACAGCCTGGCCCGGGAGTATCTGGACGAGCAGACGATTACCTACGAGTCCATTGCCGGCAAGGGCGCCAAACAGCTGACCTTCAACCAGATTGATCTGGAAAAGGCCGGCCCCTATGCGGCGGAAGATGCCGACATCACCCTGCGCCTGCACCACGCCCTGAGCCCGAAACTGATTGAAACCGGCAAACTGGAAAGCGTTTACCGGGACATTGATTTGCCCCTGGTGCCGGTGCTTTCGCGCATGGAACAGCGCGGCACCCTGATCAGCGCCAGCACCCTGCGCCAACACAGCCAGGAACTGGCCGAACGCATGGCCGAACTGGAAAAAGAAGCCCACGAAGTGGCCGGCGAAGCCTTCAACCTGGGGTCACCGAAACAGCTGCAGGTCATCCTGTACGACAAGTTCGGCCTGCGGGTGATCAAGAAAACCCCGAAAGGTGCGCCGTCCACCGCCGAGCCGGTCCTGCAGGAACTGGCCCATGAACACGAACTGCCAAGACTGATTGTTCAGCACCGCAGCCTGAGCAAGCTCAAGTCCACCTATACCGACACCCTGCCGGAGCTGATCCACCATCGCACCGGGCGGGTTCATACCTCCTATCATCAGGCGGTGACCGCCACCGGCCGACTGTCTTCATCCGAGCCGAACCTGCAGAACATCCCCATCCGCACGGAAGAAGGCCGGCGCATCCGCCAGGCGTTTATCGCCCCGGAAGGCTACAAACTGCTGGCGGCGGACTACTCCCAGATTGAACTGCGGATCATGGCCCACCTGTCTGGCGACAAGGGCCTGCTGAATGCGTTTGAACACGGCGAAGACATTCACAAAGCCACGGCCTCGGAAGTCTTCGGCGTCAGTCTGGATGAGGTGTCAGGCGACCAACGTCGCAGCGCCAAAGCCATCAACTTCGGGCTGATCTATGGCATGTCGGCCTTCGGCCTGGGCCGCCAGCTGGAAGTGGACCGTAAAACCGCCCAAAACTACATCGACCGTTATTTCGAGCGTTACCCCGGCGTCCTGAAATACATGGATAACATCCGTAAACAGGCCCACGAAGACGGCTACGTGGAAACCCTGTTCGGCCGACGCCTGTATCTGCCGGAAATCAACGCCCGCAACAAACAAATGCAGCAGGCCGCCGAACGCACCGCCATCAACGCCCCCATGCAGGGTACCGCTGCCGACATTATCAAGCGGGCGATGATCGAAGTGGATAACTGGCTGCACACCGAACACGCCGACGACGCCTGCATGACCATGCAGGTACACGACGAGCTGATCATCGAAGTGCGTGAAGACGCCCTGGAGAAAGTGAAAAAAGGGCTGGTAGAACGCATGTCTGCTGCCGCCAGCCTGGATGTGCCCCTGCTGGTTGAAGCCGGCGAGGGTGACAATTGGGATCAGGCTCACTGATCCCTGCCCCGCCAACAGCCTTCGGGCCGCGCCCTGTTTCTGTTCAGATTTCCCCGGTCTGCACGGCAACAGGGCGAAAACCCTTGCCCCTGGAGAACATTCCCGGCCTCTGACAGCATTTAACAACGGCACGGAATCTGCTTTACCTACACTGTCCGGGGCAAACGCCCCCGCAGCAGAGGCAATGTGAGGCCCGTCATGAATACCACAGGGAACGAACGTAGTTGGCTGTTCGAGCCGGAGCTTCTGCGGCTTGTGCACCAATGTCGGCGCCTGATTCAATCCGAGTTCGGCATCAAACTCCACCTCAATCAGGACGACCTGGAACAGCAACTGGCAGGGTACGCCGCGCAAACCCGATCACGCCACCTGGTTCATACCTGGGAAGCCCTGAAACAACGCGTACCGGAACTGGGGCAGCCAGAGGAAATCGAAACCACAAAGAAAACCTATCGCGGCCAGCCAATCGCAGATGATGCCGGTGGCACGAAGAAAGAAAAGGCGGGAGAACCAGCCCGCCCCCGGCACAACAAGGTCGTCTACCGGGGACAGGTGGTAGGCTGACCGGCGGGGAGCCGATCAGCTCAGGCGCAAGGCTGGTTTAGAAGGCCTTGCTGACCTGCAGGGATGCGCTCCAGGCGCTGAGGTCGTATTCGGCCTGGTAGTTGCTTTGGTCTGGATCACCGCTGGCCAAAGTTGCCTGCTCAGATGGCGCATCATGCTTGTAGTTAGTGTCGTTCACTTTAGCGTCACCATCAAAGATCAAGGTTCCAAGCGCCGCATCAATCGTCCAACCACTTTGTTGGTCTTTCCATTGTGCCCCAAGAGTCAACCAATGGCGGTCCTGAGAAGGAATACGAGCTGTCACGTAATCTTCATTGACAGGGGACTCATCATAAGCGTAGCCGGCTTTGAACTGCCATTGAGGCGTGGCTTGCCAAATACCACCGACATTGTATTGCCAAGTATTCTGCCATTTCTCCGTAACGTGACTTATTGGGTCAGAAACCCCAGGTTGAGACGAGACTGGGCCGCTACCCCCTTCATCACTAACAACATCAAGCTCTTCAAAACGACTCCATTTCGCATAGGTCGCTCCAGCCAAAAGAGTGATGCTGTCAGTTGCCTGATGACTCAAGCCAAAACTCACACTTTCAGGGATATTCAAAGGAACCGTGACATCTTCAGTCGCTGTCGTGGTAGTTCCCGTACCCACACTATTTAGGGTTGCGAAATTGGTGAACTCTCCTTCGCCTTCCAACTCTAACTCTGTCCCTGTTTGGAAGTTAAGCCCTAACTGGGTTCTCTCCGACAAGTCGTACAAAAAACCGACACGGAAAGTAACACCAACGTCATCACCTTCGACATCAGCATAACCATCGCCAAAATGGCCTGGATTTGTAGGGCCGGTGTAACCAGGGTTCGTAGACGTGTAACCAACACTAGCAGCGCTATTATCAATAAACTTGGTCAACTTACCTTCGGCATACATAACATTCATGCCGATACCCATTGAAAGGCCTTGGCCATTGTTCAATGAAATTGACGGCGCAAAGGAAATTACTGAGAGTTCAGTTTCATCTGCAAAATAACGACCTTCAAAATCATCGTCATAGTCAGCAGCAAGACCGTAAGGCGCATGAAGTGCAAAACCAACGTCAATGGAATCATTAACCTCATGCGTGACAAAAAGGCTCGGCAGAACAGCCGGATCAGCTATATCTCCGCCTTCGCCGTCCTCAACTTCTAGTCCCACCTGATTAGTGGTGTTTTGCGTACTGCCTTTCGCCTCAGCATCAATGTCCAGCACCGAAGCACCAAAAGAAACATTGGTTCCGGACAACTTGCTCATACCGGCGGGGTTGAAGACAACGGTACTGGCATTTTCAGCGTAGGCGGCAGCGCCGGCGTTAGCGTAGCCGGAGGTGCTGGCGCTTTGTTCGTTGAGAGAGAAACCACCCGCCATAACGCTGGCCGGTGCTGCGATAGTGGCCAGCGTTGCCAGGCGGACTGCTTTTGCGAGTGTATTGGTCTTGTTATTCATAGTTACTCCTTGGATCGGTTTCACCAAGGAGTATCGCAGTAGAAAACCGCTGTCTCAACTAAATTAAACGCCCGCTTGAAGCCGTTTTGTTAGTTTTTGTAACAGCGATATCGACTCTATCAATCATCCTGAATGGAGAGTTTGTCTACGGTCGACGACAGCTGGTCCGCACCCTGGGCATCAGTACCCAGCTTGATCATCAGCCGCAGATCGTTGGCCGAATCGGCATGGGCCAGGGCATCTTCGTAGGTAATAGAGCCTTCGGCGTAAAGCTTATAAAGCGCCTGATCGAAGGTCTGCATGCCGGATTCGTTGGACTTTTTCATCAGCTCTTTGAGCTTGTGCACTTCACCCTTGCGGATATGATCCGCCGCCAACGGGGAATTGATTAACACTTCGATCACCGCCTTGCGGCCATTGCCATCCGGTGTCGGAATCAACTGCTGCGCCACGATGGCTTTGAGATTCAGCGAGAGGTCCATCCAGATCTGGTTGTGTTGTTCCGGCGGGAAGAACTGGATAATCCGGTCCAGCGCCTGGTTGGCGTTGTTGGCGTGCAGGGTGGCCAGACACAGGTGGCCGGTTTCGGCGAACTGAACGGAGTATTCCATGGTCTGGCGGGTACGTACCTCACCAATCAGGATGACGTCCGGCGCCTGGCGCAGGGTGTTCTTCAGGGCCACTTCAAAGCTTTCGGTATCAATGCCCACTTCGCGCTGGGTAACAATGCAGCCCTGGTGCTGGTGCACGAATTCAATCGGATCTTCAATGGAAATGATGTGGCCGCGACTGTTGCGGTTGCGGTGGCCGAGCATGGCCGCCAGCGAGGTGGACTTACCGGTACCGGTGGCACCGACAAACATGATCAGACCACGCTTGGTCATCGCCAGCTCTTTGATGATTTCCGGCAGGGACAGTTCATCAACATTAGGAATTTTGACTTCGATGCGCCGCAGTACCATGCCGCACAGGTTGCGCTGGAAGAAGGCACTCACCCGGAAACGGCCAATGCCCCGGGCACTGATGGCGAAGTTGCACTCATGGCTGGCATCAAACTCGGCGCGCTGTTTATCGTTCATGGCGCCATAGACGAACTCCCGGGTCTGCTCCGGCGTGAGGGCGTTCTTGGTAACCGGGAGCACTTTGCCGTTTACCTTCATGCTGGGCGGCACACCTGCGGTGATAAACAGGTCCGAACCACCTTTCTCTACCATCAGCCGTAACAGTTTTTCGAATTCCATTTTTTCCTGCCTCTACCATTCTTGTGCAGGGGTGGAGCAGGGAGCGTTTCCCGGGACACGCTGTGAATACGTCCATGTACGCTTGACTGCAGCATCCCTGCTGCAGACAGTCCCGGGAAACGCTCCCTGCCCCACCCTCAAAGTCCGAGCCGGCCTCCTAATGAACCAGCTTCGAGTTAAAAATTATCCGGCATCTTCGCCTTGGCTTTCGCCGCTTCGCGGGAAATAAGCCCTTTCTGCAACAAACGCTCCAGGCACTGGTCCAGGGTCTGCATGCCCAGAGAGCCACCGGTCTGGATGGACGAGTACATCTGGGCAATCTTGTCTTCGCGGATCAGGTTCCGGATAGCCGGCGTGCCCAGCATGATTTCGTGGGCGGCGATACGGCCGCCGCCCATTTTCTTCATCAGGGTCTGGGAAATAACCGACTGCAGAGATTCCGACAGCATCGAGCGAACCATGGATTTTTCTTCAGCCGGGAACACGTCCACCACCCGGTCGATGGTCTTGGCGGCGGAGGTGGTGTGCAGGGTGCCAAATACCAGGTGGCCGGTTTCGGCGGCGGTCAGCGCCAGGCGAATGGTTTCCAGATCCCGCAATTCGCCCACCAGGATGATGTCAGGGTCTTCCCGCAGGGCCGAGCGCAGGGCTTCGTTAAAGCCGAGGGTGTCACGGTGTACTTCCCGCTGGTTGACCAGGCATTTTTTTGAGTCGTGTACGAATTCGATCGGGTCTTCGATGGTCAGCACGTGCTCGTAGCGAGTGTCGTTCAGGTAGTCAATCATTGCCGCCAGGGTGGTGGACTTACCCGAACCGGTCGGGCCGGTTACCAGCACCAGGCCACGGGGAACCGCACAGATGTCCTTGAAAACCTGGCCCATGCCCAGATCATCCATGGTAAGCACTTTCGAGGGGATGGTACGGAACACCGCGCCGGCGCCGCGATTCTGGTTGAAAGCGTTAACACGGAAGCGGGCCACACCGGGCACCTGGAACGAAAAGTCGGTTTCCAGAAACTCTTCGTAATCCTTGCGCTGCTTGTCGTTCATGATGTCGTAGATCAGCCCGTGCACTTCTTTGTGCTCCATGGGCGGAAGGTTGATACGGCGAACGTCGCCATCAACACGAATCATCGGTGGCAAACCGGCAGACAGGTGCAAATCCGATGCGCCCTGTTTGGCCGAAAAGGCAAGCAGTTCAGTAATATCCATAGGTTTCCTCGGAGGGCTTTTTCTTTTGGTCCAGAAGCGGCAAACTCACAGTATGAGCAGCATAGCAGACAACATCGGGAGCGTAACCCGACGCATACAAAAAGCAACACTGCAGGCGGGCCGGGCGCCCGGCAGTGTGCGCTTGTTGGCAGTCAGCAAGACTCGCCCGCCGGAAGAGCTTCGTGCTGCTGCCGAGGCGGGGCAGATCGCCTTTGGGGAAAACTACCTGCAAGAAGCGCTCGACAAGATTGAGGCATTACAGGATCTTCCCGATCTGGAATGGCATTTTATCGGGCCCATACAGTCCAACAAGACCCGGCAAATTGCGGAATCGTTTGACTGGGTGCACAGCGTTGATCGCCTGAAAATTGCCCGCAGGCTGAGCGAGCAGCGGCCCGCAGACCAGCCGGCACTGAATATCTGTTTGCAGGTAAACATCAACAGCGAAGCGTCCAAATCCGGATGCACACTGGCAGACCTTCCGGAACTGGTCTCGGCCGTGGGAGAGCTGCCCAATCTCCAATTGCGTGGGCTGATGGCGATTCCCGATCCGGACCAGCCAGAGGCCGACCTCAGGCTCAGCTTTCGCAAGCTGGCAGGCACGCTGAACGATCTGAAACAAAAGTACCCGGACGCGGGCCCGCTGGACACGCTTTCCATGGGCATGTCAGGTGACATGGACCTGGCCATTGCGGAAGGGGCCACCTGGGTACGGGTAGGCACCGCACTGTTTGGTGCCCGCCCGGCCAAACAGGCACAAGGCTGAACACACCGGTTCCTGCTATGATGGCGGACTAACCAATCAACTGACCAAGCTCAGGAGTGAACCTTGAGTACATCACCTACCATTTCGTTTATCGGTGCCGGCAACATGGCCAGCGCCATCATTGGCGGCATGCTGGACAGCGGCTTCCAGGCCGGTGATATCTGGGTCAGCGCCCCTGACGACAATCACCTGCAGTCACTACGCAAGCGCTTTGGCATCAGCGTCACTACCGACAACCGTTACTGTGCCGAGCAGGCCGACATTGTCATCCTCGCGGTGAAGCCGCAGGTTATGGCGGATGTCTGCCGCGACATCGCACCCATGGTCCAGAACACCCGGCCGCTGATGGTGTCCATTGCCGCCGGCCTGACCTCGGACACACTGGACGAATGGCTCGGCGGTGGCATGCCGCTGGTTCGCGTGATGCCTAATACGCCGTCTCTGGTGAGCAAAGGCGCGGCAGGCCTGTTTGCCAACAGCCAGGTGAAAGACAAACAGAAGAAAATGGTGCAATCGGTTTTCGAAAGCATCGGCTCTGCCCTCTGGGTGGAGGATGAAAATCTGCTACACGCTGTAACGGCGCTTTCAGGCAGTGGCCCGGCGTATTTCTTCCTGATGCTCGAAGCACTGGAATCAGCGGCCACCGAAGCCGGCATTGAAGCCGATACCGCTCGCGCACTGGCTATCCAGACCATGGCCGGCGCCGCCGAGATGGCCGGGCGTAGCGAGCATGACCCGGCTCAACTCAAGCGTAACGTGATGTCACCCGGCGGCACCACCGAACGGGCTATTCATACGTTTGAAGATGGCGGTCTGCGGGAACTGGTGAAAAAAGCCTATGGCGCAGCTTTCGAGCGCTCTCAGGAAATGTCCAAAGAACTGGCCGACAAACAGTAACCGATAACGGAGACATCGCTAAATGCTGGCAGACATTGTCATTACCATCCTGGCCATTGCGTCCACCTTCTACATGACGGTGGTATTGTTGCGCTTTCTGCTGCAACTGGCGCGAGCCGACTTCTACAACCCCATTACCCAGTTCGTGGTAAAAGCCACCAACCCGCCACTGCGCCCTCTGCGGAAGATCATTCCCGGTTGGGGCGGTATTGATGGCGCTTCTCTGGTACTGGCGGTCATTATCCAGGCCATTACCTTCTTCCTGATCCTGATTGCGCTTAATGGCGGCATTCCTTCCATGAACCCGCTCACACTCCTGGTATGGGCAGTGCTGAACGTACTTGGTCTGATCGTGAAGATTTACTTCTGGTCTGTCATTGCCGTGGTGGTGGTCAGCTGGATTGCCCCCCAGAGCGGACATCCGGCCATTCAACTGGTGGCACAGCTGACTGAGCCGGTCATGAGCCCGGTGCGCAAGGTGATGCCCTCAATGGGCGGACTGGATCTCTCGCCCATTATTGTTTTTCTGATCCTGAATGTGATCTCGGTGGTTATCGATCACATGAAAGTGGCCGCCGGCCTCGGCTCTATCGGGTTAGGCATGTAAAAGAAGGAACGTCCGATGAAGCAGAAGGGAACACTGTCTCGGCAGGTTGAAGCCTACCATCTCTGGAAGAAGGATCTGATCCGGCAGATGGGCCACTATCAGTTATGGTTACAGAACAACGACCTGTTCTCGGACGATATCGGGGAACGCATCCGCAGTGGCGTGGAGCTGCTGCTTGAGGACGAACTGACCATTGCCTTTGTCGGTGAGTACTCCCGCGGCAAAACAGAGCTGATCAACGCCCTGTTCTTTTCCGGCTTTGGCCAGCGCATGCTGCCTTCCGAAGCGGGCCGCACCACCATGTGCCCCACGGAACTCTTCTTCGACCGCGCCAGCCGCGAAAACTACCTGAGCCTGCTGCCCATTGAGACCCGAACCGGCGACCTCTCCCTGCAGCAACTGCGCAAACAGCCAGAGCGCTGGCAACGCTTCGAGCTTGATGAACAGCGCCCGGATGTTATGCGCGAAGTGCTGGCGGAAGTCGCCCGCACCAAAAGCGTGAGTCCAGAACATGCCCGGGACCTGGGTTTCAACGAAGCCATGCTTGATCACGACCGGGCAAATCCGGGCCGGGTACTGATTCCGGCATGGCGTCACGGTCTGATCAGCATCCGGCACCCGCTGTTCGAGCAGGGTCTGCGCATTCTCGACACCCCGGGTCTCAATGCCCTGGGCTCTGAACCTGAATTGACCTACAGCATGCTGCCCCGGGCCCACGCGGTCATCTTCATACTCAGTGCCGACACCGGCGTTACGGCCAGCGACATGGCCCTGTGGAACGAACACATCGACACCCGTGATGCCGATCACCGGGCCGGCCGTTTTGCGGTGCTTAACAAAATCGACGTACTCTGGGACGACCTTCAGGGCGAGCACCACACCCAGGAATCCATTGAAAAGGTCCGGGGCATTACCGCCGACCACCTGGGCATTCGCCAGCGAGACGTTATTCCGCTGTCAGCCAAACAGGGGCTGCTGGCACGGGTTCGCCATAACGAGGAACTGTTTGCTCGCTCAAACCTGGA
>Ga0136556_1000982_pt1 | contig 15181 bp, 16 predicted proteins | sample AntRauTorckE6831_FD_104780 | JGI IMG/M metagenome (GOLD analysis project Ga0136556, IMG submission 104780) | Saline lake microbial communities from Rauer Islands, Antarctica - Metagenome Torckler E6 #831 | ecosystem: Environmental > Aquatic > Non-marine Saline and Alkaline > Saline | place... | reverse complement strand
TCTCAAATCCTGAAATTGAGCCTCTAATATAATTTGATTTAACTTATCATCATATACAGAACTAGAGATTTGCTTATATATTTGTATCTGTTGTCTCGAGATTATTGTGTTTGATATTGACATCTATTAAAGGAATTACTTCTAAATTATTATCCAAGCCAATATAGCCTAAAACTTCATTTAAAATTGTTACAAATTTATTTCTCTCTTTTGTTGTGTTTTCCCAGTAAGTATTTTTTGCCTCTTTTAAAGCCTCACCACTATTGCCAAACATAGCCGAATCAGGACTTTTTACAAGTGCAATCGGTAAATTTTCAAACGACATTAAAATATTTTTACTCACACTTTCTTCGGTGTAACTAAACATTTTATCGTCTAACTTACTTTCTATCTGTTGTATTTTAATTGCATCATCCAAGTTATCACCAGCCCAATCCATTTCCATAAGCATAGCACCTCCAGCGTTTTCAGCACCTAAAAATGTTTCAATAGTCTTTTTAGTTGTATCAGCTTCATCTAGCATATTTCTGTACTCCCTATTTGGTATACGCTCACCACTTCCATTAATTAAATATTCTGGAATAGTGTTATCCGTTAAAGGTCTGGTAACAACTAAAGTTTTTCCAAAGAACCCCTTTCTTAAAAGTTGATTTTTATATACTGATGCCTGAGCTTCGCTATCGCAATCATTCATAACTGAATCGATTCTACTCAAAGGGTAATAGTAATTCTTATCGTAGTTTATATAAAGTATTTGACCTTTATATTTTTGTATATCACCAGCTTGTTTTATTTGAGATATTACAACAGATTCTTTATTATTAAAAACGTCAACAATTTTAATATTATCAACTTTTGGTTCTGCCCACTCATCACTAACAAGTATTTTGCCGTTGTATTTTTTGCTATCCTTTTTACCTATTCTAACATTTTCAAAAGGAATTACTTTAGGGTTTACTGGTTTGTAGTTTAAATTATAACTAAAATGTATAGCGACACCTCTAAACTCTGCTAAAGAATCATCTATATCTAAAGCTAAATCGTATAGTTTTTGTTTTGTATCGGAATTAATTATAATATCATCACTAGCACCAAATCCTTTTCCTATTAAATATTGCGTTAAAATAGAAAGTGCCATTTTAGAAGTGACACTATTATTAATTAAACGATCAACACGTTCTGGATAAGCATTATCTACTCCATTGGTGTATATCTCCAACTTTTTATCCCACTTGATAACACGCTTTATGATATCGAGTAGTTCAGTTCTTACACCTTTATACTCCATGACTTATTTTTTAGATTTACTGCTTCTTTTTGGCTTTGCTGATTTAGGTTTTTCAACTTTAATTTCTTCTACTGGGAATTTAGCAAATAAATCAGAGACTTTGAAGTCTTTATTAATATCTTGATATCGCTTAATTAATTTATTAGCGTAAGCATCCGTAATATTTCGATTTGTTACTCTTATGTTAGAGCCAAAAGCTAAAGGTAGTCCTTCTCTTTTTTTGTGAAGTCTATATTTACAATCGTTTTCCATATCTGAAACAAGATTAACGTAGTTAGTATAATATTTTGCTATACACTTATTACAACCGGCGTTTACGTGTTCGCCTGTTAAAGTTGTATAGTCTTGTAAGAATAATTGTAGGTATTTAACACCCTCACTATTTTTATTAGTAAGGATGCTATCTATACCAATCTCTATCCAATTAAGCCTCTGCAAACTTAGCAATAAATGCTGCTAAAGTAGTAGCGTAATCAGTTTCTAACAATGTATTAGGTAGTCTCGGCTCTTCAAAACCTTCTGTGCTTTCTAAAGAGAACTGTAAAACACCATCATTTTCGTTTGAGTTCCATGTCGCTGTTAATAATTCTAAACCGCTTTCTAACCCTAAGATTAAAAATGCATCAGCATTACTAGCACCCTTCCATTTTCTATCAATTATCGCAACATATTTAGAACCTTCTGACATAATGTTAATTTGTTGCTTATTTGCAGCACTAACATTAAGAACAACGCCGTTAAAAACGTGTTTATGCTTATCAGAACTAAATTCTTTTTTAACGAGTTCACTTGAAGCAGAATTAATTTGCTTAACTCCTTGTAAAAGGAATCCTGTTTTACCTGATAATAACTGGAAATTTGTAATAATATCACTATTCCCAGCATCAAAAGTAATTGCATCTATATCTATATCCGCAACATTAAACAAAAGCACATCTGTTTCTAAACCACCGATAGGTGCATTGTCGCAATCATAAAGTATATCTGCTGTAATTAAACCATCACATACCATATTTTTATATTTTTTAAGTTAAAATAACTACGTAAATTAATACGCAGCCACCGTTAAATAAGTCTCTAAGTGTTTTGAATCAATAGTATAAATACCATCAATAACATTCACCTTGTTGTATCTGTCATAAAAAGCATCTACCGTTCCGAAATCACCATCTGCTAAAGTTGCAACTGGAATATTAGAAGGTATTGTAAATACTGCTCTATTTGGCAAATTGTAAGTTGTACCGTTATCTTCATAAGCAGTAATTACACGATCCCAAATGTCCATTCTTGTAACCTCTACACCTCTATAAGTTAATGTAACTTTACCATCTTCATTAATCATGGTGTTACCTGCTCCGCTATTCTGAATCGATTCCAAGTCGTTTAGATAGCCATCCCATATTGTGCGTGTTACATAAAACTTTTTATCGTCTCTTGTAAGTAAACGAGAATCAGCAGCGTTATACATAGCCTTTAAATAAGCTATTGATGCGTTTGCTGGTAATGCTTGTAAAGCATACGTTGCACCTGCGTTTTCTGTAATCTCTACATAGTTAGCATCTCCTGTACCAACCTCTGCAAAGATTTGCTTAAACAAACCATCAAAAGTATTGAAATACGCAATATCAGTTCCGTTTGTAATTACACCAGCGTTTGCAACTGTTTCAGCATCAGTATCACTAAACCATACTTTACGTAAAAGATTTTCAACAAAACCATCTATTACCTTGGCAACTAAAAAGCTACCTATTGTAGACTGTGAACCTTCAATTACATTGTAAAAATCTGGATTCATTCTCGACATTTGTCTTAAAAGTTTATCCTGTGCATTTACATCTGCTGAACAATGTTCTAATCTGAAATCTTCATCAACTGGAGTCCAAAACTTTTCAGTTAATGTTATTCCACCTACTGCGTTTGGTGTACAACCGGTAACTGCCTTACCCATAAGACCCATACGACCAGCAAATACAATTTGCTCATTGTATTTAATCCCTGTTTCTATATCGTGTAATTCGTTAAGAGTTGGATCACCGAATGTCAATTCGTCGATTACTCTCGACCAATCTTTTAATTCTTCAGGGTTAAATGAAAACCCACTTGTTACTGCGCTTGCCATATCTTATTTTCTATTTTTAAGTTTATTTAATGCTTTAAGTGCTGGAGATAACTCTTCTTCTTCACTTTTTTTACCTTCTTTTTTTGAATCATTTTCAAATCTTGAAGTAATTTGTTTTTTAAAATTTGTTACTTCTTTTGTAAGATTAGTAACTAATTCTTTTTGAGTTTCAACTTCGGTTTCGGTTTCTAACTTTGCAGTTTTTAACTGCTCGTTTTCCAATTTCAAAGCATCTAATTGAGCCTGCATATCATCTTCTGTTTCTGATTGGTCATCAACAATTTCTGTCAACTCACCACTAGCAAATACAAAAGTTTTACCATCAGGCATAACGAAAGAACCATCAGCAGGTGCGCCTTCTACTGTTGCAATTGCACCGACCATAATTTCTTGCCCTTCTTCTATTTCTGTAAAATCTAATGTAACACCGTTGGCATCTTGTACCATGATATTACTTTTAGGCTTCACCAATAGATTCATAATTTTGTCAAAACCAGATTCTATCCAATTTTTATCCTCTTTAGTCATATTATTTATATTTAAATTTATGTGCGCTCTTGCGACCATTGGTAGGTCTGATTGGTTTGAGAAACCAAGTTCTAAAGATTTAAGACTACTTAACCAAGTTTCATTTTTTAATAATGGTCTTATAGATTCTTTGTCTAAATCAATTTTTTCTGAATAGAATTTTACAAGTTTATCCTCAACTGTTCTAACTTCTTTTGCGTAATCTTCAATCTGTTCTGCTGTACCATCTACTCCACCCATCGGTAAGTGAATCATAAACTGCGTGTTCTCTCTAAGAACTCTTGTATCACCAGCCATAAAAATAACAGTAGCAATGGATGCTACAATACCACTTCCAATTGTTTTAATAGGTAAGTTTAAAGATTTTAGGTAGTTGTAAATATCAAAGCCAGTATCAACTACACCACCATCAGAATTAATATATACGTTAAATGATGTTGCTTCTGGTTGCTTTTTTACTTGTGCAATTATATCGACGAGTTCAACACCGATTTCATTACCCATGTCACCAATCAAGCCTGTAATATAAATATTGCCTTCCATTGCTAACAAAATTAAAAATAACTAACGTTTGTTAGTGCAAGTGTATAGTAACAAAAAAAACCCTATCATTTCTGAAAGGGTTTAATCGCTAATAATCAACCAATAATTAAACTATGAAGCCATGAATTTTATAATATTTCTTATTTGTGTTTCGCTTAGATTAAAAAAATCTGCTAAAAATAAGTATGTTACCATTTTTTTATTCTCTTGAATATGATATTTATACGCTTCGTATATTGTTTTCCACGCTAATAAATGAACTGGTAACAATCCCTTATTTATTAAAAGTATGAAATCTTTATCTAACTTGCAAATGATTTCGTATCTACTCATCCAATTGTATAACTTACTTTACCGTTTTCAATAGCATCTATTTCAATACTTTCGTTTCCAAATAATATTAGAGTTCCTTTTTCAATATTCGATTTGTAGTCAAGATATAATTCAAAATAATTGTTTTTATTTTCATAATTTATTTTTTGAACTCGATTAATACAGAAATCTATTACCTCTTTATCGCTGTCAAATTTAAATCCTAACAACTTCAAAGCATTTTCAGTTCTATTTAAAATATGTTTATCATACTGAATAATCAGATCATCAATTATTTTCTGCTCAATAGTATCTGTCAATTGTTTAGTATTATCCTTTTCGAATAAATCTAAAACTTTATATGATAATTTGTTTTTTATTGCTACCATTTATTTAAATCGCATTTTTCGTTAACACTTCTAATTTTAGCCGATAAAGGACATTGACACTCATTACATTTATGACCTTCAATCTCTTTTAATTCGTCTTTAACAAATATAAGCAATTTAGATTTTACGTTACTTTCACAAGTGTTACAAATTATTGCACGCTGTTTTGCTAACTTCTCTGTAACTTCTGACTTACTTATAAAGTTTTCCCATCCGTTAAGTATATTGCTTAATTTAGACATTTAATTTAGTTTTTTTAGCCTTAGAAATATATCCCTTCTTTTTAAATTCGTTTATCCAAATTAATTCTTTAGTCCAGTCGCCATCTATTTTTTTAGGTTGCAATCTAAAATGACCTCTAACTTTAAACTCATCTGACATAACTAAATTAGTGAACCATGTAGAATTTAATAAAGTTAATTCTTTTGAAGTTTCATTTATGTATTTACAATTTACAAATTTTGTTTTCTCTTTTGGCTTTAAGTATTTTGTTTCTATATCAGCATAGTTTTTGAACATAGAATATATTATTATTCTATAAAAATTATATAAAACTGCATTTCTACATTCATTTTTTGGCACACCTAAATATGAAGCCATAAAAAACTGAGGCTGTCCTGTATCAAAATATTTACCATCCACATAGAATAATAATAATATTCCTTTTTTTGAAAAAACCATAAAACAAATACTTTGGTCTTCTGAACCTTTTTTAGTTTGATAATCTATAAAATAAACATTATCGCCTTCAATAAAAGTTCCTTTTACATCAAAATCACTTAAATCATTTTTTATTATATCACCATATAAATCAGTGAGTGATTTTTCTGCCAAAGAAGATGCCTCAATAAAAGGCTTTGTTAAATAGTAAATGTTTTCACTAAAATTTTCGCAAGAATTTTTAAAAGACTTATTAAAATAATTTTTATAAACATCAAAAATAGGTAAATCTGTTTTATGAATAGGTATAACCCCTAGTTTTTTATCTTTTAATTTTTTTAATATTGGATAGGTTCTGTAATTAATTTTCATATAACATAAAACCCACTTATCAAAGGTTGAGGTCTTATCAAAGTGGGTGTTTATTAAGATTTTTATAAGTAGCCTCAACTCTACAAGTTACAAAAATACAAATATTTTATTTAATACTCAAACTTATTTAGACATTAGCACCACTTTCTATTTGAACATAACTAGAGTTTTCTCTACGTATATCTTGAACCGTTACAATAGGTGATGGCATTGATTGAATAGCTTGTAATAATTCTGTATTGCTTGAATCAGCACTAGGTATCGTTCTGGTTATAATACCACCGCCTTCATAAAAACCTGCTTTAGATTGTCCGCTTCCAAAGCTGTTATTAAAGTCCATAAAAGAAGCGTAAGCACCTCTATTAAGTATTCCTATTCCCTCACCTCCTTCCGCTTCACCAATGTATTTATTTCCCGCAAATACAGGAACACCACCTTGTGCGTGACTATTACCATCAATCGAAGCAATACCACCCTTTTCAAACTTAGTATCTATACCAGCAATTTTAGCAACCGAAGCAGCACCCTTTGCAGCAACTATTGCACCAGTAGCAATACCAGCAATACCGCCTTGTGCTATTGCCTTTGTAATACCTTGCTGGACATTTATTCCTGCCTGTGCTAATGCTGTGAATTTACCGACTGCGCTTTCTCTTCCTAAAACATTTGTAACCGTATTTAGTACGCTTTCAGCACCTTCAACTTTTGCTTCATTTGCAGCATCTTCTAATTCAATTTTAGAGTTTGCAAATTTTTGATTTATCAAATCTATATCCGCACCTGTTTTTTCTGCCGCTTCAACTTCTTGAATCCGTTTTGCTTCTAATCTTGCTAAGTCGATTTCGAGTTGACTCTGGAAATTTTCCTCATCAAGTATTCTCTTGTTTTCTAAATCTAAAACTTCTTTTTCTTTTTTAGCCTCTTCCCTTAAAACTAAAGCCTCATCGTTTCTAACTCGGTTTTCTTCATTAATAGTATTGATAGCATCATTAAATTCAGTTTGATTTATAATACCTTGTTCTAATCTAGTTTGTTCAAACGCTCGTCTTTGTTCTGCTAATGCGCTTAGTCGCTCCTGTTCTATTCGCAAACTCTCATCGCTAAAAAACTGCTCGTTATCTATTTTACTTTGAGTATTTAAAACAAAAGCATCTAATTCTTTTTGCGCCTCTTCTACAATGACCTCTGAACGCTGTTTTGCTAATTCATTTTGAAGTTCTAAACTACGAGCATTAAATTCCGTTTCACTTATATTACGGTTTTTTAATTCCGCTTTTAATATTTCGGTTTCACGCCTGTAAACTTCTTCGGATATCTTTAGATTTTCTTTAAGTGTTTTCGCTCTACTACCCTGTTGTTGGATAAAAAGGTTTAATTGCTCTTCTTGTCTTTGTATTAAACCATCCGCAATTTCTTTGGCTTGTGATGCTGCGTCTCTTCTAAGTCCGTTTAAGTTTGCTAACTGTTCGCTTTCTTGCGATGTAATACGCTCTTGTATATCTGCAATTTCTGTTAATGCTTGTGCTTGTGAATCTAGTGCTGCGCTTGTTTGTCCTTCGGCTTCAATTCTTAGATTAGCAACTATTAAAGCCTGTTCTGCAATTCTTAATTCTGCTGCTAATTGTGTTTGTAAAAGTTTACCTAGTTGTTCATTTGCTGATGCACGTTCAGAAATACTTAAAGCCTCATCATCTCTTATTTGTCTTAATTTTTCAGCATCCTTTTGAAATTCTAATTGAGTAAGTCTTGCTTTACGTTGTGATTTTTCAAGGTTCTGTTCAGCTTTCTCTAAATCTTGTGCGGCTTTTACCCCTTCTTTTATTTCGTTTTTCCAACCTTGAACGGAATCCGCAGCATCGTCAAAGCCTAAAAAACTCAATCCAGTAGATATAATATTAATTGCTGATTCCGCAGCCTTAGAAGCCAAATCAAATCCCATAACAATCCCATCGATAAGAAACTCACCTAAAGGTTCTAATGCTTTAAGTACTGTGTTAAATATTCCAGTAACCGCACTAAACGCTAACTTTAATTTATTAGTGCTTTCTTCTGAACGATCTAAAGCATTTTTTACTAATGCAAATGAAGCAACTAATGCAGCGAGTATAGCACCAATTGGTGTTGCAATAAACGCTAAACTTGCTTTTACTAATCCCAAGAAACCAGTCGCAGCACCTTTTAAAGATGATTGTAATAAATTACCAGCACCACCAGCCTCTTGACTTCTAACAATAAAACCACTGAGACCACCATTAAAGATATTCAGTTCATTAAACGCCTCTTTAATACTATCCTTATAATTACCTATGTTTATTTTTTGTTTAAGATAAGAATCAGCATTATCTTTAATAAATTCATTGTTGCTATCTAGTGCATCATTTAGTGCTTTTAATTCTTTTCGACCTTGCTCTGTCGTTACATTAGTTTCGTTACGTAATTTATTAAGTAGTTTGTTTTGATTTCTTGCTTCTTGAATACTTGAAACCTCTTCTAATAATGCTCCACTTAGTAACTGCTCCCTAGCAATTGCATCTGCTGTTGCTTTAGTATTTTGTGATAACGTTTTTATATTTGCGTTATATGCTTGACTAAGAACTTTTAAATCAGCAGCGTTTTGAACAAACGCTTTACTAGAAGTACCACCAATTTTTGTTAATTCTTTTTGGTCTTTTTTTAGTTGGTCTATTTGTTTTTTAATCTCAGCAGTATTCTTTATAAAAGCCTCAGCATTTATATCTAGTTCTGCTATTACTACTCTTTCAGCCATATTATTTTTATTTTATAAGTTTAGAGAGCCAACTCAAACAACATCTAATGTTATCGTGTTGCTTGCTAATGTTTTTGTCTTTGTTTTGGTTTTGGTTTGAATGTTAAAAATTATTTCATAAGTTCCAACACTTCCAAAAGATATAACCGCTTTATTGTTGTTAATAGTAGTATGAACAACCGCATCAACTAATACAACACCATCAAATACATCTAAGTTATATATTTCATCTTGCCATATAGTCAAATCCTCATCAACTTCAACGGTAAAAGATTGCTTATTAAACCCGAAGTGAATGAAAGGTAATTTGTTTCTGTTCTGGAATATCATATATATTTTACTCGTATTAAGTCGCAACTAATAGCACCGCTATCTTCAAAATTATTCACCTTGTTTAATAAATAATAGTTTCCTAATTCTTTAATATACTTTAATTTACTAAAATCTAAAGTATTAATATCAGATTCGTTTAAATAAATTTCACAATTTATCAGCTTCGCATCGTTTAAAATTAAAGACATATTGTTATAATACTCTGCAATAATCTCATCAAAAGGTAATTTAAAAAAACTTTCAAAAGGTGCTGAACTTATTGTTGTTTCAGTTTGTAATGTTTCACTTCCAATTGTTTGTGTAGATTCAAAAGTAAAATCTTCGTAACGAAGTAAATAAAACCTTTTATCTAAATCTTTATATTTTACGGTTTGATCGTCTTTGATTTCCTTATCCCATAACTTATAAATATTGCTGTCTTTTGGTAATTCAAAACTAATTTCTTTTTCAGGCGCATATATTTTACTACTAAAAACCGTTGTGTTATCTGGTAGATTATAATTATTAATTGCAATTAAACCATCTTTGTAATCTCCTTCTTTATCATTGTACTTATATTTAAAATCGTTTACTTGTGCGTAATTTCTATAAATATAACTTTCTTCATTCTGTTTTATAAACTTGTCGTTTGATGACGACCAATCATCCACATCTTCTGTTTGTAACATTTCTGTTAAAGTCTTAAATACAATATTATTCGAATACTTATCTTTAAAAGGTGTCAAACTAAATCGATTTAGTATCTCATCTATAAAGTCTTTAATTTTGAAGTCTAAAAAAGTTTCGTTAAAATCGATGTTTTGTCCTGATAAGAATCCGTATGTTATTGAACCACTCTCAAAATTTACTTGCACGATTTCACCGTTTGTAAATATTTGTAAAGAAATAATATCCCCAGCTTCTAATTGTAAAAATAAAGGATTCGTTCCAGAACTACTCGAACCAGTTTGTAATGTTCCAACAGGCGCACCATTTATTAAAACATCTAAAGCATAATTAGCCGATTGAATACCACCCTCTCTTTCATTAACTAATACGTCAATAATTAAATCTGATGATATTACGTAAGTTCCATCACTGGGTACAACAAAACCAATACCGTTTGGTAAAAACACACCACTTGTAGGTGCTGGATTATTATGAAATATTAAAGCATTTTCTGCTCCTGTTATTATTGCAGATAGATTGTTAAAAGTATTTGTGTAATAACTCTCTGGAGTTGGATTTTCATCGCTTACACCTTTAGGGTATGTCATCCAAAGATTAAGATAATTGAAAGTGTTAAATACAGCGCCCTCATAAGTATAACCAAATTGTTGAAATATCTTATCCCATAAATAACTAACTGGTAGACTAGGAACTAAGAAATCTATATTTATTTTATCAGTATCAAATAACGCTTTTCCGTTGTAATCAGCAACTATGTATTTATAGATTTTTAAATCATTAAAACTGTCAATTACATTATCAAGGGTTTTAAAGTGATTGACATCTTCTAAATCTAAAACGTTTAAATCTAAGTTTTCAATTGATTTAGCAAAACTTATATAACCATCATAAATAGCGATGTCATAATAATCAGAAAAAGATTTAAAAACCTTAGCAAAACCATCATAAATTTCAGCCTCACCATTTTCATTATAAAGTTTTACAATATTGTTTTGATATGGTATAATAGATTGTGAACCAATAAAACCTAATTGATTAAAGTTTGTCTCATTCTTTTTAGTTCTAGGTAGTTTAATCTTTTGAGTGTAGTTAGTTTGTCTGTCTGATATACTACCAATGTCGTTAACTTGTTTAGTACGTGTAATTTTAAAACCATTAGGCAAATCAAATTCAATATCGTTTATAAATAGTCTCACAATTTTATATTATAATCGTTAGGCAATTCTATATTAACTTTAATTTCATTTTTACCTTCTCTTGGTTGCTTAATGTTTGCGCTGTTTGTATTTACTGTCACCTCTAGCCAATCATTAAAATTGTTTTGAGAAAATCTAACACCTGTAAATAAATAAACTTTAGGACTTGTTAAAATACCTTTAGCAATATTCATTTCATCAGCGTTTAAGTCATCACTAAAAACAGTCCATGTGTCTGCACTATCTTTTCCTAGTTGCTTTGATTGACTTATAGTGTCATCTAAATTAAAGAAGTCGTTATTTATAATACCTAATGACTGCGCTCTTAAATCAACTTGATAAAACTCATTAAATAACCAATAAGAGTAAGAGCCGTATTGATTTATCCATTTCAAATATACACCGCATCCAGAAGCGACTTTATGTAAATCAATGTAATAAGTATCTGTTGTACCTACAAATTCCAACTCATTTAAGCCATCTACTAATGGTAAATATAATTCCAATGACTGCGTAGTATCACCATCACTAACGACAATTCTGCTAAACGTTTGTGTGTAGTCAATATTTGGAGTAGTAATTGTATTTGTAAGGTTTGTTATTGTATGCGTTGCTGTTGTTTCTGTACGCTCTAAAGTATAACCGATATCAAATGGATAACCATCCCAATACTTCATATAGTATTTGTTTGATGTTTTAAGTTTTAAAGGACTTAAAATAACATTACTATTACTTTCGATAGTTTGACCTAGTTTATAATTGTAAGGCTGTTCCGCACCTAAAAAAACTGATGGGTTAATATTAATATCTTCTGTCGTATCATCTTCAAAAGTAATAAGAAATTCAATAGAGTCATTAAGAAATATCTTTGACCAATCTTTTATAAAAGTATCAATATCAGCTGGGTTGACGGTTAAATCTAAATCATCGGCATAGTCTTTTAATTGGCTTGAAAAGTATTTTTTGAAGTTAAACCAAAATGTATTATCTGGTAGTGGATAGATTCTAATAGGAAATAAAGCACCGATAGTAATATCACAATAAACTGCGGGTTCAGCATAGTCGCTAAAAAATTCAACTACTCTATTATTTTCGCTTAATAACCATTTATCAATTGGTAAATCGTTTGTGAATATTATAGCCATTATATTTCTTTTATCATTTTAATAATTTCAGTAGTGTATTCAAAAAGTGTAACCTCACCAACCTTTTCAATTATATCCTGAATACGCTTATCCGTTACAACCTCACTAATTAATTCAACACCTCCGTAACCTTCGCGATTCCATCCCTCTCTTGCAATCTTACGAGCGATAAGAAACGCTAAAGAACTTATAGATATTTCAATTGGTGTTATCCCCTTATCTCTTATCCATTGCTCTATTGAAGCAATAGGAGGAAAACCACCAGCACGCCTTCCTGTTTCTAATTGTTGACTATAACTCAAACCTGTTATAACTGCGTTTAATGGACTAGCTTCTACTTGTAAACTATCAGCCCATTTGCCTGATGCACGCATACCTTTAGCATCATAAGCCTTTATTAAATCAACTCTAATAGCATCAAACTCTTTAAAAAGTATTTGTTCGCTATTCATACGCTCTAAATTGAAATGTGCATATTAAACCCGTTAAGTTAGCATCTAAAGCATCAGTTACATCTATGTTTTCATGCAACACTAAATCTAAACCACCACAAGCTATAAACTGTTTTTCTAATGCTGCGTACAAAGGTAATAACGGTTCTATTCTTGTGCTGTATTTACTTACCGCTGGATTAGTTCCCTTCTCGTTAAAATGGTTTAAGTCAAAATTATCTCTTAAAACAAGCATATATTTTCCGCTATACAATCTACTGCGTACACTCAAACCACCATTACTAATTTCTGTTTTACGTCTAACTGGTTCTAATAATAAATGAACTTTATCCTCTGTATAGCTTTCAGGATTGGTTAAAAGGTTTTGAACTGCTAAAGTGCCATAACTAAAAAAGTAATCTTGTGTTTCTGAATAATCTTCAAAAATTCTAACTATATCCATTTACTTATTATACTTTAATTCGTTAAATCTTTTGTCAACTTGATTTGATACTTTGTTCATTCGTAACAAGAAAACAATTTCAACATATTTTTTATTCCCGTAATCAACTGGATAACCTCCGTAAATTTTAGCCATCTTATCTAATGGTAATACATCGCTAAATTCATTTAATCTTTTTCCTCCTGCAGCATCAAAATACATTGCATCTTCATCGCTTGATGATAGCAATTTAGATTCGTTCTCTCGCAAATATACAAATTTATCGATTAAAAACTTTTTACTTTGAAAGAAATTGACTATAGGAATTGAATAAAATTCGTAATCTTGTAATTTATACGCAGTAACAAATAGCTTTTTAACATCCTCAATACCTTTGGCTTTAACTAAAACCCTATTGCATTGTATAACATCGTTATAAGATAATTTATTCAAATCAAAGTTAAGATGATCTTTAGGATTTAGTGAAGATAATAAAGTTCCATACTTAGCATACTCTTTAGATTGAAGATAATCTCGTATAGATATGTTTCTCATACTCTTATTTTAACGTGGTTCTGCTTATTTTTAATGATTGGATATAGAGCATAACGTATATCGTCAATATGATGATTATTCTTATCATCTATAACAGGCAAAACATCACCACTACGTTTGTCTATTTTGTATGAATATAACCCAAACTCTTTAATAGTCTCAACACATTCTGGATGTATTATAATATTATTAAAAGACTTCATGTGCTGAACGCCATCCTCAATTTTTAGTTTTGGTTCTCCTATTAACTTTGGTAGTCCTTTACGCTTTACAAAACTTATGCTTTCAGGTCGTGCATTATCTGCTCTGGTTATGTATTTTTCAAAGTCTGGTATTCTATTTAGAATAAATTCAGCAGTATCATCTAATTCTAAACCTATTTTATTAGCCTCATATCTTATATAAAGATTATTACCATCTAAATAAATGACATTTGCAGTAGTTGGGTCTTGTGAGAATCCCCAATCTAAACCTTGTAATCTAGTCCATTGTGGTAAAGGCTCAAAGAAATCTACTTCGTACTTATTTTTAAATACTAAAGCATCAGATTTTAGATTATAGCCACCATTCCAAACGTGTTCGTAATCTTCGGGTGACATTCTAATTCTATCCGAGTCACGTTCTTTACGTAGTGTTTTTGGTAAAAAAGGGTTTTGTTCTGAATTGACATGAACTAAAGCCATGTCATCGCTAACAACGCTAAAGAATTTTTCTATTGCATCGGTTTTTAAATTAGGATTCCAACTAAACCAAAGTTCAGAATCTTGCATACGAATAGTAGGTCGTAATAGTTTAAGTGATTTGTAAGATAGTGACTGTGCTTCTTCAACCCATGCGATTTTAAAACCCTCTAAAGACTTGATTGATTCTGCTGTGTGGTCTTGCATACCTTGAAATATTATAACACCATTGCCTCTTGTGCTTCGTATTTCGCTGTCTAATACTTTGAAGTAATCAGCGACATCTAAATCTTCAATCTTTTGTTCAATTAATCTTTTTGCAGAAAACTTCAAAGACTTTTGAACCTCTCTAATACAAACTGCTGATGTGTTCGGATTTATTACTAATGCTTCAATTATTCCTTCGGCAAAGAAATGAGACTTACCGGAATTGTGATTAACAATACCATTGGATAAATAATTATTATAAATAGGTACATGAACATCCCAATATTTAAGGCGGTCGTGCTTTGTGATGCTATTTATTTTTACTATATTGAAGTCTGAAAAACATATAAAAAATGGCTTACAAAAACTTAACACATCGTAAAAGGCGAAAAGAAATGTGTAACATTCTTTTTCTTGGTTTTTATCCTGATTTTTCGAAGTCTCGAAACAAAGACGAATTACTTCTAATATACAATCTCGCAAAGGATGGGTATTTTTCTCATGAGATAGCTGAAAGGATTGGTAAAAATCCAAAAGCAATACAG
>Ga0136556_1000972_pt1 | contig 15286 bp, 15 predicted proteins | sample AntRauTorckE6831_FD_104780 | JGI IMG/M metagenome (GOLD analysis project Ga0136556, IMG submission 104780) | Saline lake microbial communities from Rauer Islands, Antarctica - Metagenome Torckler E6 #831 | ecosystem: Environmental > Aquatic > Non-marine Saline and Alkaline > Saline | place... | reverse complement strand
TGACCAAGATCGCCGAGACGGCGATGACGGGCAAGGGCGCCGAGACGGCCAAGGACACGCTGGCCGAACTCGTCGTCGACGCGGTGCTCGCAGTCCAGGACGACTCCGGCATCGACACGGACAACGTCTCCATCGAGAAGGTCGTCGGCGGCTCCATCGAGAACTCCGAGCTCGTCGAGGGCGTCATCGTCGACAAGGAGCGCGTCGACGAGAACATGCCCTACGCGGTCGAGGACGCCGACGTGGCGCTGTTCGACGGCGCCATCGAGGTCAAGGAGACCGAGATCGACGCCGAGGTCAACGTCACCGACCCCGACCAGCTTCAGCAGTTCATGGACCAGGAGGAGGAGCAGCTCCGCGAGATGGTCGACCACCTCGTCGACGTCGGCGCTGACGTGGTGTTCGTCGGTGACGGTATCGACGACATCGCCCAGCACTACCTCGCCCAGCACGGCATCCTCGCGGTCCGCCGAGCAGGCAGCGACGACATGAAGGCGCTCGCCCGCGCGACCGGCGCGAACGTCGTCTCCGCACTCGACGACATCGAGACCGCGGACCTCGGCTTCGCCGGCTCCGTCGCCCAGAAGGACATCGGTGGCGACGAGCGCATCTTCGTCGAGGACGTCGAGCAGGCCCGCTCGGTCACGCTGATCCTCCGCGGCGGCACCGACCACGTGGTCGACGAGCTCGAGCGCGCCATCGACGACTCTATCGGCGTCGTGCGCACGACGCTGCTCGACGGGCAGGTGCTGCCCGGTGGCGGCGCGCCCGAAGTCGAACTCGCGCTCCGGCTCCGACAGTTCGCTGACTCCGTCGGGGGCCGCGAGCAGCTGGCGGTCGAAGCCTTCGCGGACGCACTCGAGGTCATCCCGCGCACGCTCGCGGAGAACGCCGGCCTCGACTCCATCGACTCGCTGGTCGACCTGCGGGCGTCCCACGACGGTGGCAACTTCACCACCGGTCTGGACGCCTACACGGGCGACATCATCGACATGCAGGAGGAGGGCGTCGTCGAGCCCCTCCGAGTGAAGACGCAGGCCATCGAGTCCGCCACCGAGGCGGCGACGATGATCCTCCGCATCGACGACGTGATCGCCGCGGGCGACCTCGCTGGCGGTCAGGTCGGCGACGACGACGGCGGGGACGAGATGCCGCCGGGCGGCGGCGGCATGGGCGGCATGGGCGGTATGGGTGGCATGGGCGGCGCTATGTGAAATCTGTCACCGAAAGATTTCACGTAGGCAGTCGGACGTAGTCCGACTACGTTAACGAGAGCGTGTGGCTCTCGTTCGCCAACCAGAACGCTTCGCGTTCTGGTGACGCCGATGTAAGCGAGGCGGGAAAACTCGCCGTAGGCGAGGCAAACCGCCTCGGAAAGCTGAGTGGGGAACGAACGTGACCCGTGCGTCGAAAGCCGAACTTACCCACCGCTTTACCTCCCGCAGTGTCGATTACCGAACAGATCGCCCCGGAAACGCTCCGGAACTCGCTGACTATTTGTTTACGGCCGTTGGGTTTCGCCGGTATTTATTAGTGTGCGTCTTCTGAATTTTCAATCACCCGACTGGTCCGTCGGGATGTCAGAGGCAGGCCAGCGGGTCGACGACCCGCAATCGTTCGGGGTCGCCCTCCGTACGTGGGGGCGCTCCCAGTTTCTCAGTTCGTGTCGTGAACCGCCCGAAGCAGCGCCGCCAGTTCGTCGAGGAGGCGGTCGAACGTCGGCTCGCCTTCTTCGGCATCGACGCGAGAGGCGTCGCCCATTACGCCCGTTTCTGACTATTCGTCCACATCGAGGGTGACGTTCAATGGTCCTGACCACTGCAGATCCGGCAGCCTCGACGAGAACCGTGTCGGCGCCGGTCGGGAGGTGGAGGCCGTGCTGTTCCAGCGCGCCGATGGGGACGTCGATGATGGGGCCGTTTTGCTCGGCGATCTGGGCGGTTTTAGGGTTTGCCGGCCCAGGAGACGGGGCTGGTGGTGTTTAGCCTGTGGCGCGTTGACAAAGGGTGGGGAAGTAGGTGTGGGTGGTGGCGTCGACGACGTGGCTATGCGAGAAAACGCTGAAGGAGCGCGGCGGGATTCGAACCACGGTCGCTCCCGTTCCCTGCTTCGAATCCCACGGGTGCCGCTGCTGCTCACGTTCGTTCGCAGACAGCGGGCACAGTTGGACTCTCGCGAGCAGGGCGGGACCGAAGGTCCCGCTTGCAGCCGGCAGGCAGGGCCTGCCGGCGACGACCGTAGGGAGCGAGTGAGAGTACGCCGCGGCCGTGAACGACTGAAAGGAGTGAACGGGCACGGTGGGATTCGAACCACGGTCACTTCCGTTCGCTCGCTCCGCTCGCTCACCTCCCGTTCCCTGCTTCGAATCCCCTGCGTGCGTCGAACGACACGTCTCGCTGTCGCTCGACGGTCGTACGGGCACGGTGGGGTCTCGCTTTCTCGGCGGTCGCGGGGTTGGAACTAACGTTCATAGGTCTGGCAGGAAGTCGCTACGCTGTTCGGCCTGTTCTCGGTCCGACCGCCGGTCGTAGTGGCGGGCGAGCACGTCCTCGCTCGCGTTCAGGCGATCCTCGACCACTCGGCGAGGCACGTCCTCACGGCGGTAGTACGTCACCCGACCGCTCCGAACGTCGTGGGGAGATCGGGCGGACGGGCACTTGCTCGCGTGGTCGAGATGCGTAGCCTCGCACGTCTCCGGGTCGCGGTCGTGCGGGCACTCCTTGCCGCGCCAGCATGGGCGAGTCACGCGGTACAGGGTCGAGCGGAACGTGTTGCCGGCGGGGCGGCCGTACTTAGTGGCGATCAGCGGCTCGCGCCCGTGGTCGTCCGTCACGTCAGGACGGTTGTACTCGATATAGTCCTCGAGATACCGCGCGGTCTTCTCGCTGATCCGGTTCCAGCGTGTCCCGTCCTCGTGGTTCTTCAGCGGCGTACCTTCCTCGGGCCGGTGGACGAAGTGGACCGCCGGGCCGGTAAACCGCGGATGCGTCCCGTCGAGGTCGCAGTCTCCGAGGTCGAGCCCGCGGACCGCGCCTGAGCGGGCACCCGTCTCCCACAGCAGCAGCATGCTGATGTGGTCGCGGCTCCCCGGCTGGGCGCCTTCGAGGTAGTCGAGTATCTCGATCGCCCGCTTGGGCTTCAGAGTCGAGTTCGACACGTCCTCGCCGTTCTTCATCGTCGGCAGCCGCAGCTGCTCGTACAGTTCGGGGTCGACGGCATCGATGTTACCGGCGAAGCGCAGGAACCGCCGAAGCGAGGAGAGTTGCCCTTTCAGCGTCACGCGCTTGATCGGGTCGCGGCCGTCACCCTCGCCCTCACGTCGCCAGGTCCGGTACCGGTGGAGGTCCCGGCCGCCGAGGTCGTTCAGGTTCTCGATACCTTCTTCGTCGCAGAACTGGATGAACGCGTTCAGCCGATGGCGTTCACTCCGCCGGGTCGACTCGGCGTGTTCGTCCCGCATCGTCTCGAGGAACATCTTCACGGCGTCGACGGGCGAGATCGGGTCGAGGTCGATCACTGTTCGGCCCTCCGGTACGGGGTCATCCGACCGAGCCGACAGGCGAGGCAGCAGTCGTGGTAGTCCCTTCGCAGGACGTTCATCAGCCCGCCGCAGTCGTCGCACCGGGCGTCGGCGTCCATCACAGCGGACCACCTACCGTGAGGAATCGCGCGCAGCGCTCGCAAGCAGTGTCTTCCCGGCGCGGGTCCGGCTCCGTAGGGTCGCCGCAGTAGACGCAGGACCCGCCGGTGTTTTGTGAAAGCGGCACATCTGATCGTTTGGGGCGTTTACGCCCCGTCTTGGCTTCGTTCAATCTGACCACCGGAGCCACCTTCGGGCCGTGTTGGCGCACGGCCCGGCTCTCAACCGAGGAGAGCCATCAGTCGGCGACTCCGATTCAACGCTTGATTGGATATTACTTATTTGTTTGGTCTAATTCGTTAGACGGATTAGTTAGATCTAGTCGGCGGCACGCTTTTGGTTGACCGCAGTTGTGCATACAGTAATGACCGACGAGAAGCCTGGGGAGCGCCCTGTATTCGATGAATACCTCGACGAGCACGGGTGGCATGTGACCACTGGAGAGTATGACCACGAAGAACTCAGTCCGCCAGACTGGATTACCGATTTAGACCGCGAAATCTGCAAGCTGCTGGCTATAGGGCTCATTCTCACTCCGTCTGTGATCAGCAAGAACATCGACAGGCCCAGAAGTTCGATCTCAAACCGTCTCAGTACACTTGAAGCGGGAGGGCTGGTTGAGAAGGTCGAAAGAGGCCACTACAAGCTTACGGAGAAAGGTTACGCCAGAATGCTGGAAACAATTGAAGTCGAGAGGTCCGGGGAAGAATCAGATGACAGGACTTGGCACACATCGAAAGTTCTGTCGCCGGATGAAGCAGAAAAGCACAACGACGAGTAAGCAGTCGCGTTCGACTTCCGGGCACTCAGTCGCCGCCGTCGTATCGGGGACTCACTCGGCGGACACTCTCAGCTACTAAGCAGCAGACTGTAGCATCGTTTCTTTTTCAAAAGAGAGGATGAAACAGCCGCTAAGTAGGCTTGCGCATTTACCCAGAAAGACTACAGCCAAATGTGCCAACGGTGTGTCTATGGAAGCAGTCCCTCCACCGTTCCCGAGTACGGTTGAGATTCTTCTCGGGATACTTCTATTGGCCATCGGCGGCATATTCTGGAAGACTGAAGGTGTAGATAGGGAAGCCCCACCAGTAGTATGGCGATTCCTTCAGTTGCTACTGGTTTTTGCAACTGTACTACTTCTTTTCTCCTTGCGAATGCGGTTCTATCGGTAGGTGGGCTATCTATGATTACATCACTTCTACGACTTTGACGATATATTCATCCCCCTCCCACGTTAGGTAGTATCCAGACTCCTCGCCCTCATGCAGAGTCTCTGCCTCATCTGGAATGGCTTCAAATACCGCGTCAACACTTTCCTTGTTTGGAAGCCCAGTAGTTGATGAGCCATTCTTTTTTGCCTCCCTGAGCCCCGCAAGTAGCTCCTCCGACTGATTCACCTCGGAGCCATTCAGTGCCACAGGATCTTCATCGGAATACCCACTCGGTGAGTGGTATACCTCGATATAGGCGCCTTCGAATGAGTCATTCATCTCCATGGAGACGTACCCCCCACCAGCCACAACCAGCAGAAAAGCTACGACTGCGACACCGTATTTGTATTTCACACGCTACTTTTTGCATTTGAGATGTATAAAACAGGACATAATTAGGGTTGCTGATCGACTGCTTATGCTACGGACTGGCTAGAGGGAAAATTGCCACTAACGGTCTCTACTGTACTTAGCGAAGCACAGCCGCGATAGACCGAAGCAATGGACTGCGTGCAGTCCCGAACACGTTGCAGGTGTCTACAGTGGTTCGACAACGAGAATCGTTCAGTCGCCACTGGGGCTACACGTTTCGGGCCGCGGGGCGGCCCTCTCGCGTCCCGGCTTCCGGGTCGAGGGTAAACCCTCGCTTCCGGCAGTCACTCCGCTGCGCGGCCCTCGGGGCGCTCGGGCCGCGCCGAGCGCTCCGCGACTCTCCGGTCCTTGCGGTGGACTGTGGCATGGGGCGCACTCAGGCCCACACGTCAGCAACGGGCGGGTCGTTCTCCCGGTCGATGATCGGTAGATCCTCTTCCTGGTCCGCATGGTCCTCGACGAGTTCGAGGTCGCGGGCGCGGTCGAGTTCGCCGCTGGGGAGGTCCCAGTAGGCGTACGCACCGCGGTAGTTGACGATACACCGGAACGAGGCTTCGTCCGGCAGGGTCGAGCGTACCGCTGGGGTTTCGACCTCTGACAGCGCGCGCTCTATGGTGGCGTCGAGATCGTCCACGTCGTCCCACTGCTGGCGAGCGAGTTCGTCCCGGAGGTCCGACTCGCTGGCAGCTCGTACCGAGTCGAGCGAGCACCACCGGACGGTCTCTCGTACGTCGGGGTCGTGCAGGTGGTCGTTCGGCTTGATGCCGTCGCTGATGCTCTGCGAGCAGGACCAGAACCGGCGGTTCGTGGCCCAGTACAGCGCGAGCTTCCACGTCGCGGCCTTGTCCGCGAAGGAGTCGGTATCGGAATCCTCGAACGACTCGGTGGCGTCGAGCAGCGAGCCGAACGTCGCGCTCAGGTACTTGCCGAGGTACGCGCCCGCTGTCGACTCCATCTCGTGGCCCTCGTCACCGAACTCGATCAGTTCGTGGGAGCGCGTGCGGTCGCGCACCCACTCTTCGCCGTGGTCGTGGTCACCGAAGCGGTACCAGTCGACGAACCCCTCGTCGCTCTGGAACTCGGGGCCGAGTTCCTCGAGGTCGTCGCGGTAGGTCAACGGGTACACGTCGACGATCTCGCCCTGTCCGTAGTCGGCCCACTTCGAGGCGAGTTCCGGCTTGTCGCACAGCCACGGCATTCCGTCCTCGGTACGGGTCGGCACGTCGAAAAACAGGACGTGCAGGTGCGGGTATCCCTTCTCGGTGAACTCCAGCGCCTTGATGTAGTCCGGCCGGCGGCGGGGTCGACCAGTCACGTCATCAGCGAGCCCTGGTCTCCAGCCACGAACGTCGGGGTCGCGGGTGTCGCTCTTGGTCGAGGGGTCCGAGTCCATGTACGACAGCAGGCGATTGAACGCGGGGTTGATGGAGTCGATCCCGTCGAGCAGGGACGACTGCCGCTTGGGGTCCGTGGTGAACGTGGCGAGTACGGCGTTTTCGGCGCGTTCGTAGGCGTACTCCAGCGCTCCGTTGAACCGGGCGAACTGCTTCGAGACGCGGCCTTGGTCGTTGAACCGCGTCTTGTAGTCCTTGGTCATCCGCCGGTCGGTCTGGCCGCCTTGGCGATCTACGAACTGCACGTCGAACAGCAAGCAGTAGTCCTCGATGCGGTTCAGGTAGGATGTAAAACCGTCCTGCAGTAGCTCCCGGAGGTCAGGGTTCACGGAATCCACGCGAGCGAGGTAGTTCCGCAGGAAATCCCGGTCATAGGTAACGCCCTCCGTTTGGGCCGTTTGAGTAATGCCTTCTGTAATCAAGTCAAGAAGGCGCAGTGTGGGTGTCACCGTCAGGACTCCTGAGGACCGGGATTTCCGTACGTACGGGTCCTCGGGGGCTGCGAGGTCGTTCACGAACCTGTACACGAACTGGTAGTCTGCGTCTGACCCGTCAACGCGTTCGCAGGCCTCTGGGCTGACTCCCTTCACGGCGTACGAGACGACGTGAGACAGCGGCGTACCCTCCGGATGCTCCGCGAGGAACCGTACAACGCGTACGCGCTGCTCGTCGCGTTCGGTCAGGCTTCCGTCGAGGAGCAGTCCGCGGCCGAGTAGATCGCGCTCTTCCAGCAGGCCCGCGAGGGCGGGTGTGTTACATCTGTCCGCGAGGTCGCTGCCGCTCAGCGTGTGGAGCGGCTGGACGCTCATTAGCGGCCTCTCGAGTCACGGCGTTGGAGCCGAGAGTTCGAGTCCGCGCTCCCCCCCGCGGGGAGGGGTCGCGCGGACAGATGCCACCGTCCCTTGACATGGGTGGGACGGTCGGTGGGTGGGTCACTCGGTTGGGGGTTCGAGGTACCGGGCATCAGTCCCACCGACCGAAGATGCGCTTTCTCACGTGGCCGTGAGCAGCGTAGTGAACGTGGCACTCCAGACAGGTCCCGGCTTCATGGAGAACCGACTGTTCAGGGTTGAGGCAGTCCTCTTGGCAGCGGTTGCACTGATACGAGACGAAGTTCTGATACCGGAGTTCCTTCTCCGGGTCCGGCGTCACGTCCGGCTCGAGCATCCGGCGGATCGTACTCACCGGATCGACTCCGCCAGTACTCACCGAGAACCACCTCCGAGTTCACCGACCGCAGGACGGCGAAGGGGTCCGTTCGACTGTCGAACGAACTCCGAAATCTCAGGACGAACTCGGAACTGCGTACCTGCGATAGACGCAGAGAAGCGGCTCTGTGCCGTTACTTCTGTGAGAAGCGAGAAACTGAGGGTTTCAGCACGGGCACGGTGGGATTCGAACCCACGACCACCGGATGGCTCCCCCCGAGGGACCCACCGGGGTTAGAAGTCCGACGCTCTGTCCAGCTGAGCTACGCGCCCTCATCGGACAATCTGTCTCCGAGCGCAAAAGCGGTCGGGTTCGTCCCGTAGCCCTTAACCCCGCAAGCCGAGAACGCCGATCCAATGCGAATCATCGGCACCGTCGGGCTTCCGGGCAGCGGCAAGGGCGAGGCTGCCGCCGTCGCCCGGGAGGCGGACATCCCGGTCGTCACGATGGGCGACGTGATCCGGGCGGAGACCCGCCGGCGAGGGCTCGACCCGAGCGAGCACCACGGCGAAATCGCGGGCAAACTCCGCGAGGAGGAGGGCGAGACCGCTATCGCCGACCGCTGTATCCCGATGGTCCGGGAGGCCGCCGAGGGCCAGACGGGCGAACCGGTCGTGCTCGTCGACGGCCTGCGCTCGATGGCGGAGGTCGATCGCTTCGTCGACGCCTTCGGCGATGACTTCCTGCTGCTCTCCATCGAGGCGCCGTTCGACCTCCGGGCGAAACGCCTGGGCGACCGCGGGCGCGAGGCGACCGACCTCGACCGCGAGAAACTCCGGGACCGCGAGGAGCGCGAACTCGGCTTCGGGATGGGCGAGGTGATCGACGCCGCCGACCTCACCATTCGGAACGCCAACAGCCTCGAGAAGTTCCGCGAGCAGGTCCGGTCGGTACTCGACGCCGGCGCGGCCGCGATGGAGGGTGAGAACGAATGATCTACAGCGTCGACGTCACTATCGGGGCACCGGTTCAGGGCACCGAGGTCGCCGACCGCGTCGAGGAGGCGGTGACGAACCTCTTCCCGGACGCGGAGTTCCGCCGCGAACCCGACCGCTTCGTCGCCGAGAGCCACTCGCTCGACGCGTTCTCGGACGTGCTCCACGAACAGGAGATCCTCGACACCGCCCGCCGCCAGTTCTTCGGCGGCGTCGAGGACGACGGCTTCGCGTTCTCGCTGAAGAAACAGCCGGCGTTCGAGGGCGTCGTCAACTTCGCCGTCGGCACCGAGGACGAACTGGGCGACATCCACGTCCAAGTCGACGTGCGCGAACCGGACGTGCGGTCGTTCATCGACTACATCGCCCCGCCGACCGAGGACGGCCGCCCCGTCGACGCCGACGAGTACTGACGCATGGACGACGCCGTCGCGGCTGGATTCCGGGCCGGCGCGCTGCTGGCCGCGACCGGTATCGCCGCGGTTCTCACCGGAAGCCCGTTTCTGTTCCCCAGCCTCGGCCCCTCCGCGTACCTGCTGGCGACGACACCCGACGCGCCCGCGAGCCAGCCCCGAACGGTCCTGGGCGGCCACGCCGTCGGCGTCGTCGCCGGACTGTTCGTGTACCACCTCCTCGCGCCGGGATTGCTGGTTATCGAGCCGATCCCGGCCTTCTCCCCGGCGATGCTCCGCCTCGGCGCCAGCGCGATCGCCTCGGTGATCCTGACGACGGTCGGCATGCTCGCGACCGGCTACGAGCACGCGCCGGCGTGTGCGACGACGCTCATCGTCGCGTTGGGACTGCTCTCGACGCCGACGGAGGGCGCCATCGTGCTCGCGGCGGTGATACTGCTGCTCGGCGCGGACTCCCTGCTCCCCCGGACCGGCCTCAGAGCGTGATCTGCACCACCGCGAACAGCACCACCACCCCGAGCACGTCGCAGGTGTTCGTGACCACCGGGATCACTACGTCGTCCGGGTCGAGGCCGAACCGGTAGGCACCGTACGTCGCCCCGAGCGTGAGTGCCACGGCGAGCACCGCGAGGGCGATGCCGCTGGCGAGCGAGATCCAGAGCACCGTCCCGACGGCCAACTGCGCGCCCCCGAGCAGCGACTGCAACAGCCACGCGCCGGCGCCGACGAGGGGGAACAGCGTCACTGCGAGTGCTACTGTCGCGACCGCGTTGCCAGCCAGCGTCTCGTCGGTCGGTTCGAACGCGAACGTCCCCAGGTGGAACGCCGTCGAGAGCCGCGACGCGAGGATGCTCCCGAGGTTCCCCGCGGTGCCGATGGTGACGGGTACGAGCACCAGCAACGTCGGGTACCGGTAGAGTTGGGCCTCGAAGCTACCGAGTACCAGCCCCGAGCCGACTTCGACCATCGTCATCACGAGCAACACGGGTAGCATCGCCCGGGTGATCCCCCGGACCGTCCAGTCGGTCGTCATCCCCCACCTCCCGCCGCCAGCACCAGTCGCACCGAGAGCAGCAGGAAGGCGATGCCGAACACGTCGCCGGTCGTCGTCACGACGGGCCCGACCAGCGAGTCGGGGTCGTGCCCGCGACGGTAGCCCGTGAACACGACGACCACGACGACGACCGTCAGCGCGATACCCGAGAGCAGCCCCGAGAGCAGGCTGATCGCGACCAGCGTCGCCAGCGGCGCGACGGCGTCACCGAGCGCGGTCAGGATCAAGAACACGGCGGCTGCGGCGACTCCAGACGCCAGCATGCCGTTGGCCAGCGCGGCCGCCGCGGCGCCGCGCAGTCGTGGATCCCCGGCGTCGACGTACGGTTCGATCAGCCCCTGGTGGAGACCGGTCGAGAGCCGTGCCCCGAGGCTGCCGTAGACGTTCCCCCGCGTCGCCAGCAGCGCGGGGACGGCGACCAGCAGCCCCGGCACCGCCTGGAGTTCGGCCTGCATCCCGCCGAGGACGAGACCGGCCACCAGCCCCCCGACGAGGCTGGCCGAAAGCGCGGGCAGCGCCGCCGCGTAGGCTTCGCGGGCGACGCGGATGACGCTCATTACCGGAGCCAACAGCCGGCGTGGTGAAAAAGACCGCGAGCGGGGTCACTCCTCGTCGCCGAGTACCGCGATCACGCCGAGCAGCGCGAGGCCGACGGCGAGCGCGCCCCCGAGCGCCCCGAACGCGACGCGGTACCCCTGGGTGTCGATCAGGAACCCCGTTACGCCGGGAGCCACGGCGCCGGCGGTCATCAGCACCGTCCGGACGACGCCCAACCCGCCGCCCGCGGCCTCGTCGGGCAGCACCGACATCAGGAACGCGCTCCGGACGGGTCGGAAGCCGTGGGCGCCGATCCCGAACACCACGACGGCGGCACCGACCGCCAGGGTACCCCCGACTGTCAGCAGTAGCGCGGAACCGAGCAGGGCAGTCCCGACGGTGACGAACAGCATCGGGAGCCGACCCACGCGGTCGGTGAGTTCGCCGGTGCCCAACTGGACCAGCGAGACGACGAACAGCCCGGAGTAGATGGTGTTGGCGACGCCAGTTTCGAGCCCCAACCCCGCGTCGGCGGCGAGATAGCTGGGGAGGAACGCCACCACGCCGTTGTAGCCGAACGCGAACGCGACGGTGACGCCGACGAACAGCGCGACTCGGGGTGCCCGCATCAATCCGAGATATCCAACCACCGACCCATCGACGCCGCTACCCCCGTCCGGCGACGAGACGGCGCCGCTGCCGTCGAGGTGCCGCGGCGTCCGCCGGACGAACAGCACCGTCAGCGCCGCGACGACGATGCCGGTTGCGAGAAACAGGCCGCGCCAGTCCGGGAGCGCGTAGGTAACCGCGAGTGGGGCGACGACGCCGCCAAAGGCCGCGACGGTGTCGAGGACGCCCAGCGCCCGGCCCGTTCGCTCCCTGTGGACTGCCGCGAGCAGACGCACGGCGACGGTTTTGTGCGCGCCGGTGCCGAGGCCGATCAGGAGCATCCCGGCGACGATCGCGAGGAACTCGCCCGGCACCGGCTCGACGCCGCCGAGAGGGAGCGAGAGGTCCGGCAGCGGTACGGGGACCACGAGCGCGAACGCGCCCGCGGCGGCGACGACGGCGCCGCCGGCGATGACGCGAACGGGGCCCTCTCGGTCGGCGACGACGCCCGAGGGGAACTGCATCAGCGCGTAGACGGTCATCAGCGCGGAGAACGCCAGCCCGGTCGCGGTGTTCGAGACGCCGTACACCGCCTGGAACGGGTCGAACAGCGGCGGGAACAGGTAGCGGACGAACTTCGCCATGAACCACAGCAGCGACGTGAGGATCAGCGCGTCGTAGCGCGCGAGGCGGCGAAGCTCCATTCGGCCGGCGCTACCCCGGCAACGGGGAAAAACCGCGCGGATGCGGCCAAGAGGGTCGGTTCCGCCGCGGAAGTTGCCGTCCAGCACGCCACATACCGGTGGTCCTCGAACTGTGGCGATCCGACAACTTCGGGGAAACGCTTTACCGCAGAACGGGGTAGCGTTCGAGTATGGGTCGGGGGACGTTCAGTCGGTACATCAGCCCCATCCGTGAGGAACTCGACGGCGCGTTTGCGACGGACCACACGCCCCGAGAGGTCGCTCAGAGCTTCGCGCTCGGCACCTTCATTACGATGCTGCCGACGTTCGGTATCGGACTCCTCCTGTTCGTGGCAATCGTCGCCGTTTTCGATCGGGTCAGTCCGATCGCCCTGTTCGCGTCGGTGCTCGTGTTCAATCCCGTGGTGAAGTGGGGCGTGTACGCGGCGAGCTTTGCGCTCGGCATGCTACTGTTGGGCCCTATCGAGGGTGTCTCGGCGACGACCGTCTCGTTCAGTGCGGGCCCGGCGGCCGCCGTCCGCCTCCTCGTCGGGAACCTGATCCTGGCCGTGGTGGCAACTGCCGTGAGCTATCTCGTGGTCCATCGCCTCGCTGAGCGGTACGTCGATACCGATATCGCGGAGACGGTCGAGGAGGTACTCCCGTAGCGTCACCCGACCGGGGGAACAACATCTTTCCGATGGCACGCCCCACGCGGGGTATGGACGAGCCTCCCGATTCGCGCGTCTACTACGTCATCAGCGACCTCCACATCGGTGGCGACGAGCAACTGGGGGAGGTCGAGTTCCGCGAGGAGTTGCTCGCGTTCCTCGAACGGCTGGAAACGACGGACGAGGACGCCGAACTCGTCATCAACGGCGACGCGTTCGGGCTCTGGGAAATCACGACCGTCGAGGGGATGGCGAAGTTCGACGCGCTGGTCGAGACGTATCCGCAGCTGTTCGACCAGTTGCGGGCGACCGGTGAGAACATCCCCATCACGCTCGTGCCCGGCAACCACGACCACGAACTCGCGACGTACGACGCGTACGTCGACCGATTCGGCGACTACAACGTCAGGCTCGTTCAGGAGAAGCAGATGACTCGCCCCGTCGGTGACCGCGTCATCCACTTCGAGCACGGTCACCAGCAGGACCCGAACAACCGAATCGACGACTGGGGCAACCCGCACGCGACGCCACTCGGCTACTACTACAACACGCTGGTGACCAGCCGTGCCGGTCAGCTCTCCGACCGCGGGCGGTACAACTGGCTGAAGGACGTCCAGGCGGTCACGCCGACCGAACGGATGCCGGTGTGGCTGCTCTCGAAGTACTTCTACAGGGAGATGAACCCCCTGCTCCGGTACGCCCTGATCCCGTTCCTGCTGCTGTTCAACATCAGTGCCGTCCTCGCGGTGCTCGTCGGCCTCGACCTACTGAGCATCTGGTCGGCGCCCGTCGACGTCGCGACCACCTTCCTCGATCAGTTCGGGAGCGCCGGCACCACTGTCTGGACCCTGCTCGCCGTCAACGTCGCCGTCGTCGGCCTGTTGTTGCTCGTCGGCATCCCGTTGTACTTCATCCGTCGGGACGTCCGGAAGACCGTCGACCGCTTCGGCGTCTTCGAGACGCCGCTCACCGTCGACGCCGATGTCCCGTACGAAACCGCCGCGCGGGAGGTGTTCGAGGAACGGCCGGAGACGGCGGTGTTCTGTCACGGTCACACCCACCGATCGGGGATCCAGGCGGTCGATGGAGGCCTTCTGGTCAACAGCGGCACGTGGCTCAAGCGCCTCCACCGCCGTGACGGTATCATCGGCGTGCTCCCGCCGGTGTTCTATCCGTCCTACCAGTTGAGCGTCGTCCGCATCGCCGCGGAGGAGGGGGATGTGGCGGTCACGGTCGACGCTGTCGAGAAACCGAGTCCGGGCACGGAGGAGCTCACGCTGACCGAGCGCCTCCTCACGCTGGGTCGGAAACCGAACCCGGAACTCCCCGACGAGGCAGTCGTCGTAGAGGAGACTGGGGAGATACGCCGCGAATCGATCGACTGAGTTGACTGACAGCCAGCCACGGACGGCCTCGTTTCTGCAAACCCTGGTCCCCTACGAGGTCGTGCTTAGAACGGGCCCATGCCGCCGAGGCCACCGCCGCCGCCGTCGCCGCCCTGCATCTTCTTCATCATCCGCTGCATGTCGCCGTCGCCCATCCCCTGGAACTGGTTGAGGGTCTGGTCCATCATCTTGTGCTGCTGGAGCAGTTCCTGCACCGTCTCCTCGTCGGTGCCCGACCCGCGAGCGATTCGCTGGACCTGCTGGGCGCCGATGGAGCGGGGCTCCTCGAGTTCCTCGTCGGTCATCGAGTCCATGATGACCTCGAAGTTGCGCATCCGGTCCTGGGTCACGTCCATCGCGTCGTCCGGGAGTTGGTCCATCATCCCGCCGCCCATTCCGGGGATCATGTCCATCACCTGGTCGAGCGGCCCCATCTTGCTCATCGCGTCCATCTGGCGCTGCATGTCCTTCAGGGTGAAACTCCCCTGGAGCATGTCCTCGGGCTCCCAGTCGTCCTCCTCGTCGCCCGTCTCCTGCATCGCGCGCTCGACGCGCTCCGAGAGCTGTTTGAGGTCGCCCATCCCCAGCAGCCGGGAGATGAACCCGTCGGGTTCGAAGCGCTCGATGTCCTGTACTGTCTCGCCGGTCCCCAGGAAGGCGATAGAGGAGTCGGTCTCGTTGACCGCAGTCAGCGCCCCACCACCCTTGGCGGTCCCGTCCAGTTTGGTGATCGTGACGCCGTCGACGCCGATGGCGTCGTCGAACTCACGGGCCTGCTCCTTGGCGCCCTGGCCGATTGCGGCGTCGAGGACCAGCAGGTTGCGGTCGGGGTCGACGGCGCGCTCGATTTCCTCGATCTCGTCGATGAGTTCGGTCTCGAGTGCGTGCCGGCCGGCGGTGTCGACGATGTGTACGTCGGCGTCCGCGGTCGCTTCGAGGCCGTCGCGGGCGATCGTGACGGGATCTTCGGCGTCCGGGTCGCCGTAGAAGGAGACCTCGGCGTTCTCGGCCATCTGCTTTGCCTGCTGGTAGGAGCCGGGTCGGAACGTGTCGGTCTGGATGACCGCCGGCCGCAGGCCCTTCTTCGAGAACCACCAGGCGATCTTGGCGGCGGTCGTCGTCTTCCCGGACCCCTGCAGCCCCGAGAGCATGATCGTCTGCGATTCGAGGGGG
>Ga0136556_1000964_pt1 | contig 15390 bp, 13 predicted proteins | sample AntRauTorckE6831_FD_104780 | JGI IMG/M metagenome (GOLD analysis project Ga0136556, IMG submission 104780) | Saline lake microbial communities from Rauer Islands, Antarctica - Metagenome Torckler E6 #831 | ecosystem: Environmental > Aquatic > Non-marine Saline and Alkaline > Saline | place... | reverse complement strand
TTTGGTCTTGAAGCTGCTGGTAAAGTTTCTTCTTTTTGGTTTCATAGTCAGCAAATTAACATTTTATTGTTTTACTGTCCTAATTTTCTAGACCACTACATACTGCTTCGGCATCCCGCTGCAATTGCCGACAGTTACTACCGGATGGGATGGCTGCAGGATGATGAATTCGAGGATCTCGGTTACTGGTATGGGGGTAAGATGAGTAAAGCATTAAAAGCAGTAAAGAAAGGAACGTATACTATTCACTTTTATGAAAGTCTTGCTTTAAATCCGAAAAAAGGATTTTCGCAGCTTTTTGAGTTTATGAATATTGACAAACCTGTTGATTTTGATGCAATTATCGAGGAATATAGCGAGAATAAAAATAAAAATTCGAATCCCCACCGCACCAGACGCATCTCAGAGAACCAAGTTTATAAATGGAAGAAAAATTTGAATAAAAAAGAAGTAGAAGCTGTTAAGAGGGGATATTTCCGATGGGAACTGGAATATTATCAAAGCAGTGAAGATTGGGAATTATAGGTTATAGGTTTTTAAGATTTTTACTTTATGATAATACTTGTGTTGAAATTTGCATAGCCAAAGTATTTGACCAGTTGCTCAAAGAAGTCCTTTGAAGAATTTTCTAAGATATGTACCGGCAACCTCGCAGAGTCCGAAGGACCAGTTTAAACTTTCATGTTGCACTTATTTGTTGAACTCAGGTTTTATAAACTGAAGCAAGTCCAAAATTTCTTTATATTAGCTGCCTTTAAACTCAACCCAATTGTATGTATTAAATGAAAAAATTAGCCATTGTCGTAGGCACCCGGCCCAATTTTATAAAAGTAACGCAATTTAAAGAAGCAGCTGCCCAACTATTTCCAGATTTGTTTGAAATACAAATTATTCATACTGGCCAACACTACGACCATAAAATGGCCGATGTTTTTTTCGAACAGTTTAATCTAAAACCCGATATCTTCCTGGAAATCCCTCCCAGTACGCCCAATACCCAAATGGCCGAAGTTATGCTCAGGCTTGAAAAAGTACTGGATGATCTGAAGCCTGATCTCCTTATGGTAGTGGGTGATGTAAATTCTACCTTTGCAGCGGCACTAACCGCTAATAAAATGGGGGTGAAGTTGGCCCATCTGGAAAGCGGACTGCGTAGCTTCGACCGTGGAATGCCTGAAGAGATAAACCGGATTCTCACCGATGAAATTACGGACTATTTTTTTGTAACTGAAAAGAGTGGCAAGCAACATTTGCTGGATGAGGGAAAAGAGAAAGAGCAAATATTTTTTGTAGGCAATACCATGATCGACACCATGGTAGCCTTTGATAAAGAGATTGAAAATTCAGATATACTGCAAAAATTAGAATTAGATAAAGATTTTGCACTTATGACCATTCATCGCCCCGCTACGGTAGATAACAAAAAGGGGCTGCAAGAGATGATAAATTTGATAAATGCCGTCACCCAAACTTACCCGGTGGTTTTTCCCATTCATCCGCGTACGGTTAACAGGCTGCAAGAATTTGGACTTTCAGATGCATTGGATTCCAATGATAAATTAAAGCTTACCGAGCCCATGGGTTATTTCTCATTCCAAAAACTTATACGGGAGTGCGCGGTGGTTCTAACCGACAGTGGGGGTATCCAGGAAGAAACGACCTTTTGTAAGGTTCCCTGCATTACACTACGGCCAAACACAGAGCGTCCGTCAACCATAAAAGTGGGAAGCAATACGCTGATGCCGTTTGACATTGAGAAAATAAAAGCAAAGATTCAAGAAATTGAATCCGGCAACTATAAAAAAGGGGGGGTCCCGCCTTTGTGGGATGGAAAATCCACTGTGCGTATTTTAAAGATCGTCAAGGAATTATAATTGCAATTGATTACAAAACTCCTAAAGTATTGTAATCTTTGTGTGGCTTAATAATCCTGTATGAAAATCATCTATTACTCACCACATCCGCATTTAAACTTGATGAGTCCATCCGGCTATGGTACACATATGCGTGAAATGATCACCGCTTTTCAAAATAAAGGTTGTGAGGTGCTACCGGTAATTATGGGCGGAGAGGATAATCCGCCGGAGGAAACCATAAATATAAATTCTTCAAGATCGAAACAGCTTTTAAAAAATCTTTTGCCCAAAAGGCTTTGGCGCACCCTAAAAGATGTTAACCTGCTGCGGTTTGATCAATTGAAAGCAATGAGGCGGCTCGAAAATACGATCAAAGAATTTAAGCCTGATTTTATTTACGAGCGGTGCTATTATCTGCAACTTTCGGGCGTAAAAATCGCTAAAAAATATAATCTGGCGCATGTTATGGAAATCAATTCCCCATATGTCAATCAGACCAATTTTTTGGAAAATAGTCGAAGCTATCTTGAAAAATATGCTCGGCATATTGAGAGAAAACAATTGTCGGGCACTGATTTACCATTGGCTGTGGTTGGCCCGCTAAGAGAATATTTCTGTGAACGATATGATATTGATCCTGATAAATTTCTTATCACCCATGATGCTTTTAACCGAGCTAACATTCAGCTTAATACCAATAATCAGCAAAAAATCGTAAAGCAGTACGGATTATCCGGTAAAAGGGTGATAGGTTATGTCGGTTCTATTTTTGAATGGCATGGGCTTGATAAGTTGATCAGGGCTTTTGACGAGTTGGATATTCCCGATACTAAACTTTTGATCGTCGGATACGGTGAATATATGGTCAAACTCACTGAGTTGACGAAGTCGTTGAATAGGGAAGAAGATGTAATTTCCACCGGTCGGGTTCCTAAAGAAGAAATATTTGATTACATAACCATTATGGATATTTGCGCCGCCCCTGATGCCGCGTGGTACCAGTCGCCGGTTAAAATATTTGAATATGGGGCCATGGGAAAGCCCATTTTAGGGCCTGATACTACCGCAGTATGCGAGGTGATGGAATCGGATAAAGACGGAATTTTAGTTGAACCGACGGTAGAAGAGATGATGAAGGGATTAATGAAACTAATCAGTGACCCGGAGCGTAGCAATAAAATGGGACGGCATTTTCAACAAAAAGTGTTAAATGATTATACGTGGACCGAAAATGCCCGAAAAGTCTTGGAAGCCGTGTGTAATTCTGAGACACAATCCGACGATGCTTAAACAGCCACATTTTTTCGAATGGCTAAAAATCGTGGGATAATTTTAATCTATTAAAATGCTAATTTTAATATACTGAGTATGAAGATTACTCTTTTAACGAATGGATTTTATCCCTTTGGCATGGGTGGTATGCAAAAGCATTCTTACTATTTGGCCCGTTATTTAGCCAAAAAAAGTGTGCAGGTAGATGTTTATTATTTTAAATCCCGAGGAAGCAAGGAAAAGGATTTAGAAAAATTCTTCGCCCCTGAAGAACTGAAATATCTGACTTTTTATGAGCTTGATTTCCCTTCGTCAGTCTATTTTCCCGGTCATTATATTTTTAATTCATACCGTTACTCGTGCAATATTTATAAAAAATTTAAAGAACATTTAGCAGATACCGACTTTGTTTACGTGCAGGGCTTTTCAGGCTGGAAGCTTTTAAATGAAAAAGAATCAGGAAAAAAGATTCCGCCGGTTGGGATTAACTTTCACGGCCTTGAGATGTTTCAAATACCGGCAAATACGTGTACTAAGCTAGAAAATAATCTGTTTTCCTATCCTACCCGTTCCTGCCTGCAAAAAGCTGATATCGCTTTCTCATTGGGGGGAAAACTTACCGGTATTATAAAAAGTCAGGTTAGAGGCAATACAAAAATTTGGGAAACGCCGATAGGAATAGAGGAAAAGTGGCTGCGCAAAGAGCCAAGTGCCACCAAAGGCGTTCGAAAATTTATTTTTATTGGCAGATATGAACGCAGAAAGGGAATTCAGGAGCTTAATAAAGCGATAACAATAGTGAATAAAGAATACGATTTCGAATTTGAGTTTATTGGTCATATTCCCAGTAAAAATAGGCTTAAATTACTTAATTGCCATTATCACGGGCCCATTTATGATGAGGATAAAATCATTGAACTGACCAGTGATGGCGATATTCTGGTATCGCCCAGTTATTCAGAAGGGATGCCAACAGTGATTTTAGAAGCGATGTCGCGAAGGTTGGCGGTAATCGCCACCGATGTAGGGGCAGTAAGTGAATTGGTTTCATCCGAAACAGGTTGGCTTATAGAACCGGCCAACTTGCCGCAGCTTGAAGCAGCATTGGTTAAAGCTATAAATATACCCAATGCCCAATTGCAACAAAAAAAAGATTCGGCGTTTAGGTTGATCGAAAAGAAGTTTACATGGAGTTACGTAATTGATATTACGCTGGATCGGATAAAAAACCATGTGAATAAAGCTTACGCCAATGAACAAACGATGCAGAAGTAAATTAAAGCTGCTAAACTTGACAGATTATAAAAGATTTAAAATTACCGATCAAAACTCGATTTATTGTAAAATTGAAGTACTCCCCAATTGTTAGACCAGTGGGGTGGGTTTGTCAGTTTAGGTTTATGCGGCATGGTAGTAGAGCTGTGAAGGTTTTCTACGGTCAATGCCTTGGTGTTTTCGCTTGTTATATTTGTTGACAAAAGTATCTATTCCTTGGTACAGCTCCAAGCCGTTTGCCGCAGGGTGTAGATAAATATGTTTTTGTTTGATGGTGCGGAACCAGCGTTGAATAAACGCATTATTGGTCGCCCGTCCTTGCGTAAGCTTTTTTTTTAAAAGTCATTTTCCACTTTCAACTGCCCGATTTGCGAATACAAGTTGTCCACATCCAAGTTTTGGGTCGGCTCCTAGCCGGTGACTGCCCCTTCAAAGGCTTGCTCAGCTTGGGCGATAAATTCACGTTTCCACTTCGAGATTTGGTTGGGATGCACCTCAAAGCGAGTGGACAGCTCAGAAAGTGTTTGGTGTTCCTTAAGGGCTTCTATGGTTACCCTGGCTTTAAATTTAGCGCTGAATTTTCTTCGTGTTCGTTTCATGAGTTTTTGGGTTTTTTGTTCGTAATATACAAACTTAATCCATGGTCCAATTTTTGGGGAGTATTACATATTCCTTATATTAAGTGGATTTGTCATTTCAAAGGAAAGAGGAATAGACCGGCGGGTTATGTACTTTCTTCCCTTTTTTGTTGTTGCGCTTATATCATCTATACTGTTCAGTCCGTTCATGCTAAATAGTGTTTTTAAAGTTTTATCCTACCTTATTTTAGTGGTGGCAATTTTTGTCTTAATTAAGTACCTGCTGGAAGACGAGCAATTACAATTATACGAGCACATTTTAGTACTTGTTTGTTTGACCTTACTCATTTCTCTTATTGGCGGCTTTTTATATTCTTCTGTATTTTCAATATCAGGCCGTTTAAATGGCGTTTTAGGCAATCCCAACTTTTTAGGCCTTTTCTGTGTATTCACTTACCCGCTTGTGGATCATTTTAAGATCGAAGAATCTATTTTTACCAAACGTGGAATATTGGTTTTAATAGTACTCACTATTCTATGTTTATTTCTTACCGGTTCAAGAAACGGTTATGTTTCTTTTGCCATATATATTGCGGCCACTATTTTTTTGTTCAGAGGGGTTTCAGGAAAATCTGTTGCACTTTGTTTGGGCTTGGGAGCCTTTATTGCATTCATACAGATTGAAACGCTTACCCAATTTATTCCATTTTTGAATGATTTGGTACGTCCCGAAACGCTCGGCACAGCCAGCGCCCGCAGTATAGTTTGGCCTACAGCCATTGATGAAATTGAAAGACAACCCTGGCTGGGCGGCGGCTTTGAATATTATGCATATTACATGGCCACTTTTGCAGCAAACCATGGATTAAAGAACGTGTTCTGGTACGGTGTATGGAATACGTACTTGGCTTTTTTGCTGGATACGGGTTTTATCGGCCTTGCCGCCTACTTCTTTTTTATATATGGCGTGATTCGAAAAAGTGCGCGTTTTATTTTTTTGGTTCCCTTTATTCTTTCGGTACTATTTACCGGTATGTTTGAGGCGTGGCTGTGTCTTCGTTAAACTCCATAACTCCGTTTTTTCTTTTGTTTTTCGTTATAATTTCAATACATGGCACCAGATATGAGAATCTTGGTTTTACATAGTCGCTTATCAGGCTACTGGATGGCATGTATGCGAGTATTTGTCAAAGAGTACAAAGGTGATTTTTTTGTAGTGAGAAAAAAAGCCAGCGCCAATGCTCCATTTGATTTTGAAAATGAACCGGGAATTCAATTATTTGATTTTTCAAGTTTTTCGGATAAAGAACTTATAAAATTTTGCAAAGATAAAAACCCGGACCTTGTTTATGTTTCGGGCTGGTCGGAGCAAGTGTATTTAAAAATCGCCCGACATTTTTGTAAGAAAAAGATCCCGGTTATTTGCGGGCTGGATAATCACTGGGAGGGTACTATTCGGCAGCAAGCCGGCAAATTTTATTTAAAACACGTAGCCCCTAAAACTTTTACACATCTTTGGATACCGGACTCGTATCAATTTGAATATGCCCGGCACCTGGGGTTTGCCAAAGAAAATATATTAACCGGCTTATATTCGGCTGATGTGGAAGCTTTTTCCAAAGCAAGAAAAGAATCAAAAAAAGAACCGTATCCTAAATCATTTCTGTTTGTGGGGCGATTTATTGAGCGAAAAGGATTGATAGAATTAGCGCAGGCATTTGAAGAACTAAAAAAGACCACCGATTCTGAGTGGGCGCTCACCCTGATTGGAAATGGACCGCTAAAAGAAAGGCTAAAAGAATTTGACCATGTTGAAATTTTGGACTTCGTTCAACCCGAGGAACTACCGCAGGTTATGAGTACGCACGGTGTTTTCGTGCTTCCAAGCCATGTAGAACCGTGGGGAGTGGTAGTGCACGAAGCTGCTGCTGCGGGAGTGCCTATCATTTCTACCTATAGTTGCGGGGCCGCTGCCACTTTTGTGCGTAACGGTTATAACGGATATTTTACGGAGGCCGGGAATGTTCATAGCCTCAAAAATGCACTTGAGCTGGCTATCCAAAAAAGTGATCCTGAATTATATGAAATGGGCAGGAGAAGCGCTGAATTATCCCTTCAACATACTCCTCAGTCATGGGCCTCAACGCTTTATCAACTCATTTAATCATAAGAACATTAAAAAAAACTGTATGATAACAATAGGCATTGATGCATCAAATATTTCATCAGGTGGAGGGGTAACGCACCTAATTGAAATATTGGGAGCCGTTGACATGAGCAGGCATTCAATAAAAAGCATCGATGTATGGGCGCCAAAGAGAACGCTTGATAAGATAAAACCCAAACCGGATCTTCATTTAAAACATCAATGGTATTTGGAAGAGAATGCTCTTAAACGACAATTTTGGCAGCGTTCTTTTCTAACAGCCTATGCCAGAAATAATTACGATATTTTATTTGTGCCCGGCGGTAGCTACACCGGAAGCTTCCGGCCGGTGGTGACCATGAACAGAAATTTGCTCCCCTTCGACACTTCCGAGCGTAACCGTTACGGTTTTAGTCTTCAGGGTCTTAGGATGAGATTGCTGGAGAAAACGCAGTCGTATACATACCGCTTAGCAGACGGGATTATTTTTTTATCAGAACAGGCAAAGCGTATAACCGAACAAACAATGGACGAAAAATTGCCTAATGCTAAAATTATACCTCATGGTATTGCCTCCAAATTTTTTCAAGAACCGCGAGCACAAAAGTCCATTGGAGATTATAGCTTTGAGCATCCTTTCCGATTTTTATATGTGTCTCCGATTACACTTTATAAGCATCAGTGGCACGTCATAAAGGCTATTCATTCATTACGGGATGAAGGTTATCCGGTAGCATTGGATTTAGTAGGAAGTATAACCACAAAAAAAGGACGGGATTTGTTTAATCAATCAGTAGAAGAATGCGACCCTGAAAATGAGTGGGTATTTTATCATGGCAAAAAAAATCAACAAGAATTACTGAATTTTTATCATCAGGCGGATAGCTTTGTTTTTGCCTCTTCGTGTGAAACCTTTGGACAAACATTGTTGGAAGCCATGGCATCCGGGCTGCCAATAGCGTGCTCCGACTGCAGCGCCATGACTGAGGTGCTTCACAATACCGGCAGCTACTTTGACCCCGAAAATCCCAAAAGTATTAGGCAAGCGCTGAAGAAACTTTTAGATTCAGCCGATTTTAGACAGCAACTGGCAATGAAAGCATACAAGCGGGCACAGACTTATTCTTGGGAAGTGTGTGCAGATAGAACATTTAGCTTAATTAATGAAGTGTATAAAAGCGAGGGTAAATAATTAGCACTGATGGCAAAAGCCTTTTAAGATTCTATAACTATCGAGAGGTAAGCAAGCACTATGAATGATTTATTAACTATATATGAAAAGCTTCCGGTTTTTGCTCAAAATATATTAGTAAACGTATATTCGTTTAAACTTCAAAAAACACGTTATAACAGTGACTTTAAACGGTATTTGAGGGAATTTTATGACAGAATAGACGAAAATGACTTTTCTTTTGAGGAAATTGAAGTGAACGAAAAACTATTTGAATTTTTGGAAGAAGCAAGCAATAATGATTTTTGGTCAAAAAGATTTGAACGGCACGATATTACTATTTCACGGAATATTGACTTAAAAGAAGAGATTAAGAAATTACCGGTACTCACCAAAGATGAAGTTATTGAAAACGAAGAGGCCATAAAGAACCCGCTCAACAAAAATGTTATGGAACGGAAAACAGGGGGAACCACCGGCAGAGCACTCCATCTAATTCAGACTCAGGAGATGGAAAATAAACAGTATGCAGTGTGGTGGAGATATCGGAAGATGCACGGGTTGACGACTGACACCTGGGTCGGCTGGTTTGGAGGGAAACAAATTGTTCCTGCCACCCAAGAAAAACCACCCTTTTGGAGAATTGATTATTTTGGCAAGCAGGTGATGTTCAGTGCTATACATTTGAGCAGAAAAACGGCTAAACTCTATTATAATGAAATCAAGAAGCATAGCCTGTCGTGGTTACATGGGTACCCTTCACAAATTGCGCTATTTGCTTCGTATATTTCAGATGAAAATTTACCGCCTATAGAATCATTAAAAATAATAACTACAGGGGCAGAGAATTTAACTGATCGCCAAAAAGAAATTATCCGTGAAGCTTTTGATGTGCCCGTGCGCCAACATTACGGCCTGGCAGAAGGCGTCGCCAATATAAGTGAATGGCCGGATGGAAAAATGCGTGTAGATAAAGATTTCAGTTATGTAGAATTCCTGCCGGTTTCAGAATCAGATCCTGAGCTGTGTAAAATAGTTGGCACTAATTTTTCAAACCCTGCTTTTCCGCTGATTCGCTTTGACACGGGTGATATTGCTCGCATATCGATAGAAGACGGAGAAGAAATTGTAGAAAGCATTGAGGGCAGGGTAGAGGACTATATTACTCTTTCTGATGGCAAGCGTTTTGGTCCTATGAACTTACTGTTCAAAGAATTAAAGCATATTAAGGAAGCGCAGGTCTATCAACCTGCATTAGATGAGCTTGTTTTTAGAATTGTTAAAGACGCCGGTTATGATAAAAATAGAGGGGAAGAAAAATTGCGTAATGCAATTAGCAAGAAGTTGACGGATGACACAATAAACATATCTGTTGAATACTTTGAGAAGCTACCCCGAACAAAATCAGCTAAATTAAAAACAGTTATTTCAGATATAAAATGAAACAAATAGTACAAAATTTAAAATCAGGAGAGACAGCCCTGGAACAGATACCGACACCGCGGGTGGGTGAGGGAGAGGTACTAATAAAAACCCACCGCTCGCTCGTTTCATTAGGCACCGAGCGGATGCTCGTAAAATTTGGCCAATCCAATCTATTGGAAAAAGCGTTGCAGCAGCCTGAAAGGGTTAAGGATGTAATAAATAAAATGAAAACCGACGGCATTAAACCAACCGTTGATGCGGTATTTCGCAAATTGGACACGCCCTTGCCATTGTGATACAGCAACGCGGGAGAGGTGATTGAAGTAGGCTCAGATGTTAAAGAATTTCAGGTTGGCAATAGGGTTATTTCCAACGGCCCGCACGCTGAAGTCGTTTCCGTGCCTAAAAATTTAGTAGCACGGATACCTGACAGCGTTTCCTATGAAGAGGCATCATTTACCGTTGTGGGTGCAATAGCATTGCAGGGCATACGCCTTATAAAACCCACTTTTGGTGAGACGATTGTGGTAGTGGGACTGGGATTAATTGGGTTAATTGCTGCTCAGCTTCTTAAAGCAAATGGCTGCAAGGTTATTGGAATTGATCCGGATGAGAAAAAACTTAAGATTGCCGATGAATGGGGGTTGACCGTAGTTAATGCAGGCGCTGCAGATCCGGTTAAAGTTGTACAAAACCAGACAGATCAAACAGGCGCCGATGCGGTTTTAATTACGGCATCAACCAAATCGAATGATGTGATAAAACAGAGCGCCCAAATGAGCAGGAAACGTGGGCGTATTGTATTGGTGGGAGTAATTGGGCTGGATATAGACCGCTCGGATTTTTATGAAAAAGAGCTTTCATTTCAGGTTTCTTGCTCGTACGGGCCGGGACGCTATGATGCCAACTATGAGCAGAAAGGGGAGGATTACCCGCTTCCATTTGTTCGTTGGACCGAAAAACGAAATTTTGAAGCTATATTACATGCTATTGAAACGGGAAATGTGAACGTTAAGCCCTTAATCACCGAACGCATACCTCTCGCCGATTTTAATCATATATACAAAGAGATATCTGATTCAGATTCTATTGCTTCAATTCTTGAATATCCAACGGACCAAAAGGAGGCTGAATTTTATAAAAAATCGGTAATTTCGGTTACTCCGGATAAAATTAAACCGGGCAGAGCCAATATAGCCATTATAGGAGCCGGCAATTTTGCCCAAGCCATGATTTTACCGGCCTTGAAAAAGGCAGAAGCCCCTCTTAAGTATTTGGTAAGCTCCGGGGGGCTTTCTTCAACACAATTAGCTAAAAAATATGAGATCGAGCGCAGTGGAACGGACTACAGAGCAGTACTGGAAGATAATTCTGTGAAGGGGGTTTTAATATCCACCCGTCATAATTTGCACGCATCAATGGTTATCAGTGCTTTGGATGCGGGTAAGCATGTTTTTGTTGAAAAGCCGCTTGCGCTCAATCCAAAGGAGCTTGATGAGATTATTGAGGCTAAAAAAGCATCCGCTAAAAGTGTAATGGTTGGATTTAACCGTCGTTTTTCTCCGCATATCCAAAAGATGAGGGAGCTTGTTGGAAATCACCCCGGACCGATGAATATTATTGCAACGATGAATGCCGGACATATTCCACAAGATTCCTGGGTGCAGGATATGGAGATAGGCGGGGGAAGAATATTGGGAGAAGCCTGCCACTATGTTGATTTGATTAGCTGTCTTACCGGCTCGCTTGTAAAATCGGTGTACATGCAGGCGTTAGGAGAACAACCAGTAGAGAATACGGATAATGCTTCTATTATATTAAAGTACAAAAACGGATCTTTGGGAGTGGTGAATTATTTTGCAAACGGTCATAAATCGTATTCAAAAGAACGGGTAGAAATTTACTACCAAGAGAAGAATCTGATACTGGATAATTTTCGCAAGCTTTACGGTTATGGTTATGGCGAGTCCTCCTTTTCAAATCGAATTTTGAAAACCAAGCAGGACAAAGGCCACAATGAGCAGTTCAAACAACTGGTTAATAATTGGGAATGCGGCGGTGAGCCGTTGATTGCATTCCCGGAAATTGTTAATAGTACAAGTGCTACGTTTGCAGCGCTTGAATCGCTAAGAACGGGAGAAGAAGTAACCTTTTAATCACTTTATAAAACTGTAAGATTGGTTGATAAAATAGCCCGATACTGGAGAACAATAAAATATCTTAAGCCAATACAGTTGCGGTATCAGTTTTATTTCCGGTTCCGAAAATTGTTTGACAAAAAAAAAGTACTGTTTACCCATGATTTACCCCACCCCGTTAATTATCAAATAGAACACGCCGATTGGATTCCAACTTATGAAACATATCAAAATGGGGAATTTCGTTTTTTGAATAAAACTAAAAGCTTTGATGGAACCATTGACTGGAACTTCAAAGATTTTGGCATGCTCTGGGCCTACAATCTTAATTATTTTGAGTACCTGTTACAACCAAGTATAAGCCGGGAAACGGGCCTTAAATATATAAATCATTTTATAGAAAATATTGAGTCAAATACTGTAGGTTTAGATCCCTATCCCATTTCCTTGCGAACAATCAACTGGATTAAATTTTGCTTAAAATTTGAGGTGCAGGATTCTTCTTTTTTATACAAAAGCCTGTATGGACAGCTCCTGAGATTAAAAGAAAACATAGAGTACCACATACTGGGAAATCATCTCCTTGAAAACGGATGTGCTCTTTTTATTGGAGGAATTTACTTTCAGGATCAAAATCTTTTGAAAAGAGGCAAAAAAATTCTACAAGAGCAGCTAAATGAACAGATTTTAAGTGATGGGGGACATTACGAGCGATCTCCCATGTACCATCAAATTCTGTTGTCACGTTTGTTGGACTGCTACAATTTGGCAAAACATACCAAGCTTTTAGAACCCCAATTTACTGCTTTTTTGAAAGGAAAAGTAAAACTTATGTTGGGATGGCTTTATAGTGTAACTTTCAGGGATGGAACGATTCCCAAAGTAAATGACGCTGCGGATGGCATTGCACCTTCCACTAAAGATTTAAGGATGTACGCCCGGCGTTTGGGCATAGAGCAGCAGGAAACGGAACTCGGCGAAAGTGGGTACGTTCAGGTTAAAGCAGAAAAATTCGAATGGTTCATAGATGTGGGTAACGTAGGTCCCGACTATATCCCCGGGCACGCCCACAGCGATACCTTTTCATTTATTTTGCACGTTCACGATAAACCCGTAATTGTTGATACTGGAATTTCAACCTACGAAGAATGCGACAGAAGGGTTGAAGAACGATCTACCGCAGCACACAATACCGTAAAAATTAATGAAATTGAACAGACCGAGGTATGGAAGTCCTTTCGAGTGGGAAGGCGTGCAAAAGTAACCAATGTTCAGATGCAATCACACTGTATTACCGCCTGGCATAATGGTTATGAGCATATTGGAGTGATACATGAACGCACCTTTAAGTGGCAATCCGATTCACTTACAATAGAGGATGAACTGAAAAGGAGTGATAAATTTATTTCAAAGGCATATATTCATTTTCACCCGAGAGTAAATGTATCACATCAAGATGATACAATTATAGCTGATGATATAACCATTCTAATTGAGGGCGCAGAAAAGGTGGAAATTAAATCTTACAAATATGCCGCTGGTTTTAATCAGTTACAGCCTGCCCGGGTACTTGAATTAACATTCAGACAAAGTTTGAAAACCCGTATAATAATATGAGGATTTTATTCATCACCGATAACTTTCCACCTGAAGTGAACGCACCCGCAACCCGAACTTATGAGCACTGTAAACACTGGGTAGAAATGGGCGCTGAAGTAACGATTATTACCTGCGCTCCTAACTTTCCGCAGGGCAAAGTTTATAAAGGATATAAAAATAGCTTGATTAAAAAAGAGAAAATGGATGGTATTAAAGTCATCCGGGTTTGGAGTTATATCACCGCAAACGAAGGCAAGATAAAACGTACGCTTGACTATCTAAGCTTTTCATTTTCTGCTTTTTGGGTAAGTTTATTTAAACAAACTGATATAATTATAGCAACCTCTCCGCAATTTTTTACTACCTGGGCTGCTTGTGCACTGGCCGTGCTCAAAAGAAAACCCTGGGTGTTTGAATTGAGGGATTTATGGCCCGAATCCATAAAAGCAGTTGGCGCTTTAAATGAGGGCGCTATTTATAACATCTTAGAAAAAATAGAGCTTTTTTTATACCGCCATGCAAACCTTATTGTGCCCAATACACCTGCATTTAAAGAAAATCTTATCAAAAGGGGGATAAATAGAAAAAAAATTAAGGTAATACCCAATGGTGCTAACCTAGAGCTTTTCTCACAGCGAAAAAAAGAACAGAGTTTAATTGACAAATTAAGATTGGACGGAAAATTTATTTGTGGATATTTGGGTACCCATGGGCTGGCCCATAATCTGGATTTTATTCTTGATTGCGCAGCCTCGATTGATGACTCTGATATCGCATTTATTTTTATTGGTGATGGAGCTGAAAAAAAGAATTTGCTAAAACAGGCCGAGCAGCTATCACTTAAAAACGTCGCTTTTCTTGATCCCATTCCTAAAGAAAATGTGCCTTCCTATCTTTCCCTTTTTGACGTTGCGCTGGTCTCTTTAAAAAAATCTGACACCTTTAAAACGGTTATCCCCTCTAAAATTTTTGAGGCGGCCGCAATGGGAATACCGATCCTGCTTGGAGTAGAGGGTCAGGCCAAAGAAATTATGCTGGAATATGACGCCGGACTTTGCTATGAACCTGAGAATGAATCCGATTTTATGGAAAAACTTGGCACACTAAAAAATAATGATGCTGTTTACAAAAAAATATCTAAACACAGTAAAAAGTTGGCTCAATTTTATGACCGTAAGTTGCTTGCAAAAAAAATGTTGCAGAAATTATCTACTGCACTACAATAATTTATTTTCTAAAAAATATTTATGAAACTGATACGATATTTTAGCCGCACCGGGTACTGGCAAATTTATGCTTTCAACAATCCTCCGGAGGGATATCAAAGCAGGCGTGCCATCAATATTCCGTTTCATAAATTTGGAATGAACAGCCAATTTTTAAGACTCACTAAAATTGTATTCCCTTTTCAGCGTTGCGATATTTATCACACCTGCAATAGTGTTGTAACCGGGGAAAACCCCTGGGGCGTTGAAGTGGAAACTACCGTGCCGCAGTACGGGCAGCTTAAAGAAGGGTATAACGGCTTTATGGTACCCCCCCCGATGAGAACAATAAACAAAAAATGATTAGACATATTGTGGAAAGTCTAAACGCCGGCTATTCTAATTCGAAACTTTTAGCAGAGCACAGTAAAAATGAATTTGCAACGGTAGAATCAAGGTTTTTGATTGAGCACAGGAATAAGAAATTGAAGAAAATTTATGATGACATTTTAAGCTGATTGCGGTTTATAAGCTTTCGGTTATGTAAGATTATAAAAGTTAATTATATAGTCCGATTTAGTAAAAAAGACAATATATAAATCATCATATCTGTCCAAAACGTTAATAAAAAGTAGTCAATGTGAAGCCCGTTAAGGCGGGCTTTTTTATTTTAGGGGTTCTTACCAACCTAAAATCACATTGACCATGACAAATATAACACTCTT
>Ga0136556_1000956_pt1 | contig 15482 bp, 20 predicted proteins | sample AntRauTorckE6831_FD_104780 | JGI IMG/M metagenome (GOLD analysis project Ga0136556, IMG submission 104780) | Saline lake microbial communities from Rauer Islands, Antarctica - Metagenome Torckler E6 #831 | ecosystem: Environmental > Aquatic > Non-marine Saline and Alkaline > Saline | place... | reverse complement strand
TGGGTGAGAACCTCTGCTACCTTGACGGACGGGGTTCTGTCTCCGCCTTCACGGGAGTTAAAGACGTAGTTGTAAACGAGCTTCGATGCGCTTCCACGGATATTCTGTTGCTTGATCTTCCCGTCTCTGATGCTGTCATTTTCAACCTCAAATCCAGCTTCCTCGATAATATGGTCAGGATACTGCCCCATCACTGAGAGGTAGATTTCTCCTTGCTGGAGGGCTACTGTGGCCTTATACAGGTATCGCTTCTTGGCTGCCAGACCTTCGTCGATCGCCTTGGAAATGAAATTGTAAAGGGTGTTGATGGTGTTGGCAATTTCAAGGATCTCTGTGGCTGATGTTACTCTGGGGCTTGGTTGCCCCTGCTCTTGAGGGGAGAGGTTTAGGCTTCGCTCCGCAAATACGTTCATCTCGATCATGGCCCGAAGGATGTCGGAGATTGATGTGGATTGATTAGCCTCTGTGAGTTCAATTGTCCGTTGGTCAACCCCAAGTGCGCCCTCCTTGTCAGCGTCGTATTCAACGACAATTGGCTTGGCGGTGTAGAGGTCTCCACTGAGGAGCCTGCGGACTTCAAGAATCTGAGATGCGTCCATCCGTCCGATGTTTACAGCAACGACCTTAAGTAGGGATTGCTTCATCGTGAACAGCATTTGAGTCATCAAATTACTGATCTGGTCCTGCCATGGCATGATCTCGTGGGCAAAGGAAATATTGAAGAGCCTGTTGTCCTTCTCGTTGTAGCCGTAGTATTGGGCAGGGCAGTCTGGCATGATTTCAGCAAACACGCAGGTTCGCTCGCCCGTGAGAACGAATCGTATCCATACGGGATATGGGTAGTTTCCTAGCCCATAATCAGCAGGGATCAGGCGCTTGTAGAAGGCGGTCTGCACAAGCGGTAGGCTGCTTTTCTCTTCCGTGCTGAAGACTCCGATGTTGTTCTCGCGCTCGTTCTTTGCGGCTGGGTCGTCTATTAAATCGTGCTCGGCTGGGATTTCAAGAACGTCAGGGAAGTAGATTTGGAAATACGGATTATATTGCGAGTAGAGATTCGCGAAGCTTCCTGAGATGTCAACGACATCCCGGTTCCAGTATTCCGTGTTCATCTTTATCTCGTCGTGCTTTACGAGTTCCCAGTAGCCCAAATATTGGCAACCACTGTCAGAGTTAATTGACGAAAGTGGGCTGGTGATGTCCCAGAACACGCGACTTGGGTGTGGAGATACAAACGGGACGCCCTCTTTCTCAACATATTCTTCAGGTTCCCCATCCTCGCCTAGCCGATACTGCTTTTGGCAGTCCCACGCGCAAGATGCAAACTCAACTACCCTAGGGTAAAGCAGGAAGTCCCTGATGTTCTGGCTGAGTTGGTGGCGGAACCCGTAGTCGTTTGCCATAATCTCCATCCGCTGGGAGGTTATGTCGGAGAGCAACTGAGCTGTGTAGCTCCTGGAATAGGTCTCGTATTTAAGGAACGGGTATGCGGACAGATACTTCGAAACCTGCGCGGCTTGGCGGCGCTGGATAAAGGATCTCACCATATTGACCTGAGTCTCCATGAATTTGCCGAGTTCGGGCTGCTTGAACTCCCCCTTTTTTTCATCGTATTCGCAATACTTTTTGAGTTCGTCGTCAGTGATGCCGGAGGCCTCGCACTGCGACTTGAATTGAACCATGTCGATCTTCCCTTGCGCGAACATCACAAGAGGGATTATTTGTTTATTAAGGATGTTGCCATCCCATGCAAGGTCGGCAGAGGTGAAGACCTCATGGTTGCGTAAATTGAATTGAATGCCCTCCAGGATCCTCGACGAGAACTCCTTCTCCAGGCGCTCGCGGTGCTTGTAATCTTCGGTGTTTTCATCCGCCGTCATCACCTGTCGGATGCGATCCTGCGTGGTGCCAAATTTCTTAAGAACTTTAAAGTCGATCATATTTTACTTGGACGAGGGTGTGGGGCATAGTAGCCCTTGGTAATTGCGATTTGGTGCAGCAGCAGGGAATCCTGTCGGTTCATTGGCTTGCGCATTCGGCATAATAGGGATCGGACTGGCAGTCGCAGCAGGGCGGCGAGCTCTTCCAATTCCATTCGTGTTACGTAGCATAAGTCTAATATTTTATAGTCGTTCCACTCGAGTTTATCCCCGAGCATTTCGTAGTATTTCTCGATTAGGAATACTTTAGATTTCTTCGTCCTCTTCTTCGTCTCCGCCATAAAGTAGTTCCTCGGTTATCTTTTTCTTTCCAGCCTTCGAGTTCTTCTCTTCGACTGGGCTGACATCCATGACGGAAAGGGCGATCGGTTCATCAATATCGGGCTCAATGCTCTCTGTCTCGCCGTCGTTCTCGTATTCAAGCTCGGTGATCCTAAGCTCCATCTTTCCGCCAGAGCTGGATACAAAGTTACCCTTGAGGGTGATTGAACACTCGTCGTCAGGTTGCTTTGAGTTCGCGTATGCCCCAAGGGCGGCGTTTTCAGAGAAGTCGATTATTGCTTTTTGCATGGCTAAATTGGAAAGGGGTTAATGTTTATGGGTGAAGTATCTTGTTTTTGGCAACCCAGTCAAGTTTAATATGCCTTCGGTTTGATGCGATCGGATTCCGAACGAGGCGCACCATGAAGTTGAAAGTAAACGTGTGGGTATGTGAGGGCGTCAAGGATGTGTTTGTATGGAGAGTTTGCTGGCGGCTCAAATGGAGATCCCCCTTTTTTAGCAGAGGAGGTTAAGTTTCCAAACATCTCGATCGTTCGATTGCAGGTGGCATCAAGGATAAATCTCTCCGTTTGCAGGGATTCAATTAGCATCTTCACGCGGAACGCGACTGACCCATCTCCTTTTGGCGCGGGCTTCATCCAGATCGGCTGAGTTATGAGCTCATACTGCTCAGTGGACTTCCTCATGATCTCCCTGGATGCGTCTAAAATAAGCTGCCGCTCGATATCGCCGCCTGATTGCCGGAATCGAAGGGTCGAGGAGTCAGATACGAAGTCAAATCGAAATGCCCTCCTGGCCTCGGAGTCGTTGAGTTTTTTTGTATCTGCTGCCGCGCGGACCAGCGTGTTCATCTTTCCGTAAAGCATGTGTATCATTTGCTCGAGGGGGATTTTCCTGCCCACCACTTCCATCTCCCCAACCTGCATCCACATGACTTTGTCCTTTACGTGGACCATCTGCTGGAACGTGAACCCGTTGTTTACGTCACCCATGTCGGCACCCAATATGATCGGGAGGCCTGGCTGAGCGACCAGCGATCGCTTATCGAGGATATCTCCCTTGATGTGAATCTCAGGGATGAAGTAGTCCTTGAAGATGCCGTCCCCAAGGATCTGCTTAACCCACAGCCCCTTGACGAGGCGATCAATGGAGTTGGGGTCATGGCGATACTTGTCCCTGATGTCGTCCAGGTAGTCTTTGTCCATCCACTGATTGTCGCTGAACGGGAAGTAGATCCTTCGGTAGTTCTTCAGCCAGTAGTCCCTTGCCTTCGCTTCTTCAGGTTCAACAAAGAAGCGATCGTGAAGGTAGTGCTCCGGTCCCTCCTTAGGTGGATTGGTTAGGCAGATAAATTGCTTGTGCTTTACACTTTGTCGGCGTAGCTGCTGGGTAAGCTTCTCGAAATACCGTGAGTCATTTTTGTCGCCCATTTCCTCAAAGACAATCATTGAGGCCTTGATTGGCTTGAATCGCGCATCAATAATGGACACGCTGGGGCACGGCTTGAAGATGATTTGAGACCACCCGCCATATTGATTGGCAACTTTGATGAAGGTCGTTTTTGATACGTTTGTCCTGGGGCCGACAGCAGTCAGTCCTATGTTTCGCTCCCATTCGGGAATCGTGTGGCGCTCAATGTCCTCAATTAGGCCCTCCTGTAGGCCGGAGAGCGTGTGGGATGTTACGAGAATGTTTGCGTCCCAGTTTTCCCATGCGTGACGGATGATCTTGTGCGCCACGCCCCATGACTTCCCTCCGCCGCGTTCGCCGTCCAGGATGACATATTTTGTGTAGTCATTGAAGAGCTCCATCTGCGCCTTGTTGAGATCTGGCCACCAGACATCGTCCTTGGTCTTCTTGGGCGGTTTATCGCACTCAGGGAAGTCTGGGATCGCTTCATCCAGGGGGTCGTCTTCTAGTCCAGCCAGGTATTTTATGTGGTCATCAGATTTCGGCATCGGCTTTTTTCGTTTCCTGATTGCTGTAGACGTTCTGAGTTAAGTTTGGGGTGGTGCCAAAAACTTCTGGGGGGCCTCCAAAGCCTGGCTTCTTGAGCGGATCCTTATCCTCCTCCTGTTGGCGCTTCTTGATCTCCCTGATCTTGGCGCGGGTGATCATGGTATCCTCGGCGGCGCGGGCCGTAGCACGGACTTCCTTTTGAATCTCAAGCAAGATGGTTGTGGACTCCTTGAGCTTCTTGTAGCCTGAGTAGACGATGGTCCCTTCGGCATTTGTTTCGTCAAACAGATCTGGGTTCAACATTATGGAGTTGACCTTCTCAAGTTGCTTATTGAACAGAATCATCAGTTTGGCCGTGTTGTTGACCATCCCGCCGTAAGTCAGATCGATGACCTGTTCAAGCCGACCGTTACTGAACTCTGCAAGGGGGGTCAGGAACGCGATCTCGTCTTCCGCGAACCCAAGCTCAACAAATCCCTTTTGAAGCGATCTGTCTTGCTTGGCCATGGCTATCTCCTCCTTGTCGTAAGCTGTGAGCTGGACTGGGCGGTGAATCTCTGGATCCTCTCCGTCTTCTTTTACCCACTCCGGCTTCCACTTTCGGCACAGGATATCGTCGGCCTTGACGTGCTTTTTAACGGTAGCACCGTGGCACCCTAGGATTTGCGCTGCCGTGTTAAAAACTCCGCCAGAAGCCTCAAGGGCGGCGTCTAGTTCAGCACGGCGCGTTGCAGTAATTTTCAATGTCTTAGGCACTGGCGTTTTCCTCCATTTCTTCCAACGCTTTACGAGCGTTTCGTTTGTGGTTTTTTCTTTGATCCGTATTTTGGATGGTTCGCTTCGTGGTGGGGTCTGCCCATGTGTGCTTGATATTGCAGAGTGATTTCATGTTCTGGAAAACCCGGCGCTTAACCGCAGTAAAACACCGATTGTAGAGCGTGTTGTATTTTGCGAGATGGGTTCTCTTTTCCCTGGCCAGGGAGTTGGAGTAATCGCGGAGCGTCTTCAGTTCTCTTATCCTGAAGGAATCGATTTTCCTGTCCCACGCCCTGTTGAGCTTTGCTATGTCTTTTTTTTTCGCGATTTTGATTCCGTCAAGCTCTCGTTTAGCTGCGCCATACTTTCGGCCTGCATCCAACCGCTTCTCGTTTATCTTCTTGACGTCAATCTTCTTCTTCTTGCAGTCAGGATCCAGGTCTGCGTGGCGATCGGCCTCGCGCTTAATCCAATCCTCAATCGTCTCACCTTCAAGCCTTGGCCTCAATTGGAGGTTCAGGGCAGGGCGCTTCACTGGCTTTTTCCGGCCAATAGAGTCGGTGCCATCAAAATCAGATTCGCTCATAAAGTGTGGTGTTTGCAGATCTGACGGAACAGCCTGTGGCTTGGGGAGGCGGCCAGGTGCTTCCATTTGAATGATGGATTAATCGCCTTCGACATGATGAATTTGACGTCCCTGGACTTGTTTAAATCGAACCCGCAACCAGAAAAGAACTCTTTGATATCGCCATAAGGGACTGTGTCCCACGACTTTAGCCAGTAAATTTGTTGTATGCGGGTGACGGATAGGGCGCACCTGCTTGCTATCTGCTCATCCGAGAGTGCTGTCGCGTGGCCAAGCTCGCGGTCAGCGGCCAGCAGGCGGATGAAGCCTGGGTTGAATGTGTCTAGCTTGTTCCAGACTCCGTTGATTGTTGACTTAGGCATCGTTTTTTAGCTTCTCCATTTTCTTAAGAACGGACTGTCTTCGATCTGGTTTGGGCACTCCTGATCTTTGAACATTGCCTTTATCGGGACGTAGCACCCGCACAGTCCGCACGTTTTTTTGGCCTGGCCATATATCGGACAGCGAACACACTGGTGCATCCTGTGGTGCCAGGTTCTCTTGGGGGCTACCCCCTCTTTGGATGGGATTAGGGCCATCGAAACAAGGGCCGGAAGGTTGGGTCGGGCAGCACGGACGGCTTGAGCCCATTCGAATATTCTCTTGATCTTCATCTGGTTGCATAAAAAATTTCCTCTCGTCTCATCGTGTGGCTAAATTGGGCCGCCGAAAGTTTCATGTCAACACTATTCGGACATTGCCTCAAGATCGGATTCATCGAGGTAATTGATGGGCTTTGCATCGTCGTCTGTCACCATTTGACAGCGCCCGCGCACCCATGTTTTCACCCCGCCAAGCCAGCCCCTCTCGTCGCCGTGGCCTCGTCTCTGCTTCTGAACTTCAATGCTCCCGTCGGGCTTTGCTTGCTCGGATACTAGCGCCTCGTTGTAAGTTCCATTTTCCTTTTGATCCCGCTTCAGGGCAGCAACTTTCATGTGCTTTGGGACATTTCTCCAGACGGATAGGAAGTTGTGGATAAGGTTCACGATCTCGCCAGCTCCCTTTGTTTCGTAGATCGATGGCGGACGCGCTAATTCCTTCTCGCTGGGCGGTTTGCGTGGGTGGACGATGAGGAAGATGTGCATCCCAGTGTCGTTCGCAAGGCGGTTAAGTTGCTCAACAAAATTCTTTTGGGCATCCAGGTCATCGCTCTTGATGTCACACATCATCATGTTGTCGAGGACGGCGTATTTGCACCCGTATTTCCGAGAGCACATGCGGAAGTATTCGTAGATCTTTTCAGCGGTCATTTGGCGATCCTGCTTGCGGTTGACGATGAAGAGATCCTTAAAAATGCTGGAATCTTTGCTCCGGTTGATCTGATCCATTGTTAGGCTATACGAGCCGCAAACTGTGCGAACCAAGTCAGCCTTCAAGCCAGCCACCTCGCCCTCAAGCGAAGCGATGATTCCTGGCCATCCGTTCGCTTGGAGGTGGACGGCAAGCTGATTTATGACAGTGGATTTCCCGTGCCCTGTGAACCCGACCACGGCGGTTACTTCGCGGGGGCGTATCCGTAGCTTCAGACCTTCCCACGGAACCTTGACGCCGTCAGGATTGTCGATAGCGGTGGTCAATTCGTGGACGACATCATCCCACCCATCGGAGAAGCTTTCGATTTCCTCTGGCATCATTGCTTTGGCTGATGCAAGGAACCTCTCAGGGGCGTCCTCATCGTCCGTCAGCATCTCATTTCCGTCCTTGTAGGGCTCAAGAGCTACGTTCATGCAGCGCTCTGGGCCAAGCCTCTCGCACAGCTCTTTCGCTCCGGCGCGGCCAACCTCATCGGAGTCAAAATTAAGGTAGATCGTTTCGAACCTCTCAAGCCAATCCCAGTCATTTTCAACCCAGTTCATGTTCTTCGCTCCTTGCGGAATCGAAACGGCAGGATGGCCGTACTGGTGCCAGCTCATGCTATCGATCTCGCCTTCGCAAATGATGACGTAAGATGCTGTTGGTGGGACGGTTGGCTTGCCAAAGAGCACGGGCTTCGCGTCCCTTGTCGAGAACATTGCCTTCTTCCCGTCTTCGCGATCCAGGGCAACGGATTTGAACATCACGACCCCGTCTTCATCGTAATACGGAAAGATGTATTTCGTGTCATCTTCCGAGGCACAGACCTTGAAATTTGATATTGTTTTTTCGTGAAGGCCTCGGTCGTCTTGGAGATATTTTATCACCCTCCCGCGCTTGTCGATGGCTTTGACTTTGCTCTTTTCGGCGGCGGAGGGACGGGAGTATTCCCGTTTTGTGGCGTGGAGCTTGAACTCATCTTTGACGTTCAGGTAATCCTTGATCTCGTCCATCGCCTTTGGAAAATCGCCCCCGCATCGGGTTCGGCACCAGAGGCTGACGAGGTTGTTCCCCTTCTCGCCCGTGCTCCAGTCGGCCCAACTGCCTTCCGAGGATCCTGAGAGGACGACCGAAGAGGACTGACCCGTGCCTCCTTCCAAGTCACCAAAGTGCCACTTGTTGCCTTTTTTCTGGCCATTTGGAATCAGGTGGTTGCACACGTCGTTGATGCGCCCGAGGAGCATCCTGTTTAGTTCTCGATAATTCATTTATGCTTCTGGGTTTAGGATTTGTTCAATTGTTTTTCCTGGGTGCATCGCAAGGAGTTCTGACTCCGTGAGATCTCGCCCAGTTGGGAGCTCTTCGATTTCTGACTGCTCGACATTTTCGGGAAACAGGCCGCGCCATCCGTTTGCGATGGTTTTGTTGATGGCCGTGATCGCAACCTCCACGGGATATCGGGACAACTTCTTCAGGCTCAGCTCAACGGCCTTAGCCGTCATAAATTGTTTCTTAACCTTCCGGTCGTTAGTGAAATCCGACCACGTTGAAATAAATTTCAGGGTGTCCAAGTTTTCCGGGATCTTTACACTGGCCACAGCTTCGTCGTGGAGTTGATCTTTTGGCTTGGTTTTTTTGCTGGCCAGCTTTTTGGGTTTTGGGGGGGAATTCCCTGAAGGGGATATAGGGGTTTCTTTTATATATGGTATACTATATGTTAAAGTATCTGGTATTGGTTCACCATTTTTTGAAGTTCCATTCGTCAATTCTGGTGAATCCATTCGCCATTTTTTGAAGTTCGATTCACCATTTTTGGCAAATGGCTCCCAGCCTAGCACGGAATACCATTTCGTCCGATCGTACTTCATTTTGTTAAAGTTCCCAGATTTGATCTTTTGCTGTGTTTCAAGGGACGTTAGGAGCCTCTGAATCTTGCCGGGTTTCCAAAACGGGAAGATCATTTTTAGGGCATCAACCGAATTGTAAGTCCACGTTAGTCCTTCGTGTAAGTTTACTTGATTTGCTATATTTTTGGCCATCCAAAACTTCAGGTGGTTGAGAATTATTGCTTCATCTACGCCATATTTGATAGCGTCATCTGTGTCGAATGAGTAGGTCATTGTTTTGCGGTTTGATTGTAAAAGATCCCGGATATGTCATCCGTGCGCCATCTGCGCTTTCTGCGACCAGACCAACATTCATCCATGGCACCACGCGCATTGTCAAGCCATTGATGGCACTATTTCTCCTCAGCAACATTCCGATTGCTACTTTAGCGGGTTCAGCGCTACTTGACTTTTAGGCGTTTATCGGAATGCTGCGGGACATGAAAATCGAATTTAGTGTAACCGAACCAGACAACACAAGGATCGCGGCATTCGCAGAGGAACCCAATGGAGTGTTTTCGCCTGAGTCGATTGTTTCCATTCTGGATGCACTCTCAGAAGGAGTCCTAGGGACGATGGGAGGGGAAATTTCAGATGATGGCCCCAGCGAGGAGCCCAAGGGATTCTACGTGAAATAGGGCTCGGAAAAAAGTTACTTAGGGGGTTGACTGCCTTAAATCCGTAGGGAAGTATCAAGGAATGGACGAGAAAAAACGATACTTCACTAGCCCCCTTGGTTTTACCGATGGGACCGATTACATTGAGTTTGACAACGGCACCGTGACCTTTGTCTTCACTAACGGGGGGCGTCAGGTCGCGCACGGCTTAACTCTCCCAAACATAGAGAATGCTGTCTCTCGCGGAATCTACAATGAGTATGACTCTCCCCCGGCAGGAACCATCCGGTCGATCATCGAGAAGCTTGAAGCGCTCGCATTTCACTCCGGCCAGATCATCACAGGGAAGAAAGCGGTTGGGGTCTCGATACAGGCGGGACAGATCTTCCTTTCTGCGGCCACTGATGCCAATGAACGCGGCGATGAGGAAGAGATCAGGAAAAACATCGGAATGGTGTTTGCTGAACTGATTGTCCTGTCTCGGTGCGCAGAATCAGATCTGATCTCCATCGCCAGAGACCATTACCAAGCCGTAAGAGAGCGAGCCCAAAAGGCCACTGAACTTATCCCTGTTGCTCGTTTTGAGCCCGAAGACAATGGATGAGTGGGAGGCAATCATCCAATTTCCAACCTACACTACTTCGGTAACAAACTGGAGCGGAAGCAGGGCTGGTTTATTGAAATACTGCAAAAAGCACTTTCCGGTCGGGGTTGTTTTAACCACCCGAAACATCACTAAAAACGAACAGCCAAAGAGGCACATTGAAAGACCATGATACACTCACAAATTGAATACAAGCAAGCACGTAGCGACTGTCGCTGGGGGGAACTCCATGGCATGTTGCAATACTCTGGAGTAACATACCCAACCCCATTAGGTGTTGACCCAACCAAGGCGGGTATCGATCCAACTAAGAGGGGCGACAGTTATGCGAAAGACATACGAACTCAAGACTCATAATTACCAGGTCTGTTTCATAGACGGACGGGTCATTAGGATATCCAGGGACGAGACGCTTGAACCGCTCACCAACGAGGTGCTTGGAGATAGGCTAATGCTGCTCACGGAACTCAATGCGGTTAAGTTCTTGGAGCACAAGGGCTGCTTTAGGCCCCTGCACACCATCCTTGCTGTGAAATACGACGGATTCGAGGTGACATCAGTAGTCACTATCGATCAAGACGAATCAGGCCACGAAACTATAAACTCAGACTAAAATGAACGAATTCCATTTCAAGTTCCAGAAAAGCGACGACTTTGACACCAATGAAGTCAAATACAAATGCCATACGCTTGCCGCGGCGCTCAATCAATTAAGGAGAGGGGACATTGGTCCCGCCCCATCATAAGGGCCTATAAGTGCGGGAATTTTGGCGAGGATTACGGAATCATATCCTTCCCCGAGCTAGTTAGCAAGCTTCCGGTCGCGCCGCCAATAAAAGAAACAACTCCAACCTTCATTGAAACTGAAAATCAAATGAGCACAAAAACCACTTATATCGCTGGCCCTATGACAGGCCTACATCTTTATAACTTCCCTGCGTTCGATAGGGCGCAAGAGAGGCTGGAAGAGTGCGGAGCCAACGTGATATCCCCCGCCCAAATGGATAGGGATAACGGATTTGACCCCAGGGACTTACCTGAAGGCCACGATTGGAGCTCTATCCCAGATGGATGTAACGTCAGGGACTTTTTTGACCGCGACATTGCGGCTATACGTAATTGCGATGAGATCTATATGCTAGACGGCTGGGAGAACTCCAAAGGTGCCCGTGCGGAACTGGCTTGCGCTCAGTGGTTAGGGTTAGGTGTTTACTACCAATCCGACCCATCACCACGATCTGTCATACCTGATGGGCCGTTCCCTGAGAATTCCGCTGAGCGTAAGAAATATCCAGTGTTCAGCGGGGTTTTGATGTATTTCCCTGAAGCTATGGCTGCCTTGGCGCTGCGCTCATTTGAGTCACAGGCCGAGCACAACCCAACCGGACGAATTGAGTGGATAAAGGAGAAGTCAATTGGAGACGGAAACGAAATCGTGCGGCACTTAATGGAATCAGAGATCGCATATTTAAACGGCGACTACGTAACCGCCGCCGAAGAAGCGGCTGCCGTCCACTGGCGAGGCGCAGAGTTTCACCAACGAATGCTAACTGGCATCGAGCCATTTGAGAGAAAATAATAATGAGCAAACACAATAATGATAAAACGGCTGTAGGCTCGGATTTGAGTATGTCGGCTGTCCATCGATTGAGGGACGACCACGGCGAATGGGTAATGGCAGGGGATTGGATTTCGTTTTCGTTCGCCATACCCCCGATACTTGTTCAGGCGGAGGTTTACCAAGATGGCGACTCGCTGTGCTATCGCATTAAATCGCCAAAAGACGTGCTGCCTGCTACAGGAAATCTCCGTTCGCTACGACGATACGTTCACGAATGGCGGAAAATTGATACAGAGAACCTGAAGGGCGGCGGCGATCTCTGCCCTAAATGCGAGGGAGCCGGAACAGCCAGATGTGCTGATGCCTATACAGTCGTTTGCGCGGAGTGTAATGACACAGGGCAAATGCGCTCCGATGAACAGGGTGAATGCCCATACTGCAAAATATGCTAACGAAAGCGCAATAACTATGATAAAACACGAAAACATAATAATCCACGAAAAGCTAATATACGTCGATTGCGGTGGGGGTGCTCAGATGAGCATACCGAATGCCGCTAACGACAACACGAATATCGAATGGCAGCAGCGGTATGCTGGCGCTGAATGAGGAACGAGGATAACGTGTAACTGGAGTTCTATTTTTAAAACCCATGCAAACCATAAATATGATAAACCACGAGGGCCGACCATATTGCGTCGTCATGCACCTCGATCCAGTTGAGCATGAGTGTTCCTCAAAAGCAGGAGACCAGGACGTCACGGAGCGTTGGGTTGAATACAAGCCCATGCACGCAGAGATCACAACGGAGTGCGGGGAGGAAGTGACGTATGATTTTTACTCCGCCCCCAAAACCTCATTGGAACAGGCTGTGGCCGATGCGTTCTATGCGGACGAGCTATTTGAATAAACACGATTAGGGGGTTGACTGACCTCAAAAACCAGAATCAAATACAGAGATAGGGGGGGCGAATGGATGCTCGACGTTGCTTATGGCTTCGGACGCGGGATCGTTACCCGCCGCCTCCACCATTCACCAATAAAATTATGACTACTGAAACACTAGAACTAATCCAAGTTGAGCCATCCGAGCTATACAAGCCAGGCGCTCTCCGCGCCGTCATCGACAAAATCAAGAAAGAGGCGTTTAGTATCGTCCCCGACGTCACCACCGAGAAGGGCCGGAAGGAAGTGGCCTCCCTGGCCTATAAGATCGCCCAGACCAAAACCAAGATTGACAACATTGGAAAGGAGCTGGGGGACGAACATCGGGATACCTTGAATCGCATCAACGCCGATCGCAAGTTGGCCCGCGATGAGCTCGACCAAATCAAGGCCGACGTTCGCCAGCCCCTAACAGAGTTCGAGGAGCAGGAGAAGCAGCGCGTTCAAGGGCACGAGGATATCATCAGCGGCATCCGAGGCCTTGCGGACTGCGAATACTTGGAATCAAAGCCACTCCTCGAAACCATCGCCCAACTCAAAACGAGGGATCTCTCTACGTTACAGGAGTTTACCGCTTCAGCCGAGCTTGCTCGAGAAAAATCACTGGCCAGCCTAGGGAAGACACTAGAGATCCTCCAGGCCCAGGAAGAGCAGGCCGCAGAACTTGCCAAGCTGAAGAAGGAAGCTGCGGACCGCGAGCAGAAGGAGCGCGAAGAACGCATCGCCAAGGAAGCGGAAGAGAAAGCCAAGCGTGAGGCCGCAGAAAAAGCCGAAGCGGAGGCTCAAGCCGTGGCTCAAAGGGAGCGGGAGTTCAAGGCCGAAGCTGAGAAGAAGCTAAGAGAACTGGAAGAGGCACACCGCCGCACCCTGAAGGATAAGGCAGACGCAGAGGCAGCGATCGAAGCAGCTAAAATAAAGAAGGAGGCGGACATGAAGGCCGCAGAGGCAGACAGGGAGGCTGAAGAAAGGAAACGGAAGGGGGACGAGGAGCATATCGCCAGAATCAAGTCCGAAATCGCCGCTGACCTAAAGGGCAAGAAGCTCGCGGAAGCGATCGAGGCAATCTTTGCGGGCCAGATCCGGCACGTCTCCGTCAAAATCTAACCCAGGAAACCATGAAAGCATTCTATTACGTTTACCGCGTGGGCGACCGCGCTCCAACTATCAAACACGCCACGATCAGCGAGGCACACGCAGAGGCAACTAGGCTCGCAACCCAGCACCCCAGTTCAACCTTTGAGATTCTTCAATGCCTTGGCATTACGCAAACTTTCAAGCCATCTACGGTTTGGTTGGATGGTTACTCCCCGTCTAACTCATTCTAAGAACCAACCATGCTAGAGATCTTATACCAACTTGGGGCGCTGGCGGGATACTTTCTCGCTATCGCCTTCGTGTCGGGGATCATCTTCAGGTAGAACGGTTGGGCTTATCTGCTTGACTTACCTGCCCCACCATCCACCATTTCAGTCTAACCCTAAACCCAAATTACTTATGCACGCTCACACTTCTCGCGGAAAGCGCCCAGCTAAAACCCCACCAAAAACCCTAAATACTCCTCGCGGAAACCGCTCCAGGAATAGTTGGGCCAAGCCTAAACCTGCGCCCGTGGCAAAGATTTCCCCTCCAGCAAAACTCAGCCGAGAACAGAAGGTCGCACAACAACGCGCAAATACTGCCGATAAAATGAAAATCGCCAAGAGCAGGGTGAAGAAAAACCCCAATAGCCCTGGTGCTGCTGTCCTTAAAAAGAAGATTGCCCAAGGAGAGCGATCCCTAACCGCAGGCAAAGTGAAGAATCTTCAAAAGAAGGTCGCGACCCCAACCGGAAACACTCCGATGAACAAAAAGCGCATTGGCGCAGGGAAGGCGTATGTCGCGAACCCGAAAAAACATTTAAGCCAAACGCCAGCGGTTGCCAAGAAGGTTGCAGCCCCCACCTCGAAACCGAAACCGAAACCGAAGCCAGCCCCAAAACCGAAGCCAGCCCCAAAACCGAAGCCAGCCCAAATTTCGCAGGGTAGCGCAAACCGCGCCGCGCACAACGCCCGCCGCAACCGACGATCGACGTCTCGCCTCCGTCGCCGCTAGAAACACTCAGAATGCTTTGATTTATGGCAGTATAGTAGGAAGCACACGGCCAATAGGCCGCTGGCACTCCAAAATACTGAGGGTAGTGGGTGCTGGGAGATCCCGGTGCTTTCCTTGCAAGGGCTACCCGTCCACTTTCGGCTAATGGAAATGTTCACATGATCCCAATCTCCTTTTTTATTGTCCTACTATCCTCTGCCGCCTCTTGCTTTTAAGGAATGCGGATATGGTTATCTACCTGGCAGTCCTTACGGGGCGCAACAGGAGAGCGCAGGGTCGATCGCTGCGTGGACGATCCTTCTTTTGATAGCCCTTAGTTCAGTGGTAGGACATCTGCCTTTGACGCAGATAGCGCAAGTTCGATTCTTGCAGGGCTTACCATCAGGCAGCTTGTCGATAAAAAAACGATTTAGGGTATTGACGCCTCGGAAACCACGGGGATAATCAAGAAATAATTATGAAATACAAAAAATACGGAGACGCCCCAACAGTCGCTGAGGTGATTGAGGAGTTAAGGAAAATGCCACAAGAGGCTAAGTGCTATGTCAGGACCAAGTACCACGGAAATTCAAATTGGGCTGAAGATATTCCACTGAATCACGGATCGATCGGAGAGATGCACCCAGAAGGAGCACCAACCAATGTTACTTTTCTCGTATAATGCTGAGGCCAGTTTTCCGGCGAAAGAGGATAAAGACTATGGAAAAACCAACTGATACAACAAACACCGCGACGGCTCAGGCATTGACTAGGCCGTCTGCTTCTAAGTCCTGCCGATGTCATCGCTGCGGCTGGACTGGTTCGATGTTCGACGCTCTCCACACGGAAAATCGAGTGACAGCGATCTACTGTCCGAACTGCCCTGATCATAAGGATGACGATAACTCTCTATCTGTCCAAATTATCCACAAGACTGAGAACGCCCA
>Ga0136556_1000951_pt1 | contig 15572 bp, 13 predicted proteins | sample AntRauTorckE6831_FD_104780 | JGI IMG/M metagenome (GOLD analysis project Ga0136556, IMG submission 104780) | Saline lake microbial communities from Rauer Islands, Antarctica - Metagenome Torckler E6 #831 | ecosystem: Environmental > Aquatic > Non-marine Saline and Alkaline > Saline | place... | reverse complement strand
GTTGCTTCGGGCCATCAGGCGCGATTGATGCACGAGAAAACCCACAAAAATATCCGTACCGTTCGCCCGCTTCGTGATGGAGTTATAGCCGATTTTGAAGTAGCCGAACTTATGATCCGGGCAATGATTAACAAGGTAAAAATGAAGTGGTATTCAAGCACACGCATTATGGTGGTTTGCGTACCCAGCGGGATTACGGAAGTTGAACGCCGTGCAGTACGGGACAGCGCCGAACATGCCGGGGCCAAACAGGTATATTTGGTTGAAGAACCCATGGCGGCCGCAATCGGCATAGGGCTGAATGTTCATGAACCCGTTGGCAACATGATTGTAGATGTGGGCGGCGGTACCACCGAAATAGCTGTTATTGCACTTTCGGGGATTGTTTTTGCCGAGTCAGTACGGTTAGGGGGTGATGAGCTTAATGAAGACATTATCAACTACTTTCGCCGCAATCATAATTTATTAATTGGTGAGCGTACTGCTGAACGCATTAAATGTGAAATTGGCTCCGCTACGCCGCTTGATGAAGAGATTGAGATGGTTACCAAGGGCCGCGACCTTGTTAACGGTGTACCGCGCACCCGTACTGTTAGCTCTAAAGATGTACGGGAGGCTATTTCGGAGTCGGTTAACACCATTGTTGAATCTATTACTAAATCACTGGAGCAAACACCGCCGGAATTATCGGCCGATATTTTGGACCGCGGCATTATGCTAACCGGCGGCGGCGCTCTTTTAAAAAATCTCGATAAACTTATAATGGAAACCACCGAACTGCCGGTACATATTGCAGAAGATCCTCTGACCGCTGTGGTACGCGGCACCGGCGCTATTCTGGAAAACCTTGACCATTATCGTACGGTTATAACATAAGAAGGGGTTTAGGGTGAATGCATTTGGACTTGCACGTATATCTGAAGCAAAGGATTATATTCTTACTGCACTTCTTCTTATTTTTGCTACCGTACTGCTGATAGGCAGAAATCAGGGTGGAATTGACAATATTCGGAAAGTCTCCATCACCCTTTTTAGTTATTTAGAAGAACCATTATCCAACATTCGTGTTTACAGACAGGCTTTAAAAACCAACACCGATCTGCGAAAACAAAATGTTTTATTGCTTGACGAATTGAACCGGTTACGGTCTGCAGAGCAACGAAATGACGAATTAAGTGAGCTTCTCCAATTTAGCAGAACCAGCAACTTAACGCTGTATCCCATACAAATAGTTGGCAAAGAACTTAATCAAGCCAATAACATATTTACGATTGACGGCGGCAGCCAAGATGGAATTGAAGAAGGAATGCCGGTGGTTTCTGCTGACGGCTTGATAGGCAAAGTTGTACTCACATCAAGCCGGTTTGCACAAGTGATGCCTTTTTTTAATTCTCTTTTCAGGGTAAGCGCCAAACTTCAAAACAGTAACGCTTACGGAATTGTGGGATGGGAAGGTGAACGCATAACCGAACTTGAACTTAAGTATATTCCTCAAACTATTGCGGTGGACAGCGGCGAGGTAGTGGTAACATCCGGTAACAGCAACCAATACCCGCCAAATATTCCCATTGGCGAAGTGATACGAACTGTGCCTAATAAAGGTAAAGACACCCAACGCATTTATTTACGACCTTTTGTAAACTTGTACACTATAGCCGAAGGCTTTGTGGTAACAACAAAACCCGATACTGCCGTAAAAAAATTGAATGAGCAATACCGGGGATTATTTAAATGAATCCACAAGCTTTAAAGCGTGTTGGATTTGGTTTTGCGGTTGTAATACTGCAAGTGATTTTCTTCCGGCATCTGAAGATCTATAATATGCAGCCCGATTTTGTGCTGCTTTTCGTTTTGTGGTTTATGACAAAAGGCAACAGAACGGCAGCTATATTGATGGCCGCCTTTCTTGGTTTTGCACAGGATGCCTTATTAGATATTTGGGGACTAAATATGTTTTCAAAAACGTTACTTGCGTTTATTGCATATCCGTCAATATCAAAAAATATTGATGTTCGCATGCAACTGCAACGGGTGTTAGCCATTGTTTTAATGGCTTCATTATTTCACAACTTGATTCTTTTAATATTGAGTAGCCTGGTAGAAAATTATACGGCAGAATTGTTATTTTGGCGGCAATGGATAGGCAACAGCATATACACCACCTTGGTGGCAGGCATTGTGCAACTATTCAGAACAAATTAATGAAGCTTTGGTGATCTAAAGCAAAATGACACAACATCACAAAAAAAAACGTTCTCAGCTATCTATCCAAGTGCTAAAAATATGCATGATAGGTTTAGCCGTCGTCATTTTTGCACGCCTATTTCAACTACAGATTCTGGAATACGACCGCTACGGACCTCAAAGCCGTGAAAATGCCCTTCGCCAAGAAGTAGTAGCCCCCGCGCGTGGTCTTATTTTCGACCGTAACGGTGTACTTTTGGTTGATAATGAACCCATCTACTCCATCACCATCACCCCGGCCACCTATAATCCGGATGCCACGCCCCTGCTGGCAAAATTGTTGGATATTCCTGCCGATACCTTAGAGGCGCGCATCCAAAAAGCACGGGACTATTCCTGGCAGCGGCCCTCCCGACTGCTAACTGAAGTCAGTTTTGAAACATTCTCTGCCGTTCAGGAAAATATCTGGAAACTCCCCGGCATTGGCCATCAAATAGAAAGCAAACGCCACTACCCCATTGACAGTTTACGGGCTTCGCATCTATTTGGATATTTACGCGAGGTTTCTGAAAAAGAATATGAGCAATCCAATACGTATAACCTGGGTGATAAAATTGGAAAAAGCGGCCTTGAAATAATCTATGATAATCAATTGTGGGGTGAACGCGGCATCGACTATACGGTGGTTAACGCAATGGGACAGTCGCTGGGCTCATTTGAAAATGGCAGCAGCAACGAAGCGCCGATAAAAGGGAGTAACCTGCATACCACTATCTCGGCCGATTTGCAGCTCCTTGCAGAGGACCTGATGGAGGGAAAAGAAGGAGCCGTTGTAGCCATCGATCCCCAAACCGGCGGCATACTAAGCATGGTAAGTGCGCCGCAGTATAACATCCGCAAACTATCGGGGCGTATCGATAAAGAATACTGGAAGTCGGTCAATACCGATACCGGTAATCCTCTCTTCAATCGTGCAATATCAGGCAAGCAGCCCCCCGGCTCAACCCTAAAACCGCTTATGGCGCTTATCGGTTTAGAGATGGGAATTATCACCCCCTACACAGAAATTTATAATCCCGGCTATTACTACCGCGGGCGGCGCTACGGCGACCACGCCGATAAAGGAACCTACCGGCTTACCAAAGCTATTCAAAACTCAAGTAATACCTACTTTTTTTGGGTGATGGACAAGATTGCCACCGGCGGCAATTTAAACCGCTGGCACGAGATGATTACTGACTTTGGACTGGGCTCTAAAACCGGAATCGATCTGCCGTCTGAAGTGAGCGGTACAATACCGGACAGCGCCTATTTTAATCGCGTAATCGGCAAAAATAAATGGAGCCTGGGGGATGTGCTGAACCTGGGTATTGGCCAGGGGCATCTGTCAGTTTCGCCTTTGCAAATGGCTTTGATGACGGCAGAAATTGCCAATAATGGCTACCGTTTGAATCCTCATATCGTTCAATCTATTAAGAAAGAAAACGGGGAAGTACTGAGAAGTAACCCCTCAAAAGAAAAAATTGAATGGCTTAAACAAGCCGATATTGATGTAGTAAAACAGGGCATGCGCCAAGTGGTAACGGAAGGCAGCGGCCGCTATTACAATAAGCTTGACAGTGTTAAAATAGCCGGTAAAACGGGAACAGCACAGAACCCGCATGGCGAAGATCACGGCTGGTTTATAGCTTTTGCTCCCTACGATGACCCACAAATTGCCGTAGCCGTGTTGATGGAAAATTCAGGTTTTGGTTCCCAATCGGCATCCCCGGTTGCATCTCTGCTCATAGAAAAATACCTGACGGGAGAAATCAATCGCCCCTATGTTTATGAGTATGTGAAAAATTTTGAACCTCCCAAACCAACAGCCTCCAATGAGTAAAGCCCCTGGTATTGATTGGCCGTTAATTCTGCTTTGGGTCAGCCTCATCAGCGTTGGCCTGATAGCTATTTTCAGTGCTACGCAAGGACCGGTGGCAGAATTTTTACCGGCCTATATTCAAATCAATTTTTATAAACAGCTTATAGCTTTTGGCTTGGCTATCGTTGTAATGGCCGGTTTTCAATTCGTTAACCCACGAACGTTTAAAGAGGGTTCGTATTTGTTTTATGGCCTCGGACTGCTTTTGATGATACTCACCCTCTTTATTGGAAAAGAAGTGAACGGGGCCAAAAGCTGGCTGGTCATCGGACCGTTTAACTTTCAAGCAAGTGAGTTTATGAAAGTGGCAACCATTTTGGCCTGTGCCAATTATTTAACAAGCCAGCGAAATATTTCAGCAGAAAATCTGCGGCATGCCCTTATAACCATTGCCTTACTTTTAGTGCCAACCATTCTGGTATTTTTGCAGAATGATACGGGAACGGCCTTGATATTTTTATCGCTGATTCCGGTAATTTTATTTTGGTCCGGCCTGCCCTATGGAATTTCACTTTTCATTATTTCACCGGCTGTCATTGCCTATTTATGTATTATTAACTGGTACTGGGGATTATTGGCAGCGGTGCTGTTTACCTTGCTTATCTTTTTTATTCAACGGCGTACCTGGCTTACCTTTGCGTCTTTTGCCTGTGGTCTGCTTATTGTAATTGGCGTTCAGGTTGCTTTACACCAAGTACTGCAACCGTATCAGCGCGGGTGCATCGAAGCGTTCACGAATCCTGATTTTGATCCGCAAGGGGCGGGCTGGAATGTAATACAAGCAAAAACAGCGATTGGCTCGGGTGGCTTATATGGCAAAGGATTTATGGAGGGAACCCAGACCCAACTGCGATTTTTACCTGAGCAATGGACCGACTTTATTTACTGTGTAATTGCAGAGGAGTTTGGATTCCTTGGAGCATCGCTGGTTCTACTGCTGTTTATGGGGCTGCTGCTCAGGCTTCTGAAAAGCGCTCAAACCCATCAGCACCCCTTTGCCCAAATTGTGATGATAGGGGTGGCCTGGATTTTCTTTACCCACCTTTTTATCAATGTTGGCAGCGCATCGGGGCTGTTGCCTGTTATTGGTCTGCCTTTGCCTTTTATCAGCTATGGCGGTTCGGCCCTTCTTACCAATACGCTGATGCTGGCCATCTGCCTTAACCTTGATTTCAATAAACGGCAATTGAGTATTTACCGATAAGTCACGGTCTAAGATCGAAAGTCTAAAGTTTGAAGGTCCAAAGTGCGAAAGTCGAATGTCTAAGGTCTGTCATCAATGATTCGGCTGGTCTTTGGACTTTGGACCTTTTACTTTTCACCTTCAACTACCATTTACGTTTCCGCTGCCCGCCACTCCTTCTCCGTTCGCAGCCTAAAACTGCGGCGGTGATGCTTGGTAATACCATGTTCCCGGAGCCCGGCAAAGTGCTTTTTTGTGGGATAGCCAACATTGGTATCCCAGCCGTAATGTGGATAATCGTTGTGTAGCTTTTTCATTAAATTGTCGCGATATACTTTGGCAAGAATGGAGGCCGCCGCAATGCTCACCGACCGGTCATCACCACCAATAATACATTGATGCGGATACACCGTACTCCCAAACCGGTTACCGTCGATCAATAAATAATCGGGATTCGCTTCTTCGGCATCGGCACATTTTTGCATGGCTTTGTGTGATGCGTGCAAAATATTTAAATCGTCAATCACTTCCGGTTTACACCATTGAATGGTCCAGTACAATGCTTCTTTTTTAATGATTTTCTCCAACACTATGCGTTCAGCAAGCGAAAGCTGTTTGCTGTCTCGGATATCTTTAAGTGCGCTTCCCGGTTTTAAAATCACCCCGGCCGCTACCACCGGACCCGAAAGGCAACCGCGGCCTACTTCATCCAGACCCATTATGCGGGTGTAGCCTTCATCCCATAATTTTTTCTCAAACTTTAGCCGCTTTAACATACAGGGTATTCTATTTATTGATTTGGGAGCTTAAAGTAAAAAACAAATCTGAAACTATAAATGACAAACAAATTTAAATAACTTTTCAATTGTCATTGTGTACTTGCTTTTTGTGAATTAAAAATTAATTCACAATGTTGAGGTATTACTCTGTTGAATAAATAATATTCTCTTATGCGTTTCAAATATTTAAAGTGGGATGAACGGTTTGCCCGAAAAGGAACTGATTCACCATTCGATACCCTTTTTGATTTGTTTCAAGAGCTGTTAACGATTGCCGCGGGTGACGTTGCCCAAGCGCTGCAGTGGCTTACCCAATTAGATGATGAACACGACATCACCGATCAGTTTGAGGATGGGTATGGCTTGGGTGATTTTGTTGAGGAGCTGGAAAACCGCGGTTACATTGAGACGGACAGTAATGAAAATATTATGGTGATAACCCGCAAAACGGAACGAAGCCTTCGCCAGCGTTCGCTTAAAGAAATTTTCAAAAATTTAAAAAAAGGCAATGGCGGTGAACATAAAACCGATTTTACCGGCAAAGGGATGGAACGCCAACCGGAAACACGCGCCTGGCAGCACGGCGATGATATTGGACATATCGACAGCGTTGGAACAATGATGAACATGCTTAAGCACAGCACCATTGATCAATTTAACCTGCAAGAAAGAGATTTGAGCGTGTACGATACTGATCACTACACATCGGTAGCTACGGTGCTGCTTATTGATCTTAGCCACTCCATGGTTCTATACGGCGAAGACCGCATTACCCCGGCCAAAAAGGTAGCTATGGCGCTTTCTGAGCTTATATTAAATGATTTTGCAAAGGATTCTTTAGATATTGTTGCATTTGGAAATGAGGCCTGGAAGGTGAACATCGAGGACCTCCCTTACTTGCAGGTGGGGCCGTATCATACCAATACCCAACAGGCTTTAGAGCTTGCAAGGCACCTTTTACACCGGCGCAAATATTCGAATAAGCAAATTTTTATGATTACCGACGGAAAGCCATCCTGCATTATTGAAAATGGCAAAATGTATAAAAACAGTTTTGGGCTGGACCGCAAAATTGTTAATAAGGTTTTAGATGAAGCGGTGAAATGCCGGCGTGATAAAATTGATATCACCACTTTTATGATAGCCCGCGATCCCTACCTGCAGGGCTTTGTGCGTGAATTAACGGAAGCCAATATGGGACGTGCTTACTACGCCTCTCTGGATAATCTCGGCGGTTATATTTTTGAAGACTACATCAGAAACCGTAAGAAGCGGGTTCGCTGAAAAGATTCATCAACTCTTGAGTAAATAAAAAAAGGCAACTGTTTTAGCAGTTGCCTATAATATTTTAGAGAATCATAAACAGCTTTAGCTGCCAATGCCGAGCTCTTGCATCACCTCTTCGGTAATGTCATATTTCTGTTTAGCCTCATCAGAAGCGTACAAAATAATGAGATCGCCATTGTTGGTGGTGGTATTCAGCACGTAAGATAGATTCATTCTTTGGGCAACAGTTTCAATTCCATTATTTATTTCTTCTAAAAGCGGCCCTACCAATTCTTCCTGCTTTTGTTGAATAGCTTGCTGCGCTTCTTGCTGCGCCTGTTGCAGATCAGCCTGAAGCTGGCCTAAACGCTCTTCTTCTTTTTGCTTGGCCTGCTCAGAAAGCACCGATTGCTTTTGTTGATAGGTTGCAACTTCTTGCTGCAGCTTTTGATTTTGTTGAACAATTTCTTGCTGCTTTTTTTCGGCAAAATTTTGGAGCCGTTGTTGCACGGCCTTCATTTCCGGCATTTTTTGTAATAAAGCCGTTGGATTAACATAGCCTATTTTCTCTTCTTGAACCTGGGCTTGGCTTTCCGAAAGGCCCGCGCTTAACATAAAAATAAGGCCAGCGATTGCAATATAAATAATTCGTTTAAACATAATGAGTACGTAATTTAAATTAGTTATTGGTGGTTGATGATGTAAGTCGATTAATAACCGGTTGCGTAATATCAAGCTGATTATCGGAAGCATAAAAAATTACCTCCTCACCCGAATTGGTTGATTTGTTTATTACAAAATCAAGATTTTCAGATTCAGCTATGGTGGCAATGGCAGCATCTACACGGGTTAAAATTGGCTCAAGCAGTTGATCGCGTTTCTGTTGTACTTGTAAGCGAATACTTTGATCAAACTCTTGGAGCGAAGCCTGCATTTCGGTTAACTCCTGCTCTCTTTTTTCAATCTGTTGGGCAGACATTGAAGCCTGATTGGACTGATATTCTGCTACTTCATTCTGGTAATCAGTAGCTTTTTGGGTCAGCTCCGATTGTTTTTGCTGAATAAATGCATTTAGTTCTTTTTGAACCTGCTCTCTCTCAGGAAGTTGATTAAGTACTTCCTGCGTATTCATATAGCCAATTTTAATTTGTGCTACGGCCGATGCCGAAACTATAAAAAGTAGAAGCGTTGCTGTTGATAGTACCTTTTTTATCATAGTGAATTATTTTTTTTATTTAAAAATTCGGAAACTACGAATGAACCTATTTTCTTCCAAATTTATTCATTTAACGAAATGCCAAGCTCCTGTAGTACATCTGTATTTAAATTCCATTGCTTGCGGCCAAATAGTAAAGATGAATTTTTTGCGCGGTCAAAAATAAAATCAAAACCTCTGCGCTCTGCTACGGCTATTACCGCTTCATAAATATTTTGTTGAATGGGCTTAAGCAGTTCTGCTTGTCTTTGAAAATACTCCCCCTCCGGACCAAATTTTTGCTCTATATATTGCCTTCGCGACTGTTCTAATTGTTCAATCTCCGACTTTTTTTGCCGGCGTACCTCATCGGTGTAAAGTATTTCTTTTGACTTAAAATCTTCTTCTAATTGATCAATCTGTTGTTGCATTTTCCCGATTTCAGCACGCCATTGTTCACCTAAAACCCGCAATTGCTGTTGAATCCCTTTATATTCAGGTATTTCATTTAAAATTACATCGGTATTTATATAACCGGTTTTTTGCTCTTGTGCCTTGGCGTTTGCGTTAACCAAGAATATAAACGCGAGGAAAAAACAAAAATTATAGCATGAGTTCGGTATCAAAATGGCGCTCCTAAATTGAATAAGAACTCCCATTCACCGGCACCAACTTCCGGCACGCCGGGTATACCATCCAGCCGGTAACCGTAGCTTAGATCAACCAGCCCAAGAATAGGCAAGAAAATTCTTGTGCCAAAACCCGCGGCGCGTTTTACATCAAAGGGTGCAAAATCTTGGAAATTTCGAAATGAATTACCGGCATCAAAAAACATGTAGGGAATAACCTGCACCTGCTGTTCCTGCACGGCGGGTATGCGTAACTCAAGCGAATACTTGCTGAATACACGGCCGCCTATTTCTTCTAACTGTCCGGCAGAATTTCTTTCACGGGGTGAAATAGATTGTCCAGTCCCCCCCGGAAAGCCCCGAAGGTCAATATTATCATCCACAAAACTTTGCCGCTGCTGAAGCTGTGTTCCACCCAGTACAAAACGCTTGAAATTACTGCGCTGGTTTGGTCCTAAAAATCCAAGATATCCGTACTCTACGCTGTTGGTAAGTACCAGCTTGCCGGTAATGGTGGTGTGATTTTCGTACAACGACTTAATTTTATAAAACTGTGAAAAGCCCGGAAGCGGCGGTGCAATTTCGCCGGAGAGCTGAATTTTTGAACCCCGCGACGGATTAATAGGACTCGGTCCAACAGAGTTCCGTTCAATAATCTGTTGAAAGCTTAAAATATTTGAGGTCCCTTCGGCAAGGAAATCGGCATTCTGTATATCAAACAACTGGTATGAAAGTATAGTGCGTTGGGTAAAAAAGTCATCCGGAAATTTAAGGCGCCGCCCCAGCGATACGCTGCTGGAGAACAACTGATTAGATTCAGCTGAACCTCTGCGGTTGATTATATCATAACTAAAATTAACGCCCAGTGAATTGGGTTTACCGCCCAACCACGGCTCTTGGAATCCTAAATTATAGCTCTGAAAACCCCGGCCGGAAATCTGTGCGCCTATTGAAAGCCGTTGCCCGTCACCGGAAGGTACCGGATTCCATCCCTCACCCTTAACGGCACGCTGCAACGAAAAGTTATTGAAATTAACACGCGCCGATAATATCACCCCAATGCCCGAGCCCCCAAAACCGCCGGAAAATTCAAAATTATCCGTGCTTTGCGATTCATCTAATTGATAACTTATATCTACGGTTTTACTTTCGCGATCGGGATTTAAGTTGGGCTCAATCGTTTCCGGGCGAAAGTAGCCCAGGGTTCCAAGCTCTCTTATGGTACGAATAATTTTTTGACGGCTGTATTTATCACCGGGAACGGTTCGGAGGGTTCGCCGCACCACATCATCATGGGTTTTGGTATTGCCGCTAAATGAAACTTCTTCGATGGTGGCAATCTCATCTTCATAAATATTCATTGTAATGTCAACGGAGTCTTTGCCTACAACTTGTATATCGGGCTCTATCTGGGAGAAGAGATAGCCGGCATTTTGGTAGAGACTGCTTATATCGCTGCCGCCTTGCGAAAATTGCCACCTTTCCTGGAATTTCTTTTGATTAAAGATATCTCCCTTCTCAAAACCCAGCACCTCTGTAAGTTGTTCATTGGTGTAAACGGTATTTCCGTCCCACTCGATGTCTCTTACTTTGTACTGCGGACCTTCTGATACCGTCATATTTACTTTCAGTCCCGTAGCCGGGGTATTGAGCACAAACAAGCGATTCTGGTTATAAGGAAAGGTGTAAACGGTGTCTTTTATAATTCGAAAATCAAGATATCCGTTGGCCCCATAGAATGCCCTCAGATTTTCTTGGGCTGTTTGATACTCTTTTTCTTTGTACAACTTCTTTGAAAAAAACTTCCACCACCTGTCCTCCTGAATGGTTCCAAGCGCCTTACGAAGGGTCTGATCACTGAACTTTTCGTTTCCCTTAAAGGTAATATCTTTTATTTCAAGCTTCTCACCAGCGTCCACATCAAAATAAAGCGTTACACGATTTCGAACCGTATCTATCTTACTGGTTGAGGTTTCTACTTTAGTAAACCGGTACCCCTCTTCTTTGTAGTATCGTTGAATGGTATTGACGGCCTGCACTTTTGATGATTGTGTTAACGCAAAGCCGGGCAGTAAATTTAGGCGCTCACGTATATCATTGCGCTGCGATTTTTTTACCCCTCTTATTTTATATGATCGCAAACGGGGCTGCTCTTTAACACATATTTGCAGAAAAATACCATCTGAGGTAGACCGTTTCTGAAGGATTTCAATATCAGAAAATAAACCCGTGCGGTACAGACGTTCAATAGCAGTAGATATATCTTCGCCGGGTATGGTAATCTCGGAGCCTTTTTCGAATCCGGTTTGGCTTTTTACAAATTCAGGCCGGGTAGCTGTTAAGCCGTCAACTTCTATGCCCAGCACTGTTAATTGGCGTGGTGATGATTCGAGGGGATTCTCAATGGTAAAGGACGAGGTATTTTCGAAACAGCTTTGTGCAATACCGGCTTCGGGTAAGAGAAAAAATCCTGCTAATAAAAGTAGAAAAATCTTTTTTATATCAATAAAATCTTGAATCAAAATTGAGACTATGGTATTAAATGTGAAAAGTTTAGTTGATTAACTCCTGAACGAACGAGGTAACCGATTTCTTTTGTCCATTTTTATTTTTTACGGCCCCAAACCTGCGGTCTCTTTTTTGGTAGGAAGAAATTGCGCCATACAATTCATTACGTCTAAAATCCGGCCAATACGTCTCTGTAATATACAGTTCTGAATAGGCTAGCTGCCACAGTAAAAAGTTGCTAATCCGGTATTCACCGCTCGTTCGAATAATTAAATCCGGATCAGGAATTTCTGCGGTAGAAAGCTGGCTGCCAATCATTTTATCATTAATATCTTTGGGGTTAAGTGTACCTGCCTCAACCCTGGATGCCAGTTTTTTTACCGCTTCGGTAATATCCCATCGCCCCGAATAACTTAATGCAAGGCACAAATGCAGACCATCATTATTACTGGTCAATTCGATAACTTCTTCAAGCTTTTTTTGGCATTTCTTGGGAAACCGACCCGTCTGCCCTATGGTTAGAAGTTTGATATTATTTTCGTTGAGGTTTTTAGCCTCTTTACGTAGCGTATTAACCAACAGGTGCAGCAACGCATTTACTTCAGCCTTGGGACGGTTCCAGTTTTCGGTAGAAAATGTGTAAAGCGTTAAATACTTCACTCCAATCTGTGCACAGGCTTCCGTAATATCCCGAACTGAGTCTACACCCGCTTTATGACCTGACGAACGCATATTGCCTTTTTGTCTGGCCCACCGTCCATTGCCATCCATAATAATGGCAACATGCCGGGGAATTTTTCCGGCTGCGGTAAGATCAACCTGGCATTTCTTATCCCGGCTGTCCTGTGCATTATTTGTTAGCGAAATTGGTTTCAAATTTGTTTAATCCTTTTTTATAAGCTTTCTATATTAGAGTTTTATGTGCGATAATTCAAGCCCTAACATTTTATAATTTACCAATTTGTTGATTTATAGAAAGCATCTCTATTAATGCCAACGCAGCTTCAGCACCTTTATTTCCATAATCTGATTTAGCCGTTGAACGCTCGGTTGCCTGCTGTACAGTGTCTGTTGTCAGCACACCAAATAACACCGGTTTGTTATGCTCCATATTTAACCGCAGCACGCCATCGGTAACAGCCTGGCAAACATAATCAAAGTGAGGCGTCTCTCCTCTTATTACAGCACCTAACGTTATGATACCATCAACTTTGGCCAAGAGTGCCCGGGCGGTAAAAGGAATTTCAAACGCTCCGGGACATCGAACTACGGTAATTTGGTTTTCTTGATATCCCTTATTTTTTAAAACCTCAAACGCGCCTTCAAGTAATTTATCAGTAATAAATGAGTTCCATTTGGCAACAACAATTCCAATAAGAAACGCATGATTTTCATTTTGCCCTTTAATTGTTTTTACGGCCATACGCTATACTGATATGTTTTTCCTTTGTTCGGATAATGCCTTTATTTTCTCTGTCTGTCGCATGCTAATAGTCAATACACCAAAATGACGGTAGTACGAACTCGTCTTGCCATGGAAATCACTGCCGCCGGTTGTAAGCAAGTTATGATTTAGGGCAAATGCTTCCATTCTTTTTTGAATTTGGTAATTATGACTTGGATGTATGACCTCCAATCCATCCATCCCGGTTTTCACAAGTTGTAAAAGTTCGCTCTGGTTGTATAACCGTCCGGGATGCGCCAGTACAGAAACGCCGCAGGCTTGCTTAACCTCAGAAATAACTTCGGTGATGCTTGTGTAGTTATTTTGAATCGGGCCCAGCGCATCATCGCTTAAATATCTGATAAAGGCTTCTTTTGCGCTTGCAATATATCCTTTTTTCATGAGTGTTGTTGCAATATGAGGCCGCCCCACACTCTTACCTGCTGCCTCGGCAACAACCTCATCAATATCAAGTTCCAGTCCTTTTTTACCAAGCTGATTAATAATCCACCGGGCCCGATGTACCCGTGCTTTTTGATGGCTCTTCAGCAACGCATTAAAGGGCTTATCATTTACATCAAAATTGTACGCCAGCAGGTGAATTTCTCTATTGTTAAATGTGGTTGTTATCTCAACACCCGGCATTAATTCTACATCCAGGTTCTCCGCAGCTTTAACGGCAAGCTCAACCCCCTTTATGGTATCATGGTCTGTTAAGGCAATCACAGAGAGGTTTAAGTCATCGGCAGCTTTAACTACTTCCTCCGGCGTCATTTTGCCGTCTGAAGCCGTAGAATGAATATGTAAGTCTGCTTTTTGCACGGTTTAACCGGGTCCTGATAATATTGAATTGTAACGGTCGCTATTTTTTAGCACCTGTACCGCTTGCCGCAAAAGCGGATCAACCTTAAGCGATGCCGCCCGCCGTGCAGTTTCTCCCCCGTAGCGACTCATCAGCTCTAAATGCAGCATTTTTTTTATTTCGCCTGCATGGTTGATGAAATTTTTCGCTTTCTCCCGGTCAATGGCTTTTTGAAGACCTATGACATGGGAGCTCGTTTGAGAAGATGGAATATCCTGTTTTTCTAATTCAGTTATTACTTTTTGGAGAGTTTCCTCAGCAGACGTTTTGTATTTAAAATTGTTTTGCTCCAGAAAGGATTTAAAATCTTCAAATACATTACCGGGCAGCGCATCATACGTATAAGAATCGTTTTCTGAAACATAACGGTTAGCAAAAGTAAAGATGCGATTTTGTTGCAGCAAAGCCGTTTCTAACATGCCGGGCTTGGTTACACCAACCAACATATCGGGGGTGATGCCTTCGCCGTCGTACACCGTGCGGCCATTTTGGGTCTGGTAAGCACGGCGCAGGGAATCCGGCTTTTCAACCGCAGCGTTTTTATCATCATGCCTATAGGTAACGGATTGAATGCTTCGGCCACTGGGGATATAGTAGCGCGCCGTGGTCAATTTCAGAGCCGTATTATAAGAAAGAGGCTGTACTATTTGGACCAATCCTTTTCCAAAGCTTTGGCTGCCCATTATCACCGCCCGGTCTAAATCCTGCATTGCCCCGGCTACTATTTCTGAAGCGCTGGCGCTGCCGTTATTTTGTAATACCGTAACGGGCAGCGAAGGAGCTAAGGCTTGGCTCGAGGATTTAAAAACCCGGTTCTGGGCTTCCATCCGGCCACGGATTTCCACCACTTTTTGTCCGGCATCAATAAAGATGTCAACAATACCTACGGCCTCACTAAGCAGACCTCCGGGATTGTTACGAAGATCAATCACCAATCCTTTGAGTTCATTCTGTGCCTGCAGCTTTTCAAAAGCCTGCTGCATGTCGGCGGCGGCATTTTGCGAGAAGCGGCTCAGCGATATGTAGCCGATGGTTTTTTCTTCATCAATGAAACCGGAGTAGTCGATATTTTTTACTTCAATTCGTTCTCGCTGCAGCTCAAACGTCAAATCCTGGTCAAGTCCGAGTCTATTAATCGTCAGCATAACGGTGGTTCCGGGTTCGCCAGTGGTTAAATTCTGTACTTCATCAGGCGTGAGGTTTTCTACCACAATTCCATCTATCGAAATGATGACATCACCGGCCCGTATTCCTTGCTTATGAGCAGAGTAACCCTCCGTGGGACTGATTACCACCAGCTTATCACCGCGCACACCCACCGTTACGCCAATGCCGCCGTAACTGCCCTGCGTGACTATATCAATATTTTGCTTGTCCGCTTCATCAATGAAAACGGTGTAGGGGTCGAGCGACTCAAGCATGGAGTCAATGCCTTTTCGCATCAGTTTTTCGGGCTCAACATCATCCACATAATTTATGGCTACTTCCCGATACACCTCACTGAAAATGGTAAAGTTTTTTTTGATGAGAAAGTACAGATCCGGTCTGGCAGTACCGACCAATAGAACTATGGTCAATAGCGCAGCAGAGAAAAATGCTAT
>Ga0136556_1000946_pt1 | contig 15611 bp, 13 predicted proteins | sample AntRauTorckE6831_FD_104780 | JGI IMG/M metagenome (GOLD analysis project Ga0136556, IMG submission 104780) | Saline lake microbial communities from Rauer Islands, Antarctica - Metagenome Torckler E6 #831 | ecosystem: Environmental > Aquatic > Non-marine Saline and Alkaline > Saline | place... | reverse complement strand
CGGTACTCGCGTGACAGCTGCTGCGATCACTGGCGATGCGATCAACACCTCGACCGACGTTCCTCGCATCAAGCTGCATGCGATCGATCCTGCCAATTCGAACCCCTCTCCGCTGTTCGCCTACGCTGAGAACCTAAGCATTACCGTCAACAACGGTGTGACTCCAGACAAGGCCGTCGGCGTTCTTGGCGGCTTCGACACGTCCATTGGTGACTTCGCGGTCACCGGTGACCTGACGGTCTACTTCGCAAACGTGGCGGCCGTCGAAGCTGTCCGTGCCAACGCGGACGTGACGCTCGACTACCACCTTGTCGCGGAGAACGCTGGCATCTCGGTAGACATCCCGCTGATCGCCCTGGGCAATGCCCAAGTGGATATCCAGGCTGGTACGTCAATCAAGTTGCCACTGTCCGCTGAAGCCGCTACGGCCGAAAGCATCGACACGAACCTGAACCACACGCTACTGATCGTGTTCTTTGACTACCTACCAAACGCAGCTGGTTAATCCCAAAACTCAACACTCAATAAGGAGAGTATGTATGAGTCTCAAGACGCAATTTAAGACGGACGAGAGCCTTGAAGTTAAGGGTGTCGTTATCCAGTATGGCAGCAGCCGAGTACGCATCGCTCGCGCCGGTGGCGCGAACCTTGCGTACAAGAAGAATCTCGAAAAGGAGATGAAGCCTCACCGCCGGGCGCTCGCTGCCAATGTCATGGAGAACGAACAAGCACTCCCTATCCTCCAACGTGTGTTCGCAAAACACATCGTTGTGGACTGGAACGAAGAGTGCCTTGTTGACGGCAAGCGGGTATGGGTCCGCGGTATCAACCCGGACGACGCAGGCCAGGGTAAAGTGGAGCCGGAGGAACTCGCCGAGAGTCTTCTTCCTCTCACGCCTGAGAACGTGCTGCTGGTATTCGCTGAGCTTCCCGAGCTCTACGCTGACCTCCAAGAGCAGGCGAACGGTCACGCGCTGTTCCGCGAAGAGGTCAACGAAGAGGCCGCGGGAAACTAACGGCGGTCCTTCTTTACACGCTGGACCATCCCGTCAAGACAGAACGTGCGATGCTTGTCCGCTGCTACCGGCACGGGATGCAGGTACCCGACAAGATCGCCAATGCCCCTGTGCTCGCTATGGGCATGGAGCTTTACTACAACGCTTATATTGAGCTTTCAACGTGCAGGCCATCAGGCTGGGGCGCTTCTCCGATCCCGTGGTCGGCCATTTCAGACTATGGCCGAACCTTCGAGTTCGATGAAGAGCAGTTTGACGACCTCTTCTTCTTTGTTCGCGCCCTCGACAGTGCATTTCTTGACTACCATAAGGAGAAGTCGGAGCAGGGGAAAGGCTAGTTGCTATGGGTACGATGGCACAATTCAGTCGGCGGATGAACAAGCGAGCAGATTCGGTGTCTTTTCAAGTGCGCAAGTTGGTCCTGAAGACGGCTCTCCTGGTGGACCAGGTTCTTGTTCTGTCCACGCCTGTTGATACGGGTGTTGCTCGCTCCAACTGGTTACCTTCGCTGGACGGCTCCCGTCGCGAGGTCATCCCGGCCTACTCACCATACCCGCAGTTCAGGGACCCAACCAAGTTCGGGGAACAAACCAATGCCCGCGGTGCGATGGACGCCGCGCGTCTGGTCGTGGCGGCACGAACGTCCAGTGATCAGGACATCTACTTCACGAACAACGTCCCATACATCGCGGAGTTGAATAACGGCAAGTCGTCTCAAGCGCCCGCAGCTTTTGTTCAGATGGCTGTTGAGTCAGCTGCTGCTGCCATCCGCCAAAGTGCTGGCACGATTGTTAAGGAGAACCTCTAAGGGATGGCTACTGAACGCATCACAATCGTGGTTCAAGAGCGTGGTACTCGCATCGTCAATCGCCGTCTGAAACAGACGGCCGACGCTGCCAGTGTAGCCACGAAAGCTATTCAACTCATGCGGCGGGCCTTGGTCATCTTTGCTTCGGCTGTCCTGCTTCGACGCCTTTTTCAGTTGGTTGATGCGTTCACCCAACTGTCCAACCGTCTGCGGCTTGTTACGACGGGCATGAGCGAACTACGCTCTGTCACCGAAGCCGTCCTAGATATCTCGAACCGAACACGCACAGCGTTCGACGCGAACGCGGAAGTCTTCACGCGCGTCGCGTTGTCCGTGCGTGAGATCGGCGCGTCGCAAGGTGACACACTGACGTTCCTTGAGAACCTGAACAAAGCGATCATCGTCTCGGGTGCAACGGCGACTGAAGCATCCGCCGGCATCATCCAGTTGACCCAGGGTCTCGCGTCCGACCGGTTGAGCGGCGATGAGCTTCGCTCGGTGCTCGAGCAGCTGCCTCGCGTTGCCCAGTTGATCGCCGACTCGATGGAAGTCGGCCGCGGCAAGCTGCGCGAGCTCGGCGAAGAGGGTCAGCTGACTGGCAAGGTTCTCTTTGATGCGATCCTCAACGCCACGGAAGAACTGGACGAAGAGTTCAGCCAGGTCGAGAAGACCATTGGGCAGTCGTTCACGGTCCTGCGCAACAACCTCATTGCCGTCGTCGGTGACGTCAACCGACTGATCCCGCTGTCCCAAGCACTGTCTACCTCGATCCTCATCTTGGCCAACTCGCTTCGGGCGCTTGCGTTCGGTGCGTTGGCTACCGGCATCGTCGCGGTGTCCCTTAGCTTTAACTTGTTGCTCGCCCGTGCCAAGGGGCTGTCCCGCGTGCTAGACGTCCTGTTGATTCGTAGCTTGGTCCGACTACGTGTGTCGTTCAAGGGGATGAACGCGAGCATGGTGAAGAGCATCGCACTGTCTCACCGGCTTGGCCGGACGGGACTGCTTCCGCTTACCACGGCGTTCGCCGCGGTAGGCAAGGCGATCAGCACTCTGAATCGGGTACTGCTCACGAACATCAGCATCACCAACACGGCGACGGCAGCCACGGCGATCTACGCGGGGACGCTTAACGTTCTCAAGGTTTCGGCCCGGAAGGCATCCGTCGCCGTGTTGTTCTTGAACAAAACCATCAAAGCCAACCCGTTCGTCTTCATCGCCGCGGCCATTGTCGGGGTCGTCGCGTTCCTGTTCAAGTTCCGCCGGGAGATCAAGCTCGGCGGGTCCGGCCTCGCCACCCTGGGCGACTTGGCCAAGGTCGCGTTCGACAACATCAAGGAAAGCCTGCGTTTTATCAAAAAGACGGTCGAAGACTTATTCCCCGCGTTCGACAACATCAAAAAGACGGTCGAAGACTTATTCCCCGCGGTCAACCTCAGCTTGGAAGGGCTCCTCAACTTCATCGGCATCGTGATCCGAGACGCCGTACTGCTGGTCGGCCTCGCTGTCGACGCGGTCTCTGGCACCTTCGTTGGTTTGTACCAAGGCATCGTTGCCGTGTTCACCAGCCTACCTGATGTGCTGGGCGACCTTTTCTTCCAAGCATTGAACGAAAGCATTGGCGGGTTTGAAGAATTCTTGAACAAACTGATCAATTCGACAAATAAGGTTGGTGAACTGCTGCGACAACCTATCGAGACGTTGGTGAACTTTATGATCGTCGGCTTCAACGGAGCAGGTAATACCATCGCAGGCGCGATTAACTTCATCACCACCAGCATCAACACGGTCATTGATAACGCGGTCATCGGTATGAACGTGTTGATCCGCGGCGTCAACAAAGTCGCTAAATTCCTTGGGCGAAGTGGCCTCGACGAATTGGGCTCATCACCGATTGATAAGGTCGAGTTCGAGGACATTGGGCCCGTCAGTCTTAAACCTGACGACCTGACCATCGACCCAGCAGACATTGACCGGCTGACCAACCCGTTCGAGGGTGCAGGCTCCGACGCGGCCACGGCGTTTACTGATGCGTTTACGGAGGGGATGGCAAGCCAACACCACGCCATGGACGCGGCGCTGGCTCTACTGGACCAAGCGAATAATAACGCATTGCAGCGACAACGTGAGGCGAGCAAAGAGCGAGCCGCCCAATTGCTGGCCGACATCCTTGCGCGGGAAAAATCGTTCCAAGATCAGTTCAACCTGATCAACCAAGAGATTGAACTGCTACGCAAAGGGTCTGAAGAGCGTGAGTACCAGAACCATCTCAACAAGATCAAGAACGACCTGATCGAAGAGGGTATCGACCTGACAGCCGACGAAAGTGTCGAGCTTCTCAAACAACTGGAAGCTCGACTGCGGCAACTCAAAATCGTGGAAGCTGTTGCTGCCGCGCTTGATGAGGTCCGCGGCATCAGTCTCAACCTTGTTGCTGTGCAGGCTGAACTCAATGCCCAAGTGGCCCTGGGTCTGATTACGGTCGAGCAGTCCACGCGCGCGTACGTGATGCTGAGCGACGCCGTAGCTGAGAGCCAGGTCACCAAGAAGAAGGTGATCGATGAGGCGGTCGAGGGTATCAATAAAGAGATCGCACTACTGCGACTGTCGGGCAGTATCCGAAACGAAACCGACCAAGCTCAGCAGGCCGCCGCTTCTGTCACGAACACACTTCGCGAAGCCGGTATCCTTCTTGACAAAGCAGAGGCCGCCGCACTCAACGAAAAGCTGCTGCTCCAACAACAACAGTTGACACTCTTGACACAGGTCGCCGGGGCGCTTGAAGAAGTTCAAGGTGTTACGATCGATCTGGCCGGTGCCAAAGAAGAGTTGCAGCAACGTATCGACGATGAAACGATCAGCGTCCAAGAAGCCACCGAAGCTTACCGAGAACTCCGCATCGCGCAGCTCGAAGGGCAAAAGGATGGGAGTTCAGGCGCGGAGCGTGGACTACTCAAGTACCAACGCCAGATTGAAGACGTTGCCAGTTCGGTTGAGTCCGCCATGACCGGCGCGTTCAAGGGGATGGAAGATGCGTTGGTCGATTTCGTCACTAAGGGCGAGATCAACTTCGCATCGTTCGCCAACTCCATCATCTCCGACATGGTCCGCATCGCGGTCCAGCAGGCGATCATTGGCCCACTACTCGGCTCGGCTACAGGTGCCCCATTCACCGCCGCAGCCATCAGCGGAGCTCGAGCCCTGGGCGGTCCCGTCTCCGGTGGGCAGCCCTACCTTGTGGGCGAGCGTGGACCTGAAATCTTTACACCTCCGACCGGCGGTGGTAGTATTGAACCGAACAGTGGCCAAGGTGGGGGCAATGTCCGTATTATTAACGTGGTCGACCCTTCTGCGACGGGTGACTTCCTCGCATCGGCCGACGGTGAACGTATCGTACTGAACCACATCACTCGTAACCCAAACACCGTGCGGCAAGCAGCCGGAGGCTAATAGATGGCATACAGCACCGGAACAGCAACAGACCAGAACGATCTTCTTGACAAGCTCAAGACCTTCTTGACCGGTACGCCCGGCTGGACTGCCAACAAGGATACCGTCGTCGCCGCAAGCCCGGCTGCGGGCTCGAACCGGTACATCCTTTTCGACGCACCTGGTGGAGGCTCCGACAACATCTACATGGGTATCGAACTCAACATGACCTACCTCACGGAAGGGTCGATTCGTTCTTTCTACAAACCGTTTTTCCGGTTCCAAGGCTACACGGGCTACAACGGAGGTTTAGGTTTTGATGATCAACCCACACCTATCCCAACGGCTAACAATGTCCCGACCATCGCAGTCGAGTGGGATCGACCGCTTCCCTACCACTTCATTGCCAACGGCCGTCGCGCCATCATCGCTGTTCAGTCCGGCCGGTTTTGGAGCACCGCCTACATGGGGTGGTACCTTCCGTTCGGCACACCTGTCCAAGCTCCGTACCCACTGCTGATCGCGGGCAGCAACTACACCGGACAGACCTCAGCAACGACAGCAAAGGATCAGCCACACGCGGACCGCCACATCGGCTACGCCATGGGCTCGCACGACACGGATATTGGATCAAACATCCAACACCTCGAAGGTGCGAACTGGGTCGGCATGTACCGCCGAACATGGCCGCTGTACGACATCAACGACAACGGCTCATCACAGTACTCTAACAGCCCGTACTGGCGAGATGATACTGTCTCGTCCTTCGAGTACCAAAACGGGGACTACTCCTTGGCCATGCTCAACCTCGACGGCACGCCGGGTCTTATCCCCCTGCATCTTGTAGGTGACGAAGCAGGCGAGGATGTTTTTGGTGTGTATGATGGTGTGTATGCTGTTGCGGGAGATCGTTACATTCTCCAAGACGACATCATTGACGTTGGTGGCGTTGACCACCTACTGGTCGAAGCAATCCCTTACGGTCGCGCCTCGACGATCGCACTAAAGTTGGAGTAGACACATGGCATTTAGCTCAGGCATTGCAACCGACCAAGACGACCTGCTGGACAAGCTGCGTGCGTTCGCTCTTGCGCAGGGGTGGACCATCAACAGCTTCGCCAACGACACGTCCACCTACGACCGCGACTCAACATCAGGCAAGCGGTTGCACATCTCAAAGAACGGGATGTACTTCAACATGCGGTCGTCGGACGGTGCAAACGTCTTTGATGTTGGTACGCTTATCAACACAAACTATTGGCGATACTGGCGTCTCTACGGTATCGCGGTCAACGGCTCCACCGGCTACAGCGGTGCCAGCAGCTGGGAGAACCAGCCAGGCGCTCCGCAGGTCAGCGCGACAGGTATCGGAACCACGGTGCTGGGCATCAACAACGCTTCGGTCAACTACTGGTTGTTCTCGACCACGGAGTCTTTGACCATGGCTGTCGAGTACGACCCCGTGAACTACGCGGGCTACATGCAGTACATCCATGTCGGGCGAATCATTCCGTCGGGCAGCATCCTGACGACCCCCGGCGTGGACGGCGCAGTGTACATGTCGTCGGCATCGCCGAACGTCTTTCTCAACGACCTCAGCACGCCTGTGGCCTTCTACAACGCGCTCAACCAGGACTCTGGAAACTTCACCGGTCTTGGCACCAGTCGCTACGTGGACTGGGGTCGCGGTGGAGTCTTCTTGCCGTCGGTCGTCAAGGGGGACGGTACAACGCTCACCAACAAGTGGTACTTGGTCAACGACAGCAACAGTGACCGTATGCAAAACGATATCCACATCTCCGCGCAGGCTGTTCCGCCCAACGCCGATGAGGGTATGATCCGAAACCTTGTTCGACGCACGCCCAACAGTGAGACAGGCGTCACGCCTCTGTTCCCTATCTACCTGCTGCTGACGGCTCAGGGGGGTGTCGGCGGGAACAATAGTTCCTACCGACCGTACAGGTTCGCGGGCGTCGTAGATGGCGTGCTCAATGCGGCACATACAGGCTTCAGCCTGGCCGGTACATCCACCATCGCGTCGGACACGTACAGTCATTTCCCGATGTGGCATGTAGGCCAAAGCAAAAACAGCGGGTTAGCTATTAAGCAGTAACACAAATGTCCAGCGCAACAGCCACCGAGTATCTGGTCTCCGGTTCGCTCGCTACGGCCCCAGCACCGATCTCCGGTATGGGCCTGACCGGCGTGCTGCTGTCGCTTGCCTTCATTACGGTGAATCCCGACCTCGAGCGCACACCGAGCCTGGGGACGCCCGTGGTGGCCGAGCAGGGTTCATACATCCTACCGCCCCACCTGCTCTCTGGGACGCTGAGCAGTGCTCCTGCGCCCGTTGCAGGCGACGACCAGGCCGGTCCGACAATCCCTACCTACTTCGACTACTTCTACGAGCGGATCCACCTGATCCCCAACGGTAACATCAACCTGGGCGTTGTGGTGGGTACCCTCATCACCGACGCAACGATCTGGAACGCCTACACGGGACTCACTGTTACGGTGACCGACCTGCCTCTTACGGGGTCTGCGAACACCACCAAGGACGGAGCGCCCGGCCTGCCTTACGCATTGAACCCGCTGACGACAGTGGACTTCGATCTGGTGACCTCCGCGGCCACCACGGACTTCTCGTTCACCACGACACTCACGGTCGTCGAGAGCACGTCCCAGGCTCCGTTCCTGACGCTGACAGGTCTCGCGTCACTGGTTCTCAACCTGAAGCCTGAGCGGCCTCTCCGGACGATGCTGGAGTGGGCCACGAACATCCTGACCAGTAACAACGGTAAGGAGCAGCGACAGTCTCTGCGATCGCTGCCGCGTGAAAAGTTCGACCTTCGGTACAAGCCGCTGAACATCCCCGAGCGCAATGTGCTCCGCAACCAGTTGATGTCGCACCAGAACAAGGCGTTCGGTCTCCCTGTCTGGATGGAAGAGCGGCCGTTGGACCTTGACGCTGTGTCTGCCGATACCGTGATCTTTCTCGACACATCATACGCCCGCTTCGCGGTAGGCGACCCTGTGATCATCTGGGCAAGTGAAAACAACTACGCCGTTAATCAGATCGACACCATCGCGGCCGACCGCCTCACGTTGTCCCGACCGCTGGGCGCGGACTTCGATGCAGGCATGAAGGTGATGCCTATGGTCTCGGGACAGGTTCTCGGTGACGTGTCGGGACAGAACATTTCCCCGCAGTTCGAGCATCCGCAGGTAACATTGTCGCTTACCCAACAACTTCCGATGCCGAGCTACACGCCACCGTTCACGCACGAAGGTGAGCCGCTGTTTCTTACACGTCCAAACGCAAACAGGCCTTTGCGGTTGGACCAGGAAATCGACCAACGCACCATCGACTACGGCTTGGGCAAGTTCACACGCGATCCGCAGTGGATCAACCCTAAAGACACTCGCGAACACCGCTTTGTGTTCCGAACGCAGGCAGAGCTTTGGGAGTTCCGAAAGTTCATGTTCTGGCTGCGCGGCCGGTACGAGACGTTCTACATGCCGACGTTCCAAGACGACTTGGTTCAGGCTGTTGCGTCGGGAAGCTCCGACACAGCCATCGACATGGACAACACAGGCTACGCCAGTTTGATCTACCAAAACACCACGCGGTGGCGAGACCTTGCGTTCATGTTGCCGGACGGTTCATACACCACGCGCCGCGTCACAGGGGCGACCACGGAAAGCTCCACGATCGACCGCGTCCAGATCAGCACTCCCCTGGGCGTAGGCTATGATCCGGGCGACCTTCAGATCAGCTTCCTTCGACGTGTTCGAGTAGCGTCCGATCGTGTCGAAGTGGATCACCAAAGGGATAATCGCAGCGTCGTGTCCTTGCTTCTAACATCGGTGGACGAATGACCTACAACGACAGCCAACAAGAGACGCTCGGCGAACCTATTGAACTGTTCCGGTTCACTGGCCTGGGCGTAACGTATCGATTCACATCCGCGGCCGAGCCTGTCGTGTACGACACACACACCTACCTTGCGGACACGCCTATTTCATCTTCGGTGCGGGGCATCAACCAGAGCGAACTCCTTAAAAACGGTATTGATATCAGGCTCCCGAGCAGTCACGCAATGGTTCTTGGGTTCATTCAACAGATTCCAAGCGACCCCATCCAAGCAACAGTTTTTCGAGGCTACGGTTCGGACTTCGTGACCTGCTGGAAGGGTGAAGTCCTAACGGTGGAAGCCGACGGCCCGGAGGCGACTATTAAGTGTCGACCGCTGACGCGGTCCCTCGAGCGCCGCACGCTCCGGCTTCGCGTTATGAACAGCTGCAACCATGTCCTGTACGACACACAATGTCGTGTGCCTCGTGACAGCTTCCGGGCCACCGGTACGATCGACAGCATCACCAATGGCTTCACGTTGCGGTCAAGCACATTCGCTGCGCAGGCTGATCAATACTACCGCGGAGGCGCGCTGCATATCAGTGGCACAACGCAGGGTACGCTCAAGACATTGATCCTCGACCATGTTGGTGATACTATTAAGGTCCAAGCGAACTTGGGCAAAGCCTCCGCAGGTCTAGGCTTCTCGGCGTGGCCAGGCTGTGACCACCTGATCGGAACGTGCGACGAGAAGTTTAACAACATGCCCAACTTCTTCGGCTACACCGCGATCCCGTCCAAGAATCCGTTTATCGGAGACGCACTCATCTAATGCAAAACCTTTTCATGCAACCTATGCTTGCTCTCATTGGCACGACGACCTACTGGGTCATTATGATCGGTCTTGCGTTCTTGTCCTACGCTCTTCGTCCCAAGCCTTCACAGACGCGACCAGATCCTGGGCAGTTCGAAGTTCCGTCGATCAGTCCGGGTAAGTCGATCCCCGTTGTGTTCGGCACTGTAATGATTCGCGATCCCGCCATCGTGTGGTGGGGTGACCTTCGCACCGAGCCTATTATGAGTTCAGGTGGAGGCAAGAAATGATCATCACCATGCAACACTGCCGAGAGATGGGCTACTGCGCTTTTGGTGTGCGACGTTTCTGCAACGAACAAGGTCTCGACTTCAAAACCTTCATCAAGGGTGGGATAGAAGAAGAGGCGTTGGTCAACACACAACAAGGGCTTGCCCTAAAGCTAGTCGAGCACGCACATGTCTTCGAGCAGTAAAGCACAAGTCATTGGTTTCCGCTACTTCGCTGGCCTGCATTACGTCCTTGCTCGAGCAATCGAGAAGGTCACGCAGATCGATGTCGGAGAACGCACCGCATGGTCCGGCGATGTCACGTCTGGTGACATCGCTATCGACGCGCCTGATCTTCACGCTGGCGACGAACAAGAAGGCGGCGTCCAAGGTACGCTGACGATTCAGGATGGCAACGCAACGCAGTCACTCGACGCCTACTTGGCGGCCAAGATCACAGGGGACCAATCCAACTACCGCGGCGTCGCGGGTGCTGTCTGGAAGGGTGGCCTCCTGAGCGCGAGGTCGCCGTACCCGAAACCTTGGCGATTCCTTGTCAAACGTGTCAACGTACTGGACGATCTAACCGTACAGTGGAACCCAACCAAGGCTGATATCAACGGCGACCTGAACCCTGCGCACATCATCCGTGAAGTGCTGACCAACCCCGTCTGGGGTCTGGGCATTAGCGAGCTCGAAGTTGATGCCGTCAGCTTTCTCGCAGTTGCTGAAACGCTCTACGATGAAGACTTCGGTCTCAGTTTCCTTTGGGCGGATGGTGACCTTTCTGTCAAAGACTTTCTCGCCAACGTGCTCGCGCACATTGACGGCGTCATGTACGTGGACCCGGCGACTGGTCTGTTCGTGTTGAAGTTGGTGCGCGAAGACTACGTTGTTGGTGATCTTGATGAGTACGGCCAAGACGACATCAGCGAAGTTCGAAGTTTTGTACGCACCTCGCCGGGTGAGATCACCACGCAAATGGAGATCACCTACATGAACCGCGCAACGTGGGAGCCCGACACCGTCGTGCTTCACAACCTTGCGATGTCTGACGTGCAGGGTGGGAACATTCCCGACAAACGTGAGTATTTAGGCATCACAACCAAAGACTTGGCGTTGGTCGTTGGTACGCGAGATCTTCGTGGCAGTTCGGCAATGCTTGCGAAGTGCAAGATCGTTGGCAACCGCCGCATGGCCGCGCTCGAGCCTGGTGATGTGTTCAAGCTCAGCTGGCCGCCACTGGGTATTGACCAGATGATCGTCCGCGTCGTCAACGTGGAGTATGGTACATTATCCGACGGCAAAGTAAACATTGACGTGGTTGAAGATGTCTTCGGCATCACCGAGGCAATCTACACATCTGGTTCCTCGAACTGGACCACTCCGTACACCGACCCTGCCGACCCTGCCGACCGCGCACTGCTAGAGCTTCCGCTCTGGAGTGTCGTGCGTGTGGTGGCACCGGAGAGCCAGGTCACGAACATCGCTGACGCCGCCGCATACGTCCAGACGTTAGCAAAGCGGCCCAGCCAGGACTCGCTCAGCTACGACAGGCAGTTCGATCTTGGTACAGGCTACACGTCTCAAGGGAATGGATACTTCTCGCCACATGGTGACCTTGTTTCAGGGGTCGGCATGTTGAACACAACGATCACCCTGGAGAGCGCGAACGCCCTAGATCTTGTGCAGACCGGCACCTACGCGGTGATCGGTGAAGAAATTGTTGAAGTGACCGCCGTTGACACAGGGACTGGAGAGATCACAGTGAGTCGCGGCGTGCTTGATACCGTCCCAGTTGCGCACTTGTCCGGCGTGACAATGTGGTTCCCAGAGGAAATCCAGATCGTTGCCGACAGTGAGTATTCAGAGGGTGACACGATTGACTTCAAGCCGCTTGTGCGGACATCGAACGGCGTGCTGGCGATAGGCGACGCAACGGCCGTGTCCGAAACACTGACCGGCCGACTGGCCCGACCCTTTACGCCGGGTCGCTTTCGAATCGATGATCTGATCGGGCCTGAACGGACCTACGACACCAACGGCGTGGTGGACGTGGATGCCGCTGCCACCGACCTTGTTTTCCAGTGGCGACACCGCGACAGGCTCCAACAGACCGCTACCTTCGTGGCCCAAGGGGATGCGTCCAACTACGGACCCGAGGCAGGAACGACGTATACCCTGCGTTTCAAGACAACAGGGGGTACTCTCGTACGAACTGTGACCGGCGAGACGGGTGTCGCGTATACCTACACGTCGGCGAACCAAACGACGGACTTCGGATCGCTGGTATCTTCGTTCAAGGTTGAACTGGAGTCGGTCCGGGGCGGCATCACGTCTCACCAAATGTGGGACATCCAGGTTGATCGGAGCCTCTAGTGTCAGAATCAGACGACAACCCTCCAACCATCACACTTACGACCGAACAGCTTGAGAAGGCTGTCGAGCAAGGCGTGTTTAACGCTTTGATCCATCTCGGTTTGGACGCGAAGAAGCCGATTGATATCCAGCGCGACTTCCAGTTCCTTCGAGACCTCCGCAAAAGTACCGAGTCTGTGAAGGGCAAGGCGCTTGTAACCATTGTCGGTATCTTGATCGCTGGAGGCGTGGCTGTCATCTGGTTAGGCTTCAAGACGTTACTTCATCCACCATCTTAGACCGGAGTTCGCATGGCAGATAGGGGAGAAATTGTAGCCGCTTACGAGAGATCGGGCGGCAACATGACACACACCGCGACCAAGCTGGGCATTGCCCGCGGCACTGTCCATTACCATCTAAGGAAGGCGGGCTACGACCTGAAGCGGCCCCTGGCGGAAGGGTCCATCAAGGGAACCAAGACCAGCAAACGGTCGCTGCCGAAGAAGGGTGACATCAAGCGGTACATCCTCACGTCCGCCCAGAACAACACGCACGTCCACGAAGTAGTCTGGGCCAACATCAAAGCGTTGGCTGCGTGGTTCGAGGCAGAGTTGTGCGTTGGCACGTACACGTACAACAAGAACAGGTACGGCAAGCTCTCGGTCAAGCGGGGCAAGTCGTCCGACAAACAGGAAGAGCTTTGGTACGACGACCACTTCGAGGGCTACCTGTTGGACGAGCGTGTACAACTGGCCCCCGACCTTCAGTGGTGTGGCGAGATGAACATGTTGCCAACGGCCGTCGACCCACTCAATGGGTTCGAGACATACACCGGCCGATCGTCCGTCATCTTCCCTCACTCCAAGGTCGCGATGCGATCTATCGCCGCAGGGATGCGAACCGACCCAACCAAGTTCAACTACACCACTGGCACAGTCACCAAGAAAAACTACGTCGCCAAACGTGCGGGCCTCAAGGCAGAGTTCCACCACACCTACGGCGCGTCACTGGTCGAGGTTGATAGCGAAGGCAACTGGTGGGTCCGACAACTGGTCGCTGACGCTGATGGGACAATCTACGACCTTGATGTTGTCGCGGAAGAGGGTATCGTTTATCAGAGCGCAGGCGTTGAAGCAATCACTTGGGGCGACGCGCATGAACTGATGCTTGGAGATGTCCAACGAAACATCATGTTTGATATGTTAGATGCCCTTGGACCCCGTGAACAGTTCATCCATGATGTGTTACTGGGTTCCGTGATCAATCACTGGGACTCTCGATCACCGCATGAACGTGTGCGGCAAAAGCAACGCGGCGGCGGTTTCTCCAACGTGCTCGAAGAGCTACAGAGCGGCGCTCGATTCCTGATGTCGATGACACGACCAGGCACCGAAACATACGTCGTGGATTCAAACCACGACCGTCCGTGGATCGAGCGATGGTTGCAAGATGATCGCGGGATGCAAGACCCTTCAAACTCACTGACGTGGCACAAGCTTAACGTCGCCATGATTGAGTCGATCATCAAAGACCCTGACGACCGAGACAGGTTCCATGTTCTCGAACATGCGATGCAGGAACTTGCCGGTCTGGGCGACGACGTTCGTTTCCTTCGCGAAGATGAATCGCACACGGTCTCATCGGCCAACATCGAGTGCGGCATGCACGGCCACCTTGGGCCAAACGGCGCGCGAGGAAACCCCAAGGGGCTCTCCCGCCTGGGCCATAAAGCAAACGTCGGCCACTACCATAGCGCAGGTATCTGGGACGGCTTGTACGCCGCAGGCACTTCAGCCCGCTTCGACATGGGCTACACGCGCGGACCTGGATCATGGAGTCATTCGCACATCATCACCTATCCCAACGGTAAGCGAACAATCGTGACTGTTGTGAATGGCAAGTGGCGAGCACAATGATCTCTCCTTGGCTCCTTGACTCCCATGACTCCGGTTGTGGGGTCAAGGGGTTTTTTCGAATAAGCCCAGCGAGCAGCAGCGTTTATAGCTGCCTGACTCCTTGGTCTCCGTGACTTCGGTAAAAACGCAAGTCGTAGGAAATGCCCGGCGGGCGTAGTGCTCCACTGTTCTCTTGTACTATTCTTTTTTCTTAAAGACAAGAAAGTCAATAACTAAAAGAGAGCTTTGGACGCAGTGAGGCGGGATAAACTGACTCTGGGCGTTTGTCCACGCGCCAAAGACCAAGGAGTCAGCGGAGTCAAAAGAAACCCTTGACGTGGTCGCGGCTGCATGCTACGCTGGTCCACATGGAGACCCCCTCAACACTAGCTGTGATGTTACGATTGACTACCTCGGCGAGTCCACCGAAGACAACGGCGTGATACTACAGCAGGGTGATAGTGTCGCCTCCGGCTTGCCTGCGGTGGTCGCAAGGCTTCCTTTACGGCTGGAAGGGCGACGAAGGCAAGCTGCACATGCAATCGATCAGGCCCATAGACGGCGCTTGGCACATCCCCACGGAGTTTTCGATATGAGCTTACACCACGGCGACTGCCTCGACATCATGCCAACGCTAGAAGCTGGCTCCATCGACCTCGTTCTCACAGACCCGCCCTACGGCACGACCGCCTGCAAGTGGGACTCAGTGATCCCCCTAGAGCCGATGTGGGACAACCTCAAGCGACTCATCAAGCCTAACGCGGCGATTGTGATGACGGCCAGCCAGCCGTTTACAACGACTCTGATTGCCAGCAATATGAAGATGTTTAAGTATTGTTGGGTGTGGGATAAAAAAAGACCTAGCAATCCTATGTTGGCGAAGGTGCAGACCCTAAAGGTGCATGAGGACATCTGTGTTTTTTATCGCGCGTTCGGCACATACAACCCGCAAGGATTAATCAAAACAGATGGCAAGCCTAGAGGCGGGACCAGCCCTTCAAAAACCGAGCTTGGGTTTGGACGCGCAGCGCAGAAAAACTATAAGCAAACGCACACCAACTACCCCAAAAGCATACAGGTTTTCGGCACAGACAACTCAAAAAACCTGCATCCCACCCAAAAGCCCGTCGCCCTCATGGAATACCTCATCAAGACCTACACCAACGAGG
>Ga0136556_1000940_pt1 | contig 15704 bp, 16 predicted proteins | sample AntRauTorckE6831_FD_104780 | JGI IMG/M metagenome (GOLD analysis project Ga0136556, IMG submission 104780) | Saline lake microbial communities from Rauer Islands, Antarctica - Metagenome Torckler E6 #831 | ecosystem: Environmental > Aquatic > Non-marine Saline and Alkaline > Saline | place... | reverse complement strand
TGTCGTCCTCCGCAATGGCGCCGACGAGTGCGCCAGTGCGCTCCGGTTCGACGTTACCGACGACGCTGATACTCCCAGTCCCACCCAGCGAGCAGATGGGGAGCGTGAGGCCGTCGTCGCCGGAGAGGACCGAGAACTCCTGATCGCGCGTACGCTCGATGACTTCCGAAACGCGTCCGAGGTCTCCGCTGGCGGCCTTGTATCCCTGAATATCGGGGTGTTCGGCGAGTTCGGCGACGACGTCGACGGGGACGTTACGCCCCGTCCGGGAGGGCACGTTGTAGACGATTCCCGGCAGATCGACGGCGTCGGCGATGGTGCGGTAGTGTTCGAGGTAGCCTGCGGCCTCGGGCTTGTTGTAGTACGGCGAGATCAGCAAGATCGCGTCGGCGCCGGCGTCCTCGGCGTCCTCGGCGAGGCTGACGGCTTCGTGGGTGGAATTCGACCCGGCGCCGGCGATGACCGGCACGTCCTCGACGGCGTCGACGACGGTCTCGACGACCTCAGCGTGTTCGTCGTGGGTCAGCGTCGCCGATTCGCCGGTGGAGCCGACGGGGACGAGGCCGTCGACGCCGGCGGCTTCGAGGCGCCGGGCGTCGGCGACGAGTCGGTCGTGATCGATGCGTCCGTCCTCCCGGAAGGGAGTAGTCATGGCGGGGTAGACCCCGCTGAACGGTGTGCTCATTGGTGTGCGTGTGGAGCGGTCGCTGCGCGGTACGATCGTGAGTCCACCAGCGACCGGGCGCCACACCGGCCGAAAGCGGGAGAATCAGCGTTTCCCGCGTTTGCTGCAGCGGGGAGCCAGAGCCGGGGCTTCCCGCGAATCGGCGCCGCCGAGCCCCAGCGTCTGCGTCACGGGTGAGAGCGAGTGGCCGACGAACAAAACGTTTCTGGGTCGCGGCGGGGCGCCGCAGTCGACGGGGAGACGGTGCTTTTTAAGCGAAGACGAGCAACGGATCTCCAATGACCGAGATTCACGACGGCCAGCGCGTGGCCGTGCTCGCCGACGCGCAGAACCTCTATCACACGGCCCAGAGCCTCTACTCTCGCAACATCGACTACGCCGGTCTGCTGGACAAGGCGGTGATGGACCGCGAACTCGTCCGAGCGCTGGCGTACGTGATTCGCGCGGAGTCACCCAACGAGGAGTCCTTTTTCGAGGCGCTGGAGGAGATCGGCTTCGAGACGAAGATCAAGGAGATCAAGACGTTCGGTGACGGCTCCCAGAAGGCCGACTGGGACGTGGGCATCGTGCTCGACGCCGTGACGCTGGCGTCGAAAGTCGACACGCTGGTGCTGGTCAGCGGCGACGGCGACTTCGCGCGCCTCTGCTCGCACCTGCGCCACGAGGGCGTCCGGATCGAAGTGTTCGCCTTCGAGAGTTCGACCGCCGACGAACTCGTCGACGCCGCCGACGCGTTCCACGATATGGCTGAGCGAGAGGAGGAGTTCCTGCTGTAACCAGCCACGGCGCGTGAGCTTCGACGGCCTCAGTGCCGTCGTCACCGAACCTGATGCCGTGGCTGTGTGTAACCAGCCACGGCGCGTGACCAGCCGTCGACCTATGTCGACGGCACGAACCTGATGCCGTGGCTGTGTCTGTAGCCATACACCGCGGGCTTCGAGACGCTTTTCCGCGGACCGTCCGCAGTCCGACCATGGCCAAGACTTCGCGTGCGGACCTACGGACCACGGCCGACTACCAGTTCGGCCGCGGCGCCGGCGACGCGCTGTTCCCCGCGGCGGCCGACCTCGAGATCGACTACTCCACCGGCGGTCGGCCGAGTCAGATCCACGCCCCGGACGGCCGACTGGCGTCGATGGGCACCGATGGACGCTTCACGCTCGGTTTTGCGGGCGGTCGACGCCTCCACGAGCACCTCGAGACCCCCGCCTACCGCGTTGTCGTCGGCGACGAGTCCGAACCGTTCGTCCGCGACGGCGAGAACGTGTTCGCGAAGTTCGTCGACGAGTGTGGAGCGGAAATCAGGCCCGGCGACGAAGTGCTCGTGATCCACAAGGACGGTGAACTGCTTGGCGTCGGTCGGGCGGAGCTTTCTGCGGAAGGAATGGTGGATTTCCAGACCGGGATGGCGGTGATGGTTCGGGAAGGCGTCGACGAGTACGCCGAATCGAGTTAGCGAGTTCCCAGTCACGCTGGCAGGTCGAATTTTCCCAGTTTTTCGCCAGCCACGAGGGGTATCGCGACCCCTGAACGATCGTACAACAGTCATAACAAACAGGTTCATCGTCATATTCCTCTCCGAATGTTCTCCCACCACGAACCGCTACTGTCCCCGGGATCCGTCGGTCCTGGGCGTGACCGACCCGCAGTCACGAGCGCGATTCGATGAGCGACGGCGCGATACCCGCGGACCACTCGTTCGCCCTCTGTCTCACCCACGACGTGGATCGGGTGCGAAAGACGTACCAACCACTGTACTACGCCGTGAAGAACGGCGATCCGAGTCGGTTGCTCGCGCACTTGCCGGGACAGAACAGCTTCTGGCAGTTCGAGAACATCATGGCCATCGAGGAGGAGTTGGGTGTTCGGTCAGCGTTCTACTTCCTGAACGAGCGGAGTTTGTTCCGGGACAAGCCACTGCGGACGTGGCTCCGGGCGGAGTACTGGAAACTGTACGTCGGCCGGTACTCGATGGACGATCCGGCTATCTTCGACGTCGTCCGCACGCTCGATGCGGGTGGCTGGGAAGTCGGCCTCCACGGCTCCTACGAGTCCTACCGGGACACCGACCGACTCCGGATGGAGAAGGAGAAACTCGAAAACGTCCTCGGGCATCCAGTGCTCGGCGGCCGGCAGCACTATCTGAACCTCGACCGCCCCGACACGTGGCGCCGACACTCGGAAATCGGACTCAGCTACGACGCGACGCTCGGGCAGACCGACGACTACGGGTTCGAGCACGGGTACGATCCGCTTCGCCCGTTCGACGACGAGTTCGTCGTGTTCCCACTGACGCTGATGGAACTCACCCTGCCCGACGTCGAATCCGACCCAGAGGGTGCCTGGGAGGAGTGTGAGAAACTGCTGGCGGAGGCCCGCGAGAACGAGGCAGTGATGACGGTTCTCTGGCATCCGAGCTACTTCAGCGACGCCGACCACCCCAACTACGGCGCGCTCTATCGGCGGCTGATCGAACGCGCCCAGGAGATGGGTGCGTGGGTCGGTCCACCGGGAGAGCTCTACGCGTCGCTCGAGGACAGGAGCGCCGTCGAGTCGGCCGAGCAGACAAAAGAATTGACCGTCGAAAGCGCACCGACGCACGAACAGCAACCCACCAACCACGGACCCCAGCAGTGACGATGGAGATAGAGGACGTCGACACGACCGAGTGGAACCGCGCGCTTCCCGACGCCGGGTTCGAGGTGTTTCACACCGCCGAAGCGCTGGACGTCATCGATAGCCACACCCCGGGCGACCTCCAGTTGTTCGTCGGCTACAAGGGCGACCGACCGGTCGGCCTGTTCCCCGTTCTGGAGACCAAGCGGGCGGTGGGGAAGACGACCATGTCCCCCGCGCCGTCGATGGGGGTGCCGCGACTGGGACCGCTGCTGTTGCCGGCCAGCCCCAAGCGCCGGTCTCAGGAGAAACTGAACCAGACGTTCACCGGGGAGGTGCTGGACCGCGTCGGCGTCGACGAGTCCCGGAGCCTCCTCAGGGTAATCTGTCCGTCGTCGTACACCGACCCACGAGCGTTCATCTGGGAGGGGTTCGACGTGGAGACGGCGTTCACCTACGTCCTCGAGACGCGGGATCGGACGCCCGACGACCTGCTCGGGTCGTTCAGCAAGAGTCTCCGGCGCGAGATCCGTGACGGGAAGGAGTTGGACATCGAGATTTCCGTCGAAGGCGCCGAGAGCGCCGAAACCGTCCATCAGGCGACGGCTGAACGATACCGTGAACAGGGTCGCGAGTACCCCGTCGAGCGCGAGTACGTGCGGGACCTCGTCGCGGCGCTGGCGGAGACCGACCGGTCCCGAGTGTACGTCGCCCGTACGCCCGAGGGGGAGTTCGTGACCGGCATCACCGTGCTCTACTCGAACGACGCGGCGTACTTCTGGCAGGGCGGCACTCGAACGATCCACGACGGGGTCAGCGTCAACAGCCTGCTCCACTGGCGGATCATCGAGGACATCGTCGACGACCCGCCGCGGGAGTCGGTGACCCAGTACGATCTCATGGGCGCGAACACCCAGCGGCTCTGTCAGTACAAGAGCAAGTTCGGCGCCGACCTCGTGCCGTACTACGTCGTGGAATCGAGCGGGGCGTCGATGAAACTGGCCAAGAGAGCGTATCAGGCGGTCGCCGCGTTCAGGTGAGGGCTTCGATCCGGGTATATGTTGATTAACTAAGCAATCAGCCAACCGAACCCGTCCATGAGCCGTCGCACCGACCCAGTGCTCGTTCTGGACGCCAACGGGCAGGCGGGACTCCACGTCGTTCGTTCCCTCGGTCGCCGTGGTGTCGCCGTCACCGCCGGCAGCAGCGTCCGGAACTCGCTCGGCCGCCTCTCGCGGTACAGCGACGACGCCTACCGGTATCCCGATATCGAGGCGTCACCCGAGAGGTTCCTCGACAACCTGATCGACTATCTGGAGCGCACCGACCACTTCGCGGTGGTTCCAGTCGCGGACATGAGTTCCGTCGTGCTCTCGAAACACAAAGCCGAAATCGAGGCGACGGGGACCCGCGTCGCCGGCGAGGACTGGGACACGTTCGAGGCGGCGTGGGACAAGGGCCGCCTGTTCGCCCTGACCGAATCCTTGGACGTGCCCGCGCCGAGGACGATAGACCCGTCCACTACCGAGGAAGTCGCTGAGATCGCTCCCGATCTATTGTACCCGGTTCTCGTCAAACCCCGAAGCAAGATCAGTTGGGACGAGTCGGGCGGCTACCACCGCATCGAGGTCGACGACTCGCTGTACGTCCACGCGGCGGCGGACCTCGTACCGACGTATCGCCGGGTTCTGGATCAGTACCCGTTTCTGGAAGCCGAGGGGCACTACCCACTCGTCCAAGAGTACATCGACGGCTCGACGACGGCCACGGTGGTCATCGCCACGGACGGCGAGGTGACGGCGGCGTTCCAGGAGGAGCGTGTGCGAACCCACCCCGCCTCGGGCGGGAACTCGACACTACTCCGGGCCCGGAGCGACACCCGGATGCACGAGTACGCCGCCGCGGTGATCGGCGCGCTGAACTGGACCGGTCCGGCGATGGTCGAGTTCATGGAGACGCCGGCGGGCGAGTACTACCTCATCGAGGTCAACGGGCGGTACTGGGGGTCGCTCCCGTTCGCCATCACCTGCGGCGTCGACTTCCCGTGGCTGCACTACCGCCAACTCCGGGGCCTCCCCCTCGAGGCGCCGGACGCGTACGCGACCGACGGCCTCCAGCAACGGCTGGTGTACGGCGACCTGAAGTGGCTCCTTGAGCAGCTCGAACACGGGAACTTCGCGGCACCCCTTCACGTCCTGTGGGCCAGTATCGTGGCGGACGTCACGTTCGTCTCTCTCACCGATCCGGTACCGACGCTCGGGACGCTCGCGCAGATGGCGGGACTCGGGGCCAGAACGGCGGCCGGTCGGCTGACGAACGTCGGATCTGGAGGGGCCGGGAGAGAGACGGATCCACAGGGAGAGACGCCACGATAACGCGGGATGGGGCTTTCTACCCCGATCAACCGTTATAGCCCCAGTGCGGTCAGAATCGGGACGCCGGCGACGACCGAGCCGACCAGATAGCCGCCGATGGCGCCGCCGTTGAGCAGCGGGAGGCCGGCGTGAGCCCGGCCGGCGAACACCATCCGCAGCAGGACGAACAGGCCGAGGAACGTCCCGACCATCGCCAACAGCGCTGGGAGGTTCACGGCCAGATCGATGCCGAGCGCCAGCGGATCGGCAGGAGAGAACCGCGCCGCGCTGGCAACCAGCACAGTGGGCATCACGGCGTCGCCGAGGCCGATGAAGAACGCGTCGCGGTCGGCGACGGACTCGCCCTGACCCTCGACGGCCGCCTCGTCGGCGGGCGTCGACGCCTCGGATTCGGCGTCGGCGACGTCCTCAGGTTCATCGGACTCGTCTTCGCCCTCGTCTGGCAGGATCGAATAGCTCAGCGTGAGCGGGATTACCAGCACCACCGGGACTCGGAGATCCATCACGCCCTCCGCGAGATCGAGCATGTGCTCGGTTCCGTACACGGAGATGGCATCGTAGACGGCGAGTACGACGAGCAGCACGACGGCGGGGAGAACTCCGAAACTGATGCCGAACAGGCCGGCCGCGCCGGCGCCCATCAGGATGCCGGCGGCGTCGATGACGTACCACTCGGGGTAGACCCACAGCGCGACGGCCACGAGCGCCGAGAGCGGGATCGCGGCGATGTCGGGCAGGAACACGCCCAGTACGTACCACGCCAGCAGGCCGCTGGTGAACACGACGAACGCCCGGACGACCCAGTCGAACTCGTACTTGAACGCCGCGAGCATCAGCACCGTCATCACGAGGATCAAACCCACGTAGACGAGGCTGTTCGTCGGGTCCTGTGGGTTCTCGAACTGCTGGTAGCCGCTGGCTTCGAAGGCGGGAACCAGCGCCAGCGCACCCAGCTGAATCAGCAGGAAGACGAGGGCGGCAAACGCCGTCCCCCGGAACGCGCGGGAGGTCATTACCCGGCCTTTGCCCGGGGGAGGTTTGGCGATTGTGGTCGCGTCTCAGCGCGCGTAGAGCTTCTGACCCACGAGCGAGGTGAGGCGCGAACGGTCGTTCGCCGTCACGGCGACGTACGGCTGCTCGACCGGGCCGAACACGTCGACGATCCGACCGACCGTGTCGAGGTTCTCGTCGACGACGGTGCGACCGATCGGCGGGTGCTCGGCGCCCGGACAGCGAGCGATGGCGAGCCCCTGTGCGGTCCGGGAGACCGTGCCGACACGCTCCATCAGTCCCGGAGGATCGCGACGTACGCCGCGATGGCCTGCACGAGGTCGTTCTTCGAGGCGTCGTCGGCGCCCTGGACAAGCACGCGGCCGCGCTGCTCGTGCTCGCGGGGGTAGGTCTTGTCGCGTTCGACGACGGCGTCGTAGCCAACCTGCTGGACTGCCTTCGCGATCTCGTCGACCGTCGGGTCCTCGACGGCCTCGCCCGCCGGCACTCGTCGCCCCTCCGACCGACTGTACGCCGCGTCGACGTAGGCGGGGTAGACGATGTTCTCGATCATGGAAAAATCTGCGCGGTCCGCGGGGAAAGCGGTTTTGGTGGCTCCCTCAGTCCCGGCGGGGAGAGACGCTGCGCAGTCGGCGTTACTCGCGCCGGGTCAGCAGCACGCTGAGTCCGGCAAGCGTCGCTATCGTGAGCGCGACGCCGAAGCCGGGCCCGGACGCGGACGTTGACTCGGACTCGGCGGTCGACTCCGTCATTGCATCGGTCGTGGTCGACGTTGCAGTCGCCGTCGGCGTCGGTGTCGGTGTTTCCATTGCGGCGACCGCCTCGGCGCGCGTCTCGAAGTCGACTTCCGCGGCTGCCTCAGGGTGGAAGCCCCGTGTCAGCGTGCGCACGCCCATCACGACCGAGCGCGGTGCCGGCTGGTTCATCCAGTTGCGGTTCACTTGGACAGTGTTGTTGTTCTTCACCGCGGGGATGCTCAGGTACGGCTCCTGCTCGACGAGATACGACGAGTACCCAGTTATCACGAGATACTCAGGCGCGAGTTCGAGGACGACCTCGTCGTTGATCTGGGGGTAGCCCGAGAGGTTGCGCTCGGCAGCGACATTGGCGCCGCCGGCGCTGTCGAGCATCGCGGAGATGAACGTGTTCGAACCGGCGATGTAACCGCCGCCGAGCGGGTAGAGCACCCGGACGTCCTCGACGTTGGCGGTCGCCTCGCTTGCGGTCTCGACGTTCGCATTCATCCACGCGTTGGTCTCTGCGGCGCCCTCACAGTTGCCGGTGAGGCGACCGATTCGTGTCGTCTTCTCGCTCACGTCCTCGATTGTCGTCGACGAGGAGAAGTGGAACACTGTCAGGCCAGCGTCTCGGAGCGATGCCACCGTCTCCGTCGAGGTGGCGTTGGGCGCCAACACGAGGTCCGGGTTCGTGCCGACGACCTTCTCGATACTCACGCCGAAGCCGGAGGCGGAGACGTTCGTCCGGGAGTCAGCGCCCTCGAGATACAACGCGAACTGCGAGAGCCCGACGACCTGTGACTTCCCGCCGATCTCCCACATCGTCTGTGCGGCGCTCGGGTTGAGCGTCGTCACCCGCTCGGGTTTCTCCTCGAGTGTGACGTCGGTCCCCGTCGCGTCGGTCGCTGTGTAGGGGAACGTACACGCCTGCTGGGAACTGCTGTCGACGGCTGGCGCTGCGTTCGCGCCCGCGCCCGTCTCCACCGCCCCAGTATCGGCGGTCGAAGTGGCTATTCCCGCCGTCGCTGCTCCGCCGAGGGCCGGAACAGTTGCCATCAGAACAACCATCAGTACCGCAATCAGCGTCGGAATCCGTCTGTTGTGCACAGCCAATGCCAACGGGCAAGACAATAAATATTTATCTAATGCAAACTGCCTTGCGTTCGTGCTCGATGTCTGGCGTCGGACGGCAGGCTATTCGGCAGCGCTAGCCACGACGCTGTTTGTCGTCGTTGTCGTCAGTGCGGGGATCGGTCCCGTGCCGATCGCCGCCCGCACCGTCGTCGCGGTCGTCGCCAACGCGGTCGTGGTCCCGACAGGACTGGAGGTAGTCGATGCTGCGGGCGGCGTCGCCAGTTCGACCGCCGGCTTGCCGCTTCGGATCTCGTTCACGCACCCGTTCGCGTTCCCCGTCTCTCAGACGCACGAGGCGATCATCATGCGGGTTCGGCTTCCGCGCATCCTGCTGGCGGCGTTCGTCGGCGTCGCCCTCGCAGCGGCGGGCACCGTCATGCAGGGGTTCTTCCGCAACCCGATGGCCGACCCGGGGGTCATTGGCGTCTCCTCGGGCGCAGCTGTCGGGGCTGTCTCGTGGATCGTTGCTCCCTCCGCGCTCCTCGCGCTGCTGGGTCCGCTCCGCCCGCTGCTGGCAGACGGCATCGGGCTTCAACTTGCGGCGTTCTGTGGTGCGCTGATTGCTGGGTTCACTGTCTACCTGATCGCCTCACGCGAGGGCCGGACGCCCGTCGCGACACTGCTGTTGGCGGGGGTCGCGGTCCAGACGTTCCTCGGCGCGGTGGTCTCGTACCTCCTGCTCAACTCTGGCGAGTCGATTCGTCGGGTAACCTACTGGCTGATGGGGCACCTCAGCGGTGCGAGTTGGTCTGAGGTCGGTGTCGCTGCGGTCGTCGTGCCGACGCTGACGCTCGTGCTGTTCGCGTACGCCCGGGACCTGAACGTGCTCCTCATGGGTGAGCAGGACGCACAGTCACTCGGCGTGAACGCTGAACGGAGCAAGCGCGCGCTCCTGGCCGTTTCGTCGGTGCTCACGGGTGCGGCTGTCGCCGTCTCCGGCGTCATCGGCTTCGTCGGCCTCATCGTCCCCCACGCGGTGCGCCTGTTGGTCGGCCCCGACCACCGGGTGCTCCTGCCCACGAGCGCGCTGGCGGGCGGAAGCTTCCTCGTCGCCGCCGATACGTTCGCTCGTGCGGGCGTTGCCGAACTGCCAGTCGGTATCGTCACCGCCGCGGCCGGCGCGCCGTTCTTCCTGTATCTGCTGCGCACCAGGGAGGTGTACGAGCTATGAGCGGGTGCGAACCGCTGATCGTCGGTCGGGACCTGACGGTTTCTCGCGGGGGTGAACGGGTCCTCGACGGTGTCTCACTGACGGTCGACCGCGGCGAACTCGTCGGATTGGTCGGGCCGAACGGCGCGGGCAAGACGACGCTCGTTTCGCTGGTGAACGGGACGCTCGAGCCTGAATCCGGTACCATCGAACTCGACGGCCGAGACCGCGCGGGCCTCTCACAGCGGGAGATCGCTCGGATCGTCGCCACAGTACCACAGGAGGCGACCACCTCCTTCGAGTTCGATGTCGAATCGGTCGTCGAGATGGGCCGAACGCCGTACGTCTCACGGTTCGGAACGACGACTGCCGCCGACCACGACGCGGTCGAGCGAGCGATGGCGCGGGCGGAAGTGTCTGCGTTCGCCGACCGCTCGGTGACGACGCTGTCAGGCGGTGAACGCCAGCGCGTCATGTTCGCGCGCGCGCTCGCCGCGGAGACACCGGGGCTCCTGCTCGACGAACCGACCGCGAGTCTCGACATCAACCACCAACTGCGCACGCTCGAACTCGTCCGGGAAGCTGTCGACGACGGGAAGGGCGTGCTCGCAGCTATCCACGACCTCAACCTCGCCGCTCGGGTCTGCGACCGTCTCATCCTCCTCGACGGCGGCAGGGTTCGCACGGAGGGAACACCCCGCGAGGTACTGGCCGACGACGCACTCGCGGACGCGTTTGGCGTCCGCACTGTCGTCAGCGACGACCCCGCCGTCGGCTCACCGATGGTGACCGCGCTCCGGGACGGCGACCTTTCGGTCACCGAACGCGAGGCGACGGACGATACTCCCCCCGAGGAGTGAATTCCGTCGCGTCGGTGACGAGGTAGCTGTCCACGGGACAGTATACAACTGGAGTTGTCTTAGCTCACGCAAAATTGTTAAAAGCGCCGCAGCGAATATCTCAGCAGATGCAGCTCGAACAGACGATCGACGACAGTGCGGTGTCGCCGCGAACCCACGCCCTGCTGGTGGGGCAGTCGTGAGACTCTGTCTCGTCGCGGGATCAACCGATACGGCGGCCATCGACGGCATCAGCGCGGCTGGGGCCGACCCTGCGGTGGCACGCCACACGCCTGGTGCGGATCTGGACGTCGTCGTCCACGGCGAACCGACGTTCGCGCCAGTTGTGCCCGTCAGTCCGACCGGCTGTCCGACCCCGGCAGTCGTGACGCGGGCGGCACGTGACCTTCTCGGCTTCGACGTGATCGCCCTCGACGCCGGAATCGCTGGACGTACCGGCGCACCGACCGTCGAAGTCGGGTTCGGCCCCGGTGCAGATATCCGCGAACCGACAGCGGTCCCGCGAGCGTCTGCGGTGTACGAGCACGCGCGCGAATTCGGCGCGGCCCTGCCCGACGACGAACTCCTCATCGGGGAGACCATCCCCGGCGGCACGACGACCGCCCTCGGCATCCTCACGGCGCTGGGCGAGCGGGCGTCGGTCTCCTCGTCGCTGCCGACGAACCCGCTTGAACTCAAACGGGACGTTGTCGCGGCGGGCCTGAACGCGAGCGACCTCGCTCCAGGCGACGCCGCCGGCGACCCGCTGGCGGCGCTGACCGCGGTCGGTGACCCTGTCCTGGCGTCGGTCGCCGGCCTGACGGTCGGCGCGGTCGAGTCCGGAACACAGGTGACCCTCGCCGGCGGGACGCAGTTGGCGACCGCGGCGGCACTGGTGCGGCACGCAGGCGTCGACGCGCCGCTGACGCTCGCGACCACCTCGTTCGTCGCCGCCGACGACTCGGCGGCCGTCGCCGACCTCACCGAGTCGCTGGACGTGGACCTGGTTGTCACCGACCCCGGCTTCGGAGAAGCCGATCACCCGGCCATGAACGCCTACGTCGCCGGTGAGGCGAAGGAAGGCGTCGGGATGGGTGGGGCACTCAAACTGGTCGAGTCGTCCGACGCAACCATGGCGGACCTCCGCAAGCAGATCGTCGACGTCTACGACGACCTCCTTGCGGACGCACCGCTCCAGCCAGACAGTGGGTCGGGGAGGGAGCAGTGAGGGGCGTCGTCATCGGCGGCACCGCTTCCGGTGTCGGGAAGACAGTCGCCACGCTGGCGGCGATCACGGCGCTTGGAGCGGAGGGATACGACGTCTACCCCGCCAAGGCCGGCCCGGATTTCATCGATCCGAGCCACCACGAACAGGTCGCGGGGAGACCGTCCAGGACGCTCGACGCCTGGCTGCAGCGTGAGGGCGGCCTCCGCCGCAACTACCCCCGCTCCGACCCGCCGGATCCGTCAGCTGAAGGGGCGTCGTCGACGGATGCGGCGTCGTCGGACATCTGTGTGGTCGAGGGTGTGATGGGGCTGTACGACGGCGACGGCTCCAGTACAGCACGGGTTGCCGATATCCTCGACCTGCCGGTTGTGCTCGTCGTCGACGCCAGCGCCGGAATGGAGAGCGTAGCGGCAACGGCCCTGGGCTTTCGCGAATACGCCGCCCACGCCGGTCGCGACATCGATGTTGCCGGCATAATCGCCCAACGGTGTCACGGCGGTCGTCACGAGCAGGGCGTCCGTGACGCCCTCCCCGAGGGGATCGCGTATCTCGGACGCATCCCGCCCATGGACGCACTGGAGATCCCGGACCGACATCTCGGGCTCCACATGGGGACTGAATCACCGCTCCCGACAAGCGCGCTCAGCGAGGCCGCCACACACCTCGACGCCGCAGCGATCGCCGACCTCGCACAGGAACCGCCAGCGTCACCGTCGACCCCGCAAACGGAACCAGATCCGACGACGTCTGGCAGCAGCGACGCCACGGGGGCCCGGGTTGCAGTCGCTCAGGACGCCGCGTTCTGCTTCTGCTACCCGGCGACGATGGAGCGACTGCGCGAACGCGCCGAGGTTGTGCCGTTCGCACCGACGACCGATGACGTGCTCCCCGACTGTGACGCCGTCTACCTCCCCGGTGGCTACCCCGAGCGGCATGCAGCGACGCTGGCTGAAAGCGGAGCGCTGGAAGCGCTCGCCGACCGCGCCGTCGAGGGGCTTCCGGTGCTCGGCGAGTGTGGCGGCTTCATGGCGCTCGCGCGGTCGCTGACCACGAACGACGGCGAGACACACGAGATGGCGGGTGTGCTCCCCGCAGACGTGACGATGCACAATCGCTATCAGGCACTGGACCACGTCGAACTGGAAGCGTCCGGCGACACGCTCACCGCTGCAACCGGCGAGACGCTCCGGGGTCACGAGTTCCACTACTCTGCAGCTGCTGTCGACGATGGCGCCACATTCGCCTTCGACGTGGCGCGGGGCGACGGCATCAAAGACGGCAAAGACGGACTGACTGCGCACCGAACGCTGGGGACGTACGCGCACGTCCACCCAGCGAGCGGCGCGTTCGACACGTTTCTCGACCACCTGTGATGACGGGGACGGCTCGAACGGCCGGGGCGGTGTCGTTCGACCTGTTCGGCACGCTCGTCGACGTGGAGCGCCCGGCCGACCCCGCAGCCAGCGTCGCCACCGAACTTCGCACACGAGATATCGAGGTCCCCGACGACTGGAGTGCGGCATTCGCCGAACCGCACCTCACCTACGCGGACGGCCAAGAGCGACCGCTGGGTGCCCACGTCGCGGCGGCGCTCGCGAGCAGGCGCCGGGGAGCCGACGCCGAAGTCCTCCGCGAGGCCGCTGATACTGCCGTCCGTGCTGCATACGACCAGCCCGTGGAGACACGCCCGGGCGCGGTCGAGGCGGTCGATAGGCTCGCCGAAGGGTGCCCGCTCGGGGTCACCTCAAACTGCAGCGTCCGTGGTCTCGTCGAGCAGTCGCTCCACCGCTCGGACATCGACGCCGACCGCTTCGACGCAGTGGTTTCCAGCGTCGACTGCGGGTGGCGCAAACCCGACCGTCGGGCGTTCACCGAGACGGCACGGGCACTCGATGTCGCCCCCGGTGAACTCGTCCATGTCGGCGATGACCCGGAAGCGGACGGCGGTATCACCGACCTTGGCGGCCGATTCGTGGCGGTCGAGAATCGGCCGGTGAGCGCCCTGCTGCCAGCGATCGACTCACTGCTGGAGGCGCCGTGAGCCTGCCTGCCGTCGCTGCCGTCGCGCTGGCTGGCGTCCTCGACGCCGTGGTCGAAGAACTCCCGAGTGAGATCCACCCAGTCGCGCTGTTCGGACGGGTCGTCAGCCTCGTTGACCGCGAGTGGTCAGGGAGCGTGGTTGGTGTGGTCGGCATCGGAGTCGCGGTTGGACTCCCCCTCGCGGCGGCCAGCCTCGTCTGGTGGGTCGTCGCGGTCGCCGCCGCGATCGGTCCACTCCCGGGAGCTGCCGTCGCTGGCCTCGGCCTGTTCGCGACCACGAGTCGCCGGATGCTCGTGCGTATCGCTCGCGAGGTGATCGATGCCACCACCGACGGCGAGGCTGAAGTCCCCGATACAGTCCTCGCACTCGTCGGCCGGGACACGTCGGCGCTGTCGCCGGGGGAACTCCGGAGTGCGGCCGTCGAGAGCGCCGCCGAAAACCTCGCGGATGGTCTCGTTGCCCCACTCGGGGCGTTCGTCGTCGGCGCGCAGGCGTCAATGGCGGTCGGCGTCGCCGCCGCGGCGTGGGTGAAGGCGGTCAACACGCTCGATTCGATGCTCGGCTATCCCGACAAATCGGTCGGGACCGCGAGCGCCATCCTCGACGACATGGTTATGTGGATTCCCGCCCGGCTGTCATCCGTGTTGATCGCTGTCGCAGGCGGATCACCGAGCGCGCTACTGGCGGCACGTCAGTGGGCGCGCGTTCCCGCCTCGCCCAACTCGGGGTGGCCGATGGCGACGCTCGCGGCCGTCGTCGACGTGCGCCTCGCTAAGCGCGATGCGTACACGCTCAACCCCGGCGCCGAGTTCCCGACTACCCGAGCGGCGCGCCGTGCCGTTCGGATTGTCTCGCTAGCGGGCGTCTTGGCCTTCCTGCTCGCGGGGGTGGCCGTGTGGCCGTGACTGCCCTCACGGCCGTCCGGGGCGCAATAGGCTTTCTCTCACGGCTTCCCGTTGGCCACAGCGAGGCGGGCTGGGACGCGTTTCGGCGGACGCCGACGGCGATTCCGGTCGTCGGCTACCTCCTCGGGGCAATCATCTCCCTCGCGGTGTTGGTACCGGGGCCGGAGGCGAGCGTCGCAGTTGCTCTCGTCGCGGCCGTCTACCTGCTGACGGGTGTCACCCACGCCGACGGCGTCGCGGATGTCGGCGACGCGGCGGTTGTCCACGGCGACGCCGCCGACAGGCGTGAGGTGTTGAAAGACACCGTCGTCGGCACCGGCGGTGTCCTTGCAGTCGTGATAGTCGTCCTCGGACTCGCGCTTGCGGGAGTCGCGTTGGCGTCACTTCCGCTCATCACGGCTGTCGGGGTCGTCGTAACCGCCGAGGTCGGGGCGAAAGCCGCCATCGCCGCGCTGGTCTGCGTCGGCGTCGCCCCCCACGAGGGACTCGGATCCGCGCTCACCGAAACCGCGGTCCCTCGGGACGCGGTGTGGGTTGCGGCAGTCACACTCCCCGCGGTGTTGCTGTCGTGGCCGCACCCGTGGATCGGAGCCGCGGTTCTGCTGGCTGCCGGCGGCGTCGCTGTCGGGTTTCACCGCTGGGCGAACCGCCGGCTCGACGGCGTCAACGGCGACGTACTGGGTGCGACGAACGAGCTTGCCCGGGTCGCCGGCCTGCACGCGGGGGTGATTGCGTGGACGCTCTCGTGATGTGTGGCGGACGCGGTACCCGCCTCGGCGGCGACACGGAGAAGCCGCTCGTGCCAGTCGATGGCACCCCGATGGTCGACCGCGTCCGTGCGGCCGCGGCAAACAGCGCCGTCGACCAGGTTCACGCGGTCGTCTCCCCGCACACGCCCGAAACGCGGCGCCATCTCGAAGAACGCGAGGGTGTCGACGTTCTCGTCGCACCCGGCGACGGCTACGTCCAGGATCTCGGAGACG
>Ga0136556_1000938_pt1 | contig 15746 bp, 18 predicted proteins | sample AntRauTorckE6831_FD_104780 | JGI IMG/M metagenome (GOLD analysis project Ga0136556, IMG submission 104780) | Saline lake microbial communities from Rauer Islands, Antarctica - Metagenome Torckler E6 #831 | ecosystem: Environmental > Aquatic > Non-marine Saline and Alkaline > Saline | place... | reverse complement strand
TACTGGATACGCTTTATACGGTGAACCCTAATGAAGACGCCTTCTTCATCATCAAGGAATCGCTGGTCAGCGACACCGTCGATGACGCCTACGTAAGACACTACACAAGAAGTTCACTCTCTGATACCTACTTGAGAGATACCGAGGTTTTTGCAGCGTTTCGTTACCAGAGGCATCATTTTCAGGGTCTCCAACTTGAAGAATTTTTTGCTCGAATAAAACCAGAAATCAAAGACGGCCTTGATGGGGAAAATTCGTTTTCCCACGTAACAGACTGCGATGAATGCCACTACGTGCTACACTTCATCAGTGTCAAAAACATAGAAGGTGAGCATGCAGGGTATCTTTTTACCATAATCAATGACGAGCATTACTCGGACCTGATACGTGAAAACAGAATTAACATAGCCCTCATCAGTTGGTTTTTCCTGATGCTTTTCACTTTCATGGGGGTCGCTACCAAAAGCCGCGCAAAACTAAAAAAGCTATCAAGAGAAGACCCTCTCACTAATCTTGACAACAGGCTTTTCTTCGCCGCTCAAGTGGAGACACTTCTAAACCAGGCCAAGCGTAACGGGTTCGCCCTCAGTCTCATCATGATTGACATTGATGACTTCAAGGAAGTCAACGACACCTTCGGCCACCAGGAAGGTGACAGAGTATTAAAAGAACTTGCAAGCACCTTCATACAAACACTGCGTGAGTCTGACATCATCGGGCGCTGGGGAGGCGAGGAATTTCTTATTGCCCTTCCTAACACCTTTGCCTCCGATGCAAAACATGTGGCTGAAAAGTTAAGAAAAATCACGAGAAAAAATGTAAGTAGCAAAGATGGTGCTCCTATTACCATCTCTTTGGGGGTTGCGAGCTACCTTGAGGAAGACACTTCGTTTGACGCTCTTCTTTTTAAAGCGGATGACGCTCTTTATAAAGCTAAGAACAGGGGTAAAGACCAGGTTTTTGTCTATGACAATCAAAAGGATGCCCATTAACAAACTTTAAGTCTTTGAACACCCCAAATACACAAACTTTTGACTCCCTGCACTGATTGCATGTGCAGGGATTTTTTTTATAAAACGGCGTCTTCCACCTGCTTATAGCTGAGTAAGGGTTTATTTTTTATTTGGTCTGCGCTCAGGGACAGCTACTTAAGATCATTCTAAGCATTGAGTTTTAAAGAATACAAAAATCGCTCGCCTAAAAAAGAGGATACACCTCAATAATATATGCCAAAGCGGTTCACTTACTATGTTGAACATGGTACAATATAATGACATTATGAAAGGGTGTTTATATATGATAGGCGTAGTTATAGTGATTGCGATAATCACACTGATAATATCAATCAAGATCATGGACAGAATGGTGGAGGTCAACCCGGCCCGTGCTTATATGATTCCCATTTTATTCTTGGCACTGGCATTTACCGCAATGACGATTTCCTTCAATGTAGGTCCGGGCGTCATCGCAGAATATAGCATGTATGCAACCTTTGTGTTTTATCAAGTGAGTTTTATAGATTTCTTTGTGGCTTTATTCAAAAGCAAACAGAAAAAAAATGAAAAACCGAGACGTTGGTAAAAGGCTTAAAAAGCCTTTTTTCATAGGATATTGACCATTTAAAACTCGGTATGCTTTGTTATAATAATTGTGTTCATTGCTTAGATTTCGTCATGCTTAGCTAAGAGGAGGGATTTCCATGCGTGATACAACCAGTCGAATATTGGATGCAAGCATCAAGATATTCAAGGAAAAAGGCTATTTGTCTGCGACAACGAAAGCCATTGCCTTAGAAGCTGGCGTTGCAGAAATTACGCTTTACAGAAAATTCAAAACCAAGAAAGCTCTGTTTGAAGCAACGCTTAGAACCCACCTTAATGTGTCCATGAAAGACAGCCCTATAAGCCCAAATGTAGAAAGTCACACATTTGTCGCTTCCCTACTAGAAAATCGCCTCGAACGCATGAGCCGACAAAGAGCGTTCATCCTTCTTCTCATACAAGAAACTCTTTCAGATGCGTTGCCCGATGATCTTCAGTTTGATAGTTACGTAAAAAATCACTTAAGAACCCTTATCTTGGCCCATTTGGACTATCAAGACGCTTCAAGGAATTTAGAAAAAGTGTTACGGATAATCATGGGTATATTACTCAGTTACATCATTGTCCCCTCAAAAACGCCTTTTTATGCATTGGATGACACGGAGAAGAAAAGCATTGTCAAAAGCTACACCGAAAGCATTGTTGTAGCCATAAAAAGATAGATTAATGAGGTGAAACCATGCGCAAAAACCCCAGAGAACGCTTTGAAGATCACTCGATTTTATATATAACTTCCTTAATGACAGGTGTCAACATGTTCATCTTCACTATGCTCGTATTCATCGATCGACTGCTTGGTGGAGAGTACTTGATGGCGTCGATTATTTTCAGCGTCATCTTCTTATTGATTCTCTACCCATACTATCTGGCAAAAAGAAGAGGGAATGATTTAAAGAAACTCAGCAATTTCATTAAGGAAGATCTTTTTTTAATGAGTTTCTCCTTTTCCTTCATCATAGTGGGAAGTATCCTTGTGCTTATCGTAGTCTTTGTTGAATATAGTTGATGCTTTAAAAAGTTAAAACACGTGTGCAATACAATGTAAAATAATATATGTATTCTTCATGAGAGTACAAAATACCCGAGGACGTGAATAACCCATGGACAAAAAAGCTCACATCGCCGCTGCAGGGTTTGCGCTTATTTTCGGTTTTACCTTCATGTTTTCAAAAAAAGCGCTCATCATTGTGAGTCCCATGGGACTCATCGCCTATAGGTTCTTGATGGCAATCGTAGTTTTTGAAATCATCAGACGATTAAAACTTGTAACTATCCGCTTTAAAAAAGCAGATTTGAAAATGCTTTTTATCGTTGCACTGTTTCAACCCGTGCTTTATTTTGTCTTAGAGACTTATGGCCTAAACAGAACCACTAGTGCGGAAGCCGGAATGATGATCGCCCTGATACCGATATTCACCACGGTTTTCGGCAGCCTGATTCTAAGAGAGCGTCCTGCAAAGATTCAGATTTTTTTCATTGGACTCAGTGTATTTGGCATCCTTTTCATTCAGCTTTTCAAAATGGATGAAACTGTGTCTATTGAATGGTTGGGGTTTGTCTTGTTGCTTGGGGCCATCTTTTCAGCCGCGCTTTATAACATTGCCTCCAGGAATGCGTCCAAGACCCTTCGTCCTCATGAAATCACTTATTTCATGATGTTACTTGGGGCCGTTATTTTCAACATTTTTTACATTTTTGAACTGAGTTTTAACAACGGTTTAGCAACTTATTTCACCAACCTAGGACAAATAGACCTTCTGCTTCCGATTATGTATCTTGGAATCATCGCCAGCATTGGAGGCTTCTTTTTAGTGAATTTCGCACTTGGAAAACTAGAAGCCCATGTCATTAGCGTCTATTCGAATCTAGCCACGGTTGTAGCAGTCATCGCAGGAGCGGTTTTCCTCAGTGAAGCTATTTTATGGTATCATTATGTTGGAGCAGGGCTCATACTCATTGGTGTGTATGGCACCGTCAGATACAACCGGCTCTCCCGACGTAAAGCCATGCTTTTCAATAAACAAAAATAGATAGGAGCCTTTTTATGGAATATCTGCATAAAGACGATAAGTTGATCAAACGTTTGAATGCGTTTATGGATGCCTTGATAAACGCTGAAAGCAAAGAAGAAAAACGTGATGTCTATGAGACATACAAGGACACCGTACAATCCATTAGTCCCATTGATTTGTTTTATGTCAATCTTTACGGAGCTCATTCTAAAGCCTCTATTGATACCATCAAAGCCAATGCAAACAAATTTGTGAATACGTTCAAAGAAGGTCTTGAAAGAAGCGAACTTCTATCGCACGACCATCCTTTCTTTGATGCTTTGCTTGAAGAAAACAAAGCCATTAGAGCTCATTTAAAATCCATGAAATCACTATTCAAAGGCGCGTCCATAAAAGAGAATCACAAAGCTATAAAAGAAGGCTTTGAAAAACTGCTTTTTCTTGAAAGAAAATACCAAAAGAAAGAAAACATTCTTTTTCCAAGACTCGAAGATAAAGTGCCCTCAACCAACCCGCTCAAAGTTATGTGGGCGCTTCACGATGATGCGCGAAAGCTTCTTAAAGATTTACTCGACCTACTGAATGATCAATCATTCGATATCAAATCCTTCAAATCCATGATTGGTAATTATTATTACCTAGTCTATGGCATCATGCAAAAAGAACAATTGATTCTTTTCCCCGTGGCCATTAAAGTACTTGATGAGCAAACCATGGATGCGATGTATGGTGAATCATTCGATTACGGGTTTACTTTCATAGAAAGAACGCCACCAAAACTGAAATCTAGGACTAACGAATCTTTTGAAAATGGCCTTTATAAAAGTCAGACAGGAACACTTTCCTTCAAGCAACTGACCCTTATCTTTTCCCATCTTCCCCTTGATATTACCTATGTAGATAAACGCGACAAGGTTCAATATTTTAATAACAAAACCGACAGGCAATTTCCTAGAAGTCCCTCAATTATAGGTAGACTCGTGCACCACTGTCATCCGCCTAAAAGTGTGAATACGGTCGAGAAAATTGTGGCCGCATTTAAAGATGGTTCAAAAGATACAGCTGACTTTTGGATAGATTTTAAGGGAACATTCCTCTATATTCGCTATTTTGCCATACGCGATTGTGAGGGCGCGTACGAAGGCGTGCTGGAAGTCTCGCAGGACGTCACAAACATCCGCACCTTAAAGGGCCAAAAACGTTTATTAGACTGGGAATAAAAAAAGTTAGTAATCTCTTTTGATGTTTCACGATGTTTCACGCGAAGGATTCACATGTTTGCACCCTTTGATCTGTGCTATGATGATTTAAGAAATCCCTATTGTAAGTCAAAGTCACACTTACCAGCATATCGTTCTCATAATAGAAAATGTGGCCTCAAAGAGATAGAAGTCTCGACTGTTTAAATCAGTGTAGACCCCCATCTGTTTAGCTCCTTTTTTAACGGCATCCTTGAATTGTTCGCGGTCTTTAAATTGGATAAAGCCTCCGTTCTGTGTTTTCAAGTAATAGAGAGCGCTCTTCATTTCAATCAAGCCATCGATATATTTAAGACATGTTTAAAGGCGTTTTTAACAATCTCGTTATCTTTTGAAGAGGAGAGTGACCCTTTAAAGTAACAACCGCAATCAATAGGGTCATCTCGCAACATATTCATAAAAGTATAGCGAACGTGGCAGTGAAATCATAGATTGCCAAAAGTGTAAATGCAGTATAAAAAATAATCATAAGTTCAGGAGGGGTTTTATGGCTATCAGTGAATCAACACAACATACGCTTTTGAGCATGCAAAAAAGTGAAATTACCGAGTACTATATTTATTCAGCGATCGCAAAGAAAGTCAAGAATCCACACAACAAAAAAGTGATTCAATCCATCGCAGACCAGGAAAAGGAACACTCTGAGCTCTGGGAAGGCTATACGGGCGTCAAAGTAAAACCGAAACGATTCATGATATGGCGGTACAAACTTTTAAGTGTCATTCTCGGCGTGACCTTCATCCTTAGGTATATGGAACGCGGTGAGGACTTTGCACAAAAAACGTACCATTCGATCCGTGATGAAGTCCCGGATGCAAAAAGAATAGAGCATGAAGAAGAAATCCATGAACAAGAGTTGCTCGATACACTTGATGAAGAACGCTTGAAATATGTGCGCTCCATGGTGCTTGGACTCAATGATGCGCTTGTCGAACTAACCGGTGCACTTTCAGGCCTCAGTTTTGCGTTGTCTGATCCAAGACTCATTTCGCTTTCAGGCCTCATCACCGGGATAGCGGCCTCACTTTCCATGGCGGCGAGTGAATACCTTTCAACGAAGGCGGACGGAAGAAATGATGCCCTTAAATCCAGTATTTATACCGGCGGGGCGTACGTCATTGTTGTAGCCATATTAATTCTACCGTATTTACTCTTAGAAAATACCATGCTTTCCTTAACGCTTATGCTTGCCTCAGCACTTGTCATTATTTTCCTGTTCAATTACTACATGTCTGTTGCTTTGAATATAAGCTTCAAAAAACGCTTTTTACAAATGGCCACCATCAGCATGGGTGTCGCCGGATTTTCGTTTCTGGTAGGCAGCTTGCTTAGAATGGCGTTTGGAATCGACGTATAATAAGTGAGGTATTTGCATGAAAAAGCCATTTAACATCACCATAAAGAAAAAATCCATAGTTATCGTGGGGTTCATAACGCTTTTGATGGTGTATACGCTACTCACCATGCTTCCAAAACCGACGAGTCACGAAGGGGACAACCCGTTTGTCAAAGATGAAGATGCCTTACCTATGCTCATTGCACATGGGGGTGGCAATCATGAATTTCCCGACAACACCCTTGAAGCCTATTACAACGCCTATGATGCAGATGAAAACGTTATGATGGAGACCGACGTCAGTTTAACAAGAGACGGGGTCATCATTCTTTCACATGATACGACTTTGGATAGAAAAACCACGCTAACCGAAGCGCCCATCATAGAGACCGATTACGAGACCCTCATCAATGATGAAGTCGATTTCGGGTATGAGAATCCCATCGATTCCTCCACCAAATTCAATGAAACTGCTACATTTATCACGTATAGAAATTATAAAAACGAAGAAGTAAATCCAAAAGATGTTCACTATCCTCTTGGAGTGGAGGCAAGACACGATGACGTGTTTTTAACCACCACGCTTGAAGAACTTATCAAGGCCTTTCCAAACAATTACATCAATGTCGAAATCAAGCAATCAGGCGACTCTGGCCTCGATGCCTTAGAAGCGACACTGGATTTATTGAATACCCTTGATGAGGAGTACAACACCTTTTCAAGAATCGTTTTGGCATCTTTTCATGAAGATATTTATGAAGCGATTAAAACTCATGCACAAGAGACGTATAAATCGCTGATGTTCTCGCCTCAAGAGACAACGATAAGACAGTTCGTAATTTTGGAAAAAACCCGGTTGAGTGTCTTCTTCAAAGAGCCCATCAGCGTGTTTCAACTTCCTACGACCCAACAAGGCATCCTCTTCGCGAAGGAATCCTTCATCAACACAGCTCATGCTCACAACGTTGCGGTGCACTTTTGGACCATCAACGATCAAGAGACCATGCACAAGTTGATAGACGTCGGTGCAGACGGGATCATGACTGATCGCCCGCATTTGTTGAAAGAAGTACTCGCCGCGCATGAAGTTTCTGAGTAAAAGGGATTGCAAAACCGATCAACTTCGTGTAAAATCTTTAAAGTAAGGGGCTATAGCTCAGCTGGGAGAGCGCTAGCATGGCATGCTAGAGGTCACGGGTTCGAGCCCCGTTAGCTCCAAGCTTTTTAGATAATCCCCGATTCATTAAATAGATTTACCTGAATAAGTGACTGCAAAGACATAATTTGCAGAAGCTGTTCAGGTTTTTTTAATACACTTATTGAACTTATCGTCTTGATTACCGGCCCATAGAAAAACTGTACCCTTCATAGACTAAAAAACGATCAGGGTACAGTTCAACAGAGACCTTATTCGATTTCTAAGGCTCTTAGTGCCCTTTTAGAGTTATGGAGACGCGGGTGTTGGTTCTTTAAGGATTTTTTTGCGAATAATGTATAATGTCGATGGTGTTTTCTCTTTGACTATTTCAGGCACTTTTTCAATGTTTATAATATTTAAGTATAATAGTCTTCCAATGGGAATCACAGAGTTACTTTTGCGTTGATATCGATCGCTCACAATAAGTCTCCGCGATTAAAATTTAATGAGGTAATAAAGGGTATTCATTGTGACCCTCATCTTCAAGGGATATCACGGTGAAGGGAAAAAGGGATTAATAGATTTAAAGGGGTGTCTATTAAACACCTTAAAATTATCATCTGTCGTTTCAAATTCATTGAAAAGTTAGTCTATTTTTAATCAGGTTCACACATTCATGATTGGTTCATATTTTGGTGTTAATCTAGGTGTATAAAAGGAGATAGATAAAATGAATAAATTATTTGTTGGTATTGGCATTGGACTATTAACATTGGTTTTCGGGGTTACTATCTTAAACGCAAACAGCACGTTTGAAGATTTTTCACCCATGGCTGATAGTGACACTGAAGAAGCCTATTATCCCTCACGCTATGGATCTCCGGGGGGACGTTGCCATGGAGCCTACTCAGAAGAAACCTCTCATTTTCATGAACATGACTGGATGTTTCGCTCAATGTTTTCAGAGTCCGAAATCGAACATTACAACCAAATGGGATCCACTCTAAGAGAGGAATTTGAAATCATGTATGCAAGACGCGTCAACGCTTTGGACCTTGATTCCATGGGAGACGAGGCATTACGTGAAAAACTTGATGTAATCACTCAAGATATTTTTGAGACCCTCAAGGAGGTAGGTAGCAATGAGTGAAACTCGCTATGAACTCAGAGTTAAGATTGGTGGTATGAGATGTGCTAGTTGCTTAAATCATTTGGAGTCAGCTTTGACAAAAGCAGGGGCTTTAAAATCTGACATAAGCATCTCAAGAGGGTTTGGCAAAGTCTGGTTCACAGGATTAATGGAAAACGATAGTGTATTTATCAACGCCATTGAAGATGCTGGGTATGAGGCACAAAAACTTTCAACTGAAGCCGTAGAGACATTTGATGTTTAAATGTCTCTTTTTTCTTTAGGCATTCCATTTTGCGTTTACTGTTCACTTGAAGGGCTCTGGGTGTTATAATGCATATAGATAATAAGAGAGGATGAATCAAATGCCAAATCAGAAAAAGCTGAAAAAATTTGCCGAACTAGCTGTCAATATCGGTGCCAACGTACAAAAAGACCAGATTGTAGTGGTCAATGCGTCAACAAATACCAGTGCACTTGCTAGATTAATCACAGAAAAAGCCTATGATGCAGGTGCGAAACGCGTGGAAGTTCAGTGGAACGACCCATATGTTTCTCGTCTTTCTTACCTCGGTATGAGTTTAGATGCACTCACAGAAGTTCCTGAACATATGATTAAAAAGTACGAATATTTTGTGGACAAGGGTGCGTGCTTTATCTCAATTACGTCTCCTATACCGGGGCTCAATAGTGATGTACCTGGAGAAAAAATGCAAAAAGCAGCGCAAGCCCGCTCGCAAAAGCTGGATTTTTTCCAAACTCATATGATGGGCAACCGCTCTCAGTGGACCATCGTTGGCGCGCCCAATGTAGCATGGGCCGAAAAAGTCTTCCCAGGTAAGTCAGGCGAAGATGCCGTTGAAGCCTTATGGGACGCTATTTTGAACGCTTCACGTGTATATGACAACAACGACCCCGTCAAAGACTGGGAAGCACATAATGAAAAACTCGCGCGCCACAACAAAATTCTAAATGATTACCAGTTTAAAGCCCTGCACTTTGAGAACGCCTTAGGTACAAACATTACCGTCGAACTTGTAAAGAACCACGTATGGGCTGGTGGCAATGAAGAAAGCACACAAGGGGTTACCTTCAATCCGAACATTCCCACTGAAGAATCCTTCACCATGCCACTTAAAACCGGTGTCAACGGCAAAGTGGTCGCAACTAAACCCCTCAACTATCAAGGCAATCTGATTGAAGATTTCTGGTTGGAATTTAAAGACGGGGCTGTCGTTGATTATGACGCCAAAAAAGAAAAAGATACACTTAAAAACCTAGTGGAATTCGATGAAGGTAGTTGCTACCTCGGCGAGATTGCCCTCATTCCCTTTGACTCTCCGATTTCCAATACGGGCATTTTATTTCTGAATACGCTTTTTGATGAAAATGCAAGCTGCCACATGGCACTCGGGCGTGCGTATCCTATGAACGTTGAAGGTGGCACTGAGATGGACAAAGAAAGTCTCAAGGCGCTCGGATACAACCATTCAATGGCCCATTCAGATTTTATGTTCGGAAGCAAGGACCTATCCGTCAAAGGTATTAAGGAAGACGGCAGTGAAGTTCAAATCTTTAAAGACGGAAACTTCGTTATTTAATGACTAACCGGATGGCATTAAAAGAAACCACACTTTTAAATTATACCCATCCAAACATCCAAACACTCATCAAAAGTTCAGGCTGGCGTCGATTGGATCCCTATCACATAATCGGCGCCGTCTATGAATTTGTGAGAGACGCCATCAAGTTTGGGTATAATGACAAAGACACCTTGAAAGCGAGTGAGGTATTGTCGCAAGGCATTGGTCAATGCAATACGAAAGCCGTTTTTCTCATGGCTTTGTTAAGAGCGCTTGACATCCCTTGTAAAATTGAAGCTTTTCACGTAGATGCCTCATTTCAAAAAGAACTTTTGCCTCCACTTTTAAGAAAACTATCTCCCAAGCACTTTCTTCATACGAGTGTACTCGTTGAGTACGACGGAAGTACCATCGCCCTTGAAGGCCATATTCTTGATTACGATTTCCTTGAGGGACTTCACAATAAATTTCCACAACATGAAGGTTCATTTTATGGGTATGGAGTCGCTACAAAAGATTTCAACGCGCTCAATATAAATTGGAATGGCAAAGACACGTATATTCAAAAGCAGGCGATCACAAAATCACTTGGCGTTTACGACACGCCAGACGCAGTATTTGAAGTGCATGGTCAAGTCATGGGGAAAATCAAGACGATGCTTTACCGCTATAGCATCAGGCATCTGATGAATCAACGCGTCCAAAGAATCAGAAATATCAAGTGAATGAACTTAAAAAAATAGCATAAAACCCCCATTTTTATGCTATTATGTTTATTGGATGTTTCAACATCGATGTTCCGGTAGCTCAGCTGGATAGAGCGCCAGCCTCCGAAGCTGTAGGTCAGGGGTTCGAATCCCCTTCGGAACGCCATTTTTTTCAATAAATAGTTCCGGTAGCTCAGTAGGATAGAGCAACAGCCTCCTAAGCTGTAGGCCAGGGGTTCGAATCCCCTCCGGAACGCCATCTTGATTATACCAAGTTTATTTCTATACTAAAAAGCGTTTAAACCCCGCTATTTAGCGGTTAATGGGAATAAACTTTTTTTATTTTTTTTAGCTGAAAGGCTAATATTAAGTAGTTTTAGCTGCTTTTTGACTGAATTTATTGTAATTTTATATAGCTTTAAATGCTTAGGGTCTTGGGGGGCTATGTGTATCACTTTATCATAGCAGTGCATCTTGTTACAGGAATAATTGCGGCAATTGTTACCTTTAGATGGGAAACTGCATTTGCACAAGTTATGGCAGCAAAAGCTGTACACTCAGTCAGTTTTCTTGTGTCCACTCTTTTATACTAACACCAGACAGATTTAGAATAGATATGTTAAAATTATAAATAGAATAGAGAAAGGAGACGTATAATAAATTAAACAGCATTTATTATACAACAAGGGAATGTGGATATGGATATATTTATAGATAGAATGATAGAATTATGGCCGATCTTGCTGCCGGTAATCCTAGTAGAACTTGGCTTCAGAGTGTATGCCCTTTACGATATTTGGAAGAAAAACAGATTGACCAATGCCTTTCCCAAATGGTTTTGGACACTCGTAGTAGCCACAGTGAGTTTTGGATGGATATTTTATTTACTTGCTGGAAGGAGTGACGAATAATGCTACAGATTAAAAACCTCAAGAAATCATACGGACACATCACCGCATTGAATGGTATCAATCTAAATGTAAAACGTAACGAAGTATACGGCTTTATTGGTAAAAACGGTGCAGGAAAAACGACCGCGATAGAATTAATTCTTGATTTTATAAAAAAAGACGAAGGCAGTATTGTCTTTGACGGGACGCCTATTCAACCAGGTGATGTGCTTTATAAAAACAAAATAGGGTATGTCCCTGATGCACCTGTGTTTCCCAAATACCTTAGTGCACGAGAATTTTTAAAGACGTCGTTCGATTTTTCCAACAATGAAACTTTGGATAAAACTAAACAAGTTGAACAAGTATTAAAATTTGTCAATCTTGAAGACAAACCGCAAAAAATCGGTGGGTTCTCTCGGGGGATGAAACAAAGACTCTCGATTGCCCAAGCTTTAATACACAAACCAGAATTTCTGATTATGGACGAGCCTACTAGTGCCCTAGACCCTATCGGACGTATGGAAATGCTCAAACTGATCCGTGTGCTTTCAAAATCCATGACTATCTTTTACTCGACTCATATATTGGAAGACGCTGAAAAGGTTTGTGATAGAATCGGGCTTTTGGATAAAGGAAATCTGTTGATTGAAGGCAGCAAAAAAGATTTGTTTGAAAACAAGGAAACTACCCTACACACACTCATAACCAATAAATCGAATGAAGACACACTTAAAGTGTTAAACACGCTTGACACACTAAAAAAAGTCAGTGTAAAAAACGAACTTTTAAGAATAGAACTTGGTAAAACCCAACCATTTACGCTATTTAAAAAACTGCATGAAGCAAACATAGAAGTGCGTTCCTTCAAAGAAGAGAGAAAAACGCTCGAGGAATTATTTGTGGAGGTGACCAACGATGAAGGCACTGCTTAAATACGACCTTCTTTACATGCACAAAACCACCAAGGTGTTTATTATGCTTGGATTGGGAATTTTTCTTGCAGCCCTTTCGGTGTTGACCGCACGCTATATGAATGAACTCATGCAGTATGCGATGGCTCAAGAGGGCATTGGATCATTCCCTGTAAGTGAACCCACAGTCATGGACGCCTACATCCAGTTTTATTCAAATATGCAACAGATATTCTTCTTGGTGTTTCTTTTTATAGCCGGTGCCTTCTTCAGTAAAGATATCTCACAAGGCATTGAACAATGGCTTTTCGCCCGACCGGTATCCAAAACCAAATATATGTTATCGAAGACTTTGGTCATTCATCTTCTGGGCTTATTCGGTATGCTTGTTGCGGCACTCTTTTTTGCCTATTCAACAGTCTTTATATTCGATGGGTTCTCATTTTGGCGATTCATAGGCAGTCTTTTCATCTTTTATGTATTTGTCCTTTTCTTTGTTCAACTGCTTATGCTTCTTGTCGGCCTTTTTGGAAGAATGCTTTGGCCCATGCTTATCAGTGTCTTGGTGTTCTTTGTGCTCAGTGCCTTTAGCCCCATAGATGGCGGCTTCTTCAAATACACCCCACTAAGATTACCAGCCTATGCGCTTTCTTTCATTATGGAAGACGTGGCTACAGGCGATTTGATTTGGACGATAGTCATCGGGCTTGGCCTATCTGTTTTTCTAAGCGTCCTTGGCATCTTTCTTTTCAACAAACAGCTCTACAAGCAATAAACTGTATTTATTGCCTTTTAAAATAATAAGTGATATAATAAAAATATAAAATACTATCTTTAAGGAGCGATACAATGTCTTCGGACCACGAAAACACCCACAAGGACCATCATACGATGATGATTGAAGATTTCAAAAAACGTTTCATCGTATCCATGATTTTAACCATACCGATTTTATTTCTCTCACCAGTAGTACAATCATGGTTAGGTTTCACAGTAGAATTTTTTCTAGACAGTTATCTATTGCTTGCATTATCGATTGTAGTATTCATATATGGTGGTTGGCCTTTCTTTACGGGCACCATCAGCGAATTGAAAGACAAGACCCCAGGCATGATGACGTTGATAGCCCTTGCAATCAGCGTGGCGTTTCTTTACAGTGCGGCTACCGTATTTGGACTTGAAGGTAGTGGCTTCTTTTGGGAACTGGCCACGTTAATTGATGTCATGTTGATAGGCCACATGATCGAGATGAAATCAGTCAAGGGCGCCTCAGGTGCACTTGATGCGCTTGTGAAACTCATTCCTAAGGAAGCTCATCTCCTTAAAGATGACAAACAAAAGGATGTCTCTGTAAACGATCTTAAAAAAGGAGACCGTATTTTAGTTAAAGTCGGCGAAAGCATTCCTGCGGACGGGTTTATTGAAAAAGGAAGCACTTCAGTCAATGAATCCATGATGACAGGCGAAGCGGTGCCCGTGAAGAAGGAGAAAGGTGATGAAGTGATTGGTGGATCCATCAACGAAGATGGAACTATTGAAGTCACCATTTCCAAAACAGGCAAAGACGCATACCTCTCACAAGTCGTATCCATGGTCGAGGAAGCTCAAGCTGCGAAATCATCCACACAAAACATCACAGACAAAGCAGCGATGTATCTTACTTACATCGCACTCAGCGTAGGCGTGAGCACACTTGTCGTCTGGCTCTTCATCACAAGTGGGGACATCGCATATTCAGTCTCGCGCATGGCCACGGTCATGGTTATAGCCTGTCCTCACGCCCTTGGACTCGCAACCCCATTGGTCGTTGCACGCTCCACCTATCTATCCGCTAAAAGCGGATTACTTATCCGCAACAGAACGGCGTTTGAAAGTGCAGGAACCATTGACACCATAGTATTTGATAAAACAGGCACATTGACCGAGGGTGACTTCAAAGTACGCGCCGTTGATGTCCACACTGAGACCTATGACCAAAAAGCTGCACTCAGATTCGGTGCTTCACTAGAACAAGGATCCGAACACCCCCTTGGAAGAGCCATCGTTTCAAAAGCGAAAGAAGACTCCCTAGACTTTATGAAGGTGAATGACTTCAACGTCATGAAAGGCAAAGGGGTTGAGGGAACTATTGAAAATAAACACGTACAAATCATCAGTCCGCAAGCCTTGAAAGATTTATCCATTGATGTACCTGATATAAAAGACAAACCAATGACTACGAGAGTCTATATGGTGATAGACAACGAATTGACTGGAAGCTTTGCGCTCTCAGACGCCGTGAGAGAAACCTCTCACGATACCATTAAAGGCCTAAAAGAGCTGGGCATTAAAACAGTGCTTCTCTCAGGAGACAACGAAACAACTGTCAAAGCCTTGAAAGAGACCCTCGGTATCGATACCTATTACGCTGAAGTGTTGCCTGATCAAAAACACTCAATCATAAAAGAATTACAAAAAGACGGCTCATATATTGCGATGGTCGGAGACGGGGTCAATGATGCCCCGGCGCTTACTCAGGCCAACATAGGCATCGCCATAGGCTCAGGCACCGATGTGGCCGCAAAAACTGCGGACATCATCCTCGTCAAGAGCAATCCACTCCATGTTTTAAACATCATCAAGTTCGCGACCAAAACAAGACGAAAAATGCTTCAGAATATCGGCTGGGCCACCGGATACAATATATTGGCCATCCCTTTGGCCGCTGGAGTGCTTTATTCTCTAGGCATCGTCATATCACCTGCAGTTGGCGCAATTTTCATGTCACTTAGCACAGTCATCGTTGCCCTCAACGCACGGTTGTTATCCTATTGATCACCTTGTTACAAAGAAGCGATACACATTATCTCAAGAAATCACTTGAACGCTTGAAAATCACACGTAGATAGAAACCTTACACAAGAGACGGTCATTGAAGGCATTTATCATCAAGACAATCCCATTGTTATTGGAAAGTGAAATCGTAAATCCCTTTTGCGCCTGTCAATTTGTTTGTCAAAAATCGGCTTTCCTACAAGAAAACTCATTCCAAGCTATAAAAAAAGAAGTCTAATCAATATAAAGTGGACCCAATGTCAAGGACACTGTAAAAAAAGAGTAGTATTAACTAAGGTGTAGATTCCCCTAGGGGAATTTCGCCTTTTTGTTTTGTTATAAGGATATTTCTATATTGGATAG
>Ga0136556_1000936_pt1 | contig 15770 bp, 12 predicted proteins | sample AntRauTorckE6831_FD_104780 | JGI IMG/M metagenome (GOLD analysis project Ga0136556, IMG submission 104780) | Saline lake microbial communities from Rauer Islands, Antarctica - Metagenome Torckler E6 #831 | ecosystem: Environmental > Aquatic > Non-marine Saline and Alkaline > Saline | place... | reverse complement strand
GGGCCGAATATTTCTACCATGCCGGACTTTGATGAGCTGAGCGATTTTAAAGTGCCTGTGCTTTTAAAAATGGGCGAAAATATTTCAACAGATGGTATTTTGCGTGCCGGCGCCGATGTGCTTCCGCTGCGCAGCAATATTCCTGAAATCAGCAAGTATTCATACATCGTAATTGATGATACATTTTACGATCGCGCACTGGAAGCCAAGAAAGAACACGGCGGCCATATTGTGATTGCCGGTGAAAACTATGCACAGGGCTCCAGCCGAGAGCATGCCGCTATTGCTCCCCGTTATTTAGGCCAAAAAGCAGTTATTGCTAAAAGCTATGCCCGTATCGGCTGGCAGAATTTGGCCAACTTTGGTATACCGCCGCTTGAGTTTAAGAATGATGAAGATTACGATGATATTGACCAAGGTGATATCATTTCGGTCAGCGATATCCGCTCGGCTATCGAAAACGACGAAGATGTGATTGTAACTAACGAAACGAAGGGAAAAGAATATAAAGTGGCGCATACCCTTAGCCACCGCCAAAAACAGGCGGTTCTTCATGGCGGAATCATCAATCACTTTAAAAAGAAGAAAAGTAACGGACAGTTGTAATGATGTTCTTTAGCACTCGGAAACGGTTCAATATGCAACGTATTGGACCGTTTCTATGAGTGTTTACTGGAAAAAAATTCTTAAGCCAAGAGGAAAATTTCAGGAATTGGGTATTCTGCTTAGTTGCCTGGTTATAATTACCTGCTGGTGGTTTTTTATAGAAATTTGCGATCAGATAATCCAAAAGCACACCCGCTCATTCGACGAATATGTGCTTACCTCACTTCGGCAATCTGCTGATTCAACAAAACTGATTGGCCCTTAATGGGGAAGCGAAGTGGCGCGAGACATTACTGCACTCGGCAGTAAAACCCTTCTTTCGCTTATTGTCTTATCCTTGGCAGGATTTCTTTTCCTAAAAAAACATTATAAGCAGGCATGGCTAATCATTAGGGTATTATTTTTTGGCGTGGTGCTGATGTTAGGTTTGAAAATGCTTTTTATGCGCGAACGTCCGGATGTTATTCCGCATTTAACGGCTGCACTTACGCGCATTTACCGAGCGGGCACACGCTAAAGTCGGCCGTAATATATTTGTCGCTGCCTGCTGTGCTTTCGTATTTTCAAGAGAGCAGATTGTTGCAAATTTATAGTATTTCTATTCCATTATACTTACCTTTTTGGTGGGAGCCAGCCGGGTCTATTTGGGCGTACATTATCCGACGGATGTACTGGCAGGCTGGGCCCTGGGATTCGCTTGGGCAGCTTTTTGCTGGATTGTATTCAGGTACATTAATTTTAAATTTATTAAAGAGGGAAAAAACCTATGAAGATTAAAAACCTAATTCTGGTTATCATTGTTTGCACACTCTTATTTTTGCCCGGCTGCGAGGTAATAGCCGGAATTTTTAAGGCGGGATTCTGGGCGGCCATTATTCTTGTGGTGATAATTGCAGGATTGGGAATTTGGGGGTTTAATAAATTCTCCGGCCGTTAGAAATTGTCAAGTGAAATCCCTGCTGGCGGACGGGATGGGTTTATTGAATCGGGAATATCTGGTAAATTCGAAGAATTTGTGTAGAACTAACACATCCCGAACCTTACTTTTGAAAAGCAAAGAAGTAACCTCTATTGCTCTCACAGGGTAGGTATATCCTTGCTATTATTGGGAATTTTATAGTTTTTTTTTAGAGTACCCGCTTTAAAAGCATTGTTACTACCACTTTACAGGTATAACAGCCATACAGCTTTTTTAGTTAATAGCAGTTGACATTGCCGCTTAACTTCTTTAGGTATAGGGGCGCTTTAAGTAGCGTCTCTCTTGATGAATAGTCGGGCCTTGCATTTGATAGATGCAGGGCCTTCTTTTTTTGGCTATTTTATTAGCAATAGAATCCTGAAACGAGTTCCCCGGTTTAATTTATTTTTCACGGTGATAGTGCCATCATGCTCCTCAACTATATTTTTGTGCGCGGGATAAACAGTTGGAACAAAACCCTTTAAAAGAAAAACCCCGGTTAGGGAAAAATCCGGGGCTTTTTTTAGTTCTTATTCCTGCTTTTCGGGGGAGAAAGGCAGGAATGTATGCGCAAGGCGCTCTCTTGATTGTATGTAATTCTACATAATAGTCAGGCCTAGTTGACAATAGTTCGCTTCTTCTTTAACTTCGGCGAATTTAAGGTCATTGTCGGTTAATTTGGCATATTGTTGTTTTAATTGGCCCTTTTTCTCATTCCAGTTGCCTTTAACATTTAACTCATTCATAATAATTTATTTTCCATTTATGATTAAATGGTCTTTGACTCAGTTAACATTCATTTAAGACACACGAATAAGCTCCCGGACGGCCTCCTCAGATATTTCAAGCCTCATTTGGATTTGTTTGATCAGTTTTCCTTCCTTGCCTTCTTCGTAGATCAGGTCTTCATAGCACAACGCTGATGAAACATTTTGCAGGTTCCGTTTCTTTCTCTGCCAGTTTCCATTGATATTTAAATTACTCATGACAAACTAATTGAGATTGAACTTATGTATTACCTGTCTTTTAATTTAGTTACAGGTTATATACCATTTGCTTATTCTTAGGATACAAAAATGTGAGCGAACCAGGCGTAACAATTATTGCGATATTCTTGTAGCAATTTTTGCTACAAATAAACTTGAATCTTTTGGAAATGTTGGGATAGGCAGGGTTAATGCATCTCAGAAGAAGGCCGCATCTTAGTTATTGTTCGTGTTTCCCATACGATCTTTTTCCTGTAAACTATCTGCCTGCGTTTTGGAGGAGTCGGGAGGTTGGGTATTTAGGGAATCAGGCTGTCCGAGATGATTTAAATAACGCCTTGGAAGTTTAAACGGCGGCTCTTTGGGAATGGGAGGGAACCGTGGTTTCATTATTTCAGTAGGTTCTTGCGGTCGTAGTTCAGGATTCCAGCTAAAGCCGTCCAATTTTCTATCGGCAATCTGCTCGCTTTCCGGCAAGTAATTTCCATCAATGGATCCCTCTTTGCCGAGTGATTCCAACTCTACCAATTCTCCATTTTCAAAATGAATAAGTGTAACCGGAGCCGTTAAATCCAGGGCACCGTCCGGTTTGCCATTCTCTTGAGTGAATCGTAGCAAATGACTATTGGGGTACACGCGTATGAGGCTGAGTTGGCCTGTTTCAAAAGTGGCTTCAAGCGTATCACCCTTTATCTGGTTCAGGCGGTTGATGACGGTATCTTGCTGCACTGAAAAGGGATTGGGATATGAATCAAGCTGTTTGATGTCGCCGTCCTCTAATTGCACCCAAATATAGGGACCGGTGAGCTGGGTTTTTTTATTCCAGGCTTTGGCATTGGACCAGAGTTCAAAGGTTTGTACTTGGCTTTTATACCGGGTAGAATCGGACAATGAAGAAAAATCGGGCGACCAAATCCGTACATTTTCATATGCTTTGATAGTGGTAGTGGTATCTTGTGCCGTTCTGTTTGGCAGCGAAAGAATTCGAGCGGCGCGGATGTGTGTGGTATCGGGCTGTGATGTTTGAGCGGTATCGCTGCGGGCAGTTTGAATAGAATCAGGTGCAGTTAAAACGCTGTCCGGGCGCAATGCGCGCAGTGAATCAGGTTTAAATTGAGATGTGCTGTCTGCTACATTATTTTGGAGTGAATCGGTTTCGGCAGCCCCTGAAGTCGAAGAATCTTCTTTGTAATTTTTAAGCCAGGCATTGCCTTTAAGCAGGCGCCGGCCGGTGGAGTCGGCCTCGAGATAATCACCCTTAAGCATACTCTTATTTTCGGGGTCATCAGCAAACACCTTTCCGTGCAGCTCATAATATTTGCTTTTACGATTGCTGAAAAGGCTGTCTCCTTCTACATATTGAAGCGAATCGCGCAGTTGAACCTGTCCCCGAAAGGTAGCGCTGTCGGCCCGCCTAAAATAGAATCCCGAGTTTGCAATGAGCGTGCCCTGAGCATCTTCGAGCCGTATATTATCTGTAAAATGGGCTACTCTATTGGTGAACCGGTAATCCACGCTGTTTCCAAAAAGGGTGGTACTGTCGGTCTCAATAATCACTCGCCCGCGCAGTTCGCTAAAATCAATATCGGTGTAATAGGTGAGGGTATCAGTCCATATTATTTCTTCCTGCGTATCAATTTCTATATTTCCGAACGCTTTTACTAAATCTTGCTGGCTGAACTTGTAGGCGCTGTCGGCAAACATGTTCAGCTCTTCGGTACGCAGATGAATATCACCCAAAATTTTTTGGACCGGCGCGCCCTGAAAATTGCCTCCGACTATGCTGTCGGCCCGCACAATTTGCACTTGGTTTTGAGCACTTAATTGTGCCGGAAACACAACTACGAATAGTAAAAATAGAATTATTGAAAGATAAGTACGGAGTGGTGGCATGGTAATCCGTTTTTCCTTAATCAAAAAATAACCCGGCCTGACGGCTGTTTGATAGTGTAGCTGCTTAGGTCTGATGCACCGTTAAAGCCGGTACCGGCAATGCTGTCGGTAGGTGTTGTTATGATGACAAATTCCGGGGTGGAAATCGAATTTTTGGAATGCTCCCACTTTAGATATTCCGATGCCAGCCGCCGCTTATCGCGGGTGCGAACTTTAACATCGCCAAACAGCTCAAACTCCGATGTATCCGCGCGGTAGATGGCGCTGTCAGCATCAACCCAGGTTTTTACAGCCGCCAATGAATCATATACGAGAACATTAACCGGACCGCGAATGCGGGTTTCATTTATTTTTTTAGTATTAAATGAAGCGGAATAGCTTCCTTTGAGCTGGATTTTCTTTTGTCCCTCCTCGATCAATTCCATATCCAGATTCCACGTTTCTGTTGTGGAAGTCAGGGAGTCATTGAGCGCTTCATTTACTCTTTCGGTCTCTTGCTGGTTGAGCTCGCCGCACGAAAAAAGCAGTAAGGCAGTAATGATGAATGCCGCGGGAAATATAAAACCTTTATGTAGTACCAAAATATCTGTCACCTGCATCACCTAATCCTGGAACAATGAACGCATCGTCGTTTAGCTTTTCGTCGATAGCGGAGGTTATAATATGCACATCCGGATGGTTTTGTTGCAGTCGCTTCAGGCCTTCCGGTGCAGATATTAACGAAATAAACCGCAGATGTTGTGCCCCTTTTTTCTTCACAAAAGAGAGGGCGTCGTCTGCACTGCCGCCGGTGGCCAGCATAGGATCAACCACCAACACCATAGCGTCTTTGATACTTTCAGGAATATTGGAATAATAATCAACCGGCTCGTGGGTCTGCTCATCGCGGTACATGCCCAAATGACCTACGTTAGCATCCGGAATGAATTGCAAAAGGGCATCAGTAAGGCTAAGCCCCGCTCTTAAAATGGGCACGACTATAATTTCCTGATCAATATCGTACCCGGTTGTCTTTTCGATGGGTGTTTCAACATCAAAAGAACGAAGCGGCAGTTCTTTTAAAGCATGATAGGCTAATATTATGGCTATTCGCTTTATGGCCTGCCGAAATTCGGCGGTACTGGTTTTAACATCACGCATGATGGTTAAATCACGCGAAATGACCGGATGCTCAATTAAGGTAATTTGATTAGAATCCATTTTACAGGTGATTAAAAAGGCTTTGGTAAAACATAAACACTCGAAAATGTCATCGCGAGCCTCGTGAATTTCGAGGTGCGGCGATCCCCTTCCTCCGAAGCTGGCTTATTTTACATTTTGGGGATTGCCGCGCTTCACTCATTACCATTCGTTTCGCTCGCAATGACAATAGTGAAGGTTTGGCAAAACTTCCGATTAAGATTCAGGATTTTCATGGTCTTTGCTGAAGTATGCCTTGGTAATTTTATATGCTTTGCCTGAAAGCAAGAACAGGGCAAAGATATTAAAGAAGGCCATCAGTCCCAGCATTACGTCACCAAATGCCCAAACGGTAGCAAGGGTGGCAACGGCTCCTAAAAAGTGCATGCCCACGAATACAAGGCGATACCAGAAAATGGATTTAAAACCAAACAGGTACTGGGCGGCACGGTCGCCATAATAACTCCAGCTTATGGAGGTTGAAATAGCAAAAAGAAGCACCGCAAAAGTTACGATGAAGCCGCCCCCGGGAAATAAGGGCGCTAAACCTCTTTCAAATGCTGCTGATGTTAGCGGTGCGCTGTTCTGCACTACACCTCCGTACATTGTGCTTAATTGCGTACCGTCTTCAGAAGAGACCCTCGATGCAGTATAGATTGTATCATTGCTGGTCGGGTTCAATTGAATGCGGCCCGTAAAAGGCTGGCTGTATTCAGAATCTGTAAACATGGTATCTACCGTGGCATTATAATGCAGCATGGCACCATTTTCGGGGACTCCTTCACTAAAATACAGCACCGGTGCATCAGAATTGGATGCTTGCCCGGAGAGGGTATAGGAGAAAGAATCTGTTTTGGGATTGATCTGACTTTTATGATGCATATCCCACGAGCCGGTGGATACGATCACCAGGCCGGTCATGGTACAAATAACCAGCGTATCAATAAACGGTTCCAGCAGGGCAACCACTCCTTCCCGCACGGGTTCATCCGTTTTAGCAGCGGAGTGGGCTATGGGGGCGGATCCCTGCCCGGCCTCATTGGAAAAAATACCGCGCTGAACACCAAAACTAAGTGTAATTATTAATGCGCCGGATCCTACACCCAGCGCTCCGGCTGTTGGGTTAAATGCACTGCCAATAATGGTTGCAAAAGCAGGTATAATAGCGTCATAATTAATAAGCAGAATAATAAGTGCCCCAAGTACATAGAAAGCAGCCATTATCGGCACCAGTTTCGAAGTTACCCGGCCAATACGTTTGATGCCTCCTAAAATTACAGCGCCAACAATGCCCGCAGTTACCATTCCGGTTAACCACAATGGAATTTGGAAGTCGGTTTGCATGGTGTCGGCAACGGTGTTAGCCTGCACTGCGTTGCCGGTTAAGAATGCACAAATAGCGGCCGAAATAGCGAATGCCACTGCCAGCCACTTCCAGTTTGATCCAAGACCGCGCTCAATATAATACATGGGCCCGCCTGAAACAGTGCCATCCTCGTTGGTACTGCGGTATTCCTGGGCAAGGGTTACCTCTGTAAATTTGATGGCCATACCCAGCACTGCTGTCACCCACATCCAGAAAAGGGCGCCCGGGCCGCCAATATGAATGGCATACGCCACCCCGGCAATATTCCCGATACCTACGGTAGCTGAAAGGGCGGTAGTGAGTGCCTGAAAGTGAGTGATATCGCCTTTATCCTCCGGGTCATCATAGAAACCTGAAACTACTTTTATACCATGCCCGAATCGCCGTACTTGTATAAATCCAAGCCGAAAAGTGATAAAGACACCGAATGCCAGCAAAATGGCTACCATTGCCGGAAATTCTGCGGGGGTATTCCAAATTATATCGACAAGCCAGGCTATTATTTGATCAAAGATTTCCATGTATTAATGTATTATTGATAATATTTGGTTGAGTAAAGCCAAAAGTATAAAACATTTTTTATCCATTGGCATCTTATTAGGTGATTTTTTTAGATAATATTACAGTTGCAGTATCAAAATGAATTTAAAATTGATAAAAGTATTTAATAACAAAAGTTTTATTTTACTGATTCTTAAACTATTTTATGTCAGCACTACCTAAAACAATTATATCAAAAGAGTGATTAATTATGACTAAAGCAGATATGGTCGATGTAATTTCTTCATCAACCGGATTAACAAAAGTAGAAACCGAAGCTGTGGTTAATGGCTTTATGGAGACTGTTATTGACGCTATGAAGAAGGGTGAACATATTGAGCTGCGCGGATTTGGAACCTTTAAAGTAGTTAAGCGGGCGCCCCGTGTTGCCCGCAATCCTAAAACAAATGAAGAAATACAGGTACCGGCGCAGCACGTGCCCGTTTTGAAAATGTCGAGAGATTTCAGGGAGGTCGTGAACCAAGAGAATAATAACTGATTAAAGATTAGAACCTGAATTTTGGTTTAATAAGCTTTAAAAATATTCGTATTATATGGAGCTATTAAACACAGCCATCAATTATAATAAATTAAACCGCAGTAAATATGCCCAGTGGAAAGAAACGAAAGCGAAAAAAAATATCAAAGCATAAACGAAAGAAACGATTGAGAAAAAATCGTCATAAGAAAAAGAAGTAATTTATTTTTGGCCTCTACACAGGAGGCCTTTTTTATGCCGCACTTTCAAGGGTTTTATCAGAAACCTGGCGGATCTTCTTTGATTTTATCAGCAGTTCATGTAAACGCTTGTTAATAAATTGATGCGCTTCATTCAGGCTCTTCAAATCGGTGAGGGAATACTGGAAGTAAGAAATTAAACTCACCTTGGAGAGCTTTTTTCCTTTGTGGTTACCTTCAACTTCTATGTGCCAACGGGTGATGATATTATCTTCAGCCAGCAGTTTGTTTACTTGGTTACTTATTTCTCCCATCCATTCGCTTGCAAATTCCAATCGCTCCGTTTCTGAGCTATTGGGTAAAGCAATTTGGTGCTTTTCTTCGTCAAAAATCCAGCTCATTTCAATATCAATTTTAGGCGATATGGTAACACTTTTTAGGTTCTTTTCTTGTAGCATGGGATGTTCTTGCAGGCCTTTGAGCTGCTGGGCAAGAACGGTTTCGCGAAACCGGTCCCAGTCAAAATTAATAGACACTTCTTTGATGAAATTATTTTGATTGCTAACATCAATCAGTATTTCCAGACCGGTAGCATTGATACGGTTCTCGTCCCATGTTCTAAAGGTTTTAATTTTTACTTTTTTGTCGTTCAATTCATTTTTAATTTGGTTTATAAACGAATTAAAGATTGGATAAGTCATGGGTATGTACCTAATTTATTTACTTAATATTGTAGATGTCCCCTTATTGATGGAGTATGAATAATTATTATACACTAATATATTTAAATAGAGAATTAAATGGAAATATTCGGGACGCTAAATTTGATTTTGCTATCAGTCCGCATAAAGATGTTTTAGAATGTTATATTAAAATAAGGAAAACGGAAAAACGCCTTGTTGCAAGTACCAATCCGGAAGAAATTGCCCTTTTTTTGGATGATTACCGGCCGCCCAAAAAGCATAACGTACTCGAGTTTTTTAGCCCACTGGAAGGTCAAAGGATTGTTAGAATTTCTTTAGAAAAACATGATCGCTTATTATCTGTGCATTTTGAAGATAACAGACATCTGCTCTTTAAACTGTATGGCAATGATGCCAATATACTGCTTGTTGAAAATGATACGATTGTTGACGCCTTCAAACATCCCGAAGGTATAAAAGGTGAACCCCCGCCACGGCCGCAGACCCCAAATTTTGCGGACGACATCACGGGCAAAGCCAAACCCAAGAATGAACTGACCAAGCTTAATCCATTACTGCCCCGCAATTTACTGCCACCACTAATTGAGCAACGTGCAGTTGGAGAAATGAATGTTGAAGAGATCAAATCCTTCACTCAAAAAATTACCACTGCTTTGCTCAATGATCCCCATCCGCGCGTGCTTAAAACGGGCGATCTTTGTTTATGGTCGAAGGAACTGTTGAATCTGCCAACCGAAAAATCATTCGATACGGTTAATGATGCTATTCGTTTTGCTTATCGTAACGCGGTGCATCTTCGTCGGCTTCATAATAAAAAAGAGCGGCTGAGCCGGTTTTTAGAACGGTCGGTAAAAAAGAAGCAGGCACAATACGAGCAGCTTCAACAGGCTGATAAAAGTTTAGAGCGAGCGGACGAATATGAAAAGTACGGTCATTTGTTGATGGCTCACGCCCATGAAGCCGTCCAAGCCGGCGCCGAATCTATTCAACTAAAGGATATTTATGAAAATAATATACCCATTGAAATTCCCTTAAAAAAAGGAAAAACCATAGCGCAAAATGCCGAGCATTATTATAAGAAAGCAAAATCCTCTCGCAGTTCTTATGAAAATGCAAAAAAGCGAATACCTAAAGTAAAGCGACAAAAAAAGAAGCTTGAAATTTTGTTTGACGAGCTCCAGGATATAGAACGACTTTATAATTTGGATGAATGGATAAAAGAACATGCAGCAATGCTCGAAAAGCAGGGCTATGGAACCGAAGACGAGGGGCAGGCCGAATCACCCTTTCGTAAATTTAAGGTTGGCAAATATGAGATATGGGTGGGAAAAAATGCCAAGAGTAATGATAAGCTTACCAGCCATGCACATAAAGAAGATATGTGGTTGCATGCCCGCGGAGTGGGGGGCTCGCATACGGTTATCCGGATGGGCAACGAAAAATCAATGCCGCCTAAAAAAGTGATACTGCATGCAGCCTCGTATGCAGCTTGGTACTCCAAAGCGAAAGGGATGAAAACCGCCCCTGTGATGTACACCAAACGAAAATACGTGTACAAACCATCCGGGGCAGCCCCGGGCGCCGTGGTGGTAAAACAGGAAGAGGTGGTGATGGTACCGCCCCGAAAACCTGAATAAACAACACAAGGTTTAGGGAACTTTCGAAGTTTACAAAAGCCCATGCAAGCGGCGAGAGCGTGTTACCCCCGAAGCCCCGCGTTCAGGAGTACAACTCCTTCACAGCAGTGATTTCTACATTGCCGGCTGTTACGTTTCCAATAAATAGATGCGTATATTACATAAGCTATTTTATGGTTAAAAATGTGTTTAGGAGTTGTCCCAAGGACTCCTTTGGAGAAATTTTTCCCACTACCCTGATTGTCATCCCTTCCAAAGGAATCCCTTTGGGAGAATCCCGGTTTTTGGGATGAGGGATCTCAAATGCAGGGGAGGGTATTTTCTTTTGCCAAGGTAACGTCTGGTACAAAACTTGAGATCCCTCGTTATCCCGCACATAAAACTTATGTGCGGGATGCCTGAGGATGACAAAAATAAATATAACCTCTAAATGTGTGGTAAAAATTAAGAATATAAATGAACAAAGCATTGCCTGAACGCATATTTATAGGTGGATTTATGGGAGCGGGTAAATCGACAATCGGTAAGGCGCTTGCTCAGAAACTGGATCGGCCGTTTCATGATTTGGATGATTATATAGAAAAACAGGCCGGTAAATGTATATCACTCATTTTTGAAGAAGAAGGTGAACAGGTATTCCGCGAAAAAGAAAAGGCAGCGTTGCTCGATGCTATTCGTAACAAAAACGGGATTTTTGCTTTGGGTGGGGGGACTTTGCAAAATCAGCATATAGTGGATCACATAAAAGTAAACGGTTTGCTTATTTTTATTGATGTGCCCTTGGATGCACTGCTTAGCCGTATTTTAGATGATAAGCACCGCCCACTGCTGCTTGATAAAGATGGCAACATAAAACCAAAGTCGCTGTTAAAGAACGAATTACAATCGCTTTATGAGCAACGGCTGCCATTTTATGAGCAGGCTGAAATGACCCTTGATAAAACCGGTAACGCCTCCGCTAATGAATTAGCCATCCGTTTAGTAAAAAAAATAAAATACCATGTCGCACTCCATTAAGCTTCACATTAACCGGCAAGAGGGCTATTCATTTCGGGTGGGAATAAACTTATGGAACGAGGTGCTTGCCTACTTCTCTGCCCATTACTCCGACCGAAAAATATTTATTGTGATTGATACTAAAGTGCATGGATTACATGGAGAAAAAATAAAAAAAGAGTGCCGGCGGTATTTTAAAAACTGCCATCTCATTCAAATTCCTGAGGGCGAAAAAAGCAAATCGGTAAACCAATGGAAGCGTTTGCAGGATGAATTATTGGAAAATGGCGTGGAACGCAGAACGCCGCTACTGGCTGTTGGCGGCGGCGTTACCGGTGATTTGGCGGGCTTTGCGGCGGCATCGGTGTTGCGGGGCATACCGCTCATTCACATGCCCACCAGCTTACTGGCGATGGTGGATAGCTCCATTGGCGGCAAAACAGGAGTTAACCATTCAGCCGGTAAAAATTTGATCGGAGCTTTTTATCAACCAGATGCAGTATTTGCTGATCTGCAATTTCTGGAAACACTGGAACGGCGCGAGTGGATTGGCGGATTGGCTGAGATGCTAAAGTATGCGGCAATTAGCGAACCGAAGATGTTCGGAGAATTGGAACAGGCGGTAAAAGAAGGATTTGAACCTTCTGAGCGCTGGATGAAACTCATTAAACAAAGCGCGGCCATCAAAATTGATATCGTTGAAAAGGACGTACAGGAAGCAGGCAAACGGGCGTGGTTGAATTATGGACACACCTTTGGGCATGCGCTCGAAAAGCTGGCCGGCTATGGAAATGTTTCGCACGGTGAAGCTGTTTTTACAGGTATGCTTGCCGCTACACATGTTTCAAGCACGCTGGGAGCACCCGTTGATGAGGTACGTTTTGCTCCTTTCAAACCGTTATACACCGTAAGTTTAGCCGGTATAGAAAATATACCCGAACTGGTTGATGCAATGAAGCATGATAAAAAAGTAAAAGACGAAACCATCAGGCTGATTTTACTGAATGACTGGGGCGAACCGTATATCAAAATATGTGAAGATAAATCACTGCTAACACAAAGCTGGCAAGTTGCACTTAGTGCAGTGACTAAAACGAATTAATTAACACGTGGTATTACGTTACTTACATAGAGGCTGGAAGATTTTTTGGACGGTGATTCTGTCGCTGTTGCTTATTATTCTTGTGGTTGCAGGCGGCGCTTTGGGATTGTTGCAACTGGATGCAACAAAAGACATTGTAGTTGAAAAAATTGAAAATGATTTTCAGAAAAATTTTCGAGGCAAACTAACCATTGGGTCGCTGGAGGGGCTGCTGCCGTTTAATGCTGAACTGAAGGATGTAGTTTTACTGTCCCCCTCAACAGATTCTCTCGAGGCAGATACCCTGGTCAGCATCAAAAAAGTAAATGCAGGTATAGATATTTGGGGACTATTTCAGAATAAGCTCAGTATTGATGCCTTTAAATTACAGGATCCGTCGGTGCGTTTTTTAGCCGACGGCTCCGGGTCGTACACCTTAGCGAATGCATTAAAAAAGAAGAAGCCCCAGACTGCAACCGATGAAGTAACCAGCTCATGGATTAAAAATGTAGAAATTGTTGCTCCGCAGGTTGGTATTACAGACGGCTCTGTGTTTATAGAAAAATTTTATGATACCTCAGACGAGATGCGGCTGCCAGAGCCATTTGTGGTGAATCAGATTAACACACAATTATTTGTTGAATTAACCAAAGCACAGCGGTTTGTAGATATTGAAAACCTGACGGCCATGGTTGAAGATTTGCAGGCAGGAAATATTGAGATATCCGGCCAGGTTTACAATGATGACCAATATCTTGAATTTAATGCCTTTCACTTTTTGGCGGGTAGCTCGCACCTTCACCTGAATGGTGCCATTGAGGGCGTTGATGTATATCAGGGCGCGCTCCGCAAGCAGCTTTCTGAAGCGGATTATGACATTGAGGTGAGCTCTCACCGGCTCAAGCTCAGCGAATTTACCGATGTTCTTACAGATATACCGGATATTGAAGAACCACTTGATTTCACGATTCAAACCCAAGGGCAAATCAACAACCTTGCTCTTTCCACTTTCAGGCTTGGCGCCGGCGAAAGCTTCTTTAGCATTGATGGTCAAATTGATAATCTTTTTAAGAAGAACCAGCTTTCCTACCAATTTAACATTGATACACTGGCATTGCGTAAGCAGGATGCCGAACTTTTTTTGGACTCTCTAAATGCTCAACAATTTAATGCGCTTGAAAATCTGCGGTTAAACGGGCGGGCCAGCGGTAGCAACGATTCCCTAATTGTAGATGTAAGCGGCAGCAGCCCTCTGGGATCATTTACACTTAATGGACACGGACAACTGGTTGAGCCGTTCAGGTACCGCGGCTCTCTTACCGGCAACGGATTGAACATCGGTCCACTGGTTGCCGGCAACATAGACACGACCCGGCTAAATTTCACTGCCGTTATTGAAGGGCAGAATACCTCCCTAAAAACCGGGACCTTGCAATTTGTGGGTTCGGCAAATAACAGTTTTATCAATCACATAAAAATTGACAGCCTGCGGTTGACGACCACACTGCGGCAGGGTGCGATGAAAGCAGAATATTTTTATCGCAACCAGGACCAAACCATTGCGGGAAGTGGAACCGCAAATTTCAACCGAAATGATCCGGCCATCACCTTGATCGGCAATACCCAAAACGTAAACTTGACGGCTTTGTGGCCCAATTCACCCATTGACACCACCAGCCTGAATACAGCTTATGAAATTGACATGCAGGGCCTGGAACAGGATCGCATGCAAGGCATGGCGCGGTTTGAAGTTGAAGAATCGATAATTGGGGGCGATTCCGTCCGGGCGCACCAATTAGCAGTACAACTGGATTCACCCGATTTGGCCTCCCGTACGTTGCAGGTGAAAAGTTCTCTTTTTGATTTACAGATGACTGGTGACATAAAGCCGAGCAACATCAAAAAACAGATTACCTATTGGTCTGATTATTTTAGCGAGCGCATTGACCAGGAAATAATGCTGGACAGCACCTACGTTCCCGCGAGCAGGCCTTCTGCGGTAGAATCCCTGGAACTGCAGGGCAATATTGAGGCTAAGAATTTAACGCTTGTCCGCCAATACGTGCCGCAATTTCCTTCTATTGTTACTAATTCAACCGTCGATTTTGAAGTCTTGGCAGACGCATCGGATCTGCAGTTTTCTTCTCAAATTCAATCCGATACCCTGGTAATAAATGAGGTGCAAATAAAAGGAGCTGGGAGCAGGCTTAGCGGACAGTTTAAGCACAACAGAACGCTCAAAGAATTTTCAAGCCTGGAGTTTGAGACCGATGTAGGCCGGCTTGAATCAAACTTATTTACAATGGATTCGCTGAGCGTAATGCTGAACTATGAGCAGGATTCGTTGTACTATGCACAGGAGGTAGGGCGTTTTTCAAAAGATGCGCGCTTTAATCTAAAGATGCATTCCATATTGTCCCAAAAAGATAATACGGTTGTAATTGATGATTTTTTCTTAGGTAATAACAGTTATGCTTGGACAAATGAAGGCACCCCAAGTCTTACTTATAACCGTGCCAACGAAATCATTTTCAATACATTTCGCTTCAAAAACCAAACCGAGTTTTTTGCCTTAGGTGGTACGCTCAGTCCCGACCGCAGTGATTCCCTTCAGTACATAATAAGGGACGTAAATTTGGGGCGTATCTCAGACTTACTAACCGGTAGTATCGATTTTGCCGGACGACTGAATGGCACTTTGCAAACACGATCGCTTACGCAGCGTCCATCCATTCAGGGTGATTTGAGGGTAAATCGACTGCGGTTACAAGATCGTTTGGTTGGGGATGTTTCTTTTTCAAGCAACTTTAATGAAGAGGAAAATCGCTTTGATGCCAAACTTAAAATCATCACCGATTCTACAAAATATGCTAAATACATAGCCGCCAATGAAGATATCGGACAAAACATTGTACTTGACGGCTACTTTATTCCCTCCGATATAAATACAAAGCAGGATACCGTATTCTACTTTGATGCAAACTTTAACGAAATTGATATGTGGGCGGTACAGCTTGTTACCCAAAATATTTTTACCCAATTGGAAGGCAGCGCCAGCGGAAGCGGCTATATTTCAGGCAATTTAAATGATATTAATTTCAGCGCCGATTTTCAGCTTGATGAGGTGTATGCACGTCCCGAATTTT
>Ga0136556_1000916_pt1 | contig 16065 bp, 10 predicted proteins | sample AntRauTorckE6831_FD_104780 | JGI IMG/M metagenome (GOLD analysis project Ga0136556, IMG submission 104780) | Saline lake microbial communities from Rauer Islands, Antarctica - Metagenome Torckler E6 #831 | ecosystem: Environmental > Aquatic > Non-marine Saline and Alkaline > Saline | place... | reverse complement strand
CACCCGAATGTTGTGAAGGCCATTCAGGAACAGGCTGAAAAACTGATTCACCCGTCAAACTTTTTCTACACAAAACCACAGAGCGACCTCACAGAATTACTCTCCAAACTTTCCGGTTTGGAACGTGTCTTTTTCTGCAACAGCGGCGTTGAAGCACTGGAAGCCGCCCTCAAGATTGCCAGAAAATATGGCAACAATCACAATAAAAAAGGTGAAATCATAGCTGTTGAACGCGGATTTCACGGCCGGTCGCTGGCGGCTATCGCACTTGGAAAGGATAAATACCAAAAAGGGTTTGGGCCGATTCCATCCGGATTTAAGACTATTCCGTTTAATGATATTGAAGCTCTTGAAAACGAAATCAACGACGACACCATCGCGTTCGCCTGCGAACCTATCCAGGGGGAAGGCGGTATTCATGAAGTGAGTGGCGACTACCTGCGGCGGGCCCGCGAGCTGTGCGACAAACACAATGCGCTTCTTTTCTTTGATGAGGTGCAGTGCGGCAACGGCCGGACCGGTAAATATTTTGGGTTTGAACATCACAACGTAAAGCCCGACATGATTGCCACCGCAAAAGGTCTCGGCGGTGGGTTTCCAATAGGGGCAGTTATGGCGAACGAGAAGGCAGCCCAAGCCCTCGATTATGGCGATCATGGCACAACCTATGGCGGTAATCCCCTCGCATGTGCTGCAAGCCTAGCTGCCGTCAGAACGATACTTGACGAAGACCTAATGACGCAGGCGACCGAAAAAGGAAAGTATCTTGTAGAAAAAGTAGAGGAGAAAACAGCCGGAATGAACGCCATAAAGGAGATTCGCGGTAAAGGTCTCATGATTGGTATTGAGCTCAATTTCCCTGGCAAGCCTGTAGTGATGGAGATGCTTGAGCATTACGTTATTTCAAATGTAACCATGGATACCACCATCCGTCTGGTACCACCACTGGTCATCACGTACGATCAGATTGATCGGTTTGTGGATGTGTTTGTGAACGTGCTTAAAAAGCATGTTTAAAATGGTTTTCTGTATCTAAGCGGTAACTAATTTAAATAGTGTTTTAACTCACTTAATATTTATCATGAAACAAATCATACTCTACCTACTCTTGATGGGAACCATTATCGGTTGCAGCTCTGGCACAGAAACAGCCGACACTTCCATGAATTCTGATACAGAGATGACAGAACAATTGCGCCATGTTGTTCTCTTTAAATTCACGGAGTCTTCTACAGAACAAGATATTCAGCAAATCGAAGAGGCATTTGCGGCCCTGCCCTCTCAAATAGAGGAGATCAGGGACTTTGAGTGGGGTATCAACAATAGTCCCGAAGGGCTCGATAAAGGCTTTACCCACTGCTTCATTGTAACATTTGATAGTGAAGAAGGAAGAGACATTTACCTGCCACATCCGGCTCATCAGGAGTTTGTGGACCTGGTGGGTCCTCATGTAGACGATGTTCTGGTTGTGGATTACTGGGCGAATTGAGTTAATGAGTGATCTAATTCTATTCCAAAAACAATGATCAAGCAGCTAGCTCACATTTGTATTCACACGGACGATCTTACCGAAACTGAACATTTTTATTGTGATGTTCTTGGATTGGAAAAGGGATTCGAGTTCGAGAAAGATCGCGACCCGTTTGGTTTCTACATCAAACTAGGCGGAAAAACATTTATCGAGGTATTCAAAGGCGAGCCTGCCAAGGTTGGTAATATCGATCACATCGCGATCGAAACCGATGACATCGATCAGGTCATAAGGACTTTAAGAGCCAATAATTTTGAAGCTTCTGACAAAAAACTCGGAGGCGATCATACCTGGCAGTCATGGACGCGTGATCCGAATGGCGTCAAGATAGAATTTCATCAATACACCGAAAAAAGCATGCAGTTTAAGGGTGGCGTTTGTCAGGTCGATTGGTGAACGAGCATTTTTTGAGAAGAGAAAAGGAATCAATATCCTCTTACCTCACCGTCATGTCTTGGATCTGCGACGCCAATCAGCTTTCCATTTTCCTTCGAAACAAGGTAAATCCGGGCATATCCACTGGATAATGACTGTATGTTGTATCCCATCTCTCTAATTTCATGCAGGACATTTAGATTGAAACCCTTTTCGATTTGTATCTCTGTACCCGACCTGTCAGGAAAAATTCTTGGCATTTTTACTGCATCCAATGGATCCAGCCCATACTCCAGGATATACACTATATTTTGCAAAACAGCCGTTGGTATTCTACCACCACCGGGAGCACCTATCACCAACCGAACCTCATTATTTTGATCCAAAATTATTGTGGGTGATATAGTAGACGATCGTATCCTGTAAGGATGGTCAGATACCCAATCCTGTTCCGTTTCATGGTTCGTAAAATCGAATCCCGAATTGTTTAGCATGAACCCATTGACCCATGCCCCGGATCCAAAAACATGGCTTAAAGTTGTAGAAAGCGAAACTGCATTTCCATCAGCGTCAACTATTGATATATGAGTAGTCTCACCATGTTCATCAGATATAGCGATATCATTCATTACCGGGTTTGCAGCACTAAATCCAGGTTTCTGACTTTTTGAATTAAACGGTATGCCGGTTTCAGCAATTTTTAGCGAATTACATTTATTTCCATTTGAACTAATTGTAAATGACGTTGGGTCACCATGAGAAATCTGGTCAATTGCACTCCCTGTTCCAATCAGCTCTTTTCTGGCATCAGTGTATTCGTCTGAAATCAAAATGTTAACAGGGATCTCTCTCCAGTTTGGATCTGAAACATACTCTATTCTATCTGCAATACTGGTTCGCATAGTAGAACTTAGTATATCAAACGCTTCTGCTGAGACCGTTGGTAAACCCATCTCCCGGAGATCATAGTCTTCAAGTATGTTTAGTGCCTGAACAATATAAAAACCGGTTTGCGGCAGTGGAGCTGACAGAACTTTATAATCTCCATACCCGCCACATAACACTGGTTTAGTCCATTGAGGTTCATAATCGGAAAGATCTGCCTCAGAAATTGGATTGCCCTGCGAGTTTAACAGTTCAATAATATCACGGGCATTATCACCTTCATAAAAAGCACTGGGTCCATTATCAGCTATATTTTTAAGTGTTTCAGATAATTCAGGCTGTTTTAAAATCTGCCCAACCGAAAGAGATTCACCATCCGGGAAAAAAGTATTTACAGAGCCACTAAAACGTTTAATTTTCTCTTCGTTTTCAATAATAAATTCAGCCAGTACCGGATAAACAGGAAAGCCATTTAAAGCATACTCTATAGCCGGCGTTATAACCTGCTCTCGTGTCATGGTTCCATGTTTATCCAAGGCCTCCAGTAATCCATCAACAGTACCAGGGATGCCAACAGACAGCAAGTCATAGTCGTCTTCACCTTTTTGATCGTAGTCCATCCCCCTGTAAGTCTCTGCACGCTTGGCTGTATAAAAATCTACATAGTCTGCTTCCATGTCCACCTGATCCCAAATCAGCATACTTCCGCCGCCGCCAATGCCAGACATGTTTGGTTCTACTACATTCAGAGCAAACGCAGTTGCTACAGCTGCATCAACCGCATTACCACCTTCTTTAAGCATTTTTAAACCTGCCTCACTTGCCAGCGGATGTGCCGAACTAACCATTCCGTTGTCAGCGACTAAACGTTTACCCCTGTCTGCCTCTCCTGTTTGTGTAATCTCTGTTGTGTTATTATTACAACCACTGATCAGAGGCAATGCAACTAGTAATACAACGGTAATTAATTTTATTGGGAGATGCTTAAAGAAAGATGTCATGAAAGTCATTTGTGAATTTAATGTTTTATCAATTAGACATATTCCAGTCAGAAGGATAAGAACCCGGCACGAAATCCCAGATCCAAGGTAACAAGAAATAACAGATTGCGGTCAAAATAATGATGGACATGATATTCATCCAAATACCTGCTTTCACCATGTCTGGTATGCGTAAATACCCGGAACCAAATACAACCGCATTGGGTGGTGTCGCAACCGGCAGCATAAATGCAAAGGAAGCGGATACTGTTGCTCCAACCATTAACACGTACGGATGCACATCAATGACGAGCGCAAGTGGCGCAAGTACAGGGAGAATCATAGCCGTGGTGGCAAGATTTGACGTGATTTCAGTTAGAAAGTTAACTGATGCAATAAGTGCAAGAAGCAGAACCACCATCGATACGCCTTCTAAAAGATTCATCTGACCTCCCAGCCATGCTGCTAGTCCGCTCGTTTCAAATCCTTGAGCAAGTGACAGTCCCCCACCAAAAAGAAGCAGTATACCCCAAGGCAGTTTTACTGCTTCGTCCCATGTAATAAGAGCTCTGCCATCTTCTGATGGAGCCGGAATCAAAAAAAGTACAAACGCGGCCGTTACCGCAATCATCGTATCATCAAGTGCCGGAATAAAAATATTCAGAACGTATGAGCGTGTGATCCAGGCAAATGCGGTGAGAACAAATACAACCAGTACAAGCTTCTCCTCTATTGAAATTTCACCCAGCTTGTCAAGCTGCCTTTGTATTTCTTCACGCCCACCCGGAAACGTTTTCTGTTTGAAACTGAACGCAAACTCCGTCAGGTATTTCCATGCAATAAAAAGCATGACCACAGAAATAGGCAGACCGAACATGATCCACTTTGAAAACGTGATTTCGATATTATATATATCCTGAACGACCGAAGCGAGTACAAGATTTGGCGGTGTACCCACCAGTGTTGCAAGACCACCTATTGAAGCACTGTAGGCAATGGCAAGCATCAGTGCCTTTCCAAAAATCTTGTTTTCACTTTCAACTGCATCGGGATTTTTACTCAGCTGGGCTACGATGGCCATACCAATTGGCAGCATCATCACTGAGGTAGCTGTGTTGGATATCCACATTGAGAGGAATGCAGTTGCCACCATAAAGCCAAGGATAATGCTTTTAATATTGGTGCCAATCGTATTGATAATCGTGAGTGCTATTCTTCGGTGCAGATCCCATCGTTCAATTGCAAGAGCCAGAATAAACCCTCCGATATAGAGAAATATGTACCGGTGACCGAAAGCTGCCGTCGTCTCCTCTATTCCTAGCCCTCCTGTCAATGGAAAAAGTACAATAGGTAGCAAAGAGGTAACTGCTATTGGCATTGCTTCGGTAATCCACCATACAGCAACCCACACAGTAGAGGCCAGTATCGCATTAGCTTCAACTGACAATCCCTCAGGATGAAAGAAGAAAAGGATTATAAAGAAGAGTGAGGGGCCTAAAAATAGACCTAAAATCTTTGTCGATGATGATAGTGCAGACGAATTATCAGACATTTGTTATTGTATGAAGATTCAGTTTAAATCAGAATCAGTCTCAAATTGAGTAACCGTTTCTTCAGCTACTTTTTGCAGGAATTGAGCATTATTCTCTGATAAGATGTTCAGATATAATTTTTCACCGGCGTAGTCTTTTGAAATCAGTCTTGGGGGCAAAGAATCGATTTCTATTCCGGTAAGAACCCGGTAAAAAACACAGGCTGTTAAATATGTCCCCAGGGGTGACGGATGACTACCATCCTCCGCATAGAGATCAATATCAGGCCGAAGCTCTCTGGCGCGTTGCCAGGCCAGGCCAACAGGCACAACCGTTGCATCGATTTCTCTGGCTAATTCCATATAGGCACTGCTGATCGTATCCATCATGTATGGATCCCATTCGCGAGCCCAGGTCATGTAGAGGTACGTATTTGCACCGTTATCATCTATTAGCTCGGCAAACTCTCTTCCATAGTGCATCAGACTATCCTTAGCCTCAATACTTCGCATACTATGATTTTGAAGAACAACTGCGTCATAATTGCCGCTTTCAATCAAGCTTTTGGATTCCAGCTCTCTTTCACTGCGCCAGTGCTGACCCCAGTTGGTTCCCCCGCTGGTGCTTTGTGATGTACGAATACTTACGCCTTTACTTTCAGCTAGTACATGTACCTGTTGTGGTAGGTTCCAAAAATAGGTGTAGCTATTTCCGACAAAAAGAACATCTTCAGGAATTTGATTTTGTGCTTCACATACTGCTGCACCTAGTGTAACTAGAAGTATTATAACAAGGAAAGTGAAACGGAATCGAATTTTTTTTCCATTTACCATTGCAGTAAGATATTGACGTAGTTTTCTCATAGTGGCGCTCGAACGGTTGAAATAAATCATTTTATGCAGTATTGAATTTCACCAAACTGTTCTGGAGAAAAATAAAGAAGCAGCTAAATATAGCTTGATTTAACTGCTTCCAATAACTGAGAAATGGGTCTATCTATTTACTTCTGTTTTTTCGAAGATACCTGGATCTTCTGGGGCATTTAGATTGGAGTTCAATTCGTCATCTGAGTATGGGAATCGCTCTGCGAATGGAGGATTGGGGCCATCAACCATAATAAAAGGCACTGTAATATCACTTTCATTAGTTCGCAGACGCCTGGCATCATTGAACGGTAAATACATTCCAAAGCCTGAAACATACCGCTCTTCTATAATTTCCCTGAGTAATGCACGAGTAGCATCTATGCTGTCCGGATTCTCTAATCCACCCGGTGCAAAATCCCCAAGTACATAAGCATCATAGACGCTAGCCAAATCATTAAAGTTATCATTAACCATTTCCCCAGTACTTAACCAGTTTCTCAATTCATTAAGGTGTACGAGTCCATCGGCGGCACCTGATATTCGAGTATCGGCTTCTGCTAATATTAGCTGATTCTCGGCATAACTCACCATATTTTGTGGCTCAAACTGTTGCGCTATTCCCTGGTTAGGAGCTCCTCCGCTCTCATCAATTTGATAATAGCCGAATCTCGCTTCTTCATTTGTCTTAGCGTTGTTTCTGGAGATTCCACTGCCATCGTCTAATAGTTGCATCAGATAGCTGTCCACCGTTCCAATATCGCCTGTCCTGGGACCAGCAAGTATTTGCCAAAAGAGATTTTTATCTCCCTCAGACCTATTTGCCTCGCCACGGGGTATATATCTCATAGTACCTTCGTCGCTGCTAATACCGTTTTGTGCGGCAGTTAAGGCTTCATCATATTCCCTCATTTGCAGGTGGTATCGTGCTTTCAAAGTGTAAGCAGCCTCGACCCACTTTGCTGCATCTCCTTCGAAAATAATATCTTCATCGAGAGGACGTGCTGACGTGGACTCAAGATCAGTTATCGCTTCATCCAGCAAATTAATCACACTATTAAATACTGATGTCTGACTGTCAAATTCAGGGTCACTAATAGAGGGATCACCAATTTCAGAATATGGTATCCCCCCGAAAACGGAAGCTGCAGTACCTATAGCGTGTGCTTCGGTAACCTTGGCTATACCCTGAAGGAGATTATCTTCAGGCGCTTGTTCCCTTAGGTTTCTAAGGTTTGAAATTGATCCAACATAAATATGACTCCAAATATTAGAGAGTTCACTCGTTGCCAAGTTGAATCCGTATATATTGGAATAAAGACTGGCTAGGCCGACTAGTTGGCCTGAGTACATCCCTGCGATGCGATTCATATGCCCTGCCTGTGCAGAAATGTTGGCCATTTGAGCACCGGTCAGGTAAAGCTCAGCAGCTACCTCGTCAGCTACGATGTCGTTTGGGTCATCGTTAATGCCATCCAGCATACTTTCACACGCAGAAAGCACGACGGCGAGTAATAATATCAGAATTGTTTTTTGATAAAATTTCATAGTAGTACCTATATGTGTTTAGTATGTAAGTGACACTGAAAAGAGAAATGATCGAGTCTGAGGATTGGTGAAGTACTCAAGCCCCAATCCGCCGCCGACACCTGTTTGGTTGGTCTCCGGATCAATACCGTCTATATTATCCCAGCTGTAAAGGTTTCTGCCGCTGGCAGACACTCTCATACTTCCTAGCTTGGTTAACTCTCGAAAGCGATTTCCGTTGAAAGTATAGCTAAGAGTGATTTCTCTGAGTTTTGTAAACGTGGCATCCTTGATTGAGAAATTGTAGGCTTGATTGTCTCCAAAACCTCCCCCGATACCTGTACGATACCAGTTTTCATCAAGCAGTACTTGTCCTCCGCCAAAATCTTTAATGTTACCTCTAACAGTAGTTCCTGATGAAACAACATCACCATCGTAGTTAACCAGATCCTGGTCCAGAGTAACTAAATTTGCCGTTTCCTTTGTCGTTCCAAATCTTCTGAGCACCCAAAGTGATCTAGGTGAGAATTCACCCCCTTGTGAGTGTTCGATTAAAGCATTCAACCCAAAATTCTTGTAGTTGAAATTTAAGTTGAAACCACCTCTCCAATCCGGATTAGGATCGCCGAGAACTTTGGGTTCGCTAAGTTGTGGAAATCCGTTTTGGTCCAGAATGAGGTCACCGCTGTCGTCTCTAAGCGACCCTGTTCCATATAGTACGCCTAACGGTTCACCGACAACTGCTCTTGAACTAACAGAGCCACCTGACAAATCTATAGAACCTGTACCAACCAATCTGGTAACTTCATTTTCGTTTGTTGACCAGTTACCTCCAATTGACAGACTGAAATCTCTTTTCTGAATTGCAGCCCATGAAAAGTCCATCTCTAAACCCTTGTTTTCCAGAGCCCCAAAGTTACCATATTGGGTATCAAAACCGGTAGACGGGGTGAGATTTGCAAAAAGAAGGATGTCATTCACTTCATTTTGGTAGTAGGTAATTGAATATTCAAGCCTGTCATCAAAAAATCGAAGATCAGTTCCTAATTCCCATTCTGTTTTTATCTCGGGATTTAAGTCAGCATTACCCAGATCGTCATCAATTCTAAACCCACCACCAAATAATCCGATTTCTAGTGGGTCACTATAACTCGTATAGCTAAATCCGGTTTCAGCTGGGGTGGTAAATCGGTGTGGAGATGGTTGGACACCAACCTTACCCCACGAGGCCCTAATTTTTCCGAAACTCAATACAGTATCCTCAAGGTATCGATCCGTAAATGTCCAGGCTCCATCTACTGCTGGATAAAAGAATTTACCTTCAATCGTACTGGACGCTTCCAAACCACCTGAAAAATTTAGAAATAGTTCGTCATTAATGTCTACACCCAAAATACCATATCCCCTGTTAGACCGTCTGCGAGTTTTAAAATCATCAAATATCGAGTTTTCATTCGCCGAGTTGAGAGATGTTGTCTGCTTACGACTATTTACAAGAAAACCCGTAATGTTACCTGATCTTCTATAGTAGTTTCGATCGTTCACACTAAATCCAAGTGTAGTATTTAATATTACTGACTCAGTTGGAGTAAAGAACCCCTTCGCAATTGCATCAAAATTATATTCGCTTCTTTCGATGCCATCTTCAGCTAATACACCCGGCGAGCGGTCTCCACCAGAGCCAATAGGAAAGAAGTAAACTCGATTATCTGTAGATATATCGGCATTACCTCTTAGGATGAAATTGAGCCAATCTGTGGGAGCAATATCAAATTGAGGAGTTATCGTGAATCGATTGACAGATGTTGTAGCATCCTGCTCATTAACAGTCCAATTCGGATTATTATAAATGGGGTTTAATCGGTCACCTAAATCTCGTCGATAAGAACGATGACGCAGTGGATATCGAGCTCCGTCCTCATCCACATACGTACCAATATAATCACTATTGACAAAATCCGGGGGTGTTCTCAACAATCCAAGCATAAGCCCTGCCGTATTAGAGCTTTGCTGAATTCTATTTGAGTTGGTATTTGTGAAAAATGACTTGGTAGTTACTGTCAGCCAATCCGTTGCAACAAATTCGTTATTAAAACGAATGTTTGTACGATCGTAATTGGACTCTTTAATAATGCCCTGCTGATCAAGCCGAGACAAACTTACAAAATATGTTGATCTGTCATTTCCGGCCGAAATCGATAAATTATGTTCTAAGTATCCACCTGTTTGAAAAACATCGTCCCAGTTACGGTCAACATAGGTTTCACGGGAATTTTTGTTGATGATTGGAAAGTATTCCGTACCATCTCTTGCAATAAATCTATCTTCAGTGGTATCGAAGTCATCAGAACCACCAGCTCTGTCAGGGATGTAATCACCCCATGACTCCGCTTCCGATGCATCAAAAACACCGTCATTACCCTGCCCAAATGTAGTTTGCATAGGATATCTTTCTGATACCCTGTCAAATGATTGAGTAAGCTTATAATTGATCTCAGGTTCTCCAGAACTACCATTTTTAGTGGTTATGACAATAACCCCGTTTGCAGCCCGGCTTCCATAAAGTGCTCCGGCAGATGCACCTTTTAGAATTTGTACAGATTTAATATCGCTTGGATTAATATCGTTAATTCGTGATTGCTGAGATGTACCACCGGTACGGCCACCTGTGACATTATTTCCGCCTCCGTATGTAGTCGAATTATTCAAAGGCAAGCCGTCCACAATAATAAGAGGGCTACCGTTTCCATCAATGGTATTTGCTCCACGTATTCGAATTGTGCTACCTGATCCAGGATCACCATTCGAGCGGTTGATTCTTACATTTGATGCCTTTGCACCCAATGAATTTATAAAAGTTGATTCGCCTGATCGGGTAATATCCTCTGGCTTAATCACAGATGAGGTTGATCCTATTTTATCTCTATTCTGCTCAAAACCTAGTGCAGAGACCACAACATCGTCTAGAAGCTGAGTGTCTTCGCGCAGTACAATATTTATAAAAGACTGCTGGCCAACTTCTCTTTCAACAGTTTCAAAACCTAAAAAACTAAAAATTAGTACTGAACTAGACCCTGAAACATTGAGTTGATACTGGCCGTCAACATCTGTTGAAGTACCATTGGTTGTCCCTTGCTCAATTACATTTACTCCAACAAGCGGATCCCCATTTGCATCAGCAACTGTACCTTCAACCGTTTGCTGGGCAAGGGCAGAAGTGCAAAGTATTATAAAAAAGAAGAAATGAAAGATTATTTGTTTCATACTTATCCGGCGTTTATTTCGAGATTAGTGGGTAACACGTTGAAACTTACTTACATGAATTTGCATATGTGAAAGCGAATTTTGTGCATAGATGATCATACACTGAGAAGAAGCGCTTTTGTTAGAACACGTTTACAATAATTACATTATTCGCCATTTTTGCAATTTATTCAGCAATATTTTAGTATGTTTTAGTGATTTTTAACGATTTTTAGCAGTTTAAAACCCCCATTTCTACACATAAAGCATGGAAGAAAAGCTACTGTATGAAGACTTTATCACAAATCTGGAAAAGATTTATGGCAGCTTCAGCGAGAAACAAAAACGATTCAAAAAAGCCAGTAACTCAAAAATAGCAAGAGAACTATGCTATAGTGACTCTCAATTCTCACGTCTCATCAATAACTCTGCTTCTGACGGCGAATATGAAAGAGCTATTCGTAATACGAAAAGAGCTCTGAATGAAATTCAACTAGAATATGAAGTCGGTAAAAAAGAAAATCCAGAGACTACCTTTTTTGCAGATCGAACTTTAAGCAAAAAAAAAGTCGCTCTTTATTCTCTTTGTTTTATAGCAGCGATTTTGCTCTTTTTTATATTATTTCCTCCCAGCTTGCTTACTAAATCCGAACCTTCTGAATCTGTAAGTGTGGAGAAAGATGCGATGCTAAGGTTTTATTTCGAAAATTCTTCAGTTTCTCCTTATTTAAGTCTTAATGATTTACCTGCTGATTGTTCATATCCCTGCTATAAATATCAGGGGCAGTGGTCACTTAAGGATACCTACAAGATTCCCGTTTTCAGAGAGAGAAACGGCTTCCACTACCTTGCCAAAGATGTAAACCTTTATACCAGATGCTTGACTCATGAAAAAAAAGATGGTAAAACTTTTGAAGGATATGAGTACCAAAACCATGAGATCTGGTACGATAAACGTGAATTGAAATTCGAATCATTTATTCGCACTGACGATCCCACACTAAAAACCGATGAGTATAAAAACCTGAATTTTGAGGATAGTGAGGATTTCGTAAAAATTGCGTTGGTTCATACGTTTTTTCGTAATGAATTTATCATAGACAGCACCTCAATTCAAAGATCTGGAATGGTAATAGGCAGAGATGTTGAATTACTGGGCGATAACATACTTTTGGAAAGTCTTGGTACAGTTGAAAAGGTGAGTAATATCAAAAAGGAAATTAACAGTATTATTGTGAACCGTTTAGAAGACTTTTCGAGACCGGTATCTTGCAATAGTTCACAGGTTCCTGATACGGACTTTAATAACATTGCCGAACTCGATACCATGAGTTTCAACTGTCAGCTTACTACAGCAAACGCCCCAATTCAGTATACCAAAACCTATATATTGAACGACCAGTATATCGAAACCTCCTGCCGCCCCACCCCTTAATGGTTATTCAGTTCAACCTATTCTTTCATTGATCGGTACACGTCACGAACTAATTTTATCGCTGGACGTACTGGCAAAATATTTATTGGTTTTCACGGTTAGTGGTAGATGATGGTTAATAATTGAATTATCCGACAATACACCGAAAAGAGCATGCAGTTTAAGGGTGGCGTGTGCCAGGTTGATTGGTGATTCCCCCCCCTTTTTTTGGAAAGGGGCTTTTAACTTTTTTTTGAAGCGGAGGTTCGGGGTATAAAAACACTCGTCTGACGATTCAAGGAAATATCAAACTGAGGAAACGAAGCCATTAGTTGTCTGACGAGTTCTCTGTCCAAATAAGATGTTTGTCAGTAACCCTACTCAATCGACAGCCAAAAAAATAATCGGCAGTTGAAGGCTTCCCTCTTCATACTAATTCGGTTTTCTTAGTAGTATTCTAAATTTACTTGCTCCATAGATCCTATTAACTCTACCATTGTCGCAAATCTAACATATGGTTTGATAGTTTTTTTCTGAACGGTTTACAGTACACTTAGAGAAGGCTTTGCGCCGAAGGCATCCAATAAGAAAATACCCATCTGTTGGTTGTTTTTATTCCGAAGGAATTCCTTTGGGGCCGGCTGATGCATTTCCTTAACCCGACAGCCCGCGCATACAGCGTGCAGTCTGTCGGGCAGTCTGTCGGGCAGTCTGTCGGGCAGTCTGTCGGGCAGTCTGTCGGGCAGTCTGTCGGGCAGTTATGCAAAGCCCCCTTAGATGATTAATTAATGCTTTTAATAACTGGTTATTATTACATTGAGAATTATATCTGATGATGAAAGTGCAATTCTCGTCATATGCATCAGACGAGGCAACTTGAGCGATCCATACTTAACCGATTCCCCAGTAAAACCTGAGTATTATGAGCCAAAGCCGACATTTTAATGAGCAGGAGATCGCTGAAATCTTTAAAGAAGCTGCGGCGTATCAAAAATCACATCAGAGCATACCTCCGCATGATGGAGGACTTTCGATTGAAGAATTGGAACAGATCGGAATTGAAGCTGGCATCAAATCTGAATTTATATTAAAAGCTGCAGATAATCTTGACCGTGAAATATCTGCCCCGGACCCACGTACGATATTTCGTCTTCCTATTAGTGTTGCGCGGACGGTAGATTTACCAGAACAGCTCTCAGAAGAGAAATGGAATCAATTTGTCGGAGAACTTAGAGACTCATTTCAGGCTACTGGAGATCTAAAGCTTGACGGTTTGCGAAGACAGTGGCGGAATGGTAACCTGCAAGTCCTTATAGAGCCATTCAATTTAGGTCACCGTCTCAGGCTTCAGACTCTGAATACTAATTTGAGAAACATGTTGGTAGGTGGGCTGGTATTCTTTTCGCTTAATTTGGGTTTTTTGTTGATAGGGTTCATTTCCGGAAAAGCTGGTATGAATCCCGACACTTATTTTTTGGGATTTCTAAGCTCACTAGGACTTGGCGCCATGGGATATGCAGCAATTCGCCTTATTAAATGGGGGAAAAAAAGGGCACTGCAGATGGAATATCTGGCCAAAAGAGCCGTTGAACTCTGCGGCAAAAAGAGAGTTAAATACGATCAGACGTCCGACCATCAAATCCAAATAGACAAAGAGCCGCCAAATAATTCATCAACGAATCAAAATCCCAATAAACAGTCCAAAACACGCAATTAAGAGGGTCTAAAAAACATCTAATGAATACCCGAATGCTAAGACTAAAAAAACATCAACACATGTTACTTAGATGAATATTTTTCTTCACCTTATTAGCGACTCGCTGCAATAATTATGAGACATAAGCACAACAGTTTTTGTGTTTTATCATAAGAATGAATCTGTATCATTTCATTTACCCATTCTCAGCGTTTACCAAAAATTAATAGGTCTACCAACGACCTCGCTGAATCCGACCATCTTGCCTGTGTCTTACTTGACCTTGAGAAAGGAGCACGTTTGAAAAGATGAAGCCCACTTTGGATTCTATATCAATTTTAGCAGATGTACTTTCATTGAGGTATTCATTGCCTAACCTTTCGACGTCAGACTCATTGAAAATGCTAAACTAAACCAATTAATAGTCATATGACGAGTTAATAAACCGAAATGCAATTCATTAGTTAGTCGAGTGTTTACCTCTTCTTACTTCCTGTTGTATTCATCGTATAGCGATACACGTTATCACTTCCCGTTATGAAAAGCTGGTTCAGTTCTTCGCCTCCCCAACCGACATTGGTGATCTGCTCGTCAAATTCTATCAGGTGCAGCTGGTTGCCGACTTCATCAAAAATAATTAAGCCTTGCGGTCCTGTTGTGTATAGGTTTCCCAACATATCCGTCACCATTCCATCAGCTGCTCCCATTCCGCTGCCCATCTCTCCAACATTGGCAAAGTCCTCGGGTGAACCCGCAATACCATCGCTGTCCACATCAAATTTTAGAATTTTTCCGGTTCCGGAATCACCCACGTAGAGACGGGATTCATCTGCTGAAAAGACAATTCCATTCGGATACTCAAATTCATCATAGAGAACTGTGAGTTCCCCTTCCGGCGTCAGCATATACACGCCGCTGAAATCCAGCTCACGTTCTTCCTCACTTACGCCAAATGGCGGATCGGTAAAATAGATGATCCCGTTTGAATGAATGGCCAGATCGTTCGGGCTATTCAACCGCTGGCCTTCATAGCTGTCCGCGATAACTGTAAGCCCGCCATCTGCAGTTAAGCGCGACACACGGCCGGCGTGCTGTGCTAACAGTATTGAGCCATCAATATCCGCCTCAATGCCATTAGAATTACCGCTCGGTTCAAGATATACGTCCACTCCGTCTGCTTCAGACCATCTGTAAACACGGTTTTCAGGAATGCTGCTAAATATCAAGTAGCCATCGGGGTGCCAGTACGGTCCTTCAGTAAATTCGAACGGACCGGCAATAATCTCGGGCTCCTCCCCTTCAATAAGGACCTCTGAAGACTCCGTTGCTGTTCGATTTTCTGATTCAGACTGGCACCCTATAGACAGAGTAAGCAGCATCAAAACAAATAGAGAAAAATAGAGTGAGCGCATAGTATAATAAGTTAATTAGCAGTTGAATGGCTGCATTAATGTAGCGCGAAGAGATGAGATATGACAGCAGAATCTGGACTCAGACTGATCCGTAAATTAAAAAAGTCTCCGGTTTTTTAACCAGAGACCTTCTTTTAGTTTCTATAGAAAATAATACAGTTCTATGGGGCAACCTGAACTTAACAAAAAACTGCAAAAACCGCGTCGGGATGCGGTTCTGCAACCGTTTTTATCGCACTTAGGATGATTCTAACAGAGCTGATACGCACGTGCCTGTCTTGCCCTCAGGCAAATACGTCTTTAATCTTGGAGAACAATCCTTTTTCGCGATTCTTCGCACTTTCAGCCGCGAAGTGATCATTGCCCCGGAGAGCTTCAATATGGCGCCGCTCACCATCTGTGAGATCTTTAGGCACATACATATTTACTTTGATAAACTGATCGCCGCGACCGCGGTTATTAAGTCCCTGAATGCCTCTTTCCTTCATTCTCAGTAATTTGCCGGGCTGTGTACCAGCCTCAACTTTCACTTTGGCTTTACCTTTCAGAGTAGGAACTTCAACCTCGGTTCCGAGAATTGCATCGGGTATGCTAAGCAGGAGGTCAT